>Ga0302314_10005046_pt1 | contig 24133 bp, 14 predicted proteins | sample III_Palsa_N2_3_FD_200533 | JGI IMG/M metagenome (GOLD analysis project Ga0302314, IMG submission 200533) | Peat permafrost microbial communities from Stordalen Mire near Abisko, Sweden - III_Palsa_N2_3 | ecosystem: Environmental > Terrestrial > Soil > Palsa > Peat permafrost | place: Sweden... | reverse complement strand
AAGAAGACCTCGGGGTCGAGCGAGCGACAGGGGATGGGCGCGCCGAGGCTCTCGACCTCGTCGAACGCGGTGATCTGCATGAGGGAAACCTCCGGAGGGTGGGCCTGCTCAACGGGCGGCACGTATGGGGTGGGCGGGGCGAGTGGGCTAATCACCGTTGACACGTTCGTCCTCTTGTTCTGCTGTGCGGAGGTATGGAGATTGCTGTGGGGCTACGTGTTGAGTTGTCCGACGGTTCGAACTGCGCCTGTTTCAAAACAGAAGGGCCGCGGATCCCGATTGGGATTCCGCGGCCCTGGAAGCCGACCTGATCGAGGATCAGGTTCGTTCTTTCCAGGGTCCAGGCCCGCGGAAGGCCCACATCGAGTGCTGCTGGTCCGGCTGCTGCATGACCGACCGGTGGTTTCCGGCACCCGCTGCCGCATAACCGAAGCCGTGTCCGGCTGCTGCTTCTGCTGCTACGGGTGCCGACATCGGTCGCTCATCGCGGAACGCGAAGCGGCCGGCACCGGCAAGGGACAGATTGGTCATGCACAGTTCACTACCGCCGAAGCCACTGACGTCATTGCGGCCGACCAGTCCGAAACCGGACAGGGCGACAGCGGACACGCCGAGGGGGGTGGCGGGAATGCTGGTCAGGCCAATCGTTTTGATCATGGTCGTCTTCACAATGTCCGCCTCCTTCCGGCGTGCTCGGGATCCGGCTGGCCGGGTCCTTCGGATGGTCAGTTGTCTACTGCGGTGTCGCGCCTGCGATGGTGCGTTCGGCGGCCGAGTTTCCTTGACCGCCTCCGGCACGCTAGTGCGCCCCGGACACATGATGCAAACTATTTTTCCGGCGACGGCTCCGGGGTGTCGCTCTCGTCCCAGAGGTCCGTGATGTCCCCGGGTTCCGGTGCCGAAACGGGCGGGGTTCCGGGGTCCGGAACCGCTCCCGAACACAACGACAACACGGCCGCGCCATACTTGTCCAGCTTCGCGCGACCCACACCGGCGATTCCGGACAGGCCGCCGATCGATCCGGGCGGGTCCTCGGCGATGGCGACCAGGGTGGCGTCGGTGAAGACGCAGTAGGCCGGCAGTCCCTGCTCCCTGGCCTGCTCGGCGCGCCAGTCCCGGAGCCGCTGGTACAGGGCCTCGTCCAGCTCCGAGGGGCAGCCATCGCAGCGGCGCAGCTTGCGCTCGACCGCCTCGGTGAGCACCCGGCCGCACACCCGGCACTTCAGCGGCGCGCGGGACCGGCGGGTGGCGGCGTCCGCCGGCGCGGGGACCCTGGCTCCGGCGCGCGCGGCGCGCAGCACCGAGGAGCCCGGACGCAGCCCGTCCAGGAACCGCGACGGCTGCCGCCCGGCCCGCCCGCCCGGGGAGCGCGCCAGCGCCCAGGAGAGCGAGAGGTGCGCCCGCGCTCGGGTGACGCCCACATAGAGCAGCCGCCGCTCCTCCTCCACCTGCTCGTCGGTCTTGGCGTAGGTGATCGGCACCATTCCCTCGGTCAGGCCGACCAGGAACACCGCGTCCCACTCCAGGCCCTTGGCGGAGTGCAGCGAGGCGAGGGTGACGCCCTCGACGGCCGGCGCGTGCTGGGCCGCCGCGCGGGCGTCCAGTTCGGCGACATAGCCGGTGAGGTCGGTCGCCAGCCCGGCCGCGCGCCGGGCCGCCTCGAACTCCTCGGCGAGCCGGACCAGCGCGGACAGCGACTCCCAGCGCTCGCGGACCGCCCCGGACCCGGCCGGGGGACGCTCGGTGAAGCCGCGGGTCGAGAGCACCGCCCGGACCTGCTCGGCCAGCGCCCCCGGCGCGCTGTCGAGGGTCGGGTCGCTGCTGCCGCGCGCGGCCCCGCGCAGCAGCATCCCCGCCTCGCGTACCTCCGGCCGCTCGAAGAACCGCTCCGCTCCGCGCAGTTGGTAGGCGATGCCGACGTCGGCGAGGGCCTGCTCGTAGACCGCGGACTGCCCGTTCACCCGGAACAGCACGGCGATCTCGCTGGCCCGCACGCCGGACTCCATCAGCGCGGCGATGCGCTTGGCGGTGCCCTCGGCCTCGGCCGGCTCGTCCGGGTACTCGCTGTAGACCGGGTCGGGGCCGGGGCCTCGCTGGGAGACCAGCTCCAGCCGGTGCGCCGCCGCCTGGCCCCGGGCCTGCGCCAGCAGCCCGTTGGCCAGATGCACCACCTGCGGGGTGGAGCGGTAGTCGCGGACCAGCTTCACCACCGTGGCGTCGGGGTGCCGCAGCCGGAAGTCCAGCAGATAGGACGGGCTGGCGCCGGTGAAGGAGTAGATCGTCTGACTGGCGTCGCCGACCACGCACAGGCTGGAGCGCGGGCCGAGCCACAGCTCCAGCAGCCGTTGCTGGAGCGGCGAGACGTCCTGGTACTCGTCCACCACGAAGTGCTGGTACTGCGCCCTGACCTGCTCGGCGGTCTCGGCCCGGTCCTCCAGCACGCCGACCGCGAGCAGCAGCACGTCCTCGAAGTCGATCACCCCCCGGTCCCGCTTCAGCTCCTCGTAGACCTTGTAGACCTGGCGGATCTCGGCCGGATCGCGCGGGGCCTCGCGGCCGGCCCGGCGCATGGCGGCCGGGTAGTCCTCGGGGACGGTCTGGGTGACCTTGGCCCACTCGATCTCGGCGGTGAGATCCCGCAGCTCGCTGCGCTCCAGCCGCAGCCGGCAGCGTCCGGCGGCCTCGGCGACCAGCGAGACCTTGCGTTCCAGCAGCCTGGGCAGCTCCCCGCCGACCACCCGGGGCCAGAAGTACTGGAGCTGGCGCAGCGCGGCCGAGTGGAAGGTCCGGGCCTGCACCCCGTCCGCGCCCAGCTCGCGCAGGCGCCCGCGCATCTCCCCGGCCGCGCGGGCGGTGAAGGTGACCGCGAGCACCCGCTGCGGCTGCATCACCCCGCTGCGGACGCCGTAGGCGATGCGGTGGGTGATCGCCCTGGTCTTGCCCGTGCCCGCGCCCGCGAGGACGCAGACCGGGCCGTCCAGGGCCGTGGCGACCGCCCGCTGCTCCGGGTCCAGCCCGGCCAGCACGGCGTCCGCGTCGGCCCCCGGGTGCTGGAGGCCGTCGCCGGGGAAGCCGTCGTGGGAGAGGGGCTGAGAGCCCGGGAGCTGAACCTGCATGGGCCCATCCTCTCAAGCCGCCCGGACAGTCGGCCCCAGGTTGTCCACAGGCCCGGTGTGTTCATCACCCCGGAACGAGTCAGGGCGGGCCAGGACAGGCCGGAGCGGGCCGGAATGTTCCCCGGCACCCGCACGTTGGCAGGAATGCTCGCATGTCGAAGCCAGCCAGAACGAAGCCAGAACGAAGCCAGCCCGAAGGAGCGAACCCGATGTCCGCCACGATCACCATGTACAGCACCACCTGGTGCGGCTACTGCCAGCGACTGAAGAAGCAGCTGGACCGCGAGGGCATCGGCTACACCGAGGTCAACATCGAGCTGGACCCGGCGTCCGCCGACTTCGTCGAGCAGGTCAACAACGGCAACCAGGTCGTCCCGACGGTGCTGGTGGTCCCCGCGGACGGCGAGCGAGTGGTGATGACCAACCCCAGCCTGGCCCAGGTCAAGCAGGCCATCGGGGTCTGAACTCGCGATCCCCTGAAGTCTCAGTCCCCGGTGTGCCGACCGAGCGCGTAGACCAGACGGTTGCGGTCGGCGCAGTAGCGGGTCTCGGTGACCCGGATCGGGCCGGCCTCGGTGAAGCCGGTGCGCAGCTGCACCAGCAGCGGAACGCCGGGCCCGGCCTGGAACCACTGGGCCTCCTCCGGGTTGGGCATCCGGGCGGCGAGTTCGTCCACGCAACCGACCTCCACGTGTCCGGCCTGGCCGAGGGCGACCTCGTCGCCCCCGGCCACCGGGTCCGGGTCCATCAGCGCGGTGTTGGTGGCGAGCGCGACCGGGTAGTGGCTCTCCTCGATCGACCAGGGCTCGCCGTCCATGTGCCGCAGCACCCGGCGCAGCACGACCGCCTCTCCGGCCTTGATCCGCAGCCGGTCGGTGATGTCAGCGGTCGCCCGTACGATCAGCATCTGAAAGTCGGCGGACAATTTCCGACCGGCTCGTTCGGCTTCTTCCGCGTAGACCGCGGAAGAAGGGGACAGCGGGGTTCCGGGGACGTTGTCGGCGGGGGCGCGATAGGCATGGTGGTCGAGGATCGGGTGGTCCTTGAGATAGGTGCCCTTTCCCTGGACCCGAATCAGCAGCCCCTCATTGACCAGTACGTCGACCGCCAGTCGAACAGTATTGCGAGCTACGTGGTACTGGTTTTCCAGTTCGCTTTCCACCGGGAGCGGCTCCCCGCTCTGCCACTCGGTGGCCATGATCCTACGGCGCAGATCCGCAGCCAGCCGCTGGTATTTGGGGGCCTGTCCCGGGCCACGAGAAATGTTCACTCCGAGAATGTAGCCATTTCACCGGGGTTCCATGGGAGAGAGCAGCCAACATAAGTCAAGATTGGCACAACCCCAACTATTCCGACCACTTGCGTGCTAGCGGGAACTATGCCCCGGATGGAGCAATGGCGGTCGGCCCGGCCGGACCGGCCCCGGCCCGAGCCGAGGGCCCGCCGGCCGGACGGCCCGGACCGCATGGAGCGGGCCGCGCCGGGATCGGGGCACGCCGGATGTCCGCCCTTCGGGTGAAGCCAGGACATGGAGCAAACAAGGGGCGCGCGGATGATATCCGCGCGCCCCTTGTTGCCTTTGAAGAGTGCCTTCGAAGATTGCCTTCGAAGCCGACTACCAGCGGGCCGACTCCGGCAGCGGGCCGCCGTACCAGATCTCCACCAGCCTGCGGGCGATGGAGATCCCGGAGGGCGGCAGCACGCTCCCGTCGGCCATGCCGTCGCGCAGCTCCTCGCGGCTGAACCAGGCCGCCGCCGAGAGCTCCTCGCCGTCGACGGCGATGTCGGTGCCGCCGTCCCACTCCTCGGCCCGGGCCAGGAACCCCAGCATCAGGCTGGCCGGGAAGGGCCAGGGCTGGCTGGCGACATAGGTCACCGTGCCCAGGTCGACCCGGACCCCGGCCTCCTCGGCCACCTCCCGGGCCACCGCCTGCTCCAGCGACTCCCCCGGCTCCACGAAACCGGCCAGGGTCGAGTAGCGCCCCTCCGGCCACAGCGCCTGGCGGCCCAGCAGCGCCCGGTCCTGGCCGTCGGTCACCAGCATGATCACCGCCGCGTCGGTACGCGGGTAGTGCTCGTGCGCGCAGGACGTGCAGCGGCGCACGTGCCCGGCGGCGGCCACGGCGGTGGGGTGCCCGCAGCGCGAGCAGAACCGGTGCGAGCGGTGCCAGTTCTGCAGCGCCACCGCATGCACCAGCAGCCCGGAATCGCGGTCGCCGAGCAGTCCGCCGACCTCGCGCAGCCCGGCCGGGCGGGCGTCCCCGTCCAGCCGCCCCGGCAGCGAGTCCAGCGACACCGCGAAGTAGGACACGCCCTCGGCGTCCGTCCCCAGGAAGTAGCGCTCACCCTCCTCCGGCGTCTCGAAGGAGGGCAGCAGCACCAGCTCGCCGCCGGTGTCGGTGTCGATCACGAACGCCTGGCCCTCGGCCACCAGCAGCACCCGGGTGTCCGGGTGGCTCCAGGCGGCGGCCAGCCAGGGCTCGTCCATCCGGTGTTCCGCCGCGCGGTCCACTCCGGCCCGGGCCAGCGCCAGCGGCTGCCGCGCGACCTGGGCCGCCCCGGTAGCCGTCTCGTCCCTCGGTTGCACTATCACGATCCCGTCTCCCCCACTTCGTCCGTCGTCGGCGTTCATACCGTCAGACCCCGGCCCCGGAACCCGAACCAGCACCCGAACCGGCCCCGGCCCCGGCCCCGAACCCGCCCCGGTGCTCCGCCAGGTCGGCCCACAGGTAGGCCGCGGTTTCCACGCCCTTCGCCAGCAGGTCCAGCTCGACCTTCTCGTCGACCGAGTGCCAGCCGTCCGAGGGGACCGAGATCCCGAGGAACAGCACCGGAGCGCCCAGCACGTCCTGAAGGTCGGCCGCCGGTCCGGAGCCGCCCTCGCGGGTGAACCGGACCGGCTCCCCGAACGCCCGCTCCATCGAGCGGACCAGCGACCGCAGGGCCGGGTGGTCCAGCGGGGTCAGGCACGGACGGGTGGCGCCGGGCAGCGCGATCTCGTGCCGGATGCCCTCGGGCAGCTGCCCGGCCACCCAGGCGGCCACCGCCTCCCTGACCTTGTCCACCTCCTGCCCGGCGACCAGCCGGAAGGACAGCTTCAGGTGCGCCTCGGCCGGGACGATGGTCTTGCCGCCGGGGCCGGTGTAGCCGCCCCAGATGCCGTTGACCTCGGCCGTCGGCCGGGCCCAGATCCGCTCCAGGGTGCTGAACCCCTGCTCGCCGAGGACCGCCCCGGACTTGGCGACCGCCAGCCACTCGCTCTCGTCGAAGGGCAGCTCGGCGAACAGCTCCCGCTCGCGCTCGGTCAGCTCGACCACGTTGTCGTAGAACCCGGGGATCGCCACCCGCCGGTCGGCCGTGTGCAGCGCCGCTACCAGGCGGGCCGCCTCGGTGGCCGGGTTGGGCACGGCCCCGCCGAAGGAGCCTGAGTGGATGTCCTGGCTCGGCCCGTACAGGTCGATCTCGCAGTCCACCAGGCCGCGCATGCCGGTGCAGACGGTCGGGGTCCGCTCGGACCACATGCCGGTGTCGGAGATCACCACGACGTCGGCGGCCAGCCGCTCGGCCCGCTCCCGGATCAGCGCGCCGAAGTTCGGCGACCCCGACTCCTCCTCGCCCTCGACCAGCAGCTTGAGGTTGACCGCGGGCGAGGTGCGACCGGTCGCCGCGAGGTGCGCGCGCACCCCCAGGGTGTGGAAGAAGACCTGGCCCTTGTCGTCCGCCGCGCCGCGCGCGTACAACCGGCCGTCCACCGTCACCGTCTCGAACGGGTCGGTCGCCCAGCCGTCCTCGCGGGCGGCCGGCTGAACGTCGTGGTGCCCGTAGACCAGCACGGTCGGGGCGTCCGGGTCCCCGGAGGGCCACTCGGCGAACACCGCCGGCAGGCCGCCGCCGGGCGTCTCCCACACCTCCGCGACCGGGAAACCGGTCCCGTGCAGCGCCCGTGCCAGCCACTCGGCTGAGCGGCGCACCTCCCCCGCCCGGGCCGGGTCGGCCGAGACCGAGGGGATGCGGAGCCAGTCGGCCAGATCGTCGAGGAAGGCAGCGCGATGGTCGGCGATGAACTCGCGGACCACGCTGTCCGGGGAAGTCGTCATGGGTACGACTCTAGTTCGCACACGCGAACGCCCCGCACCGTGCCCCGCCTGCGGGGCGGAACACGGTGCGGGGCCCGGCCGCGCTACCCGGCGCGCCGGGTGAGTCGCAACCGTGAACGGGTGAGCCCGGCTGCCAGCAGCCAGGCCAGCAGCGGCAGCCCGAGCACCAGCCCGGCCAGCGTCCCCCAGGGCAGCACCAGTGACGGCACGGCCTGGGTCATCCGGTAGGTGACCGTCGAGTAGGACTCGATCATGCCGCCCGCGCCGCCGTTGCGGTAGCGCCACAGCGCCCAGGCCGGGACGAGCCCGGCGGCCGCCCCCAGCACCGCCCCCATGGCCGCGATCACCGCGCACTGGAACCCGGACAGCGTCCGCCGGATCCGTGGCGCGGCCCCCACCGCCGCCAGCGTGGCCAGGTCCGCCTGCGAGTCGGCGGCGGCCAGGCCGGTGGCGATGGCCGCCGCGCCGATCGCCACCACCGACGCGGCCAGCGCCAGTCCGAGCGCGATCGCGCTGCTGCTGCTGTGGTAGCCGCGCTCCACCGACACGTTCGAGTTGGCCGCCACCCGGCCCAGGGCGGCGTTGATCGCCTGCGTCTCGGCGCCGCTCGGGGCCCGCGACGGCAACCAGATCGAGCCGAGCGGGGCGGTTCCCAGCCCCGCCTGAGCGGCGGCGGCGGGCGACAGCACCGCTCGCATGGCGGCGACCGCGCCGGTGTGGACCAGCCGGGCCGGCAGGCTGACCTTGGTGACCGTGGTCCGGTTGTGGTCGCCGTTGGGGTCGGACTCCAGCTCCAGCTCCAGGGTGACCCGGCCGTCACGGATGTCCTTCGGGTCGGTGACCAGCACCGAGCCGTCGGCCATGGCCTGGGCCGCGGCCGGGTCATGGATGCCGAGCAGCGCCGGGAGCGCGGTGGGACTGGCGGCGACCACCGTCTGGCCGCCGATCGACAGGCCGCCGAGCAGCTCCTGCGAGCAGGCCGGACTCAGCGTGATCGAGGTCGGTCCGGAGCCGCCGCCCTGGGAGGTGATCGGATCGGGGCAGCCCACCGGCTCCACCTCGACCGAGCCGCAGGCCCCGGAGCCGTCCGCGTCGCAGTTGCCCCGGTAGTACAGCGCGGACAGGTCGCCGCGCGCGCCGAGCCCGGGCACGCTGTGCTGGACGGCGTTGTTTTCGGCCGCCCGCTGGGCCGCCCCGACCGACCCGTCGAACTGCAACAGCACCGAGCCCATCGCTCCGTACGGCTGGTAGCCGGCCTGGGAGGCGGCGTCGCTGCTGCTCTGGTAGACGCTGACGGCGACCGCTCCGGCCACCGCCGCCATCACCGCGGCCACCGCCGGAGCGGTCCGGCCCCGGTTGCGGGTGGAGTCGCGCAGCGCCAGCCGCGGGCCGAGCGGCAGCAGCCGGGCCGCCCGGCCGAACAGTCCCACCAGGAACGGGGTGCAGGCGACCACGCCGAGCTCGGCGATGACCGAGCCGCCGAGGATGGAGAGCCCGCCCTGGCCGACCCCCAGGCCCAGCAGCGCCAGCGCCGTCCCGCCGGCGATGCCGAGCGCGCCCAGCAGGGTGAGCCACTTCGGCGGCGCCTTGACCGCGCCCCGGCCGGTCAGCGAGGCCACCACGTCCTGCCGCGCCGCCTGCACGGCCGGGACCACGGCCGCCAGCAGCCCGGTGACCAGGCCCACCAGCACGATGCCGAGCAGGTCCAGCGGCCTCAGCGTGTAGCCGCCGAAGCGGGCCCCGGACAGCGACTCCAGCTCGCCGCGCCCCAGCGCCACCGCGACCGCGCCGACCACCAGGCCGACCACCGCGCCGGTGGTGCCCAGCACCACGCCGCCGCCGAGGACCACCGCCCGGATGTGCGCGCGGTCGCCGCCACCGGCCGCGATCAGCCCCAGCTGCCGCCGGGAGCGCCGCGCGCCGACCGCGAACGCCGGTCCGGCCAGCAGCACGATCTCCAGCAGCGCCATCCCGACCACGGTCGACAGGACCACCACGGCGGTCGAACTGACCCGCTGGTTCACCTGGCTGTTGCCCGGGCTCCGGTCGAACGGGACCGCACTGTCCGGTGGCGGGTCCTGGAGCACCGCGCGGGAGCTGACGGTGAAGCCCCAGTCGTTGGCCCGGACCACGTCCGCCCAGCTGAACGCGGCGTTCCCGGGCATTCGCAGCAGCCACTGCTGCGGGGCCCCGAGGGTGCTCCCACCGCCTCCGGCGTGCTGCGCCGCGAGGACCGCGCTCAGGTCGTCCGGCCGCAGCACCAGCTGGTCGCTCTTCAGATCGCCCGGGAACTCGACGGCGGCGGTGATGGTCAGCGGCCGGTCGGTGCCGGACGGGGTGGTGGTCTGGCCGACCCGCAGCCCGGAGTCCGCGAGGAAAGCGGTGGTCACCGCGATCTGACCGGGGGCGGTGGGCCAGCTGCCCCGGTCGAGCACCACCATGCCGTGGGTCAGCGGGTCGGCCGAGTCGAAGCCCTGCACCTGGGTCTGTAGCACGCCGTGCGCCGTGCTGGTGTTCATGATCCCGCCGCTGAGGATCGGCAGCAGCTCGACCCCGGCCGGGAGCGCCTGCTGGAGCTGGCCGGCCAGCGGCTCCTTGGCGCGGGCCTGCTCCTGCGCGGTCGGCTTGGGCGTGGACCCGTCCTCGGCGGGGATGTTGACCCCGTTGTCCGGGTCGGGAGCCTGCTGGATCCGCCAGCCGCCCTGGTAGGACTGGACGGACGCCTGGGCCGTGCCCATGGTCCGGGTCGCGCTCTGCTGGACGCTCAACTCCGCGCTGCGGTAGGTCACGTCGGCCCCGGCGACGCCGACCACCGGGATCGCGATCATGGCGATGACCAGGGCGCTGCGGCCCTTGGCACGCAGGGCGTCACGGCGGGCGACGCGCAGCGCGACCCGCCAGGCACTGAGCTTCACGAGGTTCCCTCCGACGAGGGGTCCGAGCCCGCTGCCGCCCCGCTGAGCAGGGACTCGGCCGCGAGCGGCGCGGTCTCGTCGACCAGTCGGCCGTCCCGCAGGAAGACCACCCGGTCCGCCCAGCCCGCGTGCCGGGCCTCGTGGGTGACCATCACCGCCGCCGCGCCCGCGTCACAGCGGTTGCGCAGCACCGCGAGCACGGACTCGCCGGTGGCGGAGTCCAGCGCGCCGGTGGGCTCGTCCGCCAACACCAGGCGGCGGTCGCCGATCAGCGCCCGGGCGATGGCGACCCGCTGCTGCTGGCCACCGGACATCTCGTCCGGGAACCTGTCCGCCAGCTCGCCGATGCCGATCTCGGCCAGCGCGGCCAGCGCCTCGGCCCGGGCCCGGCGCCCGGACAGGCCGTCCAGCTCGCGCGGCAGCGAGACGTTCTCGGCCGCGGTCAGCGCCGGTATCAGGTTGAAGTCCTGGAAGACGTAGCCGATGGAGCGGCGGCGGACCGCCGCCAGCGCCTTGCGGGACAGCGCCCCCAGATCCGTGCCCTCCACCACGACCTGTCCGGAGCTGGCGCTGTCCAGGCCCCCGGCGAGGGTGAGCAGCGTCGACTTGCCGGAGCCGCTGGGCCCCATCACCGCGACGAACTCGCCCGGCTGGACGGCCAGGTCGACCGTCCGCAGCGCGTGCACCTCGGCCGCGCCGCGCCCGTGGACCCGGGAGACTCCCCGCATCCGCAGCACCGCCCCCGGTTCCGGCTCCGCCCCCGGCTCCGGACGGCCGGTGTCCCACCCCTGTGCGCTCATCGCTTCCTACTTCCCCTCGGTGTCACCTGTGCTGCTTGCTCTGCTGCTGCCGGGGCTGCCGGGGCCGCTGCCGCCGGTTCGGGCCGGGCCGGGCGCGCGGCCAGCCGGGCGGCGTGCCGGACCAGCCGGGTCTCGCAGTGGTCCAGCCAGCGGACCTCGGCCTCGGCCTGGAAGATCAACTGGTCCAGGACCAGCAGCCAGGCCAGGTCCTGGCTGTCGCGGTCCGGGCCGCGGTCCGGGCCGCCGCCGTCCGCCGCGAGTGGCGCCTCGGTGAACGGGGCCTCGGTGGCTGCCAGCGCCCTGGCCTTGAGCCGGGTGTAGTCCTGGAGCGCCCGTACGGTGTGCACCCGCTGGCGCTGGATCACCGCCGCGACGTCCACCCCGGCGACGGTCACCGCCATCGCGAGCTTGATCGCCAGCTCGTCGCGCGGCGGGTTGTCCCGGCGGACCGGGCTGACGAACCAGGCCCGCAGCTCCTCGCGCCCCGGTTCGGTGATGGCGTAGAAGACGTGGCCCTCGCCGTCCTCCCCGTCCGGCCGGACCAGACCGTCCCGTTCGAGGCGGCCGAGGGTGGTGTAGACCTGCCCGACATTCAGCGGCCAGGTGGCTCCGGTCCGGGCTTCGAACTCGGTTCTGAGCTGATAGCCGTAGCGGGGGCCCTGTTCGAGCAGCGCGAGCAGCCCGTGACGAATCGACATACTGAGTATGTATACCCGGTATGTAGGAGGCCTTCAAGCCGCAGCCGGGTACCGCCCGGTCCGGCGACGGTCGGCGACGGGCTATGTTCGACGCGTGAGCCAGCTGCGCATCGCAACCTTCAACCTGCTGCACGGCCAGCCCCTCGGCCCGGACGGCAGCCCACTCCCGACCGCCCCCGACGGACCTCCCGACGACCTGGGAGCCGTCCTGGCCGAAGCGATCGCCGCCCTGGACGCCGACGTGCTGGCGTTGCAGGAGGTGGACCGGTACCAGCAGCGCTCCGGACTGGTGGACCAGGCCGCCGTGGCCGCCAAGGCACTCGGCGCGACCGACTGGCGCTTCGCCGCCGCGCTGCACGGCCGACCCGCGCCGGTCGCGGGCTGGATCCCCGAGCCCGGCCACGGCCTGCGGGTCTACGGCCCGGACGAGACCGGCACCGGCACCGACCTGCCTGCCTACGGCACCGCCCTGGTCACCCGGCTGCCGGTACGGCAGTGGCGGGCCCGGCGGTTCGCCCCGGCCCCGTTCGGGCTGCCGCTGCGGGTCGCCGGACGGCGCGGACTGACCCGCGTGCCGGACGAGCCGAGGGCCGCGCTGGCGGCGGTGCTGGAGGGCCCGAACGGGCCGTTCACCGTGGTCGCCGCGCACCTGTCGTTCGTGCCCGGCTGGAACATGGGGCAGCTGGCCGGCATCCGCCGCTGGATCGCCGACCTGCCCACGCCGCACCTGCTGCTCGGCGACTTCAACCTGGTCGGCGCGGTGCCCCGGACGGTGCTCGGCGGCGCGGCCGTGGTCGACGGGCTGGGGCGGCGCTCGCCGTACCCGCGCCCGCCCCGGGAGCAGCGGCCGCCCCGGGAGCAGCGGCCGTCCCGGGAGCAGCGGCCGTCCCGGGAGGTCAGGCGGGCCCGGCGGAGGCTGCCGCAGCGCGCCCTGCTGAGCGGCTGGCGGGACCTGGCCCGCACCCCCACCTACCCGGCGCACCGGCCGGCCGTCCAGTTCGACCACGTGTTGTCGGTCGGCATCCCGCGCAGCGCGGTGCTGGCGACCGGCACCCCGGCGGTGGGCGTGTCCGACCACCGCCCGCTGGTGGTGGACCTGCGCTGGTGACCGGCTAGCGCTCGGCCTTCGCGCCCCGGTCGCCGTCACGGTCGCCGCCACGGCTACCGCCCCGGATCCCGCCCCGGGGGCGGCCGACCTTGTGCAGCGCGACATACGCGGTGGAGGCCTCCGGGGGCGGCGCCCACGGCTGGGCCAGCGGCTCGTACTGGAGCAGCAGCATGGCCGCGTCGTCGCCGAGCTGGCGGCCGACATGCCGGCAGACGTCCTCGTGCACCCGCTCCAGCACATCGGCCGGGTCGTCCGCGACCGCGCAGTCCGGCAGTCGGTCGGCCAGCGGGTAGAACACGCCCCAGCTGTCCCTGGCCTCGATCACGCCGTCGGTGTAGAGCAGCAGCCGGTCGCCGTCCTGGAACGGGAACCGCAGCACCGGCGGGTGGACGTCGGCCGGTTCCAGCACGCCCAGCGGCGGCACCCGCACCTCGGACTCCAGCAGCAGCGCCAGTTCGTCGCCACGCAGCAGCAGCGGCCCGGGGTGCCCGCAGTTGACGATCTCGGCGACACCGTCCGGCCGGACGCCGACCAGCACCAGGGTGACGAACTCCTCGTCCACGCCCTCGTGGTCGCTCTCCCGCAGCGCCCGGTCCAGGCTGACCGCCAGCCAGGCGGCCACCTGGTCGAGGTCCGGCTCCTGGTGGGCGGCCTCGCGGAAGGCCCCGAGCACGGCGGCGGCGGTCTCCACCGCGCCCAGGCCCTTGCCGCGCACGTCGCCGATCACCGCGCGCACGCCGTAGCGGGTCTGCACCACCTCGTACAGGTCCCCGCCGATGCTGGCGTGCGCGGCGGCGGCGGCGTAGTGCACCGCCGCCCGGACCGGACCGATCCGGTCCGGGATGGAGCGCAGCAGCACCCGCTGGGCCACCTCGGAGACCAACCGGGCGTCGGCCAACTCCTGCTCCTGCCGGTTCCGCAGCAGCACGCTGGCCGCGCCGATCGCACTGATCAGCACGATCGCCACCACGCTGGCCCCGTGCACGGACTGGGTCATGGTGCCGTCGTGGGCGGACAGGCCGAAGGCCACGCCCACGGTGATCCCGCCGACCAGCACCGGGTACCAGGTGCGACTGCTGACCACCGCCGCCAGCGCGGGCCCCACGGTCAGGGCCGGCTCGAACGTCACCCTCGGGCTTCGGCTGGCCGCGTCGAGCGCCAGCACGAAGGCGATCCCAAGGAACGGAAGGGCCAATATCGCTCGGTTCCAGGGGATGCTGCGGCGAAACCTTCCGGCGGTACTCAACGTCTTTTCTCCTGCGGGCGCTGTGCTACGGCGATAGGAAGGAAGGCTGGGGGTCGGCGGGTGGTCGGCGGCGCTGGCACGGCCGGTGACAGGCGGGAACGCCCGGAAGCCGACAGTGACAGGTTGTCGTTCGAATTGGACAGCGGATGACTGCTTGGTGCCAATAACATTAGGCACGAAAAGGACATGCTGCACAGTCATTTCACAAAGATCCCGTGGCATCACCATCCATAGGCCGCCCGTTCGGAGTAATGGACATCAGTAGTTCCTCCAGTTCCGCCCGGCCCGGCAGCGGCGCCGGCCGGACCACCTGTCCGCTGCGGACGTGGAGGAACGCGGCGGAGACCTGATCCAGCGCCAGGCCCTGCGACTCCGCCCAGGCCAGCCGGTACACCGCCAGCTGCAACGGATCGGCCAGCTCCGGTCGGCCGGTCTTCCAGTCGACCACCTCGAAGGCGTCCGGGCCGGTCCGGTAGACCGCGTCGATCCGGCCACGAACCACCCGCCCGGCCAACAGCAGCTGGAATGGCGACTCGACCCGGTGCGGGGTGAGCGCGGCATAGGGCGTACGCAGAAACGCCTCCTTCAGCCGGGTCAGTTCGCGCTCGTCCTCGACCAGGTCGCCGCCGTCCTCGGTGCCGGGCAGGGCGTCCTCGCCGAGCAGCAGCAGCGGCTCGAACCGGGCCTCCACCCAGCTGTGGAACCGGGTGCCGCGCCGGGCCGCGGGCTGCGGCGGGCGCGGCATCGGCCGGGCCAGGTCACGGGCGAAGCCGTCCGGGTCCGCCGCCAGCCGCAGCAGCTGGGACGCGGACAGGGCGGCCGGAAGCGGGACGTCCCGGCGTCCGGCCCGGGCCCGCAGCAGCTCACCGGTCAGCGCCTCCAGGTCGCGGTCCCAGGAGGCGGTCAACCGCTGCTCCTCCGGCGGCAGTTCGGGCTCTGCCGGCGGGTGCTCGCCGCGCAGCCCGGCCAGCACCCGCAGGCCCGCGCTCCGCCGGGCGGCCTGGGCGTCCGGGTCCAGCGGCAACGGCCAGGGGTGGTCGGCGGCGCGCGTCAGCGACGGGTTCTCCGCGCCCTCGGCCGGGGTGTCCGCCCAGACCTCGATCTCGCCGCCGGTCCCGCGCTCGCAGTGGTCGCGCAGCGCGGACAGGAAGGGCGAGGGGCCGCGCGGACGCTTCTGGGTCGGGCCCCACCAGTGCCCGGAGGCCAGCAGCAGCTCCCGGGGGCGGGTGAAGGCGACATAGCCGAGGCGCAGCTCCTCGGTCGCCGCGTGCTCCTTCATCGCGGCGGCGAAGCCCCGCATCCCGGGACCGGTCCAGGGCGGGGCGGCCGGCAGGGTCGGGGCGTCGCCGCGCAGGCCGTGCGGCAGCACCTCCGGGCGGGCGGTCCAGCGCTCCCGGCCCTTGTCGGCCGGGAAGGCCCCCTTGACCAGGCCGGGGACCGCGACCACGTCCCACTCCAGGCCCTTGGACTTGTGCACGGTGAGCACCTTCACCGTGTCGTCGCCGCCCGGCAGGGTGTTGTCCAGGCCCCGGTCGAACTCCTGGGCGGCGCGCAGGAAGGCCAGGAAGGCGGCCAGCGAGGGGTCTCCGTCCAGGTCGGCGAAGCCGGCCGCGACGTCCAGGAAGGCGTTCAGCGTCTCCTTGCGGCGGGCGGCCAGGGCGTGCGGGGAGGCCGAGAGCTCGACTTCGAGGCCGGTCACCGCGAGCACCCGGTGCAGCACGTCCATCAACGGCTCGGCCAGCGCCCGGCGCAGGTCGCGGATCTCCGCCGCCAGCCGGGCGAAGCGGGCCCGGGCCTCGGCCGAGACCGCCAGCTCCGGCTCGCCCCGGCCCTCCGGGTGCAGGAAGCTCTCCAGCGCGTCGGCCAGCGAGACCACCTCGGTCGGGTCGGTCCCGGCCACCGCGTCGGCCAGCCGGTCCCGGCCCTCGCCGCCGTGCACCCGGACCAGGTCCCGGGCCCGGCGGCCGAGCAACGCCAGATCGCGCGGGCCGATCCGCCAGCGCGGACCGATCAGCAGCCGGACCAGCGCCGCGTTGGCGGTCGGGTCCTGGAGCACTTCGCAGGTGGCCACCAGGTCCGCCACCTCGGGCAGGTGCAGCAGCCCGGACAGGCCGACCACCTCGACCGGGACGTCCCGGGCGACCAGTGCGGCGTGCATGTCCGGGAACAGGTCGCGCCCGGCCCGGCAGAGCACGGCTATCCGGCCCGGGCGGGTGCCGGTGCGGACCAGGTGCGCGATGGAGTCCGCCAGCCAGGCGACCTCCTGCTCGTGGGTCTCCAGCAGCGCGCAGCGCAGGAACCCGTCGCGCTCCGCGCCCGGGGCCGGGCGCAGCGCCGCGACGCCCTGGTGCAGCGCGCGCAGCGGTGCGGCCAGGTCGTTGGCGAAGTCCAGCAGCCGCCCGCCGCTGCGGCGGTTCTCCGAGAGCGAGTAGCGGTCGGCCGGGCCGCCGTCGACCCGCGGGAAGTGCAGCGGGAAGTCGTCCAGGTTGGCCACCGAGGCCCCGCGCCAGCCGTAGATGGCCTGGCAGGGGTCGCCGACGGCGGTGACCGCGTGCCCCCCGCCCACACCCGCGCTCGTGCCCTCGCTCGCGCCGAACAGGCCGGACAGCAGCAGCCGCTGGGCGACCGAGGTGTCCTGGTACTCGTCCAGCAGGACCACCCGGAACTGCTCCCGCAGCAGCCGGGCGACCTCCGGGTGGCCCTGGGCCAGCCGGGCGCAGGCCGCTATCTGGTCGCCGAAGTCCATCAGCCCCGCCTCGGCCTTGCGCGCGCGGTAGCGCTGGACCAGGTCGGCCAGCTGGATCCGGGCGGTGGCCGCCAGCGGGACCTTGCGCAGGTCGTCGTTGCTCAGTCTGGCCGCGTCCAGCTCCAGCAGCAGCGCGCGGTCGTAGGCCTGCAACCGCTCCGGGGCGACCAGGTGCTCGGCCAGCTCGCCGTCCAGTGTCAGCAGGTTGTCGACCAGCGTGGGGAAAGCGCCGGTCAGCGCGGGGTAGGGGCCGGGCGCCTGGCGCAGCACCCGGGCGGCGAGCTGGTACCGGGTGGCGTCGGCGAGCAGCCGGACGTCCGGCTCCAGGCCGATCCGCAGGCCGTGGTCCTTCAGCAGCCGCCCGGCGAAGGCGTGGTAGGTCGAGATCTCCGGCTCGCCGGGGACGTCCTCGTCGGCGACAGCGCCGCTGGGGACACCGACGTCCGCGACCTGGTCCAGCCGCACCACCCCGGCTTGGAGCAGCGCCCGGCGGACCCGCTCGGCCAGCTCCCCGGCCGCCTTGTTGGTGAAGGTCAGCCCGAGCACCTGCTCCGGCCGGACCTGGCCGGTGCCGACCAGCCAGACCACCCGGGCCGCCATCACCGTGGTCTTGCCGGAGCCCGCGCCCGCGACAATGACCGCGGGGGCGAGCGGCGCGGTGATCGCGCGCAGCTGCTCCGCGGTGAACGGGATCCCGAGCAGCTCGCTGAGCTGTTCGGGGCTGGTGACGGGTGGACTCACCCCAGGAACGCTAGCGGGTGCCACTGACAACCTGGCCCACTCCGCCGCTCCGCCGTCACTCCACCACCTGGCGGCCCTCCGGCTGACCGGAGCAGCTGCGCCGGAACGAGCAGTGGTCGCAGGCCGGACCGACCGTGGGCAGGAAGCGCTCGCCGACGATCCGGTCGGCGGCCTCGGCCAGCAGGCCCTCGATCCAGCCGGAGTCGGCGGCGATGGACTCCTGCGGCTGGACCTTCGGCCGGTCCTCCTGGTCCCGTCCGGCGGGCTGGCGCAGCTGCACCAGCTCCGCGCCGCCGGGCTCGGGAGACTCGCCGGTGAAGGCGTCCAGACCGTCCAGCGCGCCCTCGCGCACCGCCAGCTGGTAGACGCCCAGCTGCGGATGGGTCGGCAGCTCGGGTCCGGGGACCGGGCGCTTGCCGGTCTTGAAGTCGACCACGAAGGCCGCGCCGCCGGGCTCGCCGCGCTCCACCCGGTCCATGCTGCCGCGGATCCGCACCAGGTGGCCCCCGGCCTTCAGCTCCACCTCGAACGGGTGCTCGGTGGCCGCCACCACCCGTCCGCGCTCGTCCGCGTGCCACCGCAGGAACCGCTCCAGGGCGGCCCTGGCCTGGCCCATCTCCTGCTCGGACTTCCACGGCGCGTCGAAGGCCAGGGCGTCCCAGACCGTCTCCAGGCGCTCCAGCAGCACCCCCAGGTCGGCCGGGGTGCGGCCGGAGCCGACCTCGTCCGCGAGTACGTGCACCACGTTGCCGAAGCCCTGGGCCGCGCTGGAGGCGGTCTCCGCCCGCACCTCCCGGCCCAGGAACCACTGCAGCGCGCAGGAGCCGACCGCCTCCAGCGCACTGCCGGACAGCGCCACCGGCTGGTCCGGGTCGCGCACCGGCAGCGCGTTCTCGGTCACGTCGGCCATGCCCCACCAGCGCTGCGGGTGCGCGGCCGGGACCAGCGGCACACCGTCCTCGTCGGTCAGCGCGGCCAGCCGGGTCAGCCGATCGGCCGCCGCCTCGCGCAGCCCCGGCGAGGCGGCCGGATCCACCGTGGTCGCCCGCAGCTCGGCGACCAGCGCCGAGACCGCCAGCGGGCGGCGCGGCCGGTGGCTGACGTCCTCGACCCGGACGTCCGGGACCCGGGTGCCGTCCGGCAGCTCGTGGTAGAGCTCGCGCAGGAACCGTGAGGGCTGGTCGCCGTCGTCGGCCGGGGCCTTCACCGCGGTGACCACCAGCCGCTCCCTGGCCCGGGTCACCGCGACATAGAAGAGCCGGCGCTCCTCGGCCAGCAGCGCGCCCGGGCTCAGCGGCTCGGCCAGACCGTCCCGACCGATCCGGTCCGCCTCCAGCAGCGAACCGCGCCGCCGCAGGTCCGGCCAGAGGCCCTCCTGCACCCCGGCGACCACCACCAGCCGCCACTCCAGGCCCTTGGAGCGGTGCGCGGTCAGCAGCCGCACCGCGTCCGGGCGCACCCCCCGGCCGGAGAGGGTGTCCGCGGCGATGTCCTGCTGCTCCAGCTCGGCCAGGAAGTTGAGCGCGTCCCGGGGGCCGTGCATCCGTTCGGCCGAGCGGGCGGCGGTTTCGAACAGCGCGCAGATCGCGTCCAGGTCCCGGTCCGCGTTGCGCCCGGCGGTGCCGGGACGCAGCGCCGCCGCCTCCAGCCGTGCCCGCCAGCGCTCGGAGCCGTCCCAGAGCGCCCACAGCGCCTCCTCGGCGGAGGCGTCCCCGGCCAGCGACTCGCGGACCTTGCGCAGCAGCTGACCCAGGTGGTGCGCCCGGCGGGCGTGCACGCCGTCCAGGGTGACCAGCCGCTCCGGCTCGGCCAGCGCCTCGCGGACCAGCTGCTCGGCCGGGCGGACGGCGCGTTGGTGCTCCGGGGGGAGCGCGCGGAGGGCCGTGCGCTCGTCCTCACGCAGGGCCCGGCCGAGGCGGCGCAGGTCAGCGCCGTCCAGGCCGCCGAGCGGCCCGGTGAGCAGCTGCTGCGCCAGCTCGGCCGTCAGCGGATCGTCAGACAGCGGAGCCTCGCCGTGCGGCCCGACCGCGACCCGGCGGCGGTCGTACACCGCGCCGTCCGCGCACACCCGCAGGGCGCTCAGCAGCGGCGCGACCGCGGGCTCGGCGTGCAGCGGCAGGTCGTCGCCGTCGATCTCCAGCGGCACCCCGGCGGAGCTGAGCGCCCGCCGGAACCCGGGGATGGACCTGGCCCCGGCCCGCACCAGCACCGCCATCTCGCCCCAGGGGACGCCCTCCTCCAGGTGCGCGCGGCGCAGCAGGTCGGCGATGTTGTCGGTCTCGGACCCGGGCGTCGGATACGTGTAGACCTCGATCCTCGCGGCCCCCTGTGGTTCGGCCCCCTGCTGTCCGGCTCCCTGCGGTCCGGCGACCAGCCGGCGGTGCTGGGACAGGGCCTCGGCCGGGAGGCGGCCCATGGGCATCCGCTGGGCGACCGCGCGGCTGGCCGCGAGCAGCGCCGGACCCGAGCGGCGGGACACCCTGAGCACCCGGATCGGCGCCGGACGGCCGTCCGACCGCGGAAAGTCCTGCGGAAAGCCCAGGATGCCGTTGATGTCGGCCCCCCGGAACGCGTAGATGGACTGGTCCGGGTCGCCCACCGCGACCAGCTCCCGGCCGCCGCCCGCCAGCGCCCGCAGCAGCCTGACCTGCGAGGGGTCCGTGTCCTGGTACTCGTCCACATAGACCACCCGGTACCGGTCGCGCAGCTGCGCGCCGACCTCGGGGTGCTCGGCCAGCAGCACCGCGCGGTGCACCAGCTCGGAGTAGTCGAGCACCCCGCGCATGTCCATCACGTCCAGGTACTCGGCCAGGAAGGCCGCCGCCGCGCCCCAGTCCGGTCGGCCGACCCGCTCGGCGAAGTGCTGCAACGCGTCCTCGCCGAGGCCCAGCTCGCGGGTACGGGCCAGGACCGCCCGGACCTCGTCGGCGAAGCCCCGGGTGGTCAGGCAGGCCCGCAGCTCGTCCGGCCAGCGCGGGCCGCGCCCGGCCCGGGCGTCCTCGGCCCCGCCGATCAGCAGGTCGCGGACCATCACGTCCTGTTCCGGTCCGGACAGCAGCCGGACCGGCTCGGTGAACAGCGCCGGGTCCTGCTGGGCCCGGACCAGGGCGTAGCAGAAGGAGTGGAAGGTGGTCGCCTGCGGCACCCCGCCGAGGCCGCCCATCCCACCCGCGCCCCCGGCCCGGGCGGTCATCCGGTCGCGCAGCTCCACCGCCGCCTTGCGGCTGAAGGTGAGCACCAGGATCTGCTCGGCCGGCACGCCCTCGGCTATCCGCCGGGTCACCGCCTCCACCAGCGTGGTGGTCTTGCCGGTACCCGGCCCGGCGAGCACCAGCAGCGGCCCGCCCCGGTGGTCCACCACGGCCTGCTGGAAGGCATCGAGTACGGGGGGCCGGGGGGACACCAGCGGGTCGCGCACCAGGCGGTACGCGCCCGCGCGCACACCGGGGGCAACGGGCAGGGAGGTCATCGGCACGGTCCAGGGGCAGGGGCTGGGAGTGGGGCTGGGACTGGGGCAGGGAGTGGGGCTGGGGGCTTTCGGGGCGATACGGACGACGGCACACGAGTCGCCGTCCAACGCGAGCCTACGATCCTCCCCCGTCAACCACCCCACTGTCCCCGCTTCGCACGAACCCCTGCGGTCAGCTCACCCGTCACTCACGCGTCACTCACGCGTCGACTCAGCGGCCGTCCCAGCGGGCCCGGGACAGGTCCACCCGGGGCAGGTCCTCGGCCGCGGCCGAGCCCCTGGCCGGTCCCCGGCCGCGAACCGAGCGCAGCGGGGTGCCCTCCTCCTGGTAGTGCCCGAGGGCGCGCAGCTCGTGGCCGGGCAGCAGCGCGCCGTCCGCGCGCACCACCCGCCACCACGGCACCGATCCCCCGTACAGCGTCATCACCCGCCCCACCTGGCGCGGGCCCCCCTGCTCCAGGTACTCCGCGACGTCCCCGTAGGTCAGCACGCGGCCGACCGGAATGCGCTCGGTCAGTTCCAACACCAGTTCGGCGAACGGCGGCAGATCGCCCGCGGGCTCGTCAGCAGTCACCTCGGCATTGTGCCGCAACGCACTGACACGACCGGGTGGTCCCCTTGCCGAACCTGCTCGCCCACCCGGGCGGAGGAATGTAGCATCCGCCGAGGGTCGGCTCCACGCCCACCTGGTACCGACGCACAGCTCCTGCACATGCCACCCTTGAGGAGGCGATACCAGGCGACCAGAAGGCACACAGACGATGACCGGTTCGAACGCGAACGCCGAACAGGCGGCGGACGTGTCCGATACCGTGCCCGAACCCGTGCCCGAACCTGTGTCCGGCCCCACCCCCGAACCCGTTTCCGGGGCCGCTCCGCAGTCCGCCCCCAGCGGGGGCAGAGCAGAGCCGCCGCTCCCCTCCCCGCCCAGGGTCGACCTGGTCAAGCACCCCCGGGAGCCGCTCCCGCCGGAGACCAGGACCAGCGAGCACGTCTCCATCGACGAGCCGCTGCTGGCCGCCCGGGTGCACCGTCCAGCCGACCTGATCCGGGTGCTGCTCGGCGTGCTGGGCATCGCCGCGGTCCTGGTGCTGGCCAGCATCGCGCAGAACTCCACCAAGGGCCTACAGACCGACATCGCCTCGGGGGCCACCAAGGTCCCCAGCTTCCTGAGCACGACCATGGGCCTGGTCTCCACCGCGGCCGTACTGATCGTGCCGCTGGCCTTCGCCGTGGAGCGGTTGATCAAACGCGACGGGCTACGGGTCGCGGACGGGGTGCTGGCGGCGGTACTGGCGCACGGGATCTCGCTGGCGGTGGACCTGTGGGTGGTCAAGGAAGCCCCGCTGGCGGTCACCTACGCGCTCACCCAGCGGCTGCCGGGCAACATCCTGACCGACCCGGTACAGAGCTACCTGACCCCGGTCATCGCCTATATGACGGCCGTGGGCATGGCCAGCCGACCACGATGGCGGGTGGCGCTGTGGGGCGTGGTGCTGCTCGACTCGATCTCCGAGCTCATCAGCGGCCACACCACGCCGCTCTCCATTGCAGTAACCATCCTGCTCGGCCTGACCGTCGCCTACGGCACGCTCTACGCGGTCGGCACACCGAACGTCCGGCCCACCGGCGAACACCTGCTCACGGGGCTGCGCAAGGTCGGCTTCGCCCCGGTCAGTGCGCACCGCGCGCCGGACGGCCCGGAGGGCACCCGCCGCTACCTGATCGTCCAGGAGGGCGGCTACCCGCTCGACGTCCACGTCATCGACCGCGAGCAGCAGGCGTCCGGCTTCTTCTACCGGATGTGGCGGCGGCTGCAACTGCGCACGGTGGCGGTCCGCTCCAGCCCGCAGTCGCTGCGGCAGGCCCTGGAGCAGGAGGCGCTGATCGCCTACGCGGTCAACGCGGCCGGCGCGCACTCGCCGCACCTGCTGGCCACCTCCGAGCTGGGCCCGGACGCGGTGATCCTGGTCTACGAGCGGATCGAGGGACGCTCGCTCGACAGCGTCGACAGCGCCGACATCACCGACGCGGTGCTCGCGGACGCCTGGGGCTCGGTCCGGGCGCTGCACGACCGGCGGATCGCCCACCGGCGGCTCACCGGGGAGTCCGTGCTGGTCACCCGGGACCACCGGACCTGCCTGATCAACCTGGCCGGGGGCGACATCGCCTCCGGCGACCTGACCCTGCGGATGGACATCGCACAGCTGCTGACCACCCTGGCGCTGCGGGTCGGCCCGGAGCGGGCGGTGGCCTCCGCCAATGCCGTGCTCGGCGCGGACCGCACGGCCGGAGCCCTGCCGCTGCTGCAACCGGTCGGCCTGAACCGCTCCACCCGGCAGGCGCTGACCCAGTACAACCGGGCCCGCAAGGCCGAAGCGGACGCGCTGCACGCCGAACAGCTCAAGCAGGCCGGGGCCAAGGTCGGGATCATGGTCGAGGACCCGCTGCTGGAGCCCCCGGTGGCGCAGGACCTGCTGTCGCAGATCCGGGAGCAGATCCTGGAGATCGTCCCGCAGGCGCCGGTCGCCCCGGCGAACCTGCAACGGCTCCGGCCCAAGACCCTGATCACCATGATCGCCGGGGCCTTCGCCGGCTACCTGCTGCTCACCCAGATCGCCGCCAACAACCCGGTCACCGCGCTCTCCCACGCCGACCTGGCCTGGGTGCTGCTGGCGGTCGCCGCCTCGGTGCTGAGCTACGTCGGCGCGACCATGAGCCTGTCCGGCTTCGTGCCGGAGCGACTGCCGTTCTGGCGGACCTTCCTGGCCCAGGTCGCCGGGTCGTTCGTGAAACTCGTCGCCCCGGCCGCGGTCGGCGGGGTCGCCCTGAACGCCCGGTTCCTGCAACGCGCCGGGGTCCGGCCCGGGCAGGCGGTCGCCAGCGTGGGCGCCTCGCAGCTGGTCGGCCTGGGCATGCACATCGTGCTGCTGCTCGGCTTCGGCTTCATCGCCGGGACCGGCAGCAGCTCCGACATCCCCTCCTCGCGCACGGTCATCGCCGGGCTGCTGGTGGCCGCGGTGCTGGTGCTGGTGGCGGCGGCGATCCCGCCGCTGCGGCGCTGGCTGACCTCGCAGGTGCGCTCGCTGTTCCTGGGCGTGATCCCGCGGATGCTGGACCTGCTGCGCTCCCCCACCAAGCTGGCCACCGGCTTCGGCGGGATCATCCTGGTCTCGCTGGCCTTCGTGGCCTGCCTG
>Ga0302314_10005045_pt1 | contig 24135 bp, 21 predicted proteins | sample III_Palsa_N2_3_FD_200533 | JGI IMG/M metagenome (GOLD analysis project Ga0302314, IMG submission 200533) | Peat permafrost microbial communities from Stordalen Mire near Abisko, Sweden - III_Palsa_N2_3 | ecosystem: Environmental > Terrestrial > Soil > Palsa > Peat permafrost | place: Sweden... | reverse complement strand
ATCGAACCTGTGGCCCCCGCCGTGTGAAGGCGATGCTCTACCGCTGAGCTAACCATCCGTTTGAGCCGCGCATTGTAGGCACCCGGCGACTTCAACGCAACGCTTTTGCATGAAGCCGCCGATTTTTCGCCGCACCTCCATACCACCTCCTCCTATGCGGTCGATGCCGGCGCCCCACGCCGCAGCAGCAGGAAAATGCAGATCGAGATCACCACGATATCGATGCCGACGTGCAACACGCTGAAAGGATTGGGGCGCACCTTGAGAAAGCGCAGCACTCCCAGGCTGCCGCCGATCAGGGGGAAGATCGCAGCCAGCCAAAGCGCGGCGCGCTTTGGCTGTAGCAGATACGCCCCCAGCGCCAGGTAGAGCACTCCGAACATCGCGGCACCGATGACGTCCGCCTGACCCGGGTACACCGCGAGCTGCGCCACGTGGGTAACACCGGACAGCAGCAGCAGGGCCGCGGCCAGCTTGCGGGCGGGTGAGAGCACAGGTTCCATCGGAGCCTCGATCTGGGCAGGTTCGGTACAGATTAGCGTCTTGCCGGGATGGCTGCCGGCAGCAATGCCGACCGGCACCCCTTGAGCCACACCACCGGCCGAGCCGCAATGCGCGGCCGTTATTGCGCGGCGAGCCGCCCGGACGGTTCCGGGGCATACCGTCCATCCGCCGAAGATCACCGTCCAGGGGGTCCCAAAGCCACCCCTCCCGCAGCCATCGCCGCTCATCCGCCTGGCCCTTATGGGACCCCCCACCACTCATAGGATTGCAGCCGTGAGGGCAGGCATTCAATTCCGAAGCCCCCTTTTACTTCAACACCGTGGGGAGAATGTCGATGATCAGCAAACGTAAATTTTCCGCAATTTCGACTGGCGCAGCGTTTGCCGCTTCCGCCGCAATTGGCCTGGCTTCCTTTTCGGCCCATGCCGGCAGCTCACCACAGTCCTCCCAGTTTCTGGTGTCCCTGACAGTGCAGAAGGATTGCACGATCACCGCCGGCAACGCCCTGAATTTCGGCACGGCGACCAGCAGCTACATCACCACCGCCATCACCGGCACCACCACGTTCAGCGTGACCTGCACCAACACCACGCCATACCACCTGAGCCTGGACAAGGGTTCCACCGCCAGCTCGACCATCCTCAGCCGCCTGCTGCTCGGCGGCCTGACCAGCGCCACCGTTCCCTACCAGCTCTACACGGATAGCAGCTACGGCACGATCTGGGGCGATGGCACCAACGGCAGTACCGTCCCGGGTACCGGCACCGGCCAGGCCCAGGTCATCACCGTCAACGGCCAGGCCCTGTCGATCGGCAGCATGCCCGCCCCGGACACCTATACCTCGACCGAGACCGTGACGATCACCTTCTGAAGGTGGGCGTTGCGATCGAGGAACCTGGCATCGGGTAGGCCTCGGAACGCAGCTGGGACCGGCTTCCAGCCGGTTGCCGGTCACGCCTGAAAACCGGGGATCCCTGCATTACCCCCTGCGCTGGCCGTTTGCGGCAGGGACTGCTTTACCCCGCGATTGGGCTTCGGGAAGAGGTATCCAGATGAAAACTAGAAAAAGCTTGCGCGTCCTTGCCGCCGCTGGCGCCATGGTGCTGGCATTGGCGGCCGGCTCCCCCGCCGCCCTGGCCGGCTCGGCCACCAACACCTTCCAGGTACAGATCACCCTGGTCGCCAGTTGCGCGATCAGCGCGAACGCGCTCAATTTCGGTTCCAGCGTGGGCTTGCTGACCTCCGCCGTCACCGGCAATTCGACGGTCAGCGTGACCTGCTCCAATACCACCCCTTACAACGTCAGCCTGGACCCCGGTACCGTTACCGGCTCGACCGTCGCCGCCCGATTGATGGCCGGCACCGCCACCGGCAATACCAGCACCACGCTCGGCTTCCAGCTCTATTCCAATTCCGGGCTGACCACGGTCTGGGGCAACACGATCGGCACCAATACGGTGAGCGGCACCGGCAACGGCGGCGTCCAGACCCTGACCGTCTATGGCCAGGTGCCGGTGCAGGCTTCGCCCAAACCGGATACTTATCAGACTACCATCACCGCTACCGTAAGCTATTGAGGACCATGTACCGGCCAACTGCCAAGGTGCGCTGAAATGAACAAGGGCCCATCAGGCATCGCAGCGATCGGCCTCGCCACGGGAGCCGCCCTGCTTTCGCGTGGGGCGTCCGCGCAAAACCCGATTCCGTCCGGAACCAGCACCCGCACCGCCACCTTCATGGTGTCGGTCATTGTCGACAGCGACTGCCTGATTTCCGGCACCAACGCGCTGAGCTTCGGTCATACCGGCCCGCGCCTCAAGACGAGCGCTGTCGCCGCCCTCGCGCAGACTGACCAGGCCACCCACTTCAGCGTCACTTGTTCGAAAAACACCCGCTACACGCTGTATCTGGACCAGGGCAGCGTCGCCAACTCCACGGTGAATGCGCGGCTGATGGCCGGCACCAGCGCCGGCAATACCGACAAGCTGCTGTATCAGCTTTACCTGGATCCGGCCTATTCCACCATGTGGGGCGACGGCAGCTCCAGCAGTTCCAACAACGTCAGCGGGATCGGCAACGGCGCGCCCCAGGCCTATACCGTATACGGCCGTATACTGGATCAGAACATGCCGAACCCCGATCTCTACAGCTCGATCATCACGGCTTCGCTGACCTTCTAATCAGGGAGAATGCACATGGCTCAATCACCGCGGCAAGAAGGATCGGCGTCTTCCGATCGATCGATCCCGGCCGCTGCGCTGCGCCGGATGCTGCTGCGGGCAGCCCTGACAATCGGCATGGCCGCACTGGCGTCCGCCCATCCGGCACTGGCCGCTTCGCTGCAGGTTTCACCGGTGACACTGCTGTTCCAGCAGGCGCAGCCGGCACTGGGAATCACCTTGCGCAATACCGGAGACGCCCCCCTCACCGGCCAGGTGCGGGTGTTCGCCTGGGGCCAGGGCGGCAAGGACGATACGCTGGATCCGGTTCAGGCGCTGGTGGCCAGCCCGCCGATGGTGGTGATACCTCCGCAGGGCGAACAATTGGTGCGCGTGGTGCGTACCAATCGGCAGCCGGCGGACCATGAACTGACCTATCGCCTGCTGATCGACGAGTTGCCGCCGCCGCAGGAAGCTTCGACTTCGGCCGGAGTCAGCGGCGGCATCAACTTCCGCCTGCGCTATTCGATCCCGGTGTTTGTGCCGATGGCCGGCGCTCCGGGGGAGCCCAAGCTGAGTTGGACGCTGAAACAGCACGATGGCGGCTGGTTTTTGGGCGCCAGCAATGCCGGCGCCACGCATGCGCAGCTGAGCGCGGTCAAGCTGAGCGGGCCGGATGGGGAAAGCTTTGACGTATCTCCCGGGCTGCTGGGCTATGCCCTCGCCGGCAGCGGACGCGAATGGCGCCTGTCGGAGAAGTTTCCAGCCAAGCTCGCCGTCGCCGGGCTCAAGGTGCAGGCGACGGTCAATACCACCAGCGCCCAGGCCGTTGCCGTGACGGTTGGCGCCGCGCCGTAACCGGAAGGGATGGGCGCATCAGCCAGCCCGAACCACTGCGACGCGTATCCCAAGGCAATGGACACAGCAGCCCGCCCTTCATGCGCCCGCAATTTCGCCCGTCTCGATTCCGGCAAGCGGCCTCGATCGTGCTCAGCCGTTGCCTGGACAGCGCAGCGAGGCGCAGCGGACACGCCGTGACGGCGGCGGCGCTGTCGCTGCTGGCGCTGCGCCCGGCACTGGCGCAGGAGCCGGCCCCCTCCAGTCTCGATCTGGGAGCGCCGCCATCGCCAACGATGTTGCAGCAAGCCGCCACGCCAGCGGGCAGCACTCCGGACGCTCCCAATTACGCCGTGCTGTATCTCGAAGTCACGCTCAACGGCCGGCCGACACAGACCATCGTCTCGTTCTACCAGAAGGGCGGGCATCTGCTGGCGGACCTGCAGGATCTATACGAAATCGGCCTTGAGAGCGGCAGCCTCGATAAGCTGCCCGACCTGAAATCGATCCGTCTGGACCAGTCGCAGGGCGGCACCGTCAGGTTGATCGCGCTGGATCAGGTGCCGGGCCTGCATTACCGCTACAGCGTCAGCAAACAGACCATCGATCTGACCGCCGGAGATCGCCTGGTGGCGCCGAATCAGCTGGGAAGCCGCCCCACCGGTCCGCTCGCCGCCGCGGCGGATACCGGCCTGGTGCTCAACTACGATGCGTTCCTGCAAGGCAGTCCTGATCGCGGCGTGGCCACCACCCTGAATGTGTCCAACGAAGAGCGGCTGTTCAGCCGTCTGGGCCTGTTCGACAATACCGGCGTGGCCCGCACTGGCGGCGGACTCGATCCCTACACCCGGCTGGACAGCATCTGGCACTTGGACGACCAGCGGAATCTCACCACCGCGCAGGCCGGTGATGCGATCTCGTCCTCGCTGAGCTGGACGCGATCGGTACGGCTGGGCGGCTTCCAGTTCCGCCGCAATTTCGCCCTGCGGCCGGACCTGATCACCTTCCCGGTGCCGACGCTGTCGGGCAGCGCCGCGGTGCCGTCCACGGTGGACCTCTACATCAACAACGTGCGCCAGTTCAGCAGCCAGGTGCCCAGCGGTCCATTCATCATCAACAATCCGGTGGCGCTCACCGGCAGCGGCGACGCCCGCCTGGTGGTACGCGACGAACTCGGCCGTGAAGTCAGCACCACTCAGCCGATCTATGTCGACAACCGTATGGTGGCGCGCGGCCTGAGCAACTATTCGCTGGAGGGCGGATTCCTGCGCAGCAACTACGGCGTGAACTCGTTCGACTACGGCGGAACGCCCAGCATCAGCGGCTCCTATCGCTATGGCTGGTCGGACACCCTCACCTTTGAAAGCCACGCCGAGGCCACCGCCGGCCTCTACAACGGCGGTGCGGGTGCCCTGCTGCGGCTGGGACAGTGGGGTGTGGCCAACGCCGCCGCCGCGGGCACGGTCGGCAGCAGCCAGGGCACCCAGGCCAGCCTGGGCTACCAGCTGATCCTGCCGCGCTTCAGCTTCGTCGCGCAGACCACGCGCAACTTCAGCCAGTATCGCGACCTCGCGGCGATCGGCGGCAGCCCGCCGCCGCGCATCTTCGACCAGATCAATGTGTCGATGCCGATCCTGCACACGCAGAGCATCGGCCTCAGCTATATCCACACCGAGACCGCGTTGCAACCGGGCGAGGCGGTCGCCACGGGGAGCCAGCCGCCGATCAGCACCGCCGCAAACAGCGTGACGCGGATCGCCTCGCTCACCTACACGGCGCAAGTGCTGAGCTGGTGCAGCATCTTCGCCAACGCCTACCAGGATTTCGACTCCACCCACTCGCACGGCTTCTGGATCGGCGCGTCGATCGACCTGGGGCATCGGGTGACCGGCTTCGTCAACGGCGGCCGCAGCCAGGGCCAGGACAGTTACGGCGCCAGCCTGGTCAAGACCACCGATTACGACGGCGGCTGGGAATGGGGCGTGCAGGACAGCGAGGGCCAGAGTTACAACCGGCTCGCGCGCACGGGCTATCTTGGACGCTATGGCGAGCTCAGCGCCGCCGCACAGGACAGCCAGGGCCAGACCCTGTTGTCGCTTGAAGGCGACGGCGGATTGATCTTCATGGACGGCGTGCTGGAGCCCTCACGGCGCATCTACGACAGCTTCGCCCTGGTCTCCACCGACGGCATCGCCGGCATCCCGGTTCTCAACGAAAACCGCGTGATGGGCAACACCGACCACAGCGGCCACCTGCTGATCCCCGATCTCAATTCCTACCAGAACAACCATCTCGAGATCGACAGCATGGTCCTGCCGGTGGACGCCAGCATCCCCGTGACCAAGATCGACGTGACGCCGCGCAGCCAGGCCGGCGTGCTGGCACACTTTTCCGTACAGCACTACACGGCAGTGACCGTGATCCTGCTCGACACCGCCGGCAAGCCGCTGCCGACAGGAACCCTGCTCAGGCACGCGGAATCCGGCAGGGATTTCGTCGTCGGCTACGATGGCGAGGCGTTCATCGAGAATCTGCAGCCGCACAATCATCTGACGGCGCGAAACCTGGACCCGCACCAGACGGTGAACTGCTCCGCGGAATTCGACTACCAGGCTCCGCGCGACAGCAACAGCCTGCCCACCATCGGTCCGGTAGTGTGCAAACAAAATGGAGGAACTGCGCAATGACAGGCTGGACCGGAGCACCGGTGCGTCACTGCAAACGGCCAAGCCGGGCGCTCATGCTCTGCTTCGCGGCAATTGCCCTGCTGCAGCCCGTCCTGGCGCGCGCTCAGAGCTGCACCGTCTCGTCTCCCACCGTGAATTTCGGCACCGTCAACATGGTGTCCGGCACCACCTATGCCCCGAGCGGCACACAATTCACCGTCAGCTGCACCTATCCGAGTGTATTGATCACCACCGCTGCCGCCTTCTCGGTGTGCCTGAATGTTTCCGGTGCCAGCGGCTCGACGCCCCGGACCATGAGCAGCGGCAGCAACGGCCTCAGCTACAACCTTTATTCCAACAGCACGCTTTCGAATATCTGGGGAAATACCAACAGCGGCAATCCGTCCAATGTCGCGGTGACCGTAACGACCAATACCTGCGGCCAGGTTTTGGGTTGCAGCAGCATATCCGGCAGCAGCAACGTCACCATCTACGGCCAATTGCCATCCTCTGGAAATGCAACGGCGCCGTCGGGCACTTATACGCAGAACTCGAGTGGCACCGCCCCTTTCAACGTCGTTTCGGGTCTTCTGTCAGGACTCCTGACGTCCCTTACCCCTTGCACCTCGGGCACCAGCAATTCCAATAGCAGCGGCAATTTCATCGTCATGGCCACGGCCACAGTCCAGCCTTACTGCTCGGTTACAGCCACCAACATGAGCTTCGGCGGAAGCGTTGGCGTGTTGAGCAGCGCCGTTCCCGCCACCAGCACCATCACCGCCACCTGCACCTACGGCGACAGCTACACCATCGCCCTCAACAAGGGCACCACCAGCGGCGCCAGCTTCACCACTTCCCGCCTGATGGCGGGCAGCGGCAGCGCTACGGTGCAGTACCAGCTCTACACCAACTCCAGTTACAGCACGGTATGGGGCGACGGCACTTCCGGCACCAGCACCAGCGGCGGCACCGGTAACGGCACCGCCCAGAATTACACAGTCTACGGCCAGGTTCCGCCGCAGCCCACACCCGCGCCCAATACCTACAGCGACACCATCACGGTGACGATCACTTATTAGGTTAGGCGACAGCGCCCTTGAGCGACACGATACGCAGCGCCAGTTCCAGCGCCTGCTCGTAGTTGAGCCGCGGATCGACGGCGCTGCGGTAGGCGCGCTCCAGATCGGTTTCGTTCAGATCGCGCGCGCCGCCCAGGCACTCGGTGACGTCCTCGCCGGTCAGTTCCAGGTGCACGCCGCCGAGCTGCGAACCGCAGCCGGCATGGATGGCGAAAGCCTGTTCGATCTCGCTGAGGATGTCGGAGAAGGCGCGCGTCTTCAGGCCGTTGCCCGCGGTCTGGGTGTTGCCGTGCATGGGGTCGCACAGCCACAGCACCTGGTGGCCCTTGCCGCGCACCGCGTCGATCAGGCCCGGCAGGTGCTGTGCGATCTTGCCCGCACCCATGCGGTGGATCAGGGTCAGCCGTCCGGGCTCGTTGTCCGGATTGAGCAGCTCGCACAGCTGCAGCACCCACTCGGTGCTCATCGAGGGGCTGACCTTGACGCCGATGGGATTGCGGATGCCGCGGCAGTATTCGACATGGGCGCCGTCCACCGCGGCGGTGCGCATGCCGATCCAGGGAAAATGGGTCGACAGGTTGTACCAGCCCGGCTGACGCGGCACGCGGCGGGTTTGCGCCGCCTCGGCGTTGAGCAGCAGGGCTTCATGCGAGGTGTAGAACTCGACGCGGTTGAAGTCGCTGATGGTCTGCCCGGCCAGGGTCTCGAAGAAACGCAGGGACTCGCCGATGGCCTCGACCCGCTCGCGGTATTCGTTGGCATGCGGCACGTGCTGCACCCAGTCCAGATTCCAGTATTCCGGGTGATGCAGGTCAGCGAAGCCGCCGTCGATCAGGCCGCGGGTGAAGTTCATGGTCATGGCCGAGCGCTTGTGGCCCTCGATCAGGCGCTGTGGATCGGGCGTACGCGCGGCGGCGGTGAATTCCGGCAGATTGACCAGGTCGCCGCGATAGCACGGCAGGGTGATGCCATTCCTGGTCTCGGTATCGGCCGAGCGCGGCTTGGCGTACTGGCCGGCGAAGCGGCCGATGCGCACCACCCGCTTGCGCAGGCCGTGCACCAGCACCAGGCTCATCTGCATCAGGACTTTGAGGCGGTTGGCGATGATGGTCGATTCGCAGTCGGTGAAGCTCTCGGCGCAATCGCCACCCTGCAGCACGAAGCGGCTGCCGGCCTGGGCCTCGGCCAGTTCCGCCTTGAGCTTGTTCACCTCCCAGGAGGTGACCAGCGGCGGCAGGTGCGCCAGCTCGGCCAGGGCCTGTTGCAGCGCGCCGGCGTCGGGATAAGCCGGCTGCTGCACGGCCGGGCGGGACTGCCAGGAATCGGGGGTCCAGCCTTTGGGCGAGTCAGGAGGGGTCACGGCAGGCACTTCTGGCAGCGATAATGGGGCAGGAATTATAGGCTTTACTGCTCCATGACCTCGAACACTGCCCCGCAAAGCCCGGTCGAAGGCCATTACGGGATCGTCGGCGACGGCCGGGTGGCGACCCATTTCGCCCACTATTTCCGGCTCCGCGGCATCCCGTTCCGGCAGTGGTCGCGCCGCTCGCCCGCCGCAACCCTCGCCGATTGCCCGGTGATCCTGCTGCTCGTCTCCGACCCGGCGATCGAGGAACTGGCCAGTCGCTATCCCGGCCGCACGCGGATCCACTTTTCGGGTTCATTCACCAGCGCGGCCGTCCACGGCATGCATCCGCTGATGAGCTTCGGGCGCGAACCGTATTCGCTGCCCGAGTACGAGCGCATCCCCTTCGTCGCCGAGGACCCCACCCTGTTCCGCGGCCTGTTTCCGCGGCTCGCCAATCCTTGCTACGGCATCCGCCTGAAAGACAAGGCACGCTACCACGCGCTCTGCGCCATGGCGGGTAATTTCACCGGCTTTCTCTGGGCCAAGCTGTTTCAGGAATTCCCGGCCACCCTGGGGATCCCGGCAGAAGCGGCCATCCCTTATCTTGAACAGGTCTGCCGCAACATCGCCGCGACGCCGACGCAGCCGGAACGCTTCCTCACCGGCCCCATCGCCCGCAACGACGCCGCGACCGTGGAGAAGCATCTGGCGGCCCTCGCAGGAGACGACTACCGCGCGGTTTACGAAGCCTTCGCCCGCATCCATCTGCGCCCGGACCAGCCCGCTCCCTGATCGCCAAGGCGGTGCGGCAGGTAACGAGCTTTAAATTGTGCCTTTATATCGCGGCCGTGCCAACGCAGCCCGCAATTATTCTCACCGGTCGGATCGTGCGCTGTGACATCAAAGCCGCTGCGAAACACCTCGCCCGTCGCGACGGGCAATCCCTGCAGCCTGGGCTAAGCGGCTTTCGCGCGCATCGACTTGAACCCGGCTCAAGTGCAACTATGACTTTGTATAGGGCTTAAGCCAACACCCAGGAAGGCCCCTCGATTTTTTCAATAACGAGTTCGATTTCGTAGGCGCGTTCCGAATGGATCTCAGGGCCGAGGGTATAGTCGAATCCCCGGTCATTCTCCGCAGCGTGACGCACGCGGTAGCTGTTGACGGCAAGCGCCTCCTCGAATGAGCGCAACAGGCTGGCCGGCGTGTACATTCGCTTGTGGTCGGCATTGAAGTGGGAGGGAAGAAAGCGCCGCTTTTCATAAAGCGCCTGGCTGGGCACCATGCAGACGATGAAACCGCCGATCTTCAGAACCCGATACCAGTCCTGGATGGCGGCATGATCGTGGAGAATGTGCTCGAGGCAATGACTGGAAAACACGGTATCGACCGTGCAGTCGCCGAAAGGTAAACGCAAACCGTCGTAGCCCGGATAATCCAGATCTACGCCGATCGCATTCGGCAGCGCCGCCAGACGCTCAGGGTTCTCGTATCCGGAAAATCCCACGTCAACAACCAGCGAGCCGCTGCAGTACCGATCGAAAAACCCGGACCGCAAGCGCTGCAGATAAGAATACCCCGCCTCGCCGGGCGGTGAATAGTCTTCAGGGAAAACGCCGGTGGTCGGCCACCATGACCCCCTGCCGTCCCTGGCCGGCTGGAAGTAACCAGCGGCGGCGAGGTCCGTCATCACAGCCTTGCGGGTGCGCTCGGAAAACTCCGGCGAGCTGGAGAAAATCGCGACGACATCCGCAATGGGCATACCCTTTTTGAGCTCGCCGAAATAAATATCGAGACCAACTGGATCGGGCTCGCGAGCCAGGAACATGCGGTAGAGATCCGCGACAAAAGCACGGATTACCGCCTCATCGAGCCCAGCAAGTGTCGCTTTTGGGGTTTCCACTATCGTCTGCCTTTTTTCCGTCGTCTGTCTTTTCGACCCAGCCGGTTCAACGTAAGCCAGCGCTTCCGACAACCACCCCTGCGGCCGGTGATTGGCGGCTTTGCCGATCGCCGGTGTTGCCGTCAGGTAATCCCATCCGCTGCCGAAGCCTGGGGCGACCGGCCGTATTCGGAACCCAGGCGGGCACGCTCGATCCTCTCAAGCAGCCCGGTCGCAATCCTGCGCACCTCATCGGCATCGGCATTTAGCTGCAGCTCGAGCCTCAGCAGCATGGTGCGGAGCCTGGTGATTTCGTCGCTGCCAAGGCTCATTTTCTCTTTAACAGCTTGCAGGTTTTCGAGATTGGACTGAATTCCGCCCTCACCGGCCAGCATTCTGCGTTCGACATCCGCCAGCTCGGAACGCAAGGCCCGTACTTCGCCCTCGCCGGTTTGCAACCTTCTTTCAATCTCCGACAGCCTCTCGCCTTGACTGCCGAGCGCGAGCGCCAGTTGCTGTGTGCGTCCGGATTCGGCAAGAGCTCGTTCCGATTGGGCACTCCATTCCGAACGCAAGGCTTGGATTTGCCCTTCGACAAGCTGCAGCCGCCGCGTACCCGCGCCGAACCATTTCGTCCAGCTAGTCTTCATGCTACCCGGCTCCAGGGTAATGCTGCGTGCGCGGCAATTGCGTTGGTTCCCGCCACCGCTGAACCTCTACCGCCCGGCAAGCTCTGTCCATGATTGCAAAAACGCTCCGCGCCACAACTTCCGGCGGGATCTCGCGAAGACAGGCCTTGTTGTAGGGACATGCTCCGCCGTGATCGAGGTGACAAGGTGAACAGCCGATCGAGCGCGAGACCAGTGCGACGTTGGGGCCCAGTGGCCGCCACTCGCGCCGCTGATGAGATCCTCCGAAGATACAGACGGTAGGCACGCCGAAAAAGCCGGAGAGATGCGCAACTCCGGAATTGTTGCCGATCACGCATGCGGCGAGACGCAGGCTTGCTGCGACCTCGGTCCAGGATCGGCGCCCGCAATCGTTGATCACGCGCGTGGCATCGAACGGACGGACGATTTCACAGGCCCGCTGTATCTGGTTTTTTGTGCCGATCACGGTAATCCGCCCGTCGTACCCGCCATCCAGAATCAGGCCGATCAATTCGGCGAAGTGACCGGCGGGCCAATCACGAATATCGCTGTTCGAGAAAGGGGAAACGATGATCTCCTTCATTGCGCCGCCTGCCACGGCATGAGCAGGCCGGTGCCGCTGGCACGCATCTCGATCAGATCGATTAGCAATGACAGGTATTCCGACTGATGCAAGACGCTGTTTGCACCTTCACGAATCAGCCGTCCGCCGTAAAAACTGAACTCCGGAGTCGGAGCGCCGTCCACCGGCCAGACGCGGAATTCGAATTTGCTGGGCGAATTCTCAACCGTGAAGTGGAGCCGCAAACGATCCTGCGCCGGTACTACCAGCGTGCTGACCACTTTTACGTCGAGTGCGATGTCGAGTAACAGCAAGCGGTCAGCGGAGGCTTTGGAGGAATCAAGTTCTATGAAAGGCTCGAAAATATAACGGCCGGCGCGAAGGCTCAGGTAAGGCCCCCAAATGATCGCCCTCTCCGGCCAGGAATCCATTCTGGCGCACGCAAACCTGTAAGTGCAGCGCTCGGCATTGACGTGCAACGAAAACATCTCGTGGCCCAGCACATCGACGCGTGCGGTTTCCGGTTCATGTCGAGTCAAATCCACCGGCAGGAAAATATCGAGATAGGGAAATTGGGCCGCTGTGCCCATGCCTGCGCGAACAGGAGCACGAATGCACTTCAGCAAAAAGCGGGTATCCCCGTCGTTGCGCAGATCGATGGCAAGATCGTATTCCTCTTTCATCAGCGCTTCGAAAAGCGCAGTCTTACCGGGAAGGTCAACGCGTTCCTCACTTGAGTTCCGGGGAAAGACATCGAACGCCAGCACCTTGTCCGCGATGCCAAGATCCCTGGCCATATCCAGATTCCACGAACCCACGACCAGCGTGATTTCGGCATCCGCGAACACGGCGCGAGCACGCTCAAGAGCGGGAATGCCCATGATGAAGTCGCCGAGATGATCGAGCTTGAGAATGGCGATTCGGCGCCGCGGTACCCGCGATACAACTTCGACGCGGCTATGGCCACGCTCGAAAGCAAAATCCGGCGCGCTTATTTTGGCTTCGCAGGGCTCGGTCAAATCCCACTGCGGGCGCGGGATTTTTTCGAGAACGAGCACTATGTCGTGCCCTCCTACGGGAGCCCTGCTCCAGGGCAAATTGTAATCGTAGCCCTCATCCTGATCGCCAAGCAGGCGAATCCGGTAACTGTTCGGAACTAGCGCTTCCTCCACTTCCTCGAGTAGCGAGCGCGGCGTATAGAGCCGGCGCTGAAGCGAGTTCCAGCGCGAAGGCAGCGTCAGCTTTCGTTCGAAAAGAAACGCGTGCGGCACCGAAATGATCAGATGCCCGTTAATGCGAAGCGCGCGAAACCAACGCTGCAGGGCGCCGCGGTAATCGGTGATATTTTGCAACTGATTGCCGGCATATACGGTCCCGAAGCTTTCTTCCGGCAAGCCCTCTGCCTCGCAGGTCTGGGCGCCGATATCGCAGATGGGCGTGCCTTGGAAAAACACGGCGAGCGGGCCTTGGATGAACCGATCAATGGCCCCCACGTTCATACCGTTCAACGCGTCGCCTGCCATACCGTCGGATCCGGTCAAGTTGGTCCCTGAGTGACTCTATTAATAAGTAAGATTGTTACCCCACTCTAACAAATGCACTTTTCCAGTCGGACCAAGTTCCGTCAAGACCCGTAATGGTGAAATTTTTACACTGCCTGGCGGCCGGTGGCCTTGGTGCGGGCGCGCATCGCATTGGAGTAGCCACCCCGATAAGATGCTCCCCAACCAATACACACTCAGAACCTTGTGCCGAAATCGATGCCGGACCGCGGGCGCCCGAGTGCCCTGCTATCGTCTGCGTTCTGCAGTATTCTATATTTATTTTTATTTTTCAAATAGTTAAATGACTTCCCCCGAACTCGAGCGAGGCGATCGCAAGGCTGATTTTTCTCAGCACACGCCGCTGATGCAGCAGTACCTCGGCATCAAGTCCCAGCACCCGGACACCCTGGTGCTGTTCCGCATGGGCGACTTCTACGAACTGTTTTACGAGGATGCGCGCAAGGCCGCGCGTCTGCTCAACATCACCCTGACCAAGCGCGGCGAATCCGCCGGCGCGCCGGTGGTGATGGCCGGGGTGCCGCATCACGCGGTGGAGCAATACCTGGCGCGGCTGATCAAGCTGGGCGAGTCGGTGGTGATCGCCGAGCAGGTGGGTGAAGTCGGCCTGGACAAAGGACCGGTGCGGCGCGAGGTGGTCCGCATCGTCACACCCGGCACTGCCACCGACGAGTCCCTGCTCGATCCGCGTGTGCAGAACCTGCTGGCCGCCGCCTGCCACTCCGGTGGTCGCTATGGTCTGGCCTGGATGGAGCTGTCCTCGGGCCGTTTCGCGGTGCTGGAAACGGAACGCATGGGCGACTGGCAGGCCGAACTGCATCGCCTGCGGCCGAGCGAGCTGTTGACGCCTGAAGATGCAGCGCTGGAACTGGGCGGACTGAAAAGCCGCGCGCGGCCGGTCTGGCACTTCGATCCCTCCTCCGCCCGCCGCCTGCTCACCGAGCAGTTCGGCACGCGCGACCTGCGCGGCTTCGGCGCCGATGATCTGGGTGCGGCCCTGGGCGCGGCCGGCGCCTTGCTGCAATACGTGCAGGAGACGCAGAAGGCGCGGCTGACCCATCTCAGCGGCCTGCGCGTCGAGGCGGTGGAAGACGCCCTGATCCTGGACCCGGCGACGCGCCGCAACCTGGAAATCGAGCACTCCCTGTCGGATGCGCACGACATCACCCTGGCCGGCGTGCTGGATCGCTGCGTCAGCGCCATGGGCAGCCGCCAGCTGCGGCGCTGGCTGTTGCGCCCGCTGCGCGATCGCGCCCGGGTCGGCGCGCGTCACGATGCGGTGGCGGCCCTGCTCGACGGCGGCGTTTATCGCGGCCTGCGCGAAGCCCTGCGCAGCGTTGCCGACATGGAGCGCATCCTGGCTCGTGTGGCCCTGCGCTCGGCGCGTCCGCGCGACCTCAGCGGCCTGTCGCTGAGTCTTGCCGGCTTGCCGGCGGTGAAGGCCGCGCTCACCGCGACCGAAGCGCCGCTGCTGCGGGATCTGCTGCAGCAGCTTGGCGATCACGCCGAACTGTCGGCCCATCTGGCTCAGGCGCTGGCCGACGAACCGCCGCTCAGCGTCAAGGACGGCGGCGTGTTCCGCCGCGGCTTCGACGCGCTGCTGGACGAGCTGCGCGGCCTGTCCGAGAACGCCGACAGTTATCTGGTCGAGCTGGAACAACGCGAACGCGCGCGCAGCGGCATCGATGCGCTCAAGCTCGGCTACAACCGTGTGCATGGCTACTACATCGAGATCGGCAAGAGCCACGCCGCCAAGATTCCGCTGGACTACACCCGCCGCCAGACCCTGACCAATGCCGAGCGCTACATCACAGAGGAGCTGAAACGCTTCGAGGAAAAAGTGCTGAGCGCGCGCGACCGCGCCCTGGCCCGCGAGAAGCAGCTGCATGAAGAGCTGCTCGATCTGCTCACGGCGCAGCTGCGGCCGCTGCAGGAAGCCGCCGCCGCGCTGGCCGAGCTGGACGCCCTGGCCTGCTTCGCCGAGCGCGCCGAGGCGCTGCGCTGGAACCGCCCGCGGCTGGACGACACGCCGGGCATGGAAATCAGAGCCGGCCGCCACCCGGTGGTGGAACAGACCCTGAGCACGCCGTTCGTGCCCAACGATCTGGAACTGAACCCGGCGCGACGCCTGCTGGTGATCACCGGCCCCAACATGGGCGGAAAATCCACTTACATGCGGCAGACGGCGCTGATCGTGCTGCTGGCCCATGCCGGCAGCTTCGTGCCGGCGGAAGCGGCGCGCATCGGTCCGGTCGATCGCATCTTCACCCGCATCGGCGCCGCCGATGATCTGGCCCGCGCGCAATCGACCTTCATGGTCGAAATGAGCGAGACCGCCAACATCCTGCACAACGCCACCGCGCAAAGCGTGGTGTTGATGGACGAGATCGGCCGCGGCACCTCCACCTATGACGGCCTGGCGCTGGCACGCGCCTGCGCCGAGCACCTGGCGACCAGGGTCGGCGCCTATACCCTGTTCGCCACCCATTATTTCGAGCTGACCGCCCTGGCCAGCGAGATCGCCGGCATCGCCAACGTCCACCTGGACGCCGCCGAATACAGCAACGCCGGCGGCGAGCAGCTGGTGTTCCTGCACCAGGTGCGGCCCGGGCCGGCCAATCGCAGTTACGGCCTGCAGGTGGCGGCGCTGGCCGGTGTGCCGGCGGCGGTCACGGCGCGCGCACGCGCCGTGCTGGCCGAACTGGAGCGCGGCGCCACGGCGGCTGCAACGCCGACAGCCGCACCGGCGCAATCGGAGCTGGCGCTTTTCACCCCCGCGCCGGCGCCGGTGCTGGCCCTGCTGGATGGACTCGATCCGGACGCCCTGTCACCGCGGGAAGCGCTGGATTTCCTCTACCTGCTGAAGAAGACCCACGACAGCTGATCCTGGCCGGACACCCCCCGATTGCGGGGTTGGTGGCGGTTTGGGACAGCGCATACCGTATTCCCGTGCAGAGGTCCTGGCACTCAAACAGGGGGATGCCGTGAACAAGCTGCTGATGCTCGGATTCACTGCCGCTATGGTTCTGCCGCTGGCCGCCGCGGGCACCGAGCACCGCAAGCCCGGCTTGTGGCAGATCACGCTGCAAACGAATTTCACCAAGGGCGGCCCGCAGATTCCGCCGGACCAGCTGGCGAAGATGCAGCAGCTGGGCATCAAGATGCCGGGCATGGGCGGCGGGCCGCAGACCATGCAGAACTGCCTGACGCCGGAACAGGCGGCCAGGGACGACCATCCGGACAGCGGCCGCGGCGACTGCCAACTGCAAAACGCGAGCTGGTCCGGCAATTCCTTTTCGGCCGACCTGATCTGCCATGGCCGTGAAGGCGATATGCATGGACATGAGCAGTTCACCGGCAGCGGCGGCACCAGCTATAGCGGCACCGCGCACATCGAAGGCAACAACCCGCACCTGGGCGGCGACTTCGCCATGGACAACCAGATCAGCGGCCAGTGGCAGGGCGCCGACTGCGGCTCGGTGAAACCCTATCCTTCGAAGCCCTCCGCTCCGAACAACTAGGCTCGCGCCCAAAAAAAACAGGCGCCGGGATCGCTTGATCCCGCCGCCCGTTTATTGCGAGCCGCCCAACGGATGCGAACTACGGCCGCTGCTGCTCCGCAGGTACGAACTGCTCAAGCACCGCCTTCTGCAACAGGTCCGGCGGCAACAGGCCTTGCGCGATGACGAAGTCGTGGAAGCGCTGCTTGTTGAACTTCGTCCCCAGCGCCAGCTCGGCGCGCTGCCGCGTTTCCATCATGGCCTGGTAACCGACGAAGTAGGAGGTGGCCTGGCCCGGCGCGCGGAAGGTATAGCGGTCGGTCTCTTCCTTCGCCAGCCCCTCGGACAGCACCACCTCGTCCATCAGGAACTGCTTGACCTGCTGCGGCGTGATCATGCCCAGGTTGACCATCGGATCGAGGAAGGCCCGCGCCGCGCGCATCAGGCGGTTCTGCAAGCCGACGAGCTGGCCATCGAGCGGGAAGTAGGGCTTCATCTCCGCTTCCGAATACAGCGCCCAGCCTTCGACATTGACGCTGTTGAAGGCGAACACGGCGCGGGCGATGGATACGCCGTGGTCCATCATGGCCGAGAACTGCAGCTCGTGGCCGGGCCGCGCCTCATGCGCGGTGAGGGTCCAGGCGGCGGCGTCGTAGGTGAAGTCGTCGGTCTTCAGGTCCTTCTCGCCGGTCTTGCCGACGGTCTTCAGCGGCAGTACGAACTCGCCGTATTCGCCAGTGTTGCCGATCAGCCGCGGCGGGCTCATGTGCGGCGCCGGGATCTGCGCCGTCTCGGCCTCGGTGGCCAGGCGGATCACCGCATGGCGCTCCGGGACGGTGATCTCGTGCTCGCGGCGCAGGATGTCCTCGATGGCGGCCAGGCGCTTCTGGTAGAACGGCAGGATGGCCGGGCCGGTGATCTGGGTCTTCTTCAGCTCGCGGATCACGTCACGGTAATCGGTCGACTTGAAGCCTTTCTGCTTCGCCACCAGCGGCGCCAGGGTGCGCATCTCGTTGCGGATCTCGGCGAAGGACAGCAGCGCGCGCCGGATCAGCTCGTCGGGCGGCACGGTGTTGCCGAACTGCTTCAGGTTGTCGGCATAGATCGCGGGCGGCAGGCGGTTGTCGGCGCGGCAGCGCGGCAGGATTTCCTTGTGCACCCATTCGTCGTAATCCTGGATCTGCGCGGTCAGGGTTGACAGCGGCTGCTCGTAACCGGTCAATCCGCTGCCCTTGAACAGCTGGCCGAGGCCGGCCACCAGACGCGGCGCATCGGACAGGTCCTGCTCCACCTGGTCCTTGAACGGGCCGGTAAGGTCCTTGGCGCCGAAGCGCTCCACGGTGCGCGCCTTGGCCAGGTCGGCCAGCGAGGTGGAACCCGGCTCCAGGCCGGCATAGAGGCGCAGGCGCACCAGGGCGGCGGCCTGGCGCTGCTTGGGAATGCGCGGATCGAGCAGGCCGTGGACGCCCTCGAAGGCAATGGCGGCCACGGAGAAGTACGGCAGCATCAGGTCGTTCTGCAGCTTGTTGCTGTCGAACTGCTGCTGTGCCGCCGTGATCATGATCTGCAGATCCTGCTTCAGCGACGGATCGGCGGCCTGCGGCAACTGGGCTTTCAGCCCGTCGATGACCTTCTGTATGGCGGCCTGGTTGCGCTCGTAGACCTGCGGCTGCAGGTCGATGATCTTGTCGTCGTAACCATCGACGCCGAGCTGTCCCGCCTGCTCGGGATTGAACTCGGCGGTGACGTCGAGCAGGGGTTGCGCCGCCTTGTTGCTGTCCTGCACCCAGGCCGGAACAGCCGGCGCAGCGGCGGCGGACGTGGAGACGAATACGGTGGCGGCGCAAGCCGCGATCGCGCCGGCGCAGACTCCGGCCAGGACCCGCGGCAGCGTTCCGGAGGGACTCCGGGTCACACTCGGCTTCGGCATCGTCGACTCCCCATTGAATAGAATTAAATACTTGGATGCTGCGGACAGGGTTTCGGGTTTACATTCCAGCGTGGCTTAACACCAGTTTCACCACCAGCCATAGCGTCAATATGAGCAAGGCTGTCAGGACGAGGCCCACGGCGATGAATTTCGGCGCGCTGCCGTGCTGGAAATCGCGCTGACGGTGACGTCCGCTCTGCACGCCGAAAAACGAGGACAGCACGCTGCCGACGGTTTGCAGCAGCGTAAGCTTGTCGGGATCGCGCTGCGGTGGTTCGACACCCTGATTCATCAGCGTTCTCGGTAATCGGCCAGCAAGCGGCGTGAGATCTCCAGATCCGCCGCCGCCTTGTTGCGCATTTCGGTGGCCAGCATCTGCTCCAGTTTGCTCCCGATCAGGGGCACCGGACAATTCAGCGTCCATTGCAGCACGTTGACGCAGCCGCCCTTCTCCTCCTCCACCCGCATCGCGGCGCTCATGCGGATCGGCGCATTGCGGATCTCGATGGCGAGGCGGCCGCTGGCCGTTTCCAGGTCCCATACATCTTCCTGGGTCACCTGCACCGAATCGCCGATGAACTTCTTGGCGAAGCCTGGCACATCGGCATCGGGCTTGCGGCTGTAGCTGCACTTGATGCGGAAGCGCTTGCCGTCCAGCTCATGCTCCAGAACCTTGATGTCCCAGCCGCCGCTGGCGGCGTATTTGCGCTCGAAGTAGGCGCGGTCGCTGAACATGCGCAAAACTTTTTCCCTGGGCTGATCGAAACTCTGGCGTTCTTCGTATTGGGTGCTCATGCGGAAATGGCGATTGGAGAGTGGGTAAATAAAAAGCCGCCGGGTTTGCACCCGGCGGCCTGAAGCAAACTACGGCAACCGCTGCGTGTTACTTGGTGGTGAGCTTCTGCACCGAAGCGGCGGTGAAATAGTCATCCGGCCAGTTGACGGTCAGGTCCACCGGCTTGTCTTCGTTGAAGGCCGCGGTGATGAAGTAACGGCCGGAGAAGAAGTCGTAGATGATTTCCGGCACGGTGGAAGCGGCCTGGATGTTCGGCGCGGTGATCAGGTGGCCTTCCTGGAACTTGTACAGCTGGTCCTTGTTGTCGTAGTCGTCCACCGCCTCGATGTTCCACGCATCCTCGTCGACGTAGAAGCGGCGCGTCTTGAAGGTATGGTTGGTGCCCGGCTTGAGGGTCGCTTCGACCACCCAGTAACGATGCAGCTCGTAACGCGGCAGGTCCTGGTTGAGGTGATGCGGACGGATGATATCCTTGTACTTGACAGTGTTGCCGGCGATCTTGTCGGAGTTGTACGGCAGGTAGAACTCCTTCTTGCCGACCAGCTTCCAGTTGTAGCGATCGAGGGCGCCGTTGAACATGTCGACCTGGTCGTAGAACTGGTTGCCGTCGGTGCCTTCGTACGGATTGTCGTACTGCACCGTGGGCGCGCGGCGGATGCGCTTCAGGCCTGGGCTGTAAAGCCAGGCGGCACGGCCGTTGTCGCCGGTGCCGGACTTCTCGTGCACCAGGATGAAGGTGCCGGCCAGGCGCGGCGGCGACAGGGTTTGCGACAGGTACTTGAGGAACTCGCCCTGGCCGATCTTCATCGGCACCGGGTTCTTGTCGTTGGCGTAGGAGAACTTCACCTGCTCCAGGATCTTGGTCTGCTGGAAGTCTCCAGAGGGCTGCACGATGAACTGGTTGTTGTAGCGCTGGGCGGCGTCACCGCGCCACTTCAGGCGGTGGTTCCAGATCACTTCCGCGCCGGTCTTCGGATACGGGAAGGGGAAGCCCAGGGTGCAGTTGTCCGGCTCGTCCGTGCCCTGCAGCTTGCAGGTGGTGGCGTTGGCGGCGGTGGCCTTGTAGATGAAGTCCGGGAACGCCACCGTGCGGTGCGTCGGGTAGACGTTCATCTTGTAATCGGCGTAGCGCTTGAGCAGCTCCTTGTGGCCTTCGGTGAGCTTGTCGGCGTACTTGGCGTAGTTGTCGTGGGTGATGGTGAACAGCGGCTTGTCACCATCGAGCGTTTCGTCGTGAGGGAATTCGCCGGCGAGCGGACCGCTCTTCGCGCGACCGCCGGTCCAGGCCGGGATGGTGCCGTCGGCGTTGGCGCCCTTTTCGGCGCCAACCGGAGTGAAGTCGGCAGCCGCGGCTTGCTGGGCGGACAAACCCAGTGCCAATGCGCCGAGAAATAGGAGTTGTTTCTTCATTGCTAATACTCTCCTCAACAGGGTGTTTGTAACCGTCCGGCAGCGTATGGTCGGATCATCCGCACCGATGCTACAGAAAAAGTCCACGGCCGCCAATAATGGACCGACTCTGGCCGACGCCCGGCCAACCGCGCCTGATGAGGCAAGCGCCGGGTTTGGAGTGTCATGTTCCGCAGAAGTTCGGCACAACTCGTCATTTCATTTGCGCCCGGCGGCGGCGCTACATCGGACGCACGTCAGTTGGCGGCGACGCTTTCCAGATCCAGACGCTGCAGCAGCCGGTCGCGCGCGCACAATTCCACATCCAGCGTCGCCAGCATGATGAAGACGCCGGCCAGACGGCGGTGCAGGAACACGATCTCGCGCGGCGGCACCCGGAAATGCACCGACAGCGCATTGCGCGCTGCAACATTGGCGGCGCGCATCGGCAGATCGCTGGCACCCCAGCGGTAATCCCCCTGCGCATTGCGCAATTGCGGCGGCGTGCGCGGATCGTTGGGGCCATTGAAAGGCTCCACGATGAGCTGGCACATCTCCACAAAGGCCTTCAGCACCGGCTCCGGAAAGGTGCCCCCCATCAGCCCGATTTCACCAGCGCCGCGCAGAATCTCCGCGCGATTGCCCATCAAGGCGCCGCGCACGATGCCGCGATAGGCATCGACGAAGCGGCGCCCGAAGCGCCGGGTCGCACCGAAATCGAGCAGCACGATGCGATCCTCGGTTTCGCGCTCGCCCAGGCGGATGCGGTAATTGCCGAAGTGCGGGTCGCTCTGCACCAGGCCCCAGTCGAAGAATTCGGTCAGGAACAGGTCCAGGAAATTCAGGCCGAGACGGTTGCGGCGCGCCTGTGGCAGGGCGCGCACCTCGGCATCGCGCGCCGAGATCCCTGACTCGTAGGTGGTGGTCAGCACCTGCCCGCTGGAATACTCGCCCAGCACGCGGGGCACGCCGAAGCGCGGATCGTCCGCCAGTCGGCGCGCGAACTCCTCGGTGAAGCGCGCCTCGGCGTGGTAGTCAACCTCGCGGTACAGCATCTCGCGCACTTCGGCAAAAACCGGGTCCAGGTCCAGGCCCTTGGGCGACAGCCGGGTCAGCAGCATCAGGCGCGACAGGGTCTTGATGTCGCTGTCGATGGCGTCGGCCACGCCCGGATACTGGATCTTCACCACCAGCTGCAGGCCGTCGGACTTGCGTACCGCCCGGTGCGCCTGTCCCAGGGACGCGGCGGCCAGCGGCGTTTCATCCACTTCCAGCTCGGCCAGGCGCTGCCGGCCGATGTTCTTCTCCAGCACCGGCGCCACCACTTTCCAGGCCACCGGCGCGGTATCGTCCTGCAACCCGGACAACACCTCCACCGCCTCTTCCGGCAGGAAATACTGCCCGTACAGCGACAGCATCTGCCCGGCTTTCATGACACTGCCCTTGAGCCGCCCCAGCTCGTCGGCCAGCACCTGTGCCTGCCGCTCGTAGAATTCGCGGTCGGCCGAGCTGCGCGCCACTTCGCCGCGGAAGATGTTGATCAGCGAGTGCGCCACGATCTTGGTGCCCGCGCCCAGGCCCAGCTTGGTCAGCGCGAGGTTGCGCTCCAGCGGGCGGGTTTTGATTGAAGACATGGTAGGCTTTTTGCCGTTGCCTGAGTCCATAGTGTTTGTCTGTGTGATTTTCCGCGGGGGACCGATTGCCATGCCGGCGCTGGCCGATATTGTATTGACTGCGGAGCGCAAGGATGCGCTCGTCGCCGACTGTGTGCATCTGACCGAAAACCGCATCGCCGGGCGCGGCGGCCTGCGCGGCATCGCCCTGAAAACCAGCCTGTCCCTGCTCAAGGCCGCGCGTCCGGACATCCTGCCGCGCGCCATGCAGGCCCTGCTGCCGGATTTCGTGGTGGCGCTGGACCCGCTGTACCAGGACTACCTCGCCGCATCCGATCGCCCGGCCGATTTTGCCAGCTTCCTGCGAGGCCGCTCCGCCGCGGCGGTCGATGCCCTGCTGGGCGTCACCGATGCGCGCGCCGCCCGGGTGCACAATCCCGCGATCAAGTCGGTCTATGCCCGCCTGCGCGGGGGTGCCGAAAGCGAAGTCGGCGCCGCCCTGCCCGATTTCGCCAGCCTGCTGTCGAACTACCTGGCGCGCGCGACAACCTGATCTGGGGCCTGACAGGAGCATCATCCTCCCGCGCGCGCCGCAACGCCATGGCGGGGCGCGCCGTCCTTGCCGAAAAAAGCCCCGCACAGTGTCTCCATGGCGCTTGACACTCCGTCTTGATGCGGCAAGATGCGCACAATACCGGCCGGGAGCCGGCGCGGCGGCTCACGCAGCCGCCAGGCCAGTCACAAAATCTAGATGGAGGGCGGGGTCATGCTGTTGAATGGACGGCTGAAGGGATTGCATCGTTACGTCACCGTTGCGGCGCTCCTTGCCGCCAGCCTGGCAACGATTTCAGGGCCGGCCGGCGCCGTCGATTTCAATATACCGGTACCCGGCAGCGACAACGGCATCCATGGCCAGCTGAACACCACGGCCACGGCCGGCGTCGGCTTCCGCACGCGGAGCCAGAGCGACAACCTGGTCGGCAAGTCCGATCTCAACCCCAACGCCTGCGGCACCGCTCCCGGCTCGGCCGGCACCATCATCTACCAGAATTGCCAGGGCGTTTACCGCACCCAGGGCTACGTCTCGCAGCGGCTGGAGCAGGTGCCCGGCTCATACTCGATGGCGCACGATGACGGCGACCTCAACTACAACAAGGGCAGCATTTTCCAGGCGCCCGCCAAGGTCACGCCCGACCTGACCCTGACCTGGGGCGACTTCGGCTTTTTCGGCCGCCTGCTGTACTTCTACGATGCCGTCAACAACGATTTCAACGAGCGCCACCCGGACATCATCACGCCGCAGAACGTGAATTCGGTCGGCCGTGTCGGCTCGCCGGTGCCCGGCCTGTCCGCGATCCAGCTGCCCGCCCCGCTGGCCGGCAACATCCCGCTGCTGTCGGAACGCCTCTACGGCGTCGGCGCCTACGAGCGCACCAAGCGCACCGATCCGGCCGTGCTGAAGCAGGTCGGCACCAATCTGCAGTACCTCGACAGCTACGTCTACGGCAAGATCCCGATCCCCTTCACCAACGACAAGAAGCTGACCGTCAAGCTCGGCCGCCAGACCATCAACTGGGGCGAAAGCACCACCCTGGTGTTCAACAGCATCAACCAGGCGAACCCGATCAACGGCAACAATTTCTACCGTGTCGGCAACC
>Ga0302314_10005044_pt1 | contig 24136 bp, 20 predicted proteins | sample III_Palsa_N2_3_FD_200533 | JGI IMG/M metagenome (GOLD analysis project Ga0302314, IMG submission 200533) | Peat permafrost microbial communities from Stordalen Mire near Abisko, Sweden - III_Palsa_N2_3 | ecosystem: Environmental > Terrestrial > Soil > Palsa > Peat permafrost | place: Sweden... | reverse complement strand
GCAACCTGGCGTTCCGTCGCGACCTGACCAACCGGGCCGAAGTGGCGATCGCCGCGGCCAAGACGGCCCTGAACAGCGGCGCGCTCTTCGGCGATACCGCCCGCAGCAGCGACTCGGCTGCGAACAACTATTCCGCGACGCGCCTGGCCAATGCGGCCGGCATCGGCGTGCCGAGCGTGCTGCTCAGCAATACGAACTACTCCACCGCGGGCTACCAATGCCTGCCCGCCGGCTGCACGCCCGGCAGCGACGGCGTGGTGCTGCGCTGGGTCATCGATCGCCAATGCAGCGGAACCAATGGCACGACATTGACCTTCAACATCGCCGACTGCGGCTATCTCGGTACCACCAAGGACAAGGGCGGCACCGATTGGCTGAACCCGAAGAAGCCGGGCAGCTCCGCTCGAGGCTTGTTCCGGATCAGCGTGCGGGTCACCGGCCCGCGCAACACCGAAGCTTATGTCCAGACCACCGCAGGCTGAGGCCCCCATGACTACATCTTCGCTTGCCCGTCGTTCGCTGCGCGCCCTGGCCCGGCTGACGCTGCCCTTGTCCCTGTTCGCCGCATTGGGCGCGGGGGCGCAGACACTCGACCTGGCCGACAAGCCGCTGTTCTCCACCACCAGCGTGCCGGGCAACCTGCTGCTGGACCTGTCGGTGGAATATCCCACCGCCAACAGCTCGGCGTACTTCAGCACGACCGCCTATTCGCCCAGCACGCTGTACGTCGGCTACTTCGACGGTGCGAAGTGCTACAGCTACGTCTACAACTCGACGACGCCGTCGCTCAGCTATTTCCAGCCCAATTCGGCCGCCACGTCCCACACGTGCTCGAGCACGTCGACGGCACCGCTGTGGAGCGGCAACTGGCTGAACTACGCGGGGATGCAGGGCCTGGACATCTTCCGCTGGGTGCTCACCGGCGGCAATCGCACCTTGGACACCACCGGTTCGAGCGGGATGACGATCCTCACGCGCTCCACCCACTCGGGTCAGGGCGGCTCGGGCGACGCCCCCAACAAGACGCTGGCGCAGGCGAACGAACAGGGTGCAACCCCGTTCAACTGGGGCACCCAGAACAACACCCGCGTCTGGGGTGCCGGCATCCAGCTGTGGATCACCGGCAACACCACCAACATCACGGGCAGCGTGACCACGGCCAACTACACGGGGCAGTACTGCAGCAGCTGCGATTCGGGACAGGACTCCGCCGGCAATAGCTACAAGACCGTCGTCTATGCGCTCTACATGAACGTGCAGGTGTGCAACGCGACGGTCGGCCTGGAGTCGAACTGCGTGCAGTACGGCACGAACTACAAGCCCGAAGGGCTGATGCAGCAGTACTCGCAGACGCTGCGCTACGGCGCCTTCGGCTACCTCAACGACAGCAACATCAACCGCGACGGCGGCGTGCTGCGCGCCCGCATGGCCTACATCGGGCCAACGCAACCGGTGCCGGGCTCCGTCGCGATCACCAACACGAATCCGGAATGGGACGGGACCACCGGCATCATGGCCGGCAATCCCGATCCGACCGACGCCACGGACTCCAACACCTACACGCAGGGCTTCGCGAGTACGTCCAACGCCGTCACGCAGAGCGGCGTGATGAACTACCTCAACAAGTTCGGGTACACGGCGGCAGCGATCAACCTGGGCAGCGCCTACAAGACCTATGACCCGGTGAGCGAGCTGTACTACGCGTCGATACGCTACCTCAAGGGCCTGAGCAGCGTCAGCTCGTACTCCGACATGACGGGCGCGAGCGCCTCCACGGTCAATACCTGGGTCGACGGATTCCCGGTGATCACCAAGTGGGCGACGGTCAGCTCCACCTACGACCCGATCGTCTACAGCTGCCAGAAGAACTTCATCCTCGGCATCGGCGACGTCAACACCCACCATGACGCCGACCTGCCCGGCAGCTCGCTGCTCTCGCAGGAGCCGTCGCCGCAGCCCCCCGAGGTGGTCGCCGACAACACCATCGATGTGCCCGGCATCAACGGGACCGGGGTGACCGGGGCGACCAACACGGTCGGCGACATGGAGGGCACGACCACCACCCTGGGCTCGACCTATCTCGGCGACTACGCTACCTACTACATCGCCGGCCTGGCCTACGACGCGCACATCCCGCTGGCCGGCCATGGGGTGCGGACGAACTCGGACAACTCCATCAGCACCGTCAGCACGTACTGGCTCGACGTGCAGGAGTACCAGACCTACGTCAACAACAACCAGTACTACTACGCCACGAAGTACGGCGGCTTCACCGTGCCCGGGACGCAGAATCCCTCGGAGCTGTACACCTACGGGCAGGTGCCGACGCAGGCCAGCTGGTACACCACCACGAACACCCAGGGCAGCAACAAGCAGCCCGACAACTACTTCACCGCCAGCAACGCGCCGGTGATGCAGGCTGGTCTCACGAGCGCGTTCGCCAAGATCGCCAGCGAAAACAATACCGCGTTCGGTACCGCGCTCTCCGTGCCCACGCCCAACGTGGTCAGCAACTCCTCGGCGAGCTATGCGAGCGACTACGACCCGCGCACCTGGACGGGCACGCTGCTGGGCAGCCTCGTGAGCCTGGACTCCACCGGCACGATCACGCTCACCCAGCAATGGGATGCCGGGTCGCTGCTGACCGCGGCGACCCACACGCGCCAGATCGTCACCTGCTGCACCAGCAGCGCCGGGTCGCCGGGCCTGGCGTTCACCTATTCGGCGTTGACTGCCGCGACGAGCGCCGGGACGCTCAATGCGCGGACCTACTACGCGTCGTTCGCCACCGTGCCGGGCACGACATGCAGTGCCGGGACGGTGCAGTGCACCACCAACTACATTGCCTACCTGCGCGGCGACAGGACCCAGGAAATCGGCAATGTCAACAGTTCCGGCGTGTCTGGCGCGTACCGGGCCCGCACGTCCCTGCTGGGCGACATCGTCAATTCCAAGCCCGTCGTCGTGGGAACACCGGCCTACCAGTTCTACGACAGCGCCAATCCCGGCTACTCCGCGTTCAAGTCCCAGTACGCCAATCGCAAGAACGTCGTCTTCGCCGGCGCCAACGACGGCATGCTGCACGCCTTCAACGGCTCGATCACCCCGACCACCACCCCCGCCACCACGCCCGACCCCAACGCCGGCCAGGAACTGTTCGCCTACATCCCGAGCTTCGCCTACGGCACCTCCACCACGGCCTCGACGACGGGCCTGGCCTCGCTGGGCAACCCGTCCTTCACGCACCACTACCTGGTGGATGCCCCGGCCGGCGAGTTCGACGTCGATTTCGGCAACACGTACCAGGCCAGCTCGACCACCCCCGATTGGCACACGATCCTGATCGGCGGCCTCGGCAAGGGCGGCAAGGGCCTCTACGCGATCGACGTCACCGATCCGACGACCTGGACCAGCGAGACCGCCGTCGCCAGCAAGGTCCTGTGGGAGTTCACGGATTCGCGCCTGGGCTACACCTACGGCACCCCGTCGGTCGTCAAGACCAAGAAGTACGGCTGGACCGTCGTCTTCACGTCTGGCTACAACAACGCCGACGGCATGGGCTACGTCTTCTTCGTGAACCCGAAGACGGGTGCGCTGCTCGAGGTGGTCTCCACGCCGACAGGCTCTGGAAGCACCTCGAGTCCGCTCAACATGGGCGAGCAGTCGGCGTATGTCCCGGACTACACGGACCAGACCGCCGACGCGATCTACGTCGGCGATGTCCAGGGCAACGTGTGGCGCGTGGACGTGACCGGCACCGACCCGACCGTGGCCTTTCCGACGGCCCTCAAGTTCGCCGCCTTCGGCAGCACGCAGCCGATCACCACCCGCCCGCTGATCGAGATCGCCCAGAATTCGAACGTGCGCTACGTGCTGGTCGGCACCGGCAAGCTCCTGGCCGACAGCGACATCTCCACCAGCGCCCAGCAGTCGTTCTACGCGATGATCGACGGCTTCCTGCCTTTCGGCGCGTTCTACGGCACGACAGCCAATCCGCTGCCCAGCGGCGTCACCTTCCCGCTGACGCGCTCGGAGCTCAACGTCAACGCCAACCCGCTGACCAACGGCATCGGCAGCAATCCGACCTCGGTGATGGGCTGGTACATCGACCTGCCCGTGTCGACGAGTCCGGCGATCGCCCAGCGCGTCAACGTCGACCCGACCGCCGACCTGGGCTACGTCGCGTTCATCGGCAACACGCCCAACGGGTCGGCATGCAACCCGAGCGGCACGGGTGTCGTCTACACCTTCCAGTTCGCGACGGGTCAATCCGTCCTCACCTCCGCGGACGGGACGACGGCGGTCTTGTCCGTGGCGCTCGCCGGCCTGGGCACCGACGTGGCCATCCTGGGCGACAGCGGCACGCTGCATGTCTACACCGGCGACAACAAGGGCAACGCGTTCAAGGTGCCGACCTCGCTCACGACCTCGACGGGCGTCGTGCAGATCAACTGGCGCGACGTTCCCAACACGAACTAAAGGGAGTCGATGCGCTGGCGAGGTCTGCTCGTCTGCACCTTGGTCGTGATTGCAGCCCATGGCGCGCTCATCGAAACGATGGCGGGACACGGGCTGCAGCCGACGGCGAGGCCGACGCCGGATGCGGGCCAGCGGGCCCCGGCACGCCTGGTGCTGCTGGATCGCGAACAGGTCGCTTCGCTGACGCCGCCCGAGGCGCAGGCTCCGGCCGAACCGGCATCCGTGCCAGCCGAACAGCCGCCTCCCGCCGCGTCCGCGCCCGACAAGGCGGCGTCAGCGGCTCCCGCGGCCGATTCCCGCTCGCTGCGCACCACCACCACGATCTACCGGACCGTCGCGCAACTCGACGCGCCTCCCCGCGCGCGCTCGGCGCCGGACGTCTCGATCCTGAACGGCCTGACCTGGTCCGGAACGCCGATCCGGCTGCGGCTGTTCATCGACACCCAGGGCAGCGTCGTCGATGCCCAGGTGCTGCAAAGCGGCGAAACCGCCGACGTGAACGCGCTGGTGCGCCAGGTGTTCCTCGCCACCGGCTTCACGCCCGGCATCGAGCACGGCCAGCCGGTGCCCAGCTACAAGGACATCGAGATCACCGTCGGCACCCCGCACTGAACCGCGACCGCCGACGCCCTGCTTCAGTGAACGCTGGGCGTCGCCCCGGGCCGGCTCGTCGGGGGAGCGAACAGCGCGCCGACGTCCACCGCATCGAAGCGGTACTGTGTGCCGCAGAAGTCGCAGCCGATCTCGATGTCCTTGCGTTCGGCCAGGATCGATTCGGCCTCGTCGCGGCCCAGGTTCTTCAGCATGTTGCGCACCCGGTCGGCCGAGCAGCTGCAGGCAAACGTCGGCGCCTGCGGCTCGAACACGCGCAGCGGCTCTTCCCAGAACAGCCGGTGCAGGATCGTGGGCGTGTCCAGGGTCAGCAGTTCGGTGGCGGTGAGCGTCGAGGCGAAGTGCGCGATGCGCGTGAACGCCTCCTCGTCGAGCTCCGCCTTTTCCGCGCCGGCCAGGTTGCCCGCGCCTTCGATCGGCAGGCGCTGGATCAGCAGCCCGCACGCGGCCTCGCCATCGGCGGCCAGCACGATGCGCGTCTCGAGCTGCTCGGACTGGCGCATGTAGTGCTCCAGCATCGTCGCGACGTCGCCCACCGGGCCGCCGTCCGGCGCCTCCAGCGGCACCACGCCCTGGTACGGCTGCTGGCCGGGCTGGCGGTCGAGCGGGTCCAGCGTGATCGCGCAGCGCCCTTCCCCGTGCCGGTTGACCAGGTCGTCGAAGCGCGCATCGCCCGCCACCTCGCCCTGCACCTTCGCGGTCACGCGGAAGCGCAGGTCGGACATGGCCTCGGCCACCGCGAGCTTGATCGGCCCGTCGCCATGCACCTGCAGGATCAGCGCGCCGTTGAACTTGAGGTTGGCCTGCATCAGCACGGCGGCGGCGGCCATCTGGCCCAGCATGTCGCGCACCGGGGGCGACCAGTCGCCGCTGGCGGAACGGCGCCGCAGCACCTCCTGCCAGCTGTCGGTCAGCCGCACGATCATGCCGCGCACGGGCATCCCGTCGAAGATGAATTTCTGGAGTTCGTTCATGAGATCAGGCGCCCTTTCCGGCGCGGCCGGCGGCGCTCGCACCGTCGGCGGGGGTATCGATGCGGACCACCGTGTCGCGGTGCCGCGCGGCGTTGGCCACGTAGTGCGCGGCACTCATGCGCAGGGTCGCGGCCTGTTCGTCGGTCAGCGTCCGGATGGCCTTGGCCGGGCTGCCGACGATCAGCGAGTTGTCCGGGAACTCCTTGCCTTCGGTCACCAGCGAGCCGGCGCCGACGATGCTGTTGCGGCCGATCTTCGCGCCGTTCATCACCACCGACTGGATGCCGATCAGCGAGTTGTCGCCCACCGTGCAGCCATGCAGCATCACCTGGTGGCCCACCGTGACGTCGGCGCCCAGCGTGAGCGGCGAGCCCATGTCGGTGTGCAGCACGCTGCCGTCCTGGATGTTGGTGCGCTCGCCGATGGTGATCCACTCGTTGTCGCCGCGCAGCACCGCGCCGTACCAGACGTTGGCGCCGGCGGCGAGATCGACGCGGCCGACGACGGTCGCGGACTCGGCCACCCAGGCGCCGGGCGCCACGCGCGGGGCATCGTCGCCGATTCGGTACAGGGCCATGCGGTTCTCCGATGAGAGGAATGCGGGCGACGGCGTGGCGTCGTCCGCGAGAGGACTGATTTTACGGATCGAGGCGGCCTCGGCTCGCGCCGCGGGCTTTGCGGCGGCCTCGACAACCGTGGCAAGTGGGGACGATCAGCCCAGTCTCAACAGCTCTTCCTCGCTGAACCCCGCCGCGCGCCGCGCCTCGAGGTTGAACGGGCCGCGCAGCCGCGGCGCGCCGTGCCGCTCGGCCAGCTCGGCGTAGGCGGCGACCGGATCCAGCCCGCGCTGCGCGCACAGCTGGCCGTACCAGTGGTTGCCGATCGCGACGTGGCCGATCTCGTCGCGCAGGATGACGTCGAGGATCTCGGCGCCCCGCTTGTCGCCGATGCTGACCAGCTTGTTGCGGATGGGCGGCGAGGCGTCGAGCCCGCGCGCCTCGAGGGTGCGCGGCACGAGCGCGATGCGGGCGAGGATGTCGTGCTTCGTCTTCTCGGCCATGTCCCACAACGCGTTGTGGGCCGGGAAGTCGCCGTACGCATGGCCCAGTTCCACGAGTCGTTCGCCCAGCAGGCCGAAGTGATACGCCTCCTCGCGCGCCACCTTCGCCCAATCGAGGTAGAACTGCGCGGGCATGCCGGCGAAGCGCCACGTGAGGTCGGCCGCCAGGTTGATCGCGTTGAACTCGATGTGCGCCAGCGCGTGCATGAGCGCGGCGAGGCCGTCGGGGGACTTGATCGAGCGCTGCCTGATCTCGGTGTGCGGCACGAGCGCGGGACGTTCCGGGCGGCCGGGAATGCCGGCGGGTTCGACGATCGCGTCGTCGGCACCGATGCCGCCGACGTCGTCGAGCGCACGCGCCAGCGCGGCCTTGCGCCACGGGTCGGCCTCGAGCAGCACGGCCAGGGCTTGGGATCTCAGGGTGTTCACGTCGTCATGGTACCGGCGGTGGCCGGCGCCATCTCGGTGCATGGATCGCACCAGAAGCGGTCGCCGATGAAAAAGGCGCGGCGGCATCGCTGCCGTCGCGCCAATCGATCAGGAGAAAGGGAACGGATCAGAACTCGTAGTTGGCCGTCATGCCGATCGTGCGCGGGGTCAGGTAGTAGCCCTCGCTGACGTCCTGCACGTTCGGATGCTGCAGCAACGTGTGGTTGTTGTTGAGGTTCTTGACGAACAACGTGACCTCCCACTTGTCCCAGTTCGCGCCGGCGCTCGCATCGGCCGTGAAGTAGGAAGCGCGCAGGTAGTCCGGATCCGAGCGGAACACGGTGCCGTGGCTCTTGCCGGTCCATTGGCCGTTGCCGCGCACGAACGCGTTGACCGAATCGTTGACCGCCCAGTGGTAGTCGGCCCCGAGGCTCGCGCTGGCGCGCGGCGCACCCTCGACCCAGTCGCCCTTGCGGATGTTGTCCTTGCCGTCGGCGGCCAGGCCGAAGGCCGGATTGTCGGCATCGAACGTCGCGTGCGTGAAGCCGAGCGACGACGACAGGGTCAGCGCCTGCGTGGCGCGCCACTTCAGCTCCGCCTCGAGGCCGTAGCTGGTGGCAGCGCCGACGTTCGTCTCGTAGTCGAAGCCGGCGTCGCTCAGCACGATGTCCTGCTGGATGTTCTTCCACTTCAGCAGGAAGGCCGAGACGTTGAAGGTCATGCGATGGTCCAGCAGGTCCATCTTGCTGCCGATCTCGGAACTCCACAGGCTGTCGGGCGCGAACGAGGCCGGCACGCCGGGCGGCAGGCCCAGCTCCTGGAGGTTCTGCTCGACGAGCGGGGTGTCCGGCACCGGGCGGTTGGCGCCGCCGAGCCGCACGCCCTTGGAAACGTTCGCGTACAGCGACAGGTCCTTGGCCGGCTCCCAGTTCAGCTTGAAGCTGGGGGTCGTCGCGTTCCACTTCGCGTCGATCGCGGGCTGCCCGTCGTAGCCAGGGGTGGCCGGCGTCGGGCCGTCGTAGAACAGGGCCTTCGCTTCGCGCGTGAACGCCTGCGTGGCATAGATCTGGCGCAGGCCGCCCGTCAGCGCGAGGGTGGGCGTGAAGTGCCAGGTCAGTTCGCCGAAGACCGAAGCCTGCTTGTCGTGGTAGTGGCGCACGCTGAAGTACGAGCTGTCGTCGGCGAAGTCGCCGGGGAAGCCGCCGTCGAGCTGCGTCGGGTCGCCCGGGTCCACGCCCGCGGCCGCGAACGCGGCGTTCACGCCGAAGATCGGCTCGTTGTCGTAGACCGAGGTCGTCGCGTCCTGCAGGTACAGGCCGCCGATCCAGGTGAGCGAGCTGCCGCCCGTGGGATCGTAGTCCTTCGAGGTCATGCGCAGTTCGACCGACTGCTGGTCGATCCTGTTCTGCAGCTGGACGGCCGACGACAGCGAATCGAGCGCCGCGATGAGGTCGGTGCCCTGCTGCCCCGGCGTCAGCACGGCGTAGCTCGGGTCGTTGATCGTCGTGCCGTCCTGGATGCGGTTGAAGCGCCGGGTGTAGCCGCTCCACACGCCGGTGAACGTGCCGAAAGAGGTGTCGCCCGACACCGTCACGCTGGGCACGGCGAGCATGTCGTGGCCCGGTTCGCGCACCGTCTTGCTGGTCTCGAAGCGGGGCAGCGACGTGTAGACGGCGTCGATGTCGCCGGTGTTCGTCTTCTGCGCGAACAGCGCGGGCATGACGCTCCAGTTGTCGCCGACGTCGACCTTCAGCATGGCCTTCACGACGGTGTAGTCGTCGTGGTTGATGCCCCTGGCGATCTTCGCCCCGGTGGAGTCGACCTGGTCCACGTAGCCGCTGTCATGGCCGCGCTCGACGCCGATGCGCAGCGCCGACTCGCCCTTGACCAGCGGGATGTTCAGGATGCCCTGCATCTCGTAGTTCACGCCGCCGTCCTTCGTGCCGGACAGCGTCTCGGTGGTCGAGCCCGAGAAGTACTTCAGGTCGGGCTGCTTGCTGATGAACTTGATCGTGCCGCCCAGCGAGCTCGCGCCGTACAGCGTGCCTTGCGGCCCGCGCAGCACTTCGACGTCCTGCAGGTCGAAGAAGCGCGGCTCGGCGGTGCCCTGGCTGTAGAGGTTGCGCGTGGTCAGCGAGACGTCGTCGAGGTAGACGCTGACCGTGGCCGCGCCGGCCTGCGAGCTGACGCCGCGGATCTCCACCGTGCCCAGGCCCGGACCGCCCTGCGTCGAGAACGAGATGTTGGGGATGTTGCGCGTCAGGTCCTCGACGGTCTTGATCTGCTGCGCCTGCAGCTGCTCGCCGGAGATCGCGGACACGCTCATCGGCACGTCGCGGATGTCTTCCTTGCGCTTCTGGGCGGTGATGACGACGGTGGCGATCTCGTTGCTCGGCGACGAAGCCGGCGCGGCGGCGGCCGCGGCGGCCTGCGCGAGCGCGGTCAGCGGCATCAGGCAGACCAGGCCGGATGCGACTCCGGCGGCAATGGCGATCTTCTTGGACATCTGGGTTTTTCCTGTGTGTCGATAGATAGTTGTGGTCGGGACGATGTCTGCGCGGAATCAGCTTCACGCATGCACGGGCAGGCATGCCGGCGACCTTGAACGCCGGCAAACGGTCGGCGCCATGGATGGCCAACCCGCTGCGACCATGACAGCTGTGTGACGAACGATCCTATCAGTTGCTTGCTCTGCTCGACCTTGAAGCGTTGCGCGGGAAGCACGCTCCTGGCCGACGCGTTATTCGGGGTATTCCCGCTGTCGCGGCAAAACGAGTCGTCGACATCGCGAAACACCCCTTCCAGGCGATTTCGCAAGAACCGTTCCAGCGGGCGCCAAATCGGCGATGGCGCGCAGTTCATTCAGTTCAGGTCTGTCGGAGTTGTCATGCGCCGACACTCGGCGACCCGTCGGCCCGCTCCGGGTCGTCACCGTGTGCCGAACTCGACGATGTTGATACCATTCGTCGTTTCGGGGAGTGCGACGTGCGCTCGCGACGACCGCCCCGCCGCCAATGGACACCGCGTCATTCGAATGGCGCGGTATCGACTGCCAAGCACTCAATGATCCTATTCATATTCCCGACTGGCGCAGCCACCGTTTTTCCGAATAGCCACCGCGAAAAGGGTCTGGCATGAATCGGACGCTGGGCCAGAAACTGATTCGCATCAAATCGGCGGAAGAGGCGGCGGCACAGACTGAAGCCACCGACGGCAAGGCGCTCGAACGATCGCTCGGGATATTCTCGCTGGCCATGATCGGCGTCGGCGCGACGATCGGCACCGGGATATTCTTCACGATGGCCGAAGCGGTGCCCAAGGCCGGCCCGTCGGTCATCCTGTCGTTCCTGATCGCCGCCGTGACGGCGGGATTGACGGCGTTGTGCTACGCCGAGCTGTCGTTCCGCATCCCGGCGTCCGGATCGTCCTATTCGTTCGCGTACGCGTCGCTCGGCGAGTTTGCCGCGTTCTCGATGGCGGCCTGCCTGCTGCTGGAATATGGCCTCGCGGCCAGCGCGACGGCGATCGGGTGGTCCGACTATCTCAACAACTTCCTGATCAATGCCACCGGGTGGCAGGTTCCGGCCATATTGCATTCCCCGATGATCGTCGCGGGCACGAACGGCACCGAATTCCATCCCGGCCAGTTCAATCTGCCGCCGGTGATACTCGTGGTGCTTTGCGTGCTGCTGTTGATCAAGGGCACGAGCGAATCCGCCGCCGTCAATGCCACCATGGTGTTGATCAAGCTCGCCATCCTGCTGTTCTTCTCGGCCATCGCGTTTTCCGGATTCGATTCCAGGAATCTCCACCCGTTCTTCAATACCGGCGACGGCAGTTGGCTGACCGGAATGCACGGCGTGGCCGCGGCCGCCGGCACGGTGTTCTTCTCGTTCATCGGCCTCGATACCGTCGCCACGGCGGGCGCCGAGGTGCGCAATCCGAGGCGCAGCGTGCCCATCGCGATCCTGTCGGCGCTGGCCATCGTGACGGTGTTCTACCTGCTGGTCGCCGTCGCGGCCGTGGGCGCGCAGCCCGCCGCCAAGTTCCGCGGCCAGGAGGCCGGCCTGGCGGTGATTCTGCAGGACGTCACCGGCAAGGCCTGGCCGGCGCTCGTGTTGTCCGCCGGCGCCGTGATCTCGGTATTCAGCGTCACGCTGGTGACCATCTACGGACAAACTCGAATCCTGTACACGATCAGCCGCGACGGCCTGATTCCGAAGATATTCCATCGCGTCAACAAGCGCACCCACACGCCGATCGCCAATACCTTGATCGTCGGCGCGGGCGTGGCCGCCGTCGCCGGCCTGGTCGATTCCAATTTCCTGTGGGACATGGTCAGCATGGGCACGCTGACGGCATTCATCGTGGTGTCGATCGCGGTGCCGGTGATGCGCCACAAGGAAAAGGACAAGGCACTGACGCCAGGCGCATTCCGGGTTCCGTTCGGACCTTATGCCGTCCCAGCCCTGAGTATCCTGTCCTGCCTCTACATCATGTGGGATCTGTCGGCGCTGACCTTCAAGATATTCTTCATCTGGATGGCGGTCGCCCTGGTCATCTATTTCACTTACGGGCTGCGCCATTCCCGCCTGAACAACGCCATCGACAAATGAAAGCGCGCGCCGCGAAGGCGCGCCATTCGGCCAGCGCGATTTTCAGAGATCGCCGATGAAATAGCGCTTGAGACCGGCGAGGATCATCTCCACGGCGACGGCGGTCAATACCAGGCCCATCAGCTTCTCGATGGCGGACACCATCTGCGTGCCGAGGACGCGGCGGATGCGGTCGGCCGCGAGCAGCACCACGCCGCTGATGGCCAGCGCCGCGGTCAGCGCGCCGATCCAGGTGGCCAGGTGGTCGGGCTGGCGCGACGCCAGCAGCAGCACGGTGGCCATCGCCGACGGCCCGGCCAGCAGCGGCACGGCCAGCGGGAAGATGAACGGTTCGCGCTTGCCGATGTCGGCGCCGTAGATCTCGCCGCCGCCGAAGATCATGCGGATCGCGATGATGATCAGGATCACCCCGCCGGCCACTTCCAGCGAGCGCTCGGACAGCCGCATCAGCGTCAGGAAGCCCTGTCCCGACACCATGAACAGCACCAGCACCGCGAACGCGATCAGCACCTCGCGCAGCGCGACGAAGGTGCGGCGCTCCGGGGCCACGGCGCCCAGGATCGAGATGAAGATCGGCAGGCTGCCGAACGGATCCAGCACCAGCAGCAGCAGGATGAACGCGGAGAGAAAGGTGTGGTCCATGGGGGCGCGATTGTCGTTTGACGACGGCCGTCGTCAAGGGCGCTTTCGCGACAGGGTCGCTCGACGCGGCGCCAACGCTTCCCATGACGCCGGGTCCGGCCGGTTTGCCCTGGAAAGCGGACGAGTGTATTATTCGCTCATGCCCAAGCCCTCCCACCGCGAAAAGCTGCTGCATGTCGGCATGCAGGTCGTCCACGAACGCGGGTTCGGCGGCGCCAGCGTGCGCGACATCGTGCAGGCCGCGGGCGTGCCCCAGGGCTCGTTCACGAATCACTTCACGTCGAAGGAGGCCTTCGGCCTCGAGGTCATCGACCTCTACTTCGCCAACGCCAGCGAGATGATGCGGCGCACGCTGCGCAACGACGAGCTGCCGCCGCTGCAGCGCCTGCGCGCCTACATCGACGAAGGCAAGGCCGGCGACGAGGCGGTCGGCATGAAGAACGGCTGCCTGTTCGGCAACTTCACCGCAGAGGCGAACGACTGCGGCGATCCGATCCGGCTGCGCGTGGTCGAGGCCTTTGCCGAAGTGCAGGCGTCCATCGCGTACTGCCTGCGCGCCGCGGTGAAGGCGGGCGAGATCGCGCCGTCCACCGACTGCGACGAGATCGCCGCGTTCATCGTGGCGTCGTTGCAGGGCGCGCGCCTGCTCGCCAAGGCGCAGCGCAGCCCGGTGCCGGTCGAACGCTTCAAGGAAGTGCTGTTCGGCAGCGTGCTCAAGCGCATCGGCTGAGGCCCGGGCGCGGCCTGTCGAGGCCTCTTGCAGAAATAAAGCGTACGGCCGTATTTTCCTGTTGACTCATTTAATACGGTCGTACATACTGGCCTAAATGGCGCATCGCGACATCGCGTTGGAAGGAAGTTCTCCATGACCGCTCCCGTCGTCCTCATCACCGGCGCCCTCGCCGGCATCGGCCGCGCCACCGCGCTGGCCTTCGCGCGCCAGGGCGCGCGCCTGGTCGTCTCCGGCCGGCAAGACGCCGTCGGCCAGGCGCTGGCCGGCGAGCTGCGCGCGCTGGGCGCCGAGGCGGAGTTCATCCGCGCGGACGTCCGCCACGAGGCCGATGTCGAGGCGCTGGTCGGCGGCACGCTCGCCCGCTTCGGCCGGCTGGACGTCGCCGTCAACAACGCCGGCACCGAAGGCACCCCGGGCCCGTTGACCGACGTCACCGTCGACGGCTACGCCGCGGTCTTCGACACCAACGTCCTCGGCACGGCGCTGAGCCTCAAGCACGAGCTGCGCGCGATGCGCGAGCAGGGCAGCGGCGCCATCGTCAACCTGTCGTCGACGATGGGGCATCGCGGCGCTCCCAACGCCTCGCTGTACGTCGCCAGCAAGCATGCGGTGGAGGGCCTGACCAGGGCCGCGGCGCTCGAGGGTGTGGCGTTCGGCGTGCGCGTCAACGCCGTCGCGCCCGGGCCGGTCGAGACCGACATGCTGGCGCGGCTGGCGGGCAACGCCGAGCGCAAGGCGGCGTTCGTGGCCGGCGTGCCGATGAAGCGCGCGGGCACGCCGGGGGAGATCGCGCAGGCGATCGTCTTCGCGGCGTCCGGGCAGGCCAGCTTCCTCACCGGCCAGGTGATCGACGTCAACGGCGGCAAGACCGCCTTCTGAAGCAGGAGCACGCCATGGCCACGAAGACCGTCCGCATCCCCGGCCCCGACCACCCGATCGCCATCACGCCGACGCGGCGCCGCGTCGTCGTCACCGTCGGTGGCCGCGTCGTGGCCGACAGCCGCAACGCCCTGACGCTGCAGGAGGCCAGCTACCCGGCCGTGCAGTACGTGCCGCGCGCCGATGTCGACCTGTCGCTGCTGGAGCGCACGGCACACGCCACCTACTGCCCGTACAAGGGCGACTGCGCGTACTACAGCGTGCCAGCAGGCGGCGAACGCGCCGTCAACGCGGTGTGGACGTACGAGCAGCCCTGCGACGCCGTTGCCGCGATCCGCGACCACGTCGCGTTCTATCCCGACCGCATCGACGCCATCGAGCTGCGCGACTGAGGCGCCGCGGTCGGCGCCAGCCGCCGGCCGGGCCGCTTGTTTCTTTTCCGCGTCCTCTTGAGTTCATTGAATACGTTCGTACATAGTTTTCCGACACACCTCTCCTCCACCAGGAAACCCATCATGACTGCTTCCAGCGCCCCGTCCCCCGTCGTCCTCGTCACCGGCGCGCTTGCCGGCATCGGCCGCGCCACCGCGCTGGCCTTCGCGCGCGAAGGCGCACGGCTCGTCGTGTCGGGCCGCAACCAGGAGGCCGGCGACGCCCTCGCCGCCGAACTGCGCGCGCTCGGCACCGAGGCGCTGTTCCTGCGCGCCGACATCCGCAACGAAGCCGAGGTGCGCAGCCTCGTCGACCAGGCCGTCGAACGCTTCGGCCGCCTCGACGCCGCGGTCAACAACGCCGGCACCGAAGGCCAGCCCGGCCCGGTCGTCGACCAGACGGCCGAAACGTACGCCGCGACCTTCGACACCAACGTGCTGGGCGTCCTGCTGAGCATGAAGCACGAATTGCGCGTGATGCAGGCGCAAGGCAGCGGCAGCATCGTCAACGTGTCGTCGGCCTACGGCAAGATCGGCGCGGCCGGTGCGTCGGTGTACGTGGCGAGCAAGCATGCCGTCGAAGGCTTGACGAAGTCGGCCGCGCTGGAAGTGGCGACGACGGGCATCCGCGTCAACGCCGTCGCGCCCGGCCCGATCCAGACCGGCATGCTGGACCGCTTCACCGGCGGCGACGCCGGCAAGGCGTGGATGACCGAGCAGGTGCCGGCGAAGCGGCTCGGGCACGTCGACGAGATCGCCGCCGCGATCGTGTTCGTCGCGATCGGCAAGGCCGCGTTCCTGACCGGCCAGTCGATCTCGGTGGACGGCGGCATCACGTCCTGAGGCACGACGCGGGCTTGGCCGACATCGGCAGCCCGGGCCGCGACTTGAGCGGGTGAAATGGGGGCGCATCGCCCCTCATCCGGCCATCGACAATCGGTGCGATCGGCACATTGGAACTTCCACGAAGGAAGTGTCCGATGCATTGCCGATCCCCCTTTTTCAAGACCGTCTTCCTCGCTTGCGCGACGCTGCTGGGCGCGGCATCGCAGGCGGCGCCCAAGCCTCTCAGCGATGTCGAGATGAGCACCGTGCGCGGCGCCGACGGCTCGATCCTCGCCACCGTCGAGCCCTCGTCGTCGAACGCGCAGAACGCGTTCACCAGCGGGCTGGCTGCCGCGTTCACGAGCAGCACCGGCGCCACCACGCTCAACGCCGCGCAGTTCGCGACGGCGCTCGCAAGCGTCGGCCTGACGCCCGCGGCCTTCCCCGACTACGACGGCCAGCCGGTGGCGCAGACGGTCGTCGACGCCAAGCCGGTGACGTTCAGCTTCAACCTGTCCGACATGCTGCTCGCCGGCACCGGCCTGCAATACAGCAGCGGCACCGGCGCCTCGATGGGCACGATCACCCTGAAGGACTTCGACGCGCGCGGCACGACCATCTGGGTCTGGCACCACTGATCAGCCGCGCGGATGGTGCTTGGCGTGCAGTTGGCGCAGGCGCTCGCGCGCGACGTGGGTGTAGATCGTCGTCGTCGAGATGTCCGCATGTCCCAGCAGCAATTGCACCGCGCGCAGGTCGGCGCCGTGATTGAGCAGGTGCGTCGCGAACGCGTGGCGCAGGGTGTGCGGCGACATCGGATTGCGGATGCCCGCGGCCAGCGCGTACTTCTTGACCAGGTTCCAGAACATCTGGCGTGACATCGCCGCCGCGCGCACGGTGACGAACAGCGCATCGCTGCGCCGGCCTTCGAGCACCTCGGCCCGCGCGCCCGCGAGCCACGATTCGAGCCAGCGCCGCGCCTCGTCGCCGAACGGCACCAGCCGTTCCTTCGAGCCCTTGCCCATCACGCGCACCACGCCGTCGGCGAGGCTCAGGTTGACGAGCTTCAACTCCACCAGTTCGCTCACGCGCAGGCCGCTCGCGTACATCAGCTCCAGCATGGCCCGATCGCGCGCGCCGAGCGGCGTCTCGACCAGCGGCGCTGCCAGCAGCGCATCGACCTGGCCTTCGGTGAGGGTCTTGGGCACGCGCGTCGCCTGGCGCGCGGGACGCAGCTTGAGCGTCGGATCCTCGGACACGAGACGCTCGCGCAGCCCCCAGCGATAGAAGCGGCGGAACACCGCGAGGCGCCGGTTCGCGCTGGTCGCCTTGCCGCCCGCGTGGCGCGCGAGCATGTAGCCCTGCACGTCGCTCGCGCGCGATTCGGCGAGATCGCGCGCCTGCGCGTCGGACAGCCACGCCGCGAACAGCGTCAGGTCGCGCCGGTAGGCAGCGAGCGAGTTCTTCGCGAGGCCGTCCTCCAGCCACAGGCCGTCGAGGAAGCGGTCGATCACGGCCGAGCTGCGTTGCATCGCCGCGGAGAGCGGCGGCGCATCCGGCGCAGGCGCCGACGCCTTCGCCCTGGTCGCCGGGACCTTCTTCGCGGCGATCAACGTCAGCCCGCGGCGCCCAGCATCCCGGCCTTCATCTTCGGATCGACCGGACGATCGCCGACGAAGATGCCCAGCAGCGCGGCGTAGAGGTCGGCGCCCGGCACCGGCGCGCCGAAGGCCTTGCCGTTGACGGTCATCGTGAGGCCGACGGCCGGCACGTAGTCGAGGTTGACGACGTCGCCCTTCCTCACGTTGCCGACGCTGCGCAGCGCGCGGTCGAATGCATCGATGCGGTCCTGCATCGCGGCCACCTGGTCGGCCGGCGTGCGCTTGGCGATGCCGCCGGTGAAGGCCTTGGCGAACTCGTCGGACGGCCCGTCCATCAGCATGCGCACCTGCACGCGCTTCGGGCCGGTCTCGGCGAGCACGTCCGATCCCGTGGCGGCCCTGGTCGGCAGGTACAGGCCGGCGAGGTAGACCTTGTAGATGAACGCCGAACGCAGCCCGACCCCGTTGAGCTGCAGCGGCGCGCCGGCGACGCTGGCATCGCCCGGGAAGGTCTGGTTTTCCAACGTGACCGGTGCGGCCGCATACGCGCTCGGCAGGAACACGAACGCGGCGAGCGCGATCAGCGCGACGCCCAGCAGGCCCTGGCACAGCGCGCGGGCGCCGGCGAACAGGTTGCGCGCGGGATGGCGTCTCGACACTTGGAACATCGTCTCTCCTTCACAGGCCTCGCGGGGCGGTGCCTAGTTCACTCAACGCGCCAGCGACGGGCGCGGACGACAGGGCCCACTGTAGATGCTCCGCGAGCAGCGGGCTCGCGTCGGCGAGGCGCGCGCGCAACGCGGCTTCGATCGGTTCGCGCGGCTCGCCCGCGTGCAGCGCGTTGCCCAGCGCCACCGCGATGTTGCGTTGCCAGCGCCCATGGCCGATGCGGCGGATCGGCGAGCCCTCGGTGCGGCGCAGGAACTCGTCCTCGCTCCACGCGAACAGGTCGAGAAGCGTCGGATGCGCGAGCTCGGCGCGCTCTGCAAAGTCAGGTAAAGGCGTGCGGCGCGCGAACTTGTTCCAGGGGCAGACGACCTGGCAGTCGTCGCAGCCGTAGATGCGGTTGCCCATCGCGCGGCGGAACTCGAGCGGGATCGGATCGTCGCTCTCGATGGTCAGGTAGGAGATGCAACGACGCGCGTCCAGGCGTTCGGGCGCGACGATCGCCTGCGTCGGACAGACGTCGATGCACGCGGTGCAGCGCCCGCAATGGGGCTCGGCGGCGGCGGTCAGCGGCAGCGCGATGTCGACGAAGATCTCGCCGAGGAAGAACATCGAGCCGGCATCGCGCGCCAGCGTCAAGGTGTGCTTGCCGCGCCAGCCGAGACCCGAGCGCGTGGCGAGTTCGACCTCCAGCACCGGCGCCGAATCGGTGAAGCAGCGATGACCCAGCGGGCCGATCTCGTCGGCGAGCCGGTCGGCCAGCTTCTGCAGGCGATGGCGCAAGACCTTGTGATAGTCGCGGCCGCGGGCATACATCGAGATGACGGCCTCGCCGGGTCGCGTCAGCCGCGCCTCTTCCTGCGCCTGCCAGTCGTCGCCGCGCGACTCGGGCAGGTAGTCCATGCGCGCCGTGATGATGCGCAGCGCGCCCGGCTGCAGCTCGGCAGGACGCGCCCGCTTCATGCCGTGCGCGGCCATGTAGGCCATGCTGCCGTGGAAGCCCGCGTCCAGCCAGGCGCGCAGGCCCTCCTCGGCGTCGCCGAGATCGACCTCGGCCACGCCGATCTGTGAGAATCCGAGCTCACGCGCCCAGCCCTCCAGGCGCCGCAAGAGAGCGAGCCCCTGGGGGTCGTCCCCGACGTCATGACGCAGTTGCAACATCCGCCGATTCTAGGAACATCGCAGGCCACGTGGGCCGGCGAGGCCGCGTGCGCGCGCGACGCCAGCGCGCTCGCGAGCGCCGTCGCGCTGCGCGACGCCTTCGTCGAACTCGAAGGCCCGCTGGGCGCCGGCAAGACCACCTTCGCGCGCCACCTGCTGCACGCGCTGGGCGTCGAGGGCCGCATCAAGAGCCCGACCTACGCCGTCGTCGAGACCTACGAGCTCGACCATCTCGCGATCTCGCACTTCGATTTCTACCGCTTCGACGATCCGCAGGAATGGGAGGATGCCGGCCTGCGCGACCTGTTCGGCGCGCCCGGCCTGAAGCTCGTCGAATGGGCGCGGAAGGCCGAGCCCCTGCTGCCCGTGCCCGACCTGCGCGTGACGATCACGCCACACGACGAGCGCAATCGAGGCGTCCGGTACGACGCAATGACCCCGATCGGACTGCAATTGATCGACAATCTGGGTTCATGAAGCGTAGAGACTTGCTGCGTGGCGGCAGCCTCGTGCTGTGCCTGGGCGCGACCGACCTCGCGTTCGGCGCCACCATCCTCGCCGTCCGCATCTGGCCCGCGGCCGACTACACGCGCGTCACGATCGAATCCGACCAGCCGCTGGTCGCGCGCAACTTCGTCGCCGACAACCCGTACCGGCTCGTCGTCGACATCGACAACCTCGAGCTGAGCCCCGCCTTGCGCGACATGGTCGGCAAGGTGCATTCCGACGACCCGTTCATCGCCGGCGTGCGCGTCGGCCAGAACCAGCCGCGCGTGGTGCGCGTGGTGCTCGACCTGAAGCAGGCCGTGGCGCCGCAGCAGTTCGTGCTGGCGCCCGTCGCGGCCTACCAGCACCGGCTCGTGTTCGACCTCTATCCCGTCAAGGAGCCGGATCCGCTGCTCGCGCTGCTGCGCGGCAAGGAGCAGGCCGAGCAGAAGGCCGCGCAGGAGGTGCAGGACGCGCTCGGCGAGTTCATCGGCAAGATCCCGAACGGGGCGAGCGCGCCGTCGCTGTCGGGCACCGATGTCGCGACGATCCCGACGCCGCTGTCCGGCTCCGCGCCGCGCGTCGCCGACGCCGGCACCCCCTCGCGCGGCGCGACGGGCGTCGACACCTCGTCGATGGAGATGCAGGCGCCGTTCTCCGCGCGCCCGCTCACGCCCGAGGAAAAGCGCAAGGTCGACCGCCTGCTGGTCATCGCGATCGACCCGGGCCACGGCGGCGAGGATCCCGGCGCGATCGGCCCGACGGGCCTGAAGGAAAAGGACGTGGTGCTGGCCATCGCGATGCAGCTGCGCGAGCGCCTGAACGCCAAGCCCGGCGTGCGCGTGCTGCTGACGCGCGACTCCGACTTCTTCGTGCCGCTCGGCGAGCGCGTAAAGAAGGCCGAGCGCGTGCAGGCCGACCTGTTCGTCTCGATCCACGCCGACGCGTTCTTCACGCCCGAGGCGCGCGGCGCGTCCGTGTTCGCGCTGAGCCAGGGCGGCGCCTCGAGCGCCGCGGCGCGCTGGATGGCCAACCGCGAGAACCAGTCCGACTCGGTCGGCGGCGTCAGCGTGAAGGTCAAGGACGCCCAGGTGATGCGCGCGATGCTCGACATGAGCACCACCGCGCAGATCAAGGACAGCCTGCGCGTCGGCGGCGAGGTGCTCGCGCGCATCGGCAAGGTCGGCAAGCTGCATCGCGGCGAGGTCGAGCAGGCCAGCTTCGCGGTGCTGAAGGCGCCGGCGATCCCGTCGATCCTCGTCGAGACGGCGTTCATCTCGAACCCGCAGGAAGAGGACAAGCTGCGCGACGCCGACTACCGCACCAAGCTGGTCGAGGCGCTGTTCACGGGGATCGACCGGTACTTCGCCAGGAATCCGCCGATCGCGCGGCATCGCGACTTGTAGAAAAGCGACCCCCGATCGAGAAGGCCGCAAGCTGCCCGGGGCGCATCGCCGTCGGGCACCGTGCTTGCCATGGCGGTGCCTCGACACACCGGAAGCGAAGTGAAGCGATGCGGCTCAAGGCCATGTGCGACATCGAAGTCTCGGCATCCGAGGACTGCCCCACCGTCGCCATGCTGCGGCCGAGCAGCGGGCTCGCGCAGTGGCTCGCCAGCGAGGCGTACTACTTCGAGCCCCACGTCCCGTCGACCGAGTACGTCGATTCGTTCGGCAACCTGTGCCAGCGCTTCGTGGTGCCGCAGGGGCGCATGCGCATCCGCGTGGATGTGGTCGTCGACACCGAGGCGGCGATCGCCGTCGACCCGAACGCGCCCTGCACGCCGGTCGACCAGGTGCCCGACGCCGCCCTGCAGTTCCTGCTCCAGAGCCGCTACTGCCCCAGCGACAGGATGGCGGATCGCGCCCGGGAACTCGTGGGGGGCTCCGCGCCGGGCTACGCGCAGGTCGAGGCGATCCGCGCGTGGATCCACGACAACCTCGACTACCGCTACGGCGTCAGCGACGCCGCGACCGACGCGCTCGACACCCTGGCCCGCGGCGCCGGCGTCTGCCGCGACTTCGCGCACGTGGGCATCGGCCTGTGCCGGGCGCTGCAGATCCCGGCGCGCATGGTGGTCGGCTACCTGTACCAGCTCGATCCGATGGACATGCACGCCTGGTTCGAGGCCTTCGTCGGCGGCCGCTGGTACACCTTCGACGCGACGCAGGACGCGCCGCGCGGCGGCCGCATCGTCGTGGCGTACGGGCGCGACGCGGCGGACGTGGCGTTCCTGTCCAACTACGGCGAGCTCACGACGGAGCGGCTGACGGTGCAGGTCGAACTGCACACGGACGGCGCGCCGCCGCCGCTGGCGGCCACAGGCGGCTGACGCGGCCCGGGAGGTCGCGTGCCTAAGCCAGGGTGGCGACGAACTCGAGGCGATTGATCAAGCCTTGCACCGCAACTTCGAGATCAGCCTGGTCGGCCCCGTATTCGCCGATGACGCCATGCCGGTGATACGTCGAGCAATTGAAGCCATCTTCGATGTCGTCGTACCAGACGACAGTGCAGCCCAGGATCGAACCACCCAGAACCCTCCGCCGGCGGCACCGTAGTTGGCCTCGCTCCATTTCTCGGGAAGGATCTTCACGCACTCCCACATCCGCTGCTGCTGCGGACTCATCCGCGCCACGGCTGCGTGATCTCGTCCCAGAGCCTGGCTTCGGTGACGGGTTGCCAGTCCATGGCCTACGCCGCCGGCTGCGTCTTCTTGCGCAGGATCCCGATCAACGCCAGCACCCCCGGAATGATGATCATCGACAGGAAGATCCACTGCAGGTGTCCCTTGACCCACGGCAGGTTGCCGATCGCGTAGCCCAGCAGCGTCACGCCGCCGATCCACAGCGCGGCGCCGGTGACGTCGAAGAACGTGAAGCGGCGGCGCTGCATCAGCGTGACGCCCGCGACGAACGGCGCGAACGTGCGCACGAAGGGCATGAAGCGGCCGGCGATCAGCGCGACGCCGCCGTACTTCTCGTAGAACGCGTGGGCCTTGTCGAAGCCGTCCCTGTTGAACCAGCGCGAGTCTTCCCAGTGGAAGACGCGCGGGCCGAACCAGCGGCCGATGGCGTAGTTGGTCTGGTTGCCCAGCACCGCCGCGCCGAACATCACGCCCAGCGCCATCGAGATGTCGAGCAGGCCGGTCGACGCGGTGGCGCCGACCACGAACAGCAGCGAATCGCCGGGCAGGAAGGGCATCACGACGACGCCGGTCTCGATGAAGATCACCGCGAAGAGCACGGCGTACACCCACAGGCCGTTGGCCGCGACGAAGGCCGACAGGTACTGGTCGGCGTGAAGAAGATGCTGAAACAAGGGGATCATGGCGTCCATGGGCGGCGATTATCGACCGGGGTTCCTACAATACGGGGATGAGTCTCCAGAACGCGCCATCCGAGCGCCGCACGATCCGTGAACTACCCGACGAACTGGTGAGCCAGATCGCCGCGGGCGAGGTCGTCGAACGGCCGGCCTCCGTGGTGCGCGAACTGGTCGACAACGCGCTCGACGCCGGCTCCACGCAGATCGGCGTGCGCCTGGTGGCAGGCGGCGTGCGTGCCATCCTGATCGAGGACGACGGCGGCGGCATCGAGGCCGCCGAACTGCCGCTCGCGCTGAAGCGCCACGCCACCAGCAAGATCCGCTCGCTCGGCGACCTCGAGTCCGTCACGACGATGGGCTTCCGCGGCGAGGCGCTGGCGGCGATCGCGTCGGTGTCGGAGCTGGCGCTGGTCAGCCGCACGCCGGCCGCGGGCCATGCGCAACGGCTCGATGCGCGCTCCGGCGAGCTGTCGCCCGCCGCGCGCGCGCAGGGCACCACCGTCGAAGTGCGCGAGCTGTTCTTCAGCACGCCGGCGCGCCGCAAGTTCCTGAAGTCCGACTCCACAGAGCTCGCGCACTGCATCGAGGCGGTGCGTCGCCACGCGCTGGTGCGCCCGACGGTCGGCTTCGCGGTGTGGCACGAAGGCAAGCTGGTCGAGCAGTGGCGCGCGAGCGACGAGGCCCAGCGCATCAAGGACGTGCTCGGCGACGACTTCGTCGACAACAGCCGCCCGCTGCAGGCCGAGATCGGCCCGATCGCCATCCGCGGCCGCGTCGGCCTGCCCGCCGCGGCGCGCACGCGCAGCGACCACCAGTACGTCTACGTCAACGGCCGCTACGTGCGCGACCGGCTGATCGCGCACGCGCTGCGCAGCGCCTACGAGGACGTGCTGCACGGCCAGAAGCAGCCGGCCTACGTGCTGTTCATCGAGATCGACCCGACGCGCGTCGACGTCAACGTGCACCCGACCAAGATCGAGGTGCGCTTCCGCGACTCGGGCGCGATCCACCAGGCGGTCAAGCGCGCGGTGGAGGACGTGCTCGCGCCGTCCGGTGCGGCCGCGCCGGGCAGCAATGCCGGCACGGGCGTCATCGGCACGTCGTTCGGGTCCCCGGGGGGCTTCGCCGCCGCGGCCGCGGCGGCCGTCGATCGACTCAACGGAACGGGCGGCGGCAACGCGACGCCCGGCTGGAGCGGCAAGCGGCTCGAACCTGCGC
>Ga0302314_10005042_pt1 | contig 24137 bp, 22 predicted proteins | sample III_Palsa_N2_3_FD_200533 | JGI IMG/M metagenome (GOLD analysis project Ga0302314, IMG submission 200533) | Peat permafrost microbial communities from Stordalen Mire near Abisko, Sweden - III_Palsa_N2_3 | ecosystem: Environmental > Terrestrial > Soil > Palsa > Peat permafrost | place: Sweden... | reverse complement strand
CGCACTCTGCCCGGCACACCGAGCTTATGCAGGTAAGCGCGAACGGCCAGATCGTGCTGCTCCAAAGTGGCCGAAAATTGATGCGAGCCATCGCCGTTGCCAGTGGCCACGAAATACAGCGCGTCGGTTTGCGCCGGATGCAGCGTCGCCTGCAGCGACGCCAGTCCAGGCAGCGCGATCGGAGTCGGCGGCAGACCCGCACGGGTATAGGTGTTATAGGGCGTGTCGCTCTCCAGGTCGCGCGTGTGTATATCGCCATCGTAACGCGCGCCCAGACCATAGATCACCGTAGGGTCGGACTGCAGGCGCATGCCGCGGCGCAACCGATTGTCGAACACCGCTGCCACCTTGGCGCGCTCATCCTCACGCCCGGTCTCCTTCTCGACGATCGAAGCCATGATCAGCGCCTGCTGCGCAGTGGACAACGGCAGCTCAGGTGCGCGCTCCTGCCACGCCTGAGTGAGTTCACGCTGCATGCGATCATAGGCGAGCTCGAGGATCCTGCGATCACTGGTGCCGGCGGCAAAGCGGTAGGTGTCCGGAAAAAACTGCCCTTCTGCGGGCTGGCCTTCGTGGCCGAGTGAACGCATGAGCTCTTCATCGGAGATGCCGTGCAATTGATGCGTGAGCGCGGGATGCGAATCGAGCGCGTTGCGCAACTGTGCGACACTCCAGCCCTCAACCACGGTCAGCTGCTCGAGCACTACCCGACCGGACACGAACTGCTCGAGCACCGCGCGCGCGCTCGAATGCGGGGCCACCTCATAGGTGCCGGCCTGGACCCGCGGTGTCTGCCCGTGCACCCTGAGGTACCACTCGACCAGTCGCGCGTGGCGCAATGCGCCCTGCTGCTGCAGATGCTGCAGCACCGCTCGCAACGGTTCTCCCGGCAGCAGCTGCACGCGCACCGGCGCCGATGCCGGGGCCGGCCGATCCATCTCCAGATCCAGCTGCCGCCATAGCACCAGCGCTCCCAGTACCAGGATCGCCGCCAGGGCCAGATACTTAAGGCTGCGCAGCATCGATGAGTCTCCGCAGTTCTCGCGCGTGGCTCCGGGCGTCTAAGGCTCGTCCTTCGAGCTGCGCAATCGGCTGCACACCCCAGCGTACATTGGTCACGAAGGCTTCGCGCAGACGCGGCAATTCGCCGACTTCGACGCCACGTACCTGCACCGGGATCCCGGCTCTCGCGGCGGCAGCGCATACCAGCTCGCGCATGATCCCCGCAACACCGCACTGATGCAGCGCCGGGGTGAACAGTCCCATGTCGTCGGCAAAGAATACATTGGACATGCTGCCGCCAATGACCTGTCCCGCGCTCGACAGCATCAACACTTCCTCCAGCGGCGCATCGCGCATCGCGCTTTGGGCCAGAACCTGCTCGAGTCGGTTCAGGTGCTTGAGCCCGGCGAGCAACGGGTTCATACCGAGTCTGACGCTGGAAATGGCGACGCGAAAGCCCTGCTGTTCGGATGCTGCCGGCGATGACACCGGCCAGTCATAGCGTGTGAGTATACGGGTCGGGGTTTCATCACCGGCCGGACGGTAGCCGCGTCGGCGCGCGAGCCCCCGAGTCAGAATCAGTTTGATGATGCAGCGATCGTGATCGGCAGCCATGGCAGTGATTTCCTCAGCCAGGGCATCGAAGTCATCGATTCGCAGCTGCAGGCGCTGGCAGCCGTCGCGCAGGCGCTGCAGATGCAGCGCCAGCCAGCGCGGCCGACCGGCGACGCAGGTGATGGTCTCGAAAAGTCCGTCACCATACTGCAGACCGCGATCCTCGGCACTGATCCAGGTGTCGGTGCTCATCGGTGCGATCGCTTAGCAGGGCTGCAGCGCCGCGATCAACCCGCGCGCCTTGGCGCGGGTCTCCTGCAGTTCCAGCTGCCAATCCGAGTCGGCCACTATACCGGCGCCGGCGCGGAATTGAAGCGCCTGGGCATCCATCGTGATCGTGCGAATCAGGATGTTGAAGTCCATGGAGCCGTCGCGGTTGATGAAACCCAGCGCCCCCGTGTAGGCCCCGCGCGCCTGCGCTTCGAGCGCAGCGATGATCTGCATGCAGCGAAATTTCGGGCAGCCGGTGATGCTGCCCCCCGGAAACACTGCACGCAATACATCGACAGGAGTCAGACCATCGTTGAGTTGGCCGCAGACGTTCGAGACGATGTGGTGCACATGGGCATAGCTCTCGGTGCACATGAACTCATCGGCACGCACGCTGCCGGCGCGGCAGATGCGCCCGAGATCGTTGCGCTCCAGATCGACCAGCATGATGTGCTCGGCGCGCTCCTTCGGATGGGCGATCAGCGCCGCCAACTCACGGGCATCCGCGTCCGCGGCGCGGCTGCGCGGGCGCGTACCGGCAATCGGCCGAGTCTCGACGCGCCCGGCGGCGACGCGAACCAGCCGCTCGGGCGATGAGCACAGTACGCGCCAGTCCTGGAACTGCGCCAGCGCCGCAAACGGGGCAGGATTCAGCTCGCGCAAGCGCTCGTACACCGCGGTGCTGAGTAGCCCCAATGCACCTGGGTCGAACGCGGCAGGCAGTTCCGCATGCCAGCCGCGCGAGAGATTGGCCTGGTAGATATCGCCGGCACGAATGTGCTCCAGCGCCGCGGCCACACATGCCCTGAAGCGCTGTGGATCATCTTCCTCGAGCCGCAGGCCCGCGAGCGCCGCAGGCATGCTCGGCTTCGAGGGCGCCGCGGCTGTGGCCGCGGCCAGGTCCTGCGTGAGCCGATGCTGCAGCGCTTCCCGGCCATTCTCGACCACCATCCAGGCCCTGTCGGCCGCATGGTCGAAAACCAGCGCCGCCGGCACGCGCAGCGCGAAGGCTCGCGGTGCCGATCCGGTCGAGCGTGCGGCCGGCAGCACCAGTTGCGGCTCAATTTCCGCGGCCAGCTCGTACCCCAGATAGACCACCCAGCCGCCCCGGAACGGCCCGATCGCCTCATCGCCCGAAGCTCCGTGCCCGCCCGCCAGCCCGGTGGCCGCAGTAGCGCGCCAGAGCGCGTCCAGCGCGCTCAGGAACCCTGGCTGGGTCTCGAACCCCTGCTCCAGACCCCAGCCGCGCAGCCGGCCATGTGCGTCCAACCAAAGCGCCGCTTCGGGATAGCTCGCGAGTATCGAGTAGCGCCCCAGAGCCCCGCAGGCGGCGCTGTCGAACAGCACCGGGAAGGCGATCGGGTTGGAATAGGCCAGCCGGCGCAGGTCCAGCGCACTCGCCGCCATCGGACTGGTCAGGAAGCCGCGGATTTTCACCCGCCGTAGCGGCGGAATACCAGGGTGCCGTTGGTGCCGCCGAAACCAAAGGAGTTCGAGACCGAAACGTCGATTTTCATCGGCCGCGCCTGGTTCGGCACGTAGTCGAGGTCGCAGTCCGGATCGGGGGTTTCGTAGTTGGTGGTCGGCGGCGCCACCTGATCGCGGATCGCCAGTACGCTGAAGATCGCCTCCACCACGCCGGCGGCCCCGAGCAGGTGCCCGGTCATCGATTTGGTGGAGCTGACGGCCAGATGAGCCGCATGCTCGCCGAAGGCACCCTTGATGGCGATGGTCTCGGCCCGATCGCCCAGCGGCGTCGAGGTCGCGTGTGCGTTCAGATAGTGCACATCGCTCGGGTTGAGCTGCGCATCGCGCAGCGCGTTGACCATGGCCAGACGGGCCCCGGCGCCATCCTCGGGGGGCGCGGTGATGTGATGCGCATCGCCGCTCATGCCGAATCCCGAGAGCTCGGCATAGATACGCGCACCGCGCGCGCGGGCGTGCTCGAGTTCCTCGAGTACCATGGCTCCGCCGCCATCGCCCAGCACGAAGCCGTCACGGTCGCGGTCCCAGGGTCTGCTCGCGCTCTGCGGCGAATCGTTGCGTGTGGACAGCGCCTTGGCCTGACCGAAGCCGCCCACGCCGGTTGGAGTGGTGGCCATTTCGGAGCCGCCAGCCACGATCAGATCGGCATCACCGTATTGGATCGCGCGCGCGCCGAGGCCCAGTGCGTGGGTCGATGTGGTACAGGCGGTCACCACCCCGAGATTCGGTCCGCGCAGTCCGTAGCGAATCGATAGATGCCCCGAAATCATGTTGATGATGGTCGATGGCACGAAAAACGGTGAGATCTTGCGTGGATTGCAGCCGGAATCGAAGAACGCCTGTCGCGTCGCCTCGATGGTCCAGAGCCCGCCGATGCCGGCGCCAGTCACGACGCCGCAGCGATCCCGATCGAGCCGTTCGAAATCCAGGCCGGCATCGCCCACGGCCTGCACCCCGGCGGCGATGCCGTAGTGAATGAATTCATCCAGGCGGCGTGACTCCTTGTCCGACATGTACTGTGCCACGTCGAAATCGCGCACCGCTCCGCCGAAGCGGGTCGGAAACGCCGCCACATCAAAGCGTGTGATCGGACCTATGCCGCTCTCGCCGTTCAAAATGGCCGCCCACGACTGCGCCACCGTGCCACCCACGGGACAGATCAGGCCGAGACCGGTAATGACAACTCGGCGTTTGCTCACGAAATTCTCGGAATCGGAAATGTCGAACGCGGCGAGCGTGCGAACCGCCGCGAAAAGCAATCAGGCTTTGTTGCGTCGTTCGCTGATGTAATCGATCGCCTGTTGCACAGTCGTGATCTTCTCGGCATCTTCGTCCGGGATCTCGATCTCGAACTCCTCTTCGAGCGCCATGACGAGCTCGACGGTGTCGAGCGAATCGGCACCCAAGTCGTCGACGAACGAGGCGGCGTTGGTGACTTGCTCAGCCTTTACACCCAGCTGTTCGGCAACAATCGCCTTCACCTGTTGTTCAACGGTGCTCATCTTTTCGTAATCCTCTCGTGATGACTCTTAATGGCCCGCTTCAGCTCGCCGTGACGCGCGGACTGCATGGGGCGCGTATTGTAGGGGAACCCCCGAATGCTCGCCACCTTGCTTGTGGCGCGAGTACTTGATTATTCAGCGTATTTGCGGGAGGGGCTTAGCGCACGCTCAACCCATGTAAAGGCCGCCATTGACATGTAAGGTCTGACCGGTGATGTAGCCGGCCTCGCGCGAGGCCAGAAACGCCACGGTTTGGGCCACTTCCTCGGCTGTACCGAAGCGCCCGACCGGGATTTGTGACAGGTAGGCGGCCCGCTGCGCCTCGCTGAGCGCGCGCGTCATGTCGGTTTCGATGAAACCGGGCGCCACGGTGTTGACGGTGATGTTGCGCGTAGCCACCTCCCGTGCCAACGCCTTGGTAAAACCTACCAATCCGGCCTTGGCGGCCGAATAGTGCACCTGCCCGGCATTGCCGATCGCGCCCACCACTGAACCGATGTTGATGATGCGCCCATGGCGCTGCTTGAGCATCGCTCGCAGACAGGCCTTGGACAGGCGGAACACGGCCGACAGATTGATGGCCAGTGTCTGCTCCCAATCCTCGCTCTTCATTCGCAAAATCAAGGCGTCACGAGCGATCCCGGCGTTGTTGACCAGGATCGTAGGAGGACCGCCGTTGCCCTCCATGTCGCCGATGAGCGCCTCGGTGGAAGCGGCGTCGGTGGCATTCCAGACCGCGCCGCGTCCTTTGACGCCGGCCGCGGCAAAGGTTGCGCCAATCTGGACCGCGCCTTCGGCCGTGGTGGCGGTTCCCACGACTGTTGCGCCCACGCTGCCCAGTGCCAGCGCGATGGCCCGCCCAATGCCTCGCGAAGCACCGGTGACCAGCGCCAGATCCCTATCAAGCATGGGTGGCTCCTGCAGTGGCAGCCATCGCGGCCGCAAGTGACTCGGGATCCTCCAGGGCGAAGCAGCGGGCGCCGCGCTCGATGCGCCGATTCAGGCTCGTGAGCACCTTGCCCGGGCCGCTCTCGATGAGCGTCTCGGCGCTCTGCAGCAGCGCCCGTACGGTCTGCGGCCAGCGTACCGGGCTGGCCAGCTGGCGCACCAGGGTGGCTCGAATATCCTGCGGATCGCTGTGCTCGGCGGCATCGACCGCGCTGATATACCGGCAGCTCGGGCGATGCACCTCGATCTGTGCCAAGCGCTGTTCGAGCCGATGTGCGGCCTCACGCATCAAGCTCGAATGCGCCGGCACGCTGATGGGCAGCAACTGCGCGCGCTTGGAACCGCGCTGCTTGGCCAGAACCAGGGCGCGCTGCACGGCGGCCGCATGGCCGGCAATCACCACCTGCCCCGGTGAATTATAATTCACCGCTTCGACTACCTGACCCTGCCCGGCCTCGGCGCAGGCCGCTTCGACCTGCTGATCCTCGAGCCCGAGCACCACGGCCATGGCCCCGACCCCCTCGGGCACGGCCTGCTGCATGATCTGGCCGCGGAAATGCACCAGCCGCACGGCCTCTTCGAACGGCAGGGCCTCGGCACACACCAGAGCCGCGAATTCGCCCAGGCTGTGGCCCGCGACCGCGACCGGGGCCGCGCCGCCCTGCTCGCGCCAGATCCGCGCCGTGACCACATCGGCCACCAGCATCGCCGGCTGCGTGATCTCGGTGCTGTTGAGACGCTCGGCCGGACCGTCGGCGACCAGCGCCCACAGGTCGAAACCCAGCGCTTCTGAGGCCTGCGCGTAGCCGGCGCGCACCGAATCATATTGGGCGGCCAACGCGGCGAGCATGCCCACAGACTGCGAACCCTGGCCCGGAAACACCAGTGCGATTGACATCCTTGCTCAAAACCCCCACCTGACAGTGCGCAAAAAAGCGCGCGGATTATAGCGGCTTCGTTGAGCGTTGCGGCAGACACGCGCCGATCAGTCCGCCCAGCGCACCGAACAAATGCGCATCGGGTACCAGCGGCAGATCGCCCGCGAACACACTGGCACCGCTGTGTTGCTCATAGATGAGCTTGACGATCAGCAACAGCAGCAGCGCGGCTCCCATACCATCGCCGCGCCGATACAGCGCCAGGGCGCCGGCAGCGAGCGCGCCATGCAACACGCCCGATGCGCCCACATACCAGTCCACCGCCGGACGCAGAAACCATAGGCCAGCATCGATTGCCGCGGCCGAAGTCAGCGCTATCCAGCCCCAGCGGCGCGCCGTGTATTCACGCGCAAACAGCATCCACAACAGCATCAGCCCGGCGCAGTTGAGCAGCGCATGCGTGAGGTTCAGATGCACCAGATGCGCGCTGAGCAGGCGCCACCATTGCCCGCGCGCGAGCGCCAGGCGTTGGTAGCTGAGCACCTCGCGCACCCATTCGCCGCCGGCGCACAAACCCAGGATCACGGCCAGGCTCCCCAGCAGTGCTGCGCCGTAGCGAGCGTCGCAATTCGCCGACCGGAACCAGGATTGTGAGGCGCGGTCAGTTCTAATGGGCTTCATTTGTTATGATCGGCAGGTCGACAGACCACGCTCTTACACCGTCAGCAGCGAGTCCTATGAACGCCATGGTTAAGCGTATCAATTTGTGCTCCGGGCCGCGCGCGCAGCGTGGCTTCACCCTGATCGAGATCATGGTCGTGGTTATCATCATCGGCCTGCTGGCGGCCGTGGTGGTGCCGCAGTTCCTTGGGCGAGTGGATGATGCGCGCGTCGCCAAGGCCAAGCAGGACATTCAGGCGCTGGAGACGGCGCTGACCATGTACAAACTCGATAATTTCGTCTACCCCACCGCGGAGATGGGCCTGCAGGCGCTGGTGACCAAACCAAATGATCCGAGCATCAAGAACTGGCGCGCGGGCGGCTATCTCAAGCGGCTCAACAAGGATCCCTGGGGCAACGACTACCAGTACCAGATTCCCGGCACACATGGCGAATACGACTTGTCCTCGTATGGAGCCGACGGGCAGCCCGGCGGAACGGGCGTGAACGCCGACGTCGGCAATTGGAATCTCGACAACTGATCGATCGCGGCGCGAACGCCATGACGCGGGCGCAGCGTGGCTTCACGCTGATTGAGATCATGGTGGTGGTCGTGATCATCGGCGTGCTGGTGATCGGCGCAATTCTAAGTCTGGGCGCCACCGGCAAGGACAGTGCGCTCCAGCAGGAGCGGGATCGGCTCGCCGCCTTGATTGCCTATGGTCGGGAACGCGGCGCGATGCTGACGCTCGAATACGGTATCCGCTGCGGCGAGCACGGCTATCGCTTTGCCTTCTACGACAATCGTCTGATGCAATGGAGTCCGGAGACCGTCGATGACACGCTTCATCTGCGCCGGTTACCGGCGGGTCTGCAAATGCGGCTGGTGATCGAGGGCCACCCGATCGTGCTCGACGACAAAGCGCTTACGATCAATCCCTCGAGCGCGGTGGCGCCGGGCCTCAAACCCACGTTTTCCGGCAGCAGCGGCGGCATGGCCGGCATTACCGGCAGCGGCGGTATTGCCGGTGCCTTCGGCAGCAGCGGCGGCTTCGGCAGCAGCAGCAGCGGCGGCTTCAGCGGTGGCTTCGGCAGTAGCAGTAGCAGCAGTGGTGGCGGCTATGGCAGCAGCAGCGGCGGTTTTGGCAGCGGCTTCAGCAGCAGCAGTAGTGGCGGCTACGGCAGCAGCAGCGGTGGCGGACTCAATAATCAGGCGCCGGACAACACGCCGCAGATCATGCTGTTCTCCAACGGCGACACCAACACCTTTGCGTTGACCATTGAGCGTGTGGGTGTGGGCCGCAGTGTCACACTGCAGAGCGCCGACGACGGCACGGTGAAGGTGGGCGATATCGTCGAGGTAAAGCAGTGAACCGCTGCGCCAGCGCGCACGCGCCCACACGCGGCTTCACCTTGCTCGAAGTGCTGGTCGCTCTGGTGATCGTCGCCTTTGGCATGGGTGCAGTGCTCGCCTCATTGAGTGCCGCGGCCAACAACGTCAGCGCGCTGCACGATAAAACACTGGCGCAATGGGTTGCCCTGAATCGCGTGGCCGACGTGCGACTGAATCTGCAGACCCCGCAGACCGGCACCACCGAGGGCGATGTCAAAAATTTCGGCAACGGCGATTGGCACTGGCAGCAGATCATCACAGCCGTACAGATGATTCCAGGGCTGCTGCAGATCACGGTGAGCGTGCGACGCAACCCCACCAGCAGCAGCACCAGCAGCACCAGCAATAATCGTATTACCTCCTCTACCGGTAACGGCAGCTCGAGCAGTGGTAAACCCGCCGACTGGATCACCACCGTGATCGGATTTCGAGGCGATGCCGTAGCCGCATCCAGCGGCGAAGTGCCGGATTGGAACGGCACGGGCGCCGTCGCCGGCAGCAGTAGTAGTAGTAGCAGCAGCAGCGGCGCCACCACCGGCACCGTCCCCAATCCCGGCACCACCAGTCCCACTACGCCTGGCACTCCGGTGACGCCCACGAACCCCGCCAGCCCGGGCAACTCAAGTTCCGGTGGACCCTGAGCATGCGACGCATGGCGGGTTTCACCTTGGTCGAGCTGGTGGTGGCGCTGTTTATCACCGCGATCATGTTCACAATCGGTTATCGCGCTCTGGACCAGGCGTTCCGCAGCCGCAAGGAAGTGGATGAGCAATCGGCGCGGCTGATTGCGGTACAACAGGCGTTGCGCACGATCGAACAGGATTTCGAACTGTTGCAACCGCGGCCGGTACGCAACCTGGTCGGCGACGGCTATCTGCCCGCCATACAGAGTTCGGCCAACGCCGGTTCGATGCTGGGCAGCACGAACTCGACTTTCGCCGATTCGAGCACCAATTCCAGCACTGGCAGCAACAGCAACAGCAACAGCAACAGCAGCAATAGCAGCAATAGCAACAACAGCAACAGCAGCAGCAGCGCCAGCAGCAACTCTACGACTATCATGACCAGCCCGACGTTGGGCAACGTCAGCACGCTCAACGGCGCAGCGCTGCCGCTGGTGAGCTTCACGCGCGGCGGCTGGACTAACCCGGCCGGATTGCCGCGTTCCGAGCTGCAGCGTGTCAGCTACTCGATCGAGAACGGCGCCTTGATGCGCTCGTACACGCCCGAGCTCGATGCCACGCTCGCCGATGTGCCCATCAAGCGCACGCTGGTCGATCACGTCAAGAGTTTCAGCTTGCGCTTCATGGACGCCGGCCATAATTGGCAGACCCAGTGGCCCGTGCTGACGACCGTCGCGACCGGGCAAGAGGATATGACCCTGCGCTGGCGCCCGGTTGCGGTGGAGGTCACGATTGAGTTGGAGGATTGGGGCATATTGATGCGCCACATCGAGGTGGCTGGATGAGCCGGCGCTCACAGTGTGGTATCGCACTGCTGACCGCTATTGTGCTGGTGGCGATAGCGGCGGTGCTCGCTACCGCGATCGGCTTTGCGAGCGCGATGTCCGCGCGCCGCGCCAGCACCGTGTTCGGCGCCGATCAAAGTCTGCTGGCCGCTGAAGGCGCAGAGGCGATGGCGGCCTATGCGCTGAGTCAATCGGGAGCGAACAGCACCCAGGTGTCGCTGAATCAGCCGTGGGCGCAAAGCTATGGTCCGTTCGAACTGATGCCCGGCGTGACCCTCGATTACCTGCAGCTCGAGGATCAGCAGGGTAAATTCAACATCAACAATCTGGCCCCCGGGGGGACCACCAATACCACTGCGATGACGCAATTTCAGCAGCTACTGACTCTGCTCGGGCTGGAGACGAAGTGGGCACCGTTGATCGCGGATTGGATTGACAGCGACGATACCCCGAATTTTCCCGACGGCGCCGAGGACAGCATCTATCTGGCGCAGTCGCCGCCCTACCGCACCGCCAACCTGCCAGTCACGAGCATCTCCGAGCTGCTGGCGCTGCCCGGCTTCGGGCGCGACCGCTACAACCGTCTGGCACCGTACATTAGCGCGCTGCCGGCCCCCTCGCCGCTCAACGTCTGCACCGCGCTGGGACCGGTACTGGATGCCATCAGCGGCAAACAGGAATACAGCGCCAATCCGCAGCAACTGCTGGCGCGTCGACAACAGGAAGGCTGCTTTCCGACGCAGACAGTATTCAACGCCAGTCTCACCAGCCAACAACAGGCCGCGGGTGCAGCGAGTATCGGTCAACTCAGCTCGTACTTTCGTCTGCGCACTTTCATCACTATTGGCACTGCACGGTTCACCTTGTACAGTCTGATGGAGCGCGACGGCGCCGGTCAGATACACGTAGTACTCAGATCTTTCGGCACGGAATGAACATGGAATGGCTCATCCTTCAACTGCCGCGAAGCAGCGAGGGTTTCTGCAACTGGATGCTCGCCGATGGCGGCGGGCGCGCCATCAGCGAGCCGCAGTCCGGCTCGATCGCGCAGGCAGCAGAACAGGCCCCCGGCCGCAGCACCGGCCTGATCGTCGCCAGCGGAGATGTGCTGTTGACCGAGGTGGAACTGCCGCCCAAGAGCGGCGTGCGCCCGCAGCAGCTGGTGGCCTACGCGCTTGAGGAACAACTCGCCGCCGACATCGAAACGCTGCACTTCGCGGTAGGAGAACGCGATGAGGTGAACCGGCGCACCGCGGTAGCAGTGGTCACACGGACTCTGATGAGCCGCTGGCTGCAGCAACTGGGCGATGCCGGTATCCAGGTTGTGGCGGTGTGCGCCGACGCCTCGTTGCTGCCGCAGAATCCCGGCCACACCGTGGTCATGCTCGAGGGCGACACGCTATCGCTGCGCCGCGCCGGCCGGCCGGCGCTGGCGCTTCCGGCCGACAACATCGGTGCCGCGCTCGAAACCTCACTCGGCGAGGAGATGGCGGCTGAAAATCTGATTTTCTATGTCTCTCCCGAAGACTGGCAGCGCCGCTCGAGCGAAGTCGAAGCGCTGCGCGGCCGCTGCGCGAGTCTCAAGGTGCAGCTGCTCAATTCGGGCACTTTGCCATTGCTCGCGCCGCAGCTGGCAGCGGGCGCGTTCATCAATCTGCTCAGCGGCGAGTTCGCTCCGCAGGTAGCTGCGGGCAGCGGCTGGCGGCGCTGGCGGCTCGCGGCGATTCTGCTCGCGGTACTGTTCGCGGTACATGTGCTGGGTCTGTCGCTGCAGTTGCTGCAGCAGCACCGCAGTGAGCGCGCACTGGATGCAGAAATCGGCGCGCTGGCGCGCAGCGCTCTGCCCGGGGATTCCGGCCAAGGTCCGGTGCGCTCACGCGTGGAGCAGCGTCTGCTCGCAGCGCAGGGTGATACGGGCGGTACCGGTTTCATGCCGGCGCTGGCGGCGCTGTCGCAGGCGCTGGGCAGCGCACGCGGTGCCTCGCTGCAGGCCCTGAGTTATCGCGACGGCGGTTTGGATCTCAAGCTCAAGGCCAGCGATGCCGAAAGCCTCGAGCGCATCGATCAGGCATTGCGCAACAACGGCTGGCAGGCCGAATTGACTTCGGGCGGCGCGGCCACGACCGGCTACGAGGGACGCATTCAGATACGCCGGGCCGGCGCCACGGCGCGCGCGCGCTGATGGACCTCATGCTGCAATATCTGGCGAAGCTCAATGCGCGCGAACGCCGTATAGTCGTTGCCGGCGGCGTTGCCGCCCTGCTGCTGCTGATTCTCGCCATCGTGCTGCCTCTGCAGCACAGTGTCGGCGCCGGCCAGCAGCGTCTGGAGCGCAAGCGCGATGATCTGATCTGGCTGCGCTCCATGGCGCCGCAGCTGGCGGGATTGCGCACCAGCGCGCCGCCGACGTTGCACGAATCACTGGTGGTCGTGGTCGATCGCACGGCGCGCCAGGCCGGTCTGGACAAGACCCTGGTCGGCAGTCAGCCCAGTGGTGACGGCGGCTTGAACGTGCGCCTGGAGCAGACCCCGTTCGACAACCTGGTGACCTGGCTGGCACAACTGCGCGAGAGCTACGGCGTGCGCGTCGACTCTGCGGTAGTCGATGCCGGCACTGCCGTGGGCACGGTCAATGCGAGCCTGGTTCTGCACGCGCGCTGATGTCGCTGAAGTCCGCGATCTATCTGGGCGCCGCGATCTTTGTGCTCACCGTGCTGGTGCGTCTGCCCGCGGCCGTGGTGCCGTTGCTGCTGCCGACTGCGATACATTGTCAGGCGCCCTCCGGCACGCTCTGGCAGGGGTCGTGCGGGGAGCTTCGCAGTGGCGCCGTGGAGATCTCCGATGTGCGCTGGACGCTGCATCCTCTGGCTCTGCTGCGTGCGCACCTGGCCGTCGACGTGCAGAGCGATGATGCCCGCGCCAGCGGGCGCGCGCAGCTGACACTGCACAGCAACGGCGATGTCGACGTCCAGTCGCTGAATGCGACTCTGCCCATGCAGGGTGGCCTGAGCCTCATGCCTGCCGGCTGGAGCGGCACGGTCGAGGTGGTCATCCAGCACGCCAGCGTACAGGCGGGCCATCTGGTCGCCTTGCAGGGCGCGGCCACGGTGCGACAGCTGCACAGCGACCATCCCCCCTCGGACCTGGGCAGCTTCGAGCTGGATTTCCCCGCGTCCGCGTCGAGCGCCGCACCCATGGTCGGCACTCTGCGCGACTTCGATGGCCCCATTTCGCTGCAGAGTCAGGTGCAATTGTCGCCCGCGGGCGCCTATGAGATTGCCGGTACGGCGGCGGCGCGCACCAGCTCGAATGCCGATCTGCAACAGATGCTGCAGCTGCTCGGACCGGCCGATGCTCAGGGACGCCATGCGTTCTCGCTGGCCGGTAATCTCTAAAGTCAAAACTCCAAAGTCACCGCAGCACCCGCCTTTAGACAGCAAGCTCGCGAAATACGCCCAGCAGCGGGAAGTACAGCGCGACCCGCACCGGCTCGGGGCCGAGTTCGGCCGCGAGGGCCGCATAACGGCGCAGCTGCGCAGCGTAGCGCTGCGCCTCATTGGCGATGAAGGCGTCCATCGCGCCGCCCTCATGGCGACCGGTCTTGTAGTCGACCACCCAGCGCTGGTGCTCTTGATCGACCAGCATGCGATCGAAGATCACATTGACGATACGGCCCTCGTGCAGCCCGGTCAGCCGCCACTCGCTCTGGGCTTGCAGGTGATCGCTCGCGAGCAGCCATCGTCCTCGCGGATCCGCCAGTGTGCGCTCCAGCGCCTCGAGTATCAGCGCCTGAGCCGCGGGCTGCTCAGATAGCGGCGCGCCGAGTTCGGCCAGCCAATCACGGAAGTACGGCGCGCGCGCCTGCAGATCCTGCGGCTGCGGTAACAGCCGGGCCGCCGCGAGCCGATGCAACTCGGCGTGCACGATGGTGCCGATCGCACGCGCAGTGAGTCCGACCCAACTGTACTCGGGAGCCTCGGCCGTGACCGGCGCCGAGAGCCGCAGCCGCTGCGCCACCGGGGCCGCGGGCAGTGCGGCTGGCGTCCACGCCGAGGGCAGTCGCCGCAGCGACGGCGCAGCGGCGCCCCGCTGCGCCCGCGTGCCACTCACGGGCGGTTGCGCCGGCGTGGCGGCCGGCAGTGCGCCGAACTCGTTGGCAACGGCGGGCCACAGGATCTCGAGCAGCGAGCCTGCCGCTGCAGCGGCGGGCAGTCCGGGCGCCGCTGCCGGCTCGAGCGCGCCGAGCAGATGCAGCGATGAACGCGCGCGTGTCGCGGCAACATAGAGCAGCCGCACCCGTTCAAGCCTGGTGCGCGCGCGCCGCAGGCGCTTGATATAAGCGGCCAGCGAGCCTTGAGGCTCCTGATCGGTCGAACGGATCGGCGCCAGCAACAGATCGGTGCCCTGACTGGCGCGCGGCAGCTCGATCCAATGCAGCAGCGGATCGGCATCGACCGCTGTTCTGCGCCCCAGGCCGGGCAGGATCACGACATCCCACTCGAGCCCCTTGGCTGCATGCATGGTCATGACTTCGATGGCGCCAGGTTGAGGCGGCGCTCCGGAGTACAGCCGTTCGGTGAGTGTACACAGGGCTTCACCGACCAGCGTTTCAGGGTCATCGTGCAGGGCTAGCGCGTCGATGAAGCGATGTGCGTCGAACCGATCGGCCGCGCTGGAATGGATCGCAGGACCCGCCAGGCGCAGCCACGCACGCTCCACGCGTTGCCACAGCGGCCAGCCGCGTTCGTCGCCAATGATGGCCGGCTCGAGCGCTGCGCGTACACGCGCGATGCGCGCCTGCACTTCGCTCTCGCCCTGCAGAGCCGTGAGGGCATGGAACACATCGCCGACACCGGCCATGAATTGTTCGAGCTGCGCGAGGCTTAGACCGCACCACGGGGCACGCAGCAGCGCCAGCCAGGCGCTGCGATCGGCGCCATGCAGCAGCGCGCGCGTTAGTGATGACAGGTCGCGGATCACGGCGCGGTCGCGCAAGCGCTCGAGATCCACGCCGCGCAAGCTGAAACCCGCCGCACGCAACTGCGCGACGATCGTGCCGGCGTGGTCGCGGCCCGCCACCAGCACTGCGATCGATGCCTGCGGACGCTGTGCACGCGCCGCCCGCACGATCTGCACCACGCGCTCGGCCTCGCCGCAGCTATCGCCCGGTTCGAGGCGATGCAGTCCCACGGCCTCATGCGCTGCATCCGGGTCGGCCTGCGCCGGCACCGAGGGCAGAAAGCGCACCGCTGCCAGCCGTGCATCGTCCTCGGCCGGGAAAAGTAGTGAGAAGCGCTCATTGATCCAGGCAATCAGCGGCGCACGCGAACGGAAGTTGCGCCGCAGCTGCAACATCTCCAGCTCGATCTCGCCCAAGCCATGATCGCGTGCCCGCAGGAATAATCCGACCTCTGCCTCGCGAAACTGGTAGATCGACTGCATGGGATCGCCGACGATGAACAGCGTGCGTCCATCGCCGCGCTCCCAGCCGGCGGTCAGCGCCCGCAGCAGCTCGAATTGCTCGAACGAGGTGTCCTGGAATTCATCAACCAGAATGTGCCGCACCGCCCCACCGGCACGCAGTGCGAAGTCGCTCGGTTCGCCCTGCTCGCTCAGGGCCTGGCGCGCCGCCGCGGCGACATAGGCGTAGTCGACCTTGCCATGCTCGGCAAACAACAGCTGCAGCTCGGCTGCAGCACGCATGAGCAGCAGCGCCAGCGCTGCGATCGCAGGCTGATCGGCATCACTGAGCGCCGCATCCGGTAACGCGCGCACATCGCACAAAGTCTCACGGGCGCCCTCGTGCGCCGCCAGGCGGGCGAGCCAATCCACCAGTCGCTGCTTCATGAGCTTGTCATCGGGCCCGATACCTTCGCGCACGGTGAAGCGTTGACGCCATGTTCCCTTGTCGGTCATGGCCAGATCGCACAGCGCGCGCCAGCGCGGCAGATTCGACGGCTCCGCATCCAGCGCCAGCACGGCGCCCTGCGCGCTCAGCTGCGCCAGCAGCTGCTCTGCTTCGCGCAGCAGCTTCGCGGGCAGGCGGGCGGCCGCGCCCGCCAGCTGCGTGCGCAGCACCGAGGCCAGACTTTCCGCTATGCGCTCGGCCAGGCCGCTGTCGCGCGCATCGAGCATGCGCGGCAACCAGTGCGAGCGCCGTTCCAGCATGCTGGCGAGCAGCTGCTCGAGTCGGCGCCAGCTGTTATCCAGCCGCTCGAACAACAGTGTTGCCGCCGCCGCGCTCTCGGGCTCGTGCGCGGCATCGTGCAGCGCGCGGCGCGCGGCGCGCCGGTACAGCGGTGCTGGGGCGAGCGTGATCTGCAGTTGCGAGCCGCTGCGCGCTGCAATCGGCAGCGCGCTGGCGAGCCGGTGATTGAGCGCATCGATGGTCTCGACGCGCAGGCGCGAGGCGTTGCGCAACAGCTGCCAATCGCTGTTGCGATCGCGCTGCGCAACCGCTTGCAGCAGCGTCCGATCGATGCCGGCAATGCCGGTGCCGGCGTTGGCCGCCTGCAGCGCCGCGATGATGCGGTGGCGCATTTCCGCCGCGGCCTTGCGCGTGAAGGTGATGGCCAGTATCTGTTCCGGGGCGTCGACCACCGCCAGCAGCGCCAGGAAGCGCGCGGTCAAGACAGTGGTCTTGCCCGAGCCCGCCGGCGCCTGCAACAGCAGCGAGCGCTGCACCGCGAGCGCTTCATGGCGCGCCCGCTGATCCATCTGCAGCGGATCGGGCTCGCTCATGACGGCGCGCCGGCCGGTTGGATGCGGCAGAACGCCTGCAAATGACAGATCTCGCAGGCCCCTGGCTGCGGCGTCACGGCGGCATAGCCGGACAGAAATTCCTGCACCAGTTCCCGCAATTGTTCGCGCCAGCGCTGCAGCAACCCAGGCCACGCCGCCTCCCCGGCCGGCAATGCGCGCAGTCCCGTCACGCGCCCGGGCCGGTCGGCGATCCCACGCAGCTTCGGTCTTTCGCGCAGCAGGTACAGGGCCAGCACCGCTGCGGTCTGATCACCGGCAGCCATGGCGTAGGCCGGCAGCTGCGGCTGTGTGGCTCGCTCGGGTTGTGGCTCGAAGGCCTCCGGGACACCGCTCTTGTAGTCGATCACCACCAGGCGTCCATCGCTGAGCTTATCGACGCGATCAAGCCGCAGTTGCAGCGTCGCGCCCGCGATGGCGTACGGCTGCGGCCACTCCAGAGCCACGATCTCGAACGGCTCGCGAGTGAGTTCCCATTCGATCAGCCGCAGCAGCAACCGCACCGCCCGCTCGCCCTCGCGGCGCACAATCGCCGGCTCCAGGCAGCCCGGGACGCGCTGCTGCACTTCGGCCAGTGCGCGCTCGACGCACTCGCGCACCAGACCCAGGCTCGCCGCCTCAGTGCGCGCGCGCAGCGCCTGCGAATCTGCGGTGACGCGCCAGAAGCGCTCCAGCGCGCCGTGCAGAATCTGCCCGCGCAGCCGCGGATCGATGCCCGGAGCCGGCTCGGGCAAAGGCTGCGCCTGTAATCGCAGCTGCGCGAAGCTGCGGAATGGGCACAGCGCCTGCAGCTCGAGCAATCGCGCACCACCGCGCAATACATTGTCCCTGGGCCAGGGCGGTCCAGAGCTGTCGCTCCAGGCCTGCATCGGCGGCGCACTGGCGGCAAGCCAGGATTCGAGCTGGAAAGCTTGCGTGCCGGCCGCGTCCGCAATGGCAGCGAGTGCCAGCCCGGTAGCCTCGCGCAGCAGCGGACTCGGATCGCGCGGCAAATCGCCATCGCTGCGCGACCAGCTCAGGGCGAGCCGGCCGCAAGCGCGTCGCCAGTGCCGCAAGGCCTGTTCGGCCTGCCGCAGCGGCCCGGCAGGGCTTGCCATCGGCATGGCGGCCGCCTGCTGCAGTGACCACGGGATCAGCGGATCGGCGCGTGCGGCCTGCGGCCAGACCTCTGCCGTTAGACCCGCTACCCAGATGCCGTCGTAGCGCACGATCGGGTCATCCAGATTGGCCGTGACGGTCACCGGCACATCGTCGCTGGCTGGCTCGAACGCCGTGCGCGCCGCGAGCTGCTGTAACAGTTGCAACGCTTGCGCAGGCCGCAGCGCGCGCGAGGCCACGCTCACCGCCGCAAATTCGCCCAACAGCTCGTCGAAGCGCGCCCTGACCTGCTGTTCGGCGCTGCTCAGACCTGGCCCGGGCCAGCCGCACTGCGCCAGCACCTGCGCGAATCGCTGCGCCCAGTGCGTCGCGGAGCCCTCGGCAGGCAACGACGGGGACTGCGGCGAGAGTGAATCCAGCGCTGCAATCAGGCTGCGCAGCGCCGCACCGGCGCCCAGACCAAGATCGCTGCAGATCGGCTCGAGCAGCGTGCGCAGCTGCGCCAGCTGCGTGCTCTCGATGTTGTGCTCGCGCAGCCAAACGTCAATGAGCAGGCGCGCCTCATGTCCCATCGAACCTAAAAACGGCGAGCGCAGCACCGCGCTTAGGGAGCTGAACTCCGCCTCCCCGACTGCCACGCTCAGCAGTTGCAGTGCGCTGCTTACCAGCGCGTAGTCCTGCAGTGGCTGACCGCCCTCGATGGCCACCGCACTCGGACCATGGGCGGCATCGGCACCGAGCAACAGCCGGTAATCCAGTCGCTGCCAGAGCGCGCGCAGCCAGCGATGCCGCTGTTCGGGCAAGCGCATCACCACCAGCAGCAGGCGCGCGCCGGGATCGCGTTCCAATCGGGCCGCGCACCATTGCGCTGCGGCGTCGGCTTCGAGTTCAGGGTTGTCGAAATCCAGGACTTCGAGCGTCCCGGTCGCGTGCGGTGTTTGCGGCTCGGCCTCGATCAGCACGCCGATGCGTTCGAGCCAGGCGCGGCGTGCAGCGCCAAGCTCGGAAAAACCCAGCAGCAGCGTTGCAGCCGAGGGCCGCAGGTAATTCGCGCAGGCGCTCCACGAGCTACCCCAGAGAACGTGCAGCTCACTGCACCGGCGTCGAAAGTACGCGCGAGCGCGCAGCAACACCGCCGTCTCCGAACTCGAACCATCGTGCAGATCGATCCCGTAATCCTCGAGCAGCAGTACCGAGCGGCGCACGCTGTCGATCAGCGCGTCGGGCCACAGCACCGGCAGATCGGCGCACGCGGCGCGCACAGCCTCGCGCCACAGCCACCACTCCTCGGCACGTGAGAGGCGTCGCGGCACGGGCACACCACGCGAGCGCGCCTGGTCCAGACCGCGTTCCAGCCACGCTGTCCATGGCAGTACATCGGCGCTGTCCCAGACGCGCCGGCCGGCAGCCAGCTGCGCGGCGCTATGTGCCAGCCGCAACGCGGCGGCGCGCTGCGGCGTCGGCACCAGCAGCGTGCCGCCGCGGTTCAGGTGATCGAGAAGCTCGGGAGTAAGTTGAAGCAATTCAATGTATTGCCTTGTGTTCTTAAGGCATCATTTGAATCTGGCGTGGGCGTCGACCACGTGCGACGCGCCGGTGCGTGCGCCTTTGGCATAGCCCTCGAGCAGTTCCTCGATGCGTGCAAATACCACCCGCAGCGTCGCCGGATCGGGCAAGGTCGTAACGCGGAAATGATTGCGATAGGGCACGTTGAAGCTCACCCCGGGCGCCACCAGCACGTGCTTCTGCTCCAGTAGATCGAGCGCAAACTGCTGATCGTCGAAATCCGGCAGCGCCTGCGGATCGACGCCGACAAAGGCGTACATCGCACCGTCGGGAGGCGCCAGTCGCAGATAACGGCTGCCGGCGATGGTCTCGAGTATGGCGCGGCGCGATTCGTACAGTCGGCCGCCCGGACTGACGATCTCTCTAATGCTCTGGTATCCGCCCAGCGCTGTCTGCACGGCCCATTGCGCCGGGACGTTGCTGCACAGGCGCAACGAAGACAGCAGCTCCAGCGCGCACAGATAGTCGGCAGCGCCGCGCAGCTGGCCCGAAAACACGGCCCAGCCCACCCGATAACCGCAAGCGCGATAGATCTTCGATAGGCCCGAGAGTGTGGCGCACAGGGTATCGTGCACCAGAGTCGCCATCGGAATCGACTCGGCGCCCTCGTAGACCATCTGGTCATAGATCTCGTCGCTGAAAACCACCAGCTTGTGCCGCTCCGCCAGCCGCGCCAGCCCCGAGAGCACCTCGCGCGAATACGCGGCGCCGGTGGGATTGTTCGGATTGATCACGACCAGCGCGCGCGTGCGGCGCGTGATCAGCGCCTCGATCTGCGCCACATCGGGCACGAAGTTGTTCTCCGGCCTGCACGGGTAGTGCACGGCGCGCCCGCGATTGAGATTCACGGCCGCGGTCCAGAGCGGATAGTCGGGGCTCGGCACCAGGACCTCATCGCCATCGTTGAGCAATGCGCGCAACACCATGTCGATGAGCTCACTGACGCCGTTACCGATGAAAACCTCTTCGGCACTGACGCCCGTGACTCCGCGGCCCTGCTGCTGCATGACCACGGCTTCGCGAGCCGGAAAGATTCCCTTCTGGTGGCAGTAGCCCTCGCTGTCCGAGAGGTTCTCGATCATGGCCAGGCGCATGGTCTCGGGTGTTCGAAAACCGAACAAGCCGGGATTGCCGATGTTGAGCGAAATGATCTCGTATCCGAGCCGCTCGAGTTCGTGCGCGCGGCGCGCCAACCGGCCGCGGATCTCGTACCGGACCGCCTTGAGAGACTCGCTGGGCCTGACTGTGGTCTCGATGCTCATGCGCGCAAGCGTACCGCGGCCGCGGCGCGCGCGCACGTTACAGCCATCACGGCTTAAAGCTGTGCCAGCACCGCTTCGGCGGCCGAGACTTTGAACTGTCCCGGTGCCTCGATATCCACGTGCGTCGCCACCCCGCGATCCACCACGATCGCAAAGCGCTGGCCACGCATTCCCATGCCAAAGCCTTTGCCATCGAGCTCCAGCCCCAGAGCCCGCGCGTAGTCGCCGTTGCCGTCGGCCAGCATCAGCACTTTGCCGGCCGCATTCGAGGCTTTACCCCAGGCATTCATGACGAACACGTCGTTGACGGCCATGCAGGCGATGGTATCCACGCCCTTGGCGCGCAGCTTCTCGGCCAGTTCCAGATAGCCTGGCAGATGCTTGGCATCGCAGGTCGGCGTGAATGCGCCGGGCACCGAGAACAACACCACGCGCTTGCCGTCGAACAGCTCGGCTGTGGTCAGGTCCTTAGGCCCCTTGTCGCTCATGGTCTTGAATTTGCCCTCGGGCATGCGCTCGCCCGCTTTGATCGTCATGGTATGCACTCCTTCAGATTGGTGAATATCGCAAGCCTAATACGCGATCGCGTACACAGCAAAAAGGGCTGGTCGCCCAGCCCTTCCGATGTACGCGCGGGTGCCCCCGTCCCCAGCCACCGGCTCTTGGCTCAGGCGGACTTCGCTCCGGCATGCAAGGCCCAAAGTTTACCCAGCCGGGCGTAGCCCGCATTGCTCGAGGCCGCGACCTTCTCGAACGATTTCTGCGCGTCGGCAGCGTTGTGCGAGCGCAATAGCGCTATGCCGAGCAGCACGTTGGCCTCATCGGCGTACTTCAAACTGCCTTTGGCGATACCTTTTTGCAGTGTCGCGACGGCCTTGTCATTCTGACCATAGCTCAGGTATGCCGCACCGACCTGGACCAGGCGGTCGCCGGTCGGGCCAGCGGTGGCATCCTGCTCGTTCTTGGCCAGCGCCGCCTGATCGGTCGCGGCGCGCTGCTTGGCCCCATCGAGCAGGTGCTGGTAGCGGTCCTTGTCGCGCTGCTCAGTGAATACGTTCTCAGCGAAGGCCTTCTGCAGAGTGGACTGGGTTTCGCCCGGATAGCCTTGATCGAGCGCCAGCTCGGCCATGTCCGCGTAATCGGTGGCACGCTTGAGTACGCCGACATCGTTCATTAGCCGATAGACGTTTAACTGCAGATGCGCATCCTTGGTATCCGCGTTCACCAGCGTGGCCAGTGCATTGGCCCAGTATTCTGGTTTGGGGTAGTACGCCACCAGCTTCTCGACCGTCTTGGCCGCACCGGCGGTGTCGTTGGCCTTCAGATCGAACTGCCACTGCAGCTTGAGCGATTCCTCGTCAGGTTTGTCCTGCTTGCTGACCACTTCCTGCATCGTGGCGGCAGCTTCCTTGTACTTGCCCAGCAGATATTGACTCTTGGCTATCAGGTTCAAGGTGTCGTTGTCGTTGGAGCCTACCTTGACCGCCTCGTTGGCGGCATCCAGCGCCTTGTTGTAGTCCTTCTCCTGGAAGTAGAACAAAGCGATGTTCTTCAGCCAGACTCTCTTCTGCTCGGTGGTGGCATATTGCGATTGTGACGCGGCGGCCAGGACCGGCACGGCACTGACCATGTCTTTCTTGGCGGTGTAGGCCTGAAACAGCAGAATATTCATGGCGAAGTTGTCGTACGGCGTCTTCTCGCCCGACTGCGCCTGAACTTCTTTGATCTTCGCGATCGCGTCATCATAGTTCTTGGCTGTCATGGCGTCCTGAGCGGCCTTCAGCGGCTTGGCGACGGCCTTGCTGACCGTGGGACCGGCAGGTTGATCGGCCGCCATGACTGCGCCGCACAGCAACGGCAGCGCGACGATCGACGTCAACAGGAGCTTCCCGAACTTATTCGCGAACATCAACCGATTCCTCATGACTGACCTCAATGATGCGGCCGCTTGCGATGACGATACCGACTGAAGACGCCGACAAATCACACTGGCGCTTTCCGTAAAAGCGGAGGATTTGCAACAGCGCGCCAGCTGCGGAAGGCGCGGCAGGCCGGCGCGTTACTCTATTCCTGGACGAACTCACTGGTGTTGACGAAGCCGATTTTCTCCATGTGGTTACGCTGCGCGGCGGCCAGGACCTTGGCGACGTAGTCGTATTTCACATGGCTGTCCGGGGCCAGATGCAGCTCGGGCTGCGGATCCTGGGCCGCGGCATCCTTGAAGTCCTGCTCGAGGATGTCCATGGAGGCGATGGTCTCGCCATTCCATGCAATCGTGCCGTCATAGTAGATATCGAGATTGATGACCACCGGCTGCACCGGCGGTGGCGGCTGATTCGGATTCGGCGGCGGCATGTCGAGCTTGACCGCATGGGTCATGATCGGCAGCGTCACGATCAGCGTCACCAGCAGCACCAGCATGACGTCGATCAGCGGCGTCGTGTTCATCTCGCACATGGGCGCGCCTTCGCCGCCGCCCCCAACACTCATTGACATAGTAGCGATCCCCTATCAGCGCGTGCCGCGCACGCCGTGGTCGGGCTCGGTAATGAAACCCACCTTGATGACCCCACCGCGATTGATCGCCGCGATGACCTTGCCGACGTTCTTATAGTCCGTCTGTGCGTCGGCACGGATATGGATCTCCGGCTGAGGCACCTTGACGGCCTCGCCCTGGACCCGCTCCACCAAGGCGTGCATGTCCAGCATCTTCTGCTGGCCCCAAAACACATCGCCGTCGGCGGTGACCGAAATGGTGATGTTCTCCGGCTTGGTCACGGTCGGGATATTGACCGCCTTTGGAACTTGCACCGCCACGTTCTTCGTGATCACCGGAATGGTGATCAGGAAGATGATCAGCAGCACCAGCATGACATCGACCAGCGGCGTCGTGTTGATCGCCGACATGGTTTCGTCACCGTCACCCGAACTGACATTCATTGCCATGAGGAGCGCTCCGGTAACCCAGGCCGATCAGCCACTGCCCACGCGAGCGCCGCTGACCAGATAGGCGTGCAGATCGCTGGCGAAGTTACGCACGTTGTCCTGGATTATCTTATTCCGGCGCAACAGCCAGTTGTAGCCGAGCACCGCGGGTACTGCGACCGCCAGACCGATAGCGGTCATGATCAGCGCTTCACCGACCGGACCGGCCACGCGATCGATACTCGCCTGACCGGCGATACCGATGTCGATCAGCGCGTTCAGAATGCCCATGACGGTACCGAACAGACCGACAAAGGGCGCAACCGAGCCGACTGAGGCCAGGAAGGACAGACCGCCGGAGATCTT
>Ga0302314_10005041_pt1 | contig 24139 bp, 19 predicted proteins | sample III_Palsa_N2_3_FD_200533 | JGI IMG/M metagenome (GOLD analysis project Ga0302314, IMG submission 200533) | Peat permafrost microbial communities from Stordalen Mire near Abisko, Sweden - III_Palsa_N2_3 | ecosystem: Environmental > Terrestrial > Soil > Palsa > Peat permafrost | place: Sweden... | reverse complement strand
CTGGCGCGACCACGAGCGCAGCATGGCGCAGCGCATTCGCGCGGCGGCGTGGTCCAAGTCGATGAACACCTTCACCACCACCTTCGACGGCGACAGCGTCGATGCCAGCCTGCTGCTGCTGGCGGAACTCGGTGTCGTCGACTGGTCGGATCCGATGTACATCGCCACGGTGGAGCACATCGGCAAGACATTGCGCCGCGGCGCGTTTCTGGCGCGCTACGCCGAGCCCGATGATTTTGGCATGCCCGAAGTCGCCTTCAGCGTGTGTACATTCTGGTACATCAATGCGCTCTGGAGCATCGGCCGCCGGCCGGAGGCGCGCGAGCTGTTCAAGGAAATGCTGAGGCGCCGCAACGGCGTCGGCCTCATGTCGGAGGATCTGGCTCCCGGCAGCGGCGAGATGTGGGGCAATTATCCGCAGACCTACAGCATGGTCGGCATCGTCAATTGCGCGATGCGGCTATCGCGCTCCTGGGAAGACGCGCTGTAACGGCCGCGTGCGCGGGCGCGCCGGTGTCATGCCAGGCCGGTGTCATGCCAGGCGTCGGTCCAGCGCCTCGGACAGATGGGTGCGCAGGCGTTCGGCGGCGGCCTCATCCAGCGGGCGCTGTGCCCGGTCGGTCAGATAGAACACGTCTTCGGCGCGCTCGCCGAGGGTACTGATTTTGGCCGCGTGCAGATCGACGCGCTCCTCCCACAGCACCTTGCCGATGTCGCACAGCAGTCCGGGCCGGTCGCCGGCGGTGAGTTCGAGCACCGAACGGCGATTGCGTTCATCGACCAGGATCGTGATCTGGGTCGGCGTCTTGAACACGCGCATCTGCCGCGTGGCGCGCCGCGATACCGCCAGCGGCGCCTCCTCGGGACGCTGCAGCGAGCGCCACAGCGCCTGCTCGATCTCCATCAGGCGCTCGGCATCGGTGATCGCCGAGCCGTCGTCCTCCAGCACGTGGTAGGAGTCGAGCGAGAACCCATTGCCCACCGGCGTGATACGGGCATCGAGGATGTTGAGGCCGAGCTGATCGAGCACCGCGGTGGCACGGGCGAAGCCATGGCGCCGGTGCGGCGCGTAGATCAACACCGCGGTGGTGCCGCGTTCGGTCTGCGGCTCGACCGACACCAGCGCCTCATCGGCGCTGGCGCCGCCGGCGGCCAGCGCGCGCGTGTGACGTGCGATTTCCCCGGCGTCGTGCCGCATGAAATACACCGTCGGCAAGCGCGCCCAGGTGCGCTCGATGGCCTCGGCCGATACCCCCGAGCCGCGCAGCAGCGCGCGTGCCGAGGCCTGGATTTCCCGCACCAGCTCCTCCTGGTCGACCGGGGTCTCCAGGCCGCGGCGCAGTGCCCGCTTCACGTACTCGTAGAATTCGTGGAACAGCGATGCCTTCCAGGAATTCCACAGCTTCGGATTAGTACCGCGCACGTCGGCGCACGTCAGCACGAACAGGTAATCCAGGTGCACCTCATCGCCCACTTTGCGCGAGAAGGCGGTGATGACCTCCGGATCGCCGATGTCCTGCTTCTGCGCGGTCATCGACAACAGCAGATGGTTCTTGACCAGCCAGGCGACCAGGCGCGCGTCGTAGCGCGACATGCCCTGTTCCAGGCAGAAGGCCTCGGCGTCAACCGCACCCAGATCCGAGTGATCCCCACCGCGGCCCTTGGCGATATCGTGGAACAGTGCGCCCAGGTAGGCGATCTCGGGCTTGGGCAATTGCTGCATGATGGCCGAGACCCGCGGCAGCTCGTGGTCGAACTCGCTGATCGCGAAGCGGCGCAGGTTGCTGACCACGAACAGCGAATGGGCGTCGACCGTATAGGCGTGAAACAGGTCGTACTGCATGCGGCCGATGACGCGGCCGAACGCCGGAATGTAGCGGCCGAGCACGCCGTAGTCGTTCATGCGCCGCAGCTCGTGAGTCACACCGCGCGGCGCGCGCAGGATCTCGAGGAACAGGCGGTGGTTGCGCGGATTCTGGCGAAATTCCTCGTCGATGAGCCACAGATTGCGCACCACGGCGCGGATGGTGGCGGCGCGCACGCCACGAATCTGCGGGTTCTGCTGCAGCAGGACGAACAGCTCGAGCAGTGCGGAAGGGTGGCGGCCGAACACGTCTTCATTGACCGTCTCGAGGTAGTCGTTGTGCACCTGGAAGCGCGGATTGAGCGGTAGCGGCGGCTGGTCGTCGCTCAGAATCGCCTCGCGGAACAGCTGCAGCAGCAGCTCATTGAGCAGCGTGACGTCGATGATGGTGCGGTAGTAGCGCTGCATCAGCTGTTCGACGGCGAGCGTATAGGTGGCGTCCTCGTAGCCGAAGCTGCGCGCGAGTTTGATCTGATAGTCGAACAGCAGCCGGTCTTCATGCCGGCCGGTCAGTACGTGCAGGCCGAAGCGCACCTTCCACAGAAAGGACTGCGCGGCGGTCAGGCGCCGCAGTTCCGAGGGCGTCAGGAAACCGTGGGTGACCAGCTCGTCGAGCGACTCGGCGCCGAACTGGCGCTTCGCCACCCAGGCGATGGTCTGCAGGTCGCGCAGCCCGCCGGGGCCGGTCTTGACGTTGGGCTCGAGGTTGTACGCGGTATCGTTGGCCTTGAGGCGCCGCTCGTGCTGCTCGCGCACCTTGGCCTCGAAGAATTCGCGCACCGGCCAGACGCGATCGGGCGCGAGCGCAACGCGCATGGCATCAACCAGCTCGGCGGAGCCGGCCAGGCGCCGCGATTCCATCAGCGTCGTCATGACACCGACATCGGCGGCGCTCTCCTCGGCGCATTCCGCCACGGTGCGTACGCTGTGACCGACCTCCAGTCCGATGTCCCACAGGAATGAGACCAGCTGCTCGACGCTGGCGCGTTCCGCGTCCGCCAGCGGCGCGGGCACCAGTACCAGGAAATCCACATCGGAATACGGGTGCAGTTCGCCGCGGCCATAGCCGCCGACGGCCACGAGTGCCAGGCGGCCCGCCAGATCCTGATCGAGCCGCTGGCGCCACAGCGTGCACAGCAGCAGGTCGGTAAAGCGCGAGCGGGCGCGCACCAGCCCCTCGACCGGCTCTTCCTCGAAGAAGCGCGCGCGCAGCTCCTCCTGGGCCTGGGCCAGCAGGGTGCGGCAGCTGTCCGCGTCGCCGTTTGATTCGGCCAGCAGCCCCGGCAGACGATTCAGCAGCGGCCAGTCCAGCGGTGCGGGTGCACGTGGCGGCGCGTCATCCAGCACCGTTGAATCGGGTACCCCCACGCGCGTCCTTTCAGTGCGCCGCGCGCGGGCTCAAGGTCAGGACTTCATGCCCGTCCGGCGTGACCAGCACCATGTGTTCCCATTGGGCCGACAGTGAATGGTCTTTGGTGACCACGGTCCAGCCATCCGGCAGCACGCGCACGTGGCGCTTGCCCGCATTGATCATCGGTTCAATCGTAAATACCATGCCGGGGCGAATCTCGAGCCCGGTTCCGGGCTCGCCATAATGAAGGATCTGCGGATCTTCATGATACACGCGCCCGATTCCATGGCCGCAGTATTCGCGCACCACCGAGAAGCCTTCGGCCTCCGCCAGGCTCTGAATCGCGTGTCCGATGTCACCCAGATGAGCCCCCGGGCGCACCAGCTCGATGGCGCTCCACATGGCGTCCTTGCAGACCTCGGCCAGGCGCTGGGCGAACGCCGGCGGCTTGCCGACGAAATACATGCGGCTGGTGTCGCCGTGATAGCCGTCCTTGATGACCGCGATGTCGATATTGAGGATGTCGCCGGCTTTGAGCTTGCGGTCGTTCGGGATGCCGTGACAGACCACGTGATTGACGGAGGTGCACACGGTTTTCGGAAAGCCGCGGTAGCCGACATTGGCCGGGATGGTTTTTTGCACATTGACGATATAGTCGTGGCAGATCCGATCGAGCTCCTCGGTACTGATGCCCGGCACCACGTGTTCACCGATCATGTCGAGCACGTCGGCCGCCAATGCACCGGCGATGCGCAATTTCTGCTGCTCTTCGGGTGTTTTCAATGAGATCTGGGAGCTGCGCAACATGGCCATGGGATCCGCTTAAGGCATTGTTCGGGCTGGTACTTCATGGTATAAAGCGCGGCCTTTTTTGGCAACGCAATCCACACGCGCATCGTGAACCTGTGACCGGGTGTCCGCCAAGGGGCGCTGGGGCTCGAACTTAAGCTCCCAGCGTCGCTTCCAGGATCGTCATAAGGGATGCGCGGAGGCCACAACCCGACTGAAGGAGTTATTGTATGCCCGGCGTGTCGATGCGACAGATGCTGGAGGCGGGGGTCCATTTCGGACATCAGACCCGCTTCTGGAACCCGAAGATGGAACCGTTCATTTTCGGTGAGCGTAACAAGATCCACATCATCAATCTCGAGAAGACGCAACCGCTGTTTGCCGATGCGGCGTCGTTCATCAAGCAGGTGGTCGCCGATGGTGGCACGGTGCTGTTTGTCGGCACCAAGCGCTCGGCGCGCGATGCGATCGAGAAGGAAGCGGTGCGCTGTGCCATGCCGTTCGTCAACCAGCGCTGGCTGGGTGGCATGCTGACCAATTTCAAGACCATCCGCGGCTCGATCAAGCGCCTGGCCGAGCTGCAGGACATGGCCACTTCCGGCGCGCTGGATAAGCGCGGCAAGAAGGAGGCTACGCAGTTGCGCCGCGAGATGGTGAAGCTCGAGCGCAGCCTCGGTGGCATCAAGAGCATGGAGGCGTTGCCCGACTCGCTGTTCGTGGTGGATGTCGGGCATGAGCATATCGCGATCCACGAGGCGAGGAAGCTCGGGATTCCGGTCGTCGCGGTGGTGGATACCAACTGTTCGCCGGACGGGATCGACCACGTGATTCCCGGCAACGATGACGCCATGCGCGCGATCCAGCTGTACGCCTCGGCCATCGCCGACGCGGTGCTGGAAGGCAAGTCCTCGGTGCCACAGGTGGTGGTGGGCGAGGACGAATTCGTGGAACTCGACGAGGAGGGCAATCCGCGCCGCAAGAGCACGCGGCCGGGCCGGCCCAAACCGGTGGCCACCGTGCGCCGCAAGACCCCGCCGCGCCGCCGTCCGGCCGTGATACCGCCCTCGGCGGCGACGGTGGTCGCCGACGAGGCGGTGCTGGAGGCCGACCTGGACGACAGTGCCGAGATCGCCGAGCCGGCCGCGGCGCCGGCGCCGATTGGTGTCAAGCGTCGCACCGGCGCGGGAGCGGCGCGCCGGCCGCGTAGCGGCAATGGCGCGAGCTGAACAGCGGCGGGCAGGCCGCACTTTTCGGCCCAGGCTGCGTACCGCGCGGCTCGCATCCGGTGACCGATGGCGGGTTTCTTTTTTTTAGATCTAGGATTGCCAAAGTATGAGCGTAACAGCGGAAGCGGTTCGACAACTGCGTGAGCGCACCGGCGCGGGCATGATGGAGTGCAAGAAGGCGCTGGTGGAAACCAACGGCAACCTCGACGCCGCGGCCGAGTTGATGCGCAAGCAGGGCCTGGCGAAGGCCGACAAGAGGGCGGCGCGCATTGCCGCCGAGGGTGTGATCGTGATCGAGCGCGCGCCCGATGCGCGTGCTGCGGCCATGGTCGAGATCAATTGCGAGACCGATTTCGTCGCCCGCGAGCATGATTTTCAGAATTTCGCGGCCGACGTGGCGCGGCTGACGCTCGCGGGACGGCTGATCGATCTGGAGGCGCTGCTGGCGGCGGAGCTGGCGGCCGGCGAGAGCGTTGACGCGCGGCGCCGGGCGCTGGTGGCGAAGATCGGCGAGAACATCAGCGTGCGTCGCTGCGTGGTACTCGAGAGCAGTGGTCTGCTCGGTGCCTACGTCCATGGCACGCGCATTGGCGTGCTGGTGGCACTCGACGGCGGAACGGCCGAACTGGCGCATGACCTGGCGATGCACGTGGCCGCGAGCAATCCGCGCTATCTGAGCGTGGCCGAGGTGCCCGCCGAGGTGCTCGCCAAGGAGCGGGAGATCCTGGGCGAGCAGGCGCTGAAAGAGGGCAAGAGTCCGGAGATTACCGCCAGAATGGTCGAGGGCCGGCTGCGCAAGTCATTGAATGAAATTACCCTGCTGGGCCAGCCGTTCGTGAAGGACCCGGACCAGACCATAGAGAAGCTGCTCGCGGCCGCGGGCGCGCGCGTGCTGCGCTTCGAGCGCTTCGAGGTCGGGGCCGGAATCGAGAAGAAACAGGAAGACTTCGTCGCCGAGGTCATGGCGCAGGTCAGTGCGGCGGCCGGGCGCTAGCCGCCTGACCGGGCAGTTCATGCAATACCCCGCCCGTCGCGGGGTTTTTTTTGGCAGACTGAAGCGCTTGTCGTCGTTGGGGGCCGCCCCGGATATCGCGCTGGGGATGGCTGGCGGCCGCAACCGTGGAGGTCTGCCCGTGGGAAACGGTCAAACGGGCTCCTGAAACACAATGGGCACGATGAATCAAAACAGCACGCCGGCCTGGAGCCGCATTCTGGTGAAGCTCTCGGGCGAGGCATTGCTCGGCGCGGCCGACTACGGCATCGATCCCGCGGTGCTCAAGCGTATCGCGAGCGATGTCGGGGAGGTGCAGGCACTCGGGGTGCAGATTGCCATCGTGATCGGCGGCGGTAATCTGTTCCGCGGCGCGGGCCTGGCGCGCGCCGGGATGGATCGCGTGACGGCGGATCAGATGGGCATGCTGGCCACCGTCATGAATGCGCTCGCGCTGCAGGATGCCCTCGAGCAGCAGGGCATGCAGGCGCGCGTCATGTCGGCGATTCGCATCAATGAGGTGTGCGAGGACTTCATCCGCAGGCGCGCCGTGCGCCACCTGGAGAAGGGCCGGGCGGTGATCTTCGCCGCCGGCACCGGCAATCCATTCTTCACCACCGATACCGCCGCGAGCCTGCGCGCCATCGAAATCGAGGCCCAGTTGCTGCTCAAGGCCACCAAGGTAGACGGCATCTATTCGGACGATCCGGTGAAAAACCCCTCCGCGCGGCACTATCCGCGATTGACCTATGATCGGGTGCTCGACGAACGTCTCAACGTCATGGATGCGACGGCGATCGTGATGTGCCGCGATTATCGGATGCCGTTGCGCGTGTTCAACCTGGGCACGCCCGGCGATCTGCTGCGCATCGTGCGCGGCGAGGACATCGGCACGCTTGTGACCAACGACTGAAGGCAGGATGGCCATGCTCGACGATCTGAAGAAAGGCGCTGCGGCGCGCATGCAGAAATGCGTACAGGCGTTCCAGGCTGACCTGAAAAAGCTGCGCACGGGGCGCGCGCACCCGAGCCTGATCGAACACCTGAAGGTGGACTATTACGGCTCGGATGTGCCGCTGCAGCAAGTGGCAAACATCAGCGTCGAGGACGCGCGCACGCTCGTGGTCTCGCCGTGGGAGAAGACCATGGTCGGGCCGATCGAGAAGGCAATCCACAAATCCGAGCTCGGGCTCACGCCCAACACCGCCGGCGCGGTCATCCGCATCCCACTGCCGCCGTTGACCGAAGAGCGCCGCCGCGACATCACCAAGATCGTGCGCCAGGATGCCGAGAATGCCCGCGTGAGCGTGCGCAGCGTGCGGCGCGACGCGCTGGCGGACGTCAAGGACATGCTCAAGGAAAAATTGATCTCGCAGGACGACGAACGGCGCGGGCAGGACGACATTCAGAAGCTGACCGACCGGTTCATCGCCGAGATCGATCAGTTGCTGGCGGCAAAGGAAAAGGAAATTCTTCAGGTTTGAGCAGCGATTCACCACGCCCCGCGCCCCTCCCGCTGCCCCGGCACGTGGCCATCGTCATGGATGGCAACGGGCGTTGGGCGCGCGCACGCGGCGGCATACGCGCGGATGGGCACCGCGCGGGGGTGGAACCGGTGCGTATGGTCATCGAAGAGTGCGTGCGGCACGATATCGGGGCCTTGACGCTGTTCGCCTTCAGCAGCGAGAACTGGGGCCGGCCGCGCGATGAGGTCATGAGCCTGATGTCGTTGTTCGTCGAATCGCTCGAGGCCGAGATCGAGGAGCTGCACCGCCGCGGGGTACGGGTGCGCTTCATCGGCGAGCGCGAGGAGCTCGATGCGCGGCTGCGCGCCAGCATGGCCAGTTCCGAACAGGTCACCGCCGCAAATACCCGCCTGGCGCTGCAGATCGCGGTCAGTTATGGCGGGCGCAGCGACATCGTGAGCGCCGCGCGCCGCCTGGCGCTGCAGGTGGAGGGTCGCCAGCTGCGCGCCGCGCAGCTCGATGAGGCGACTTTCGGTGCGGCGCTGGCGCTGGGCGATCTGGTCGACCCGGATCTGTTCATCCGTACCGGGGGTGAGCAGCGCATCAGCAATTTCCTGCTATGGAACCTGGCCTATACGGAGCTCTATTTCACCGAGCAGCTGTGGCCGGATTTCGACGTGGCGGCGTTCGAGGCAGCATTGCAGCACTTCGCTGCCCGGCAGCGGCGCTTCGGTCTGAGCACCGAGCAGATCCAGGCCGTCGGCACCGGGACGCCCTGAAGGCCCGCACCGATGCTGCGCTCCCGCGTGCTCACTGCCCTGGCGCTGACGGTTCTACTGGTCGTGGCGATACTCTATTCGCCACCGAGCATCACCGCGTTGATCCTGGGCTTGATCCTGCTGATCGGTGCCTGGGAGTGGTCGGCGTTTCTCGAGCTCGGCCTGCCGTGGCGCCTGCTGTACGTGCTGGCGCTGGCGCTGCTGGCGCTGGCCGGCTGGCGCTACACCTTCGAGGCCGCACGCTTCCGGTACATGCTGGAGTTCGGGCTGGCCTGGTGGCTGGTCGCGCTGGTCTGGATCGCCTGGGCGCCGCAGCGGGTCGGCCGCGCGGCCGCAGCGGTCGCGGGCGCCCTGGCGCTGCTGCCCACCTGGATCGCGCTGGTGCATATCGATGGGCTGTGGGGCGACGGTGCGCAGTGGACGCTGTTCATCCTGGCGCTCGCCTTTGCCGCCGACACGGGCGCCTTTTTTGCCGGCGGCCGCTACGGCCGGCTGCACCTGGCGCCGCGCGTGTCGCCCAACAAAACCTGGGAAGGGGTGATTGGCGGTATGCTGTTGGCGCTGGTGTTTGCGGCCGGTGGGGCCGCCTGGTTTGCGCTGCCGGCGCAGGATTTTCTGCCATTGTGCCTGGCCGCCGCGGCGTTCTCCGTGATCGGCGACCTGACCGAAAGCCTGCTCAAGCGCCACGTGCGCCTGAAGGACAGCGGCCGGCTCTTTCCGGGCCACGGCGGCGTGCTGGATCGTATCGATAGCGTCACCGCCGCGACGCCGGTGATGGCGCTGGGATTGATGTGGCTTGGGGTAGGTACATGAGATTCACGGCAAGCCTTGGGGCCCGGCGCAGCGATCCGGGAGCCGCATGAGCATCGGCGTGGCGGTTCTGGGCTCGACCGGCAGCGTGGGCGCCAACACGCTCGAGGTGCTGTGGCTCAATCGCGAACGCTTCCACGTCGCCGTGCTCGCGGCGCGCAGCAATGTGGAGGTGCTGCTGGCCCAATGCCGGCGCTTCGAGCCCGAGTGGGCGGCGCTGGAATCGCCCGAGGCCGCGCGCGAGCTGGAACGCCGGCTGCGCGCCGCGGGCGCGCGCACCCGCGTCGTCGCGGGTGCCGCCGCGATCACCCGGCTTGCCGCCGAGCCACAGGTGGATTATGTGATGGCGGCGATCAGTGGTGCGGCCGGTTTGCCCTCGACACTGGCCGCCGCGGCGGCCGGCAAGCGCCTGCTGCTGGCCAATAAGGAATCGGCGGTCATGGCCGGCGCGCTGCTGATGAGTGCGGTGCGCGCCTCGGGCGCGCAGCTCATCCCCATCGACAGCGAGCACAACGCAATCTTTCAGTGTCTGCCGCAGGATTTCCGGCCCGGCGAGCGACCCGCGGGGGTGCGCCGGCTGCTGCTGACGGCCTCGGGCGGCCCGTTCCTGCACTGGAGCGCGGAGGCCCTGGCGAGTGCAACGCCCACACAGGCCTGCGCTCATCCGCGCTGGAACATGGGCCGCAAGATCTCGGTGGATTCGGCGACCCTGATGAACAAGGGGCTGGAGGTGATCGAAGCCAGCGTATTGTTCGGTATGGCGGTCGAGGACATTGAGGTGGTGGTGCATCCACAGAGCATCGTGCACTCGCTGGTCGAATACCAGGATGGTTCGGTGCTGGCGCAGTTGTCCGCGCCGGACATGCGGGTGCCGATTGCCCAGGCGCTCGCATCGCCGCAGCGCATGCCGGCCGGTGTAGAATTTCTGGACCTGGTGCGTGCCGGGCGCCTGGAGTTCCTCGCGCCCGACCCGGAGCGCTTTCCCTGCCTGCGGCACGCCCGGGAGGCGGCTCGCCTGGGGGGCTTATGTTGCGCCAGCCTGAATGCCGCCGATGAGATCGCCGTGCAGGCGTTCCTCGACAAGCAATTGAACTTTGGTGATATTCCGGCGGTCATTGAAACAGTCATGGCTAGGGTTCAAGGGGGAGCGATGACCGGACTGGATGCAGTTCTGGCAGCCGATGGTGAGGCACGGGCTCTGGCGTCCGAGGCGATCGCGCGCCGGGGCGCCGGCCAGAGCGTGCGCGCATGAGCCTGGCCCAGATCCATCCGCTCGCCTGGCTTGTGACCGTGCTGGCTTTCGTGGTGGCCATCTGCCTGCTGGTCACGGTGCACGAGTTCGGCCATTTTTGGGTTGCGCGCCGGCTCGGCTTCAAGGTGCTGCGGTTCTCGGTCGGCTTTGGCAAGGCGCTTTGGAGCCGTGTCGCCGGTGCGGACGGCACGGAATATGTCATTGCGGCAGTGCCGCTCGGCGGCTACGTCAAGATGCTCGACGAGCGCGAGGGGCCGGTAGCTCCCGAGGAACTCGAGCGCTCCTTTACCCGCCGGCCGCACTGGCAGCGAATCACCGTGCTGCTCGCCGGCCCGGCCTTCAACATCATCTTCGCCGTGCTGCTGCTGACCGGCATCTTCCTGGTGTCGGGCATCACGCTGGTGCGACCGCTGCTGGGCAACATCGAGGCCAACAGCATCGCCGGCCGCGCCGGCCTCAAGGCCGAGGACGAGATCGTCGCGATCAATTCGCGTCCGGTGAATTCCCAGCGTGACATCGTGCTCGATCTGCTGGACGCCATCAGCGGCAGTGCACCGATCACGCTGTCGGTGCGCGCGGCCGATGGCAGTGCCCGCACCGCCACCCTGGAGGTGCCGCAGGCCGCCGAGCGTCGCCGGCTCACCGAACCGGCCGCGCTGATCAACGGCCTGGGCCTGCGCTTCTACGAGCCGCCGATACCCGCGGTGCTCGGGCAGGTGGAGCCCAACGGCCCGGCGGCCCGGGCCGGTCTGCACGCCGGCGATCAGATCCTCGCCGTCAATGGCGAGCCGGTGCATGACTTTCTCGAATTGCAATCGCGCGTCCAGGCGCATCCGGGCGAGGAGGTCCTGATCCGCTACCGCCGTGATCAGAGCGAGAACGGCGTGCGCGTGCCGACGCTGACGGAAACCGTAAACGGCAAGACCGTGGGCCGCATCCATGTGAGCCCGCCGGTGACCCCGTTGCCGGCGAGCATGTTGCGGCATATCAGCCTGTCGCTGCCAGCTGCGTTCGTGCGCGCCAACGTCGAGGCCTGGGATCTGACCGCGCTGCAGGGGCGGCTGTTCTGGCGCATGCTGATCGGACAGGTCTCAATCAAGAACCTGAGTGGCCCGCTCAGCATCGCCGAATACGCCGGGGACTCCGCCGCCCTGGGGCTGTCGTCGTTCCTGCAGTTCCTGGTGATCGTCAGCCTCGCCCTGGGGTTCATGAACCTGCTGCCGATCCCGATCCTGGACGGTGGCCAGATCGTCTTTCAGGCCATCGAGTGGCTCAAGGGCAGTCCCTTGTCGGAGCGTTTCCAGACCATCAGCCAGCAATTGGGCGTGGCGCTGTTAGTCCTGCTGATGGGCGTCGCGTTGTTCAACGACATTACGCGACAGTTCGGTTGAAGCATCCTTGATCAGTCGCACCCGGCGCGCGAAGCGGCGTGCACTCCTGGCAGCGCTCGCAATGACCGCGCTGCCGATGCTGGCTGCCGGGCAGCAGCTGCTCGCCGGGCAGCAAAGCGCGGCGGACGACTTCATCGTCAAGGACATCCACATTGAGGGCCTGCAGCGCATCTCCGAAGGCACGGTCTTCAACTACCTGCCGGTGAACATCGGCGATCATTTCAACGCGGCACGGCAGCGCGAGGCGCTGCGCGCGCTTTACGCCACCGGCTTTTTTCGTGACGTCGAGTTGCGCCGCGACGGCGACACGCTGATCGTCGCCGTGCTCGAGCGCGCCTCGCTCGAGAGCATCGATATCAAGGGCAACAAGGACATCAAGACCGAGGATCTGCAGAAATCCCTGCGCAACGTCGGCCTCGCGGCGGGCAAGACGTTCGATCGTTCGACGCTCGATGAGGTTACGCAATATCTGACCGATCAGTACTACAGCCGCGGCAAATACGCCGTGCAGATCGACACCAAGGTCGAGGATCTGCCCGACAATCGGGTACGCGTCAACATCGATATCAAGGAAGGCAGCCGCGCCAAGATCCGCCAGATCAATATCGTCGGCAACACCAAATTCAAAGACAAGGACATTCTTGGCACGCTGCAGCTGACCACGCCGAACCTGACCTCCTGGTACAAGGAGAGCGATCGATACTCGCGCGAATCGCTGCAGGGGGACCTGGAGAAGATCACCGCCTGGTACCAGGACCGCGGTTACGCCAATTTCCGCATCGACTCAGTGCAGGTGGCAGTGGCGCCGGATAAGAGCGATATTTTCATTACGGTGAACGTGAGCGAGGGCCGGGTGTACCGGCTCGGGGACATCAAGCTCGCGGGCAACACCATCGTGGCCGAGTCGGAGCTGCGGCGACTGCTGAAGATGGAGACCGGCCAGATCTACTCGCAGAAGGCCATCAGCGCAACGCAGGAGGCGATCAAGAACCGCCTGGGCGCCGAGGGGTTCTACTTCGCCAAGGTGGAGCCGGTGCCCAGCACCGATGAGCAGAAAAAGATCGTCGACCTGACGCTGTTCGTCGATCCGGGCAGCCGGGTCTACGTGCGCCATATCAATTTCACCGGCACTACGCGCAGTAACGATGAAACCCTGCGACGCGAACTGCGGCAGCTGGAGGGCTCGTGGCTGTCGAATGTCGCGCTCGAGCGCTCCAAGCAGCGCCTGCAGCGCGATCCCTTTGTCGAGAGCGTCGAGATGTCCACCGAGCCGGTCGCCGGGGTGCCGGACATGGTGGATGTGAACTTCGCGGTCAAGGAGCGCCCGAGCGCGACCGTCGGCGGCGGCATCGGCTACTCGGCGTCGCAGAAGTTCGTGCTCAACGGCAACTTCAGCGACAGCGATTTCTTCGGCGGCGGCGACTACGTGGCGCTCAACATCGATTCCGGCGCGTATAACAAGATCTACAGCTTCAGCCAGACCGATCCGTATCGCACGGTCGACGGCCTGTCGCGCACGATATCGTTGAGTTACCGCGACTCGACCCAGTTCACCTCGGAGACCTCGGCCTTCGGTTCCAAGAACGTCGCGCTGGGCATGACCTACGGCTATCCGATTACCGAATACCAGAGCGTCAATCTCGGCGCGTCGCTGCAGCACATCGACCTTCTGACGTATGCCAGCAGCAGCGCGCAGCAGGCGGTGGACTGGGTGCGCCAGAACGGCCATCCCTATGCCAGCCAGGCGGTTTCGACCTTCATCGAGCCGGATGGCTCGACCACCTCGTACGCAACCACGCTGCTCGGCTCAAGGTACGACACGGTCGAGTTGACGGCGGGCTGGCAATACGATTCGCGCAACCGCGCCCTGTTCGCCGATCGTGGCCTGCGCAATGCGCTCTCGATCACCGTGGTGCCCCCCGGCGGCGACGTGCGCTACCTGGTCGCGAGCTACGAGTTCTCGGCATTCCTGCCCATCTGGCGGCGTTGGGTGCTGACCGAGGGGTTGCAGATCGCCTACGGCAGGCCGCTGGGCGGCACCGTCGGCATGCCGCCCTACAAGCGCTTCTATGCCGGCGGCCCCGATACCGTGCGCGGCTATACCGAGGACACGCTGGGGCCGGTGGACACGAACGGCAACCCCTACGGCGGCAACATGCTGACGGTGTCACGCACCGAGCTGATCGTGCCGCTGCCGGAGAAATGGCAAACCAGCGCTCGTGGCAGCCTGTTCTTCGATATGGGCAACGTCTTCTCCACCGACGGCACCAAGTTTGTCGGCGCCGACCTGGCGACCCCCGTGGACTACAAATTCAGCTATAGTGCGCTGAAGCGTTCGACCGGTGTTGCAGTGCAATGGCTGGCTCCGTCGCTGGGCATTTTTCGCTTCAGCTACGGCATCCCGCTCAATCCATTCCGGGGCGACACGATTCATTTTCCGGACCGCACCGAGGGCTTCCAGTTCTCGATCGGCCAGTCGTTTTAGAGTGGCTTAGGCGCCAGCAGGAGCAGGCATGAGTTTCAGGCGGTGGGTGGTAGTTGCATCAGGGGTGGCGGCGCTGGCGGCGGCGGCCGCACCGGCCTGGGCGGATCTGAAAATCGGCGTGGTCAATTACGCGAAGCTGATGCAGGAGTCGCCGCAGGCGAAGGCGGCACAGGACGCGCTGCGCGGGGAATTTGCCGGCAAGCAGAAGGACCTGCAGACCCAGCAGCAGAGTCTGAAGTCGAAGGAGGAGTCGCTGCAGCGCGATTCGGCCACCATGTCGGCCGATCAGCGCGCCGCGGCCGAGCGCGATTTGCGCGACGGCAACCGGGAGCTGCAGTTGAAAGTGCAGCAATATCAGGATGACTTCAACGCCCGGCAGAACGAGGAGCTCTCCAAGCTGCAGAAGACCCTGGTCGAGGAGGTGCAGACCTTCGCGTCGGGGCAGAAATTCGACCTGGTGCTGGCCGATGGCGTGATCTTCGCCGCCCCGGTGCTCGACATCACGCCGCAGGTGCTGTCGGCACTGCAGGCACGCGGCGTGCGCGCGCCGGCATCGACCGGTGGCGCGGCGCCGGCGACCCCCAAGGCCAGTGCCCCGGCTGCTGCCCCGAAGGGTACGACGCCGCCGAAATAGCGCGCGGGCGCAGCGTCGCGAGCGTCTGATCAGCGCCGATCATGGGCATCGCACTGGGCCAGCTGGCGATACGCTTCGGTTGCGAGCTCTCCGGCGATCCGGATGCGGTGGTCGATCACGTGGCGCCGCTGCTGTCAGCGGGCCCCGGGGCCCTGAGTTTCCTCGCCAACCCGCGCCTGGCATCCCAGCTGGCCGCCGCCCGTGCTACCGCGGTGGTGCTCGAGGCGCACAGCGCCGCGGCCTGTCCGGTCGCGGCATTGATCACGCCCAACCCGCACGCCCTGTTCGCACGTATTGCCGGCCTGATCCATCCGCCGGCGCCGCTGCGGCCGGGTATCCATCCCACTGCGCTCGTCGATCTGCGTGCGCGCATCGATACCGGCTGCGAAATCGGCCCCTACGCGATCGTCGCGGCCGACGCCGTCATCGGCCCGCGCTGCCTGATCGGGCCGGCCTGCCTGATCGGGGAAGGGGTGCGCATGGGTGCGGACTGCCGGCTCCTGGGCCGCGTGACGCTCGAGCGTGGCGTACGGATCGGCGCCCGGGTGCTGGTTCACGCCGGGGCGGTGATCGGCGCCGACGGCTTCGGCCTGGCGCGCGAGGGCGGGCGCTGGCTCAAGGTGCCGCAGGTCGGCGGCGTGCGCATCGGCGATGACGTCGAGATCGGCGCCAATACCACGATCGATCGTGGCGCGATGGACGATACCGTGATCGGCGAAGGGGTCAAGCTCGACAACCAGATCCAGATCGGCCACAACGTGCAGATCGGCGCCCACACGGCTATCGCGGCCTGCACCGGCGTCTCCGGCAGTGTCGTCATCGGCGCGCGCTGTGTGATCGCGGGTGCCTGCGGCTTATCCGGTCATATCGAGATTTGCGATGATGTGGTGCTCACCGGCATGTCGATGGTGCCGCACTCGGTGACGAAGCCCGGCGTCTACACCAGTGTGATTCCGGTCGAGCCGATACGTCGCTGGTGGCGCATTTTGACCACGCTGAAACATCTGGCCGAGCGCGAGCGGCACGGCCGCGCCGGCCGCCCGCCCCCGCAAGGGACGCAACAGGAACAGAACGATGAATGAGCCGATCAAACTCGATATCAACGGTGTGATGAAATATCTGCCGCATCGCTACCCATTCCTGCTGGTGGATCGCGTGCTCGAACTGGTCCGGGGACAGAGCATCCGCGCGCTCAAGAACGTCACCTACAACGAACCGTTCTTCACCGGCCATTTTCCGCACCGCCCGCTGATGCCCGGCGTCATCATCCTGGAGGCGCTGGCCCAGTCCGCGGGCCTGCTGGCATTTCTCACCGCCGATGTCATACCGGATGACAACACCCGATTTTATTTCGTGGGCATCGACAAGGCGCGGTTTCGCAAGCCGGTGGAACCGGGCGACCAGCTGATTCTGATCGTCAAGCTGGAGCGCACCTTCAAGGGCATCTACCGCTACGCGACCAGCGCGGAAGTCGGCGGCGAAGAAGTGGCCAATGCCCAGATCATGATCGCGCCGGACCTGCGCAGCGTGCCGGGGACGCCGGCGCCGGCCGACCTGCCATGATCGATCCGCGCGCGGTGGTCGCGGCCGGCTCGCGCATAGCGGCCGATGCCGAGGTCGGTCCCTATGCGGTCATCGGCGCCGAGGTTACGATCGGGCCGCGCACCTGGATCGGCCCGCATGCGCTGATCGTGGGGCACACCACCGTGGGCGCAGACAACAGGATCTATCAGTTCGCATCGATCGGCGAGGCGCCACAGGACAAGAAGTACCTGGGCGAGCCGACGCGGCTGGCGATCGGCGATCGCAACGTGATCCGCGAGTATTGCACCATCAGTCGCGGCACCATTCTCGATCAGGGCATCACCCGCATCGGCAACGATAATTTGTTCATGGCCTACACGCACGTGGCGCACGACTGCGTGATCGGCGATAACGTGATCATGGTCAATCTCGCCATGATCGCCGGGCATGTGCAGCTCGGGGATTGGGCCATCCTGAGCGGCTACGTCGCGGTGCACCAGCACTGCAAGATCGGCGCTCATGCGTTCATCGCCAACAACGCCGGCGTGACGCGCGACGTGCCGCCCTATGTCATGGCCGTGGGCAATCCGGCAGTGCCGCATTCGATCAACAGCGAAGGCCTCAAGCGCCGCGGCTTCAGCGCCGATCAGATCCGCAATCTGCGCAATGCCTACCGGGTCCTTTATCGCAGCGATCTGCCACTGGCCGCAGCGGTCGAGCAGCTCGGCGCGCTGGTGGCCACGCAGCCGGAACTGCAGCCGCTGCTGGAATTCATCGGCACTTCGGAACGCAGCCTGATCCGATGACGAGCCTGCGCGTCGCGATCGTTGCCGGGGAGACCTCCGGTGACGCGCTCGGCGCCGCGCTGATTGCCGCGCTGCGGGCGCGCTCGGGGCCGATCGAAATCCGTGGCGTGGCCGGTCCGGCGATGCGGGCGGCCGGTTGCGTGGCCCTGGCGGACGCCAACGAGCTCGCCGTCATGGGACTGATCGAGCCGCTCAGGCATCTGCCGCGGCTGCTGCGCCTGCGGGCCATGCTGATTGATCGCATCGGCGCCTGGAGGCCGGATGTATTCATCGGCATCGACGCACCGGCCTTCAACCTCGGGCTCGCAGCGCGCTTCAAATCACGCGGCATCGCCACCGTGCAGTACGTCAGCCCGCAGGTGTGGGCCTGGCGTCCGGGGCGGGTGCGCAAGATTGCACGCCGCTGCGATCTGGTGCTGTGCCTGCTGCCCTTCGAGCCCGAGTTCTACCGCAGTCACGCAGTGCGAGCCGAGTTCGTGGGCCACCCCCTGGCCGATCAGATACCGCTGGTGCCGGACCGGCCCGCGGCGCGTGCGGCGCTCGGTCTGCCGGTGCACGGAGCCGTGCTGGCGCTGCTGCCGGGCAGCCGGGTCGGGGAGGTGCAGCGCCTGGCGCCCGCGTTCATCGCCACGGCAAGCGAACTGTCGCGACGCCGTCGGGGGCTGCAGCTTCTCTCGCCGATGGCCAACGCAGCGGTGCGCGCTGTGTTCGAACGGGCACTCGCGGCCGCGCCGCAGGCGCCGCGACTGCAGCTGTGTCTGCTCGACGGCCAGGCGCGCAGCGCACTGACGGCGGCCGATGCGGCGCTGGTGGCCTCGGGAACCGCAACGCTGGAAGCACTGCTATGCCGCTGCCCGATGGTGGTAGCCTACCGCGTCGGCGCCGTGACGGCTCTGCTGCTGCGCACTCTGCGGCTGGTACGACTGCCGTATTTTTCGTTGCCGAATCTGCTGGCCGGAGAGGCACTCGTGCCGGAATTCTTTCAGGAGGCGGTGAGCAGCGAGAATCTCAGTGGCGCGCTCGAGCGCGCGCTCGACGATGACGCCCGCCGCGAGTATTTACAGCGGGCATTTCTCCAGGTACATGAGTCACTGCGAGCGGGAGGCGCGGCGCGCGCTGCCGAAGCTGTGCTTCAATTGCTGCGCGCCAAGGGGCTGGACGTGGAGGGCTTGCGGCATTGACCGAATTGATCGCCGGGGTGGATGAGGCCGGGCGCGGTCCACTCGCGGGCCCGGTCGTGGCGGCGGCGGTGATCCTGGATCCGATGCGCCCGATTCGCGGCTTGCGCGATTCGAAGCAACTCGCCCCCGAACGGCGTGAAGTGCTCGCGGTGCGCATTCGCGAGCGCGCGCTCGCCTGGGCCGTGGCGCAGGCCGATCACGAGGAAATTGATCTGCTGAATATCCTGCAGGCCACCTTGCTCGCCATGAAGCGTGCGCTGCTCGGTCTTGCGCGGCGACCCACGATGATCATGATCGACGGCAACTGTGCGCCGCAGCTGCATGATTGTTTTGCTGATTGTGCGGTTCAGACGGTGATCGCCGGGGACGATCTCATACCCAGCATCAGCGCCGCCTCCATCGTCGCCAAGACCTACCGCGACGCGCTGATGGTGCGCCTGAGCGCCAGTTACCCCGGTTACGGGCTGGCACAGCACTTCGGCTACGGCACACCGCAGCATCTGCGGGCGCTCGCGCACCTGGGTCCGTGCCCGATCCACCGCCGCAGCTTCGATCCGCTGCGCAGCTGGCTGGCCGGAGCCCTGCCATGGGCCTGGCCCGGGGGCGAGGCGTGAGCGCAAGCTTCGTACACCTGCGGCTGCACACCGAATATTCGCTGATCGACAGTGTGGTGCGCGTGGCGCCGCTGATGGACGCGGTCCGGGCCGAGGGCATGCCGGCGGTGGCGCTGACCGATCAGTGCAATCTGTTCGCGATGGTGAAGTTCTATCGCACGGCGCTCGAACGCGGCGTGCAGCCGATCATCGGGGTCGACCTGCTGCTGAGCGAACCGGAGGAAAAGCAGGGACCTTCGCGCCTCACGCTGTTGTGCCAGAACCTGGGCGGCTATCAGAACCTGGCCCGGCTGGTCAGCCGGGCTTTCCTGAAAGGCCAGACCCTGGCGGGCCAGCCGCTGATTGATCGCGCCTGGCTCGACCGCGGCACCACGGCCGGCCTGATTGCCCTTTCGGCGGCAGCCGATGGCGACGTCGGACGCTCGCTGCTGCGCGAGCGCGAGCAACAGGCCGAGCAGGCGCTGGATTTCTGGCTGCGCCTGTTCGATGACCGGTTCTATATTGAGCTGCAGCGCCTGGGCCGGCCCGAGGAGCGCGCCTACCTGCCCGCGGCGCTCAAGCTGGCGGGGCGCCGCGGCGTGCCCGTGGTCGCCACCAATGACGTGCGCTTTCTGCGGCCGGACGACTTCGAGTCGCATGAGGCGCGCGTGTGCATTCACGACGGCGCGCTGCTGGCCGATGCGGCGCGCACCCGCCGTTATACCCCGCAGCAGTACCTGCGCAGCGTCGCGGACATGAATGCGCTATTCGCCGATCTGCCCGAGGCGCTGGCCAACACGGTGCAGATTGCGCGGCGGTGCAGCCTGCAGCTCACGCTCGATCAGCCGCGACTGCCGGACTACCCGGTGCCTGCCGGCAGTACCCCGAACGACTTTCTGCGCACCGAGGCCGCGAGCGGGCTCGAGACGCGGCTCAGCGCGCTCGCGATCACGGGCGAGGATGCCGCGCGCTATCGCACGCGGCTCGCCGCCGAGCTCGATGTCATCTGCCCGATGGGGTTCGCCGGCTATTTCCTGATCGTGGCCGATTTCATACGCTGGGCGCGCGAGCACGGCGTGCCGGTGGGGCCGGGCCGCGGTTCGGGCGCCGGCTCGCTGGTGGCCTATGCGCTGCGCATTACCGACATCGAGCCGTTGCGCTACGACCTGCTGTTCGAGCGCTTCCTGAATCCCGAGCGCGTTTCGATGCCGGATTTCGACGTCGACTTCTGCATGGAAGGCCGCGATCGGGTGATCGATTATGTCGCCGCCAAATACGGCCACGACCGCGTGTCGCAGATCATCACCTACGGCAGCCTGGCCGCCAAGGCGGTGGTGCGCGACGTCGGCCGCGTCCTCGGTCACCCGTATGGCTTCGTCGACCGCATCGCCAAGCTGATTCCGTTCGAGCTGGGTATCACGCTCACCGATGCGATCGCCAAGGAGCCGGAGCTCAAGCGGCTCTACCAGCAGGATGATGAGGTGCACAACCTGCTCGACCTCGCGCGCTCGCTCGAGGGCCTGACGCGCAACGCCGGCAAGCACGCCGGCGGTGTCGTGATTGCCCCATCGGTGCTGACCGACTTTACCCCGCTGTACTGCGAGCCCGGTGGCGCCAGCGTGATCACCCAGTTCGACAAGGACGATGTCGAGGCCGCGGGCCTGGTGAAGTTCGACTTCCTGGGCCTGCGGACCCTGACCGTGCTCGATTGGGCGGTGGCCACGGTCAATGCCGAACGCGCGCGCTGCGAGGCCGCGCCGCTGGAGCTCGGCGCGCTGCCGATGGACGATGCGCCGACCTACGCGCTGCTCAAGGCCTGCCGCACGACGGCGGTGTTCCAGCTGGAATCGCGCGGCATGAAGGATCTGATTCGCCGCCTGCAACCCGATCGCTTCGAGGACATCGTGGCGCTGGTGGCGCTGTTCCGTCCCGGCCCGCTGCAGTCAGGCATGGTCGAGGATTTCATGAACCGCAAGCACGGGCGCAACCAGGCGGCAATCGATTACCTGCATCCCGAACTCGAGCCGGTGCTGGCGGCGACCTATGGCGTGATCCTGTATCAGGAGCAGGTCATGCAGATCGCACAGGTGCTGGCCGGCTATACCCTCGGCGGCGCGGATCTGTTGCGGCGTGCGATGGGCAAGAAGAAGGCCGAGGAGATGGCCAAGCAGCGCTCGGTGTTCGTGGATGGCGCGCGTGCACGCGGCGTGGATGCGCGGCTCGCGGCTCACATCTTCGACCTGATGGAAAAGTTTGCCGGCTATGGCTTCAACAAGTCGCACTCGGCCGCCTACGCACTGCTGTCCTACCAGACCGCCTATCTCAAGGCGCATTATCCGGCGGCCTTCATGGCGGCGGTGCTTTCCGCCGACATGGACCACACCGACAAGATCGTCACGCTGATCGATGAGTGCACGCATATCGAGCTGACGGTGCTGCCGCCGGACATCAACAGCTCCAGCTACATGTTCGCAGTCGCCGACGAGCGCACCATCCGTTACGGCCTGGGCGCCATCAAGGGAGTCGGGCGTTCGGCGGTCGAGGCAATCGTTGCCGAGCGTGACCGGCACGGCCCGTACAAGAGCCTGGTGGACCTGTGCCGACGCAGTGACCTGTCACGGCTAAGCCGGCGCGTGTTCGAAGCATTGATCCGCTCGGGCAGCCTCGATGCGCTGGGCTGCAATCGCGCCACGCTGCTGGCCAATCTCGAGCAGGCGATGCAGGCCAGCGAGCAGAGTGCACGCAGCCGCGAGGCCGGCCAGGTCGATATATTCGGCCTGAACGCGCTCGCAGCCGCATCGGCGGCCCTGGCGCTCAAACCGGTGGCCGAGTGGAGTGCCTCCCAGCGCCTGGCAGGGGAGCGCGAGACCCTCGGACTGTACCTGACGGGCCACCCGATCGCGCCCTACGAGCAGGATCTGCGCTATTTCGCCTCCGGCCGCATCGTCGACTTCGCCAGTGACCGGCCGGCGGTGCCGGTCGATGCGGCCCGCGCCTATCTGGATGCGCGCAATGCGACCCTCGCCGGGCTCATCGTCGAGATCCGCCGGCGCGGAGCGCGCGTGAGCTTCATGCTCGATGATCGCAGCGGCCGCATGGAAGTCACGATGTTCGAGGAGGTCTACCAGCGCCACCGCGAGTTGATCGTCAAGGATGCGCTGGTGCAGGTCGAGGGGGCACTGCGTTTCGACGAGTTCAGCGACGCCTGGCGCCTGGCCGCCCGGCAGCTGCAGTCGCTCGAGACGGTGCGTGAGCGCCTGGCGCGCCACCTGCTGCTCGCGTGGCCGCCGGCGGCCGATGCCCGACAGCTGATCCCGCGGCTCGAGGCATTGCTCCGACCGGCGCGCGACGGACAATGCAGCGTGCTGCTGCGCTACCGCTGCCGCGAGGCCCATGGGACCTTGAGCTTCGGTGAGGACTGGAAAGTGCGCCCGTCGCGCGAGCTGCTCGAACAGCTCGAGCACCTGCTCGGGGCCGGCTCGGTGCGGCTGGCCTACAGCCTCGAGGCCCTGTCGGCCAGCGCGGCCCTGGCCAATTAGGCGTGGCCGGCGGCACGCCTTGCGCTTCCCCGGCCTCACCCCGTACCCTTCGCCCCCCGGCTGGAACGAATAAGAGTTGCCCCTAGATGGCCGTCAGCTTCCTCGATTTTGAGCAGCCAATCGCCGAACTTGAGGCCAAGATCGAAGAGCTTGGCCATGTGACGTCCGATGCCAAGGTCAACATCGAAGAGGAGATCTCGAAGCTGCGCGCCCGCAGCCGCGCGCTCACCCGATCGATCTTCTCGAACCTGACGCCCTGGCAGATCACGCAGCTCGCGCGCCATCCCCAACGGCCCTACACGCTCGATTACATCGGCAGCATCTTCAGCGATTTTCACGAACTGCACGGCGATCGCATGTATGCCGACGATACCGCGATCGTCGGCGGGCTGGCGCGTCTGGAGGGCGCCACGGTCATGGTCATCGGTCACCAGAAGGGCCGTGATACCAAGGAGCGCGTGCGGCGCAACTACGGCATGCCGAAGCCCGAAGGCTATCGCAAGGCGCTGCGGCTGATGAAACTGGCCGAGCGCTTCGGCTTGCCGTTGATTACCCTGATCGACACGCCCGGCGCCTACCCGGGCGTCGGCTCGGAAGAGCGCGGCCAGAGCGAGGCGATAGCGCGCAATCTGTTCGAGATGTCGATGCTCAGGGTGCCGATCGTCACCGTGGTGATCGGCGAGGGCGGCTCGGGTGGCGCGCTCGCGATCGGTGTGTGCGATCGTCTGCTGATGCTGCAGTTCAGTACCTACTCGGTGATCTCGCCCGAGGGTTGTGCGTCGATCCTGTGGAAGAGCGCCGACAAAAAAGAGGTGGCCGCGGACGCCCTCAACCTGACCGCCGCGCGGCTGCGCGACCTGGGCCTGGTCGATGAGGTATTGCCCGAACCGCTGGGAGGTGCGCACCGCGACGCGCTGGTGATGAGCAACGCGCTGCGTGAAGGCATCATCGCCCATCTGGGCCAGCTGCAGGCTTTGAGCATCGACGCGCTGGTCGAGCGACGCGCACGGCGCATCGAATCATTCGGAGTGTACCTCGAGAACCAGCCGTGAAAGCGGCCCGCCCGGCGGCGGCCGTCGCGGCCGATGGCGCCGGCGAGGCGGCGGCGCCGGCACGCTTCAACGCCCCCTGGCTCGGCGCGCGGCTGCGAAGCCTGGTCGGCCCGCTGCGCGGCCGGCGGCTGTGCGTTGCCTATTCGGGCGGTCTCGATTCCGGGGCGCTGCTCGCGGCGCTGGCGGCATTGCGCGCGCGCGAGCACTTCGTGCTGCGCGCGCTACACGTCAATCATCGCCTGCAGCCACAGTCGGCCCGATGGGCGCAGGCGGCGCGCCTGCGCGCGCGCCGCCTGCGGGTACCGTGCGCGGTCATAACGCTTACCATCGGGCGCGGCCGCGGCGAGTCGTTGGAGGCGGCGGCCCGCGAGGCGCGCTATAGCGCGCTGGCCGCGCAGCTGGCGCG
>Ga0302314_10005040_pt1 | contig 24142 bp, 17 predicted proteins | sample III_Palsa_N2_3_FD_200533 | JGI IMG/M metagenome (GOLD analysis project Ga0302314, IMG submission 200533) | Peat permafrost microbial communities from Stordalen Mire near Abisko, Sweden - III_Palsa_N2_3 | ecosystem: Environmental > Terrestrial > Soil > Palsa > Peat permafrost | place: Sweden... | reverse complement strand
CCCATCTCATTGCCGGGAAACAGGCCCATGAAGAAGGTGACCGTGAAGGTCAGAAACCCCAGCACCGGCACCGACTGCAATATGTCCAGCGCCGGCACGATGACCAGCTCGGCCTTCTTGCTCTTGGCGGCCAGGGTCGCGACAACGAAGGTGAACACCAGCGAGCAGGCGAGGGCGGCGAACATCCGCAGCGTCGTCAGCGCCGCATAACCCGGCAGATTGCGCGGATCCAGAACGATGGGCGCGACCTTCAGGCCGGCGAGCGGCTGGCCCATGGTCCGGGCCGCCTGGGTCACCACCACCGCGGCGCCGGCGATCATGAACAGGGCGATGATGTCGGCGCGATTGGGCGCGAACCTGCGCCGCGCATAGCGGATCAGCAGGCCGGCGTTCATGCGGTCCGGTGCAAGGAACGTCATGGGCGGCTCTTTGGGGGCGGCTCTTTTGGGGCGGCCCTTGGGTCAGCCGCCCAAGTCGCCATGGCTGCTGTTATGCAGTCACGGCGCCAGGAACGGCGCTATGGAGTGGGTCAGTTTGTTTACGCGGCGGTTGGCGGCGAGCCGGCGAAAGGCCAAGTCACGCCAAGGGTTGTGGACCATTCTTCTATGACGCGCCTGTGACAGGCGAAACGTCCGATGGCAAGCCTATTTCAGCGTGCCGAGATAGGCGATCAGGTCCGCGCGCTGGGCGGCGTCGGGGAGCCCCGGAAAGTACATGATGTTGCCCGGCACCACCGCCGGCGGATTGGCGATATAGGCGTCCAGCTTGTCGGGGGTCCAGGTGATGCCGGCGCTCTGCATGGCGGGCGAATAGCTGAAGTCGGCGTTGGAGCCGGCCTTGCGCCCGACGACGCCGAACAGCGACAGCGTGGTTGAATCCTGGCTGACCTTGGCGGCGGTGTGGCAGGTCCCGCAGTTGGCGTCGAACACCGCCTGGCCCTTGGCGGGATCGCCGGCCGCGGGGGCCTGCGCGCCGGCGCCCGATTGGCAGAGCAGGCCGAGCCCGAGCGTGGCGGCAATTAGCATCGGACGACGGGTCATGGCGCGCTCCTTGTTCGGCCAGCCGGGATACCACGACGGCCGCTGGTGTAAATGTCGGCGATGTTGCAACGGCAGGGTTTGCCAGAACCGGCTCCTACCGCCATCATGCTGACAGGCTGGACGGAGGACTGAACTTGCGGCGCGCGGAACGGCTGTTTCAGATCATCCAGATCCTGCGTGGCGCGCGCGGACCGGTGACGGCCGACGCCATGGCGCGGGAGCTGGAGACCTCCAAGCGCACCGTCTATCGCGATGTCGCCGAACTGCTGGCGCAGCGGGTGCCGATCCAGGGCGAGGCGGGCATGGGCTATGTGCTCGACCAGAGCTTCGACATGCCGCCGCTGATGCTGACGCCGGACGAGATCGAGGCGGCGGTGCTGGGCGCGCGGCTGGTGATCGAACGGGCCGACCCGTCGATGTCGCGCGCCGCCCGCGATCTGGTCGCCAAGATCGGCGCGGTGATCCCCGACCATCTGCGGCCCTTCCTGCTTGAGCCGGGGATGATGACGCCGCCGAGACCCTCGCCACAGCCGGACGCCATCGACATGATCCATGTCCGCGAGGCGATCCGCGCGCAGCGGAAGATCGGCCTGCGCTATTCCGACGAGACGGGCGCGATCACCGAGCGGACCATCTGGCCGATCGCGGTCGGCTACTATGAGACCGCGCGGCTGATCGCCGGCTGGTGCGAGCTGCGCGAAGGCTTCCGCAACTTCCGCACCGACCGTGTGGTGGAAGCGGCCTTCCTGGAGGACCGCTATCCGGGGCGCCGCGCGGTGCTGATGCAGCGCTGGCGGGAGGAGATGACTGTGCATGGCGTGAGATGGAGGGGGCGGGGCGCGAATCCTTCTCCCCCTGCGGGAGAAGGTGGCTCGCGAAGCGAGACGGATGAGGGGTCGCGCCGACTTATCCGATAGGCTGTTTGCAGGGACTCAGGACCGCCGGTGCGACCCCTCATCCGAGCCCTTCGGGCCCACCTTCTCCCGCAGGGGGAGAAGGAATTCAGCTGATCTCCAGCCCCTTCAGTTCGCCTTCCGCGCGCCAATCCTCCAGCACCTTGATGAAGGCCACCGATCCGGCGCCATAGGGGCCGTTGCGGGCGCTGATGGCGGCGGGTTTGCCCTCGTTGTTGTAGTAGCCGGGCGTGCATTCCTCGGCGAACTTCTGGCGCATGATCGCCAGGCTCATGATGGTCTGCACCCAGTCGGCCTCCGCCTCCGGTGTGGTCTCCACCACCTTGGCCTGACGCGCAGCCGCTTCGGTGATCACATAGGCCAGGTGCTTGCTCTGCTCGTTCAGCATGTGCGGGTAGTTGGCGGTGAACCCGGACTGGGCGTTGCTGATCAGGAAACAGTTGGGGAAGTCGTGGCTGTGCATGCCGTGCAGGGTGGTGACGCCCTCGGCCCACTTCTCGGTCAGGCTGATGCCGCCACGGCCGTAGACCTCATAACCCGCGCGCCGCGTGTAGCTGGTGCCGACCTCGAAACCGGTGGCGTAGATCAGGCAGTCGACCTCGTACTCGACCCCATCGACCACGACCCCGGTCTCGGTGATCCGCTCGACCCCCTTGCCTTGCGTATCCACCAGCTTCACGCCCGGCAGGTTGAAGGTCGCCAGATAGTCGTCGTGGAAGCAGGGCCGCTTGCAGAACTGGCGGTAATAGGGTTTCAGCGCCTCGGCGACGCTCGGGTCCTTCACCGTCTCGTCCACCCGCGAGCGGATCTGCTCCATCTTCTTGAAATCGGCCAGCTCCAGCAGCGCCAACGGGTCCTGTGGCGCCTCGCCCTCAGCGGATTGACGAGTCCGGGCGACCATAAGGAGATTGCGGATGATGTCGGTCCAGCCGTCGTTGACCAGGTCTTCTTCCTGGAAGCCGCCGGAGACCAGGATGTTGAAATTGTCCATCCGCTTCTGCTGCCAGCCAGGCTCCAGGCTCTGCGCCCACTCCGGATCGGTCGGCCGGTTGTTGCGCACGTCGATGGAGGAGGGGGTGCGCTGGAAGACATAGAGTTTGTCGGCCGCCGCGCCCACGTGCGGCACGCACTGCACCGCCGTCGCCCCAGTGCCGATGATCCCGACCCGCCTGCCCTTCAGCCCCGTCAAGTTGCCGTTGGAGTCGCCGCCGGTATAGCCATAGTCCCAGCGGCTGGTGTGGAAGGAGTGGCCCTTGAAGGTCTCGACGCCCGGGATGCCCGGCAGCTTGGGCCGGTGCAGCGGCCCGTTGGCCATGGCCACGAACCGGGCGCGGATCGCATCGCCGCGGTTGGTGTGGATGATCCAGCGGGCGGCCGCATCGTCCCAGTCCATCCGGGTGACCTCGGTCTGGAACAGGGCGCCGTCATAGAGGTTGAAATGCTCGCCGATGGCGCGGCTGTGTTTCAGGATTTCCGGAGCCCGGGAATATTTTTCCACCGGCACATAGCCGAGTTCTTCCAAGAGCGGCAGGTAGACGTAGGATTCGATGTCGCAGGCCGCGCCCGGATAGCGGTTCCAGTACCAGGTGCCACCGAAGTCGCCGCCCTTCTCGATCATGCGCAGGTCCTTGACCCCCGCCTCGCGCAGGCGGGCGCCGGCCAGCAGGCCCCCGAAGCCGCCGCCGATCACCACCACCTCGACCTCGTCGGTCAGGGGCTCGCGAATGAAGCCCGGGGGCACATAGGGGTCGTCGAGATAGTGGGCGTACCGGCCGGTGATCTCCTGGTACTGTTCGTTGCCGTCTTCGCGCAGCCGCTTGTCGCGTTCGGCGCGGTATTTGGCGCGCAGGGCGTCGGGATCGAAGCCCAGGCCTTGGTCGGCGGGCGCCGCGCCCTTCACGTCGCCGGTCTTCAAGGTCTCGCCATCGGCCATGGTCTCACGCCCCCGTTCTTGACTGGGCATAATTCTAGCTAAATTATCAGCGATCATCTACGGCGAAAAACCCCAGAAAGCCGCTACGGCAAGGGGTTGCGGTGACCCGCGACAGTCAGCCGCTGATGCTGCATTCGGCGCCTTCGCTGTCCAGGAAGGTGGCCAGCAGCGATCCGTGCAGCTCGTGCGGCGCCTCGGCGAAGGTGAGGTTGCGCTCGCCGCGGGCGGCGTAGAGGGCCTTCAGATCCCCGACCGTATAGCCGAGCTCCACGGTCCCGGCCGGGTTCTTGTCCGAAGCGGCGTGGAGCGCCAGGGTGGTCGGGCCGGTCTCGAACTCGCTCCAGCCCGGCGTCTGGAACTTCAGGGTCAGGCCCAGCGTGTCGCGATGGAAGGCGACGGCGCGGTCCATGTCGGCGACGAACTTGATGGCGTAGGTCAGTTGCATCGATTGTCCTCCCGAGGGCGCGCGGGAAGGCTACATCCGGCAAGCAGCGCCATCAACGCGCGGCGGTCTCGACGACGCCCCATCTCGACGACGGCTTTGGGGCTGGCCTATGGTCCGCCGCTTCTCGTCACTCGGAACCGTCATGAAAACCCATCGTATCGGCGTCATCGGCCTCGGCCAGCGCATCGCCCACGTTCTCGGCGCGATGAAGGAGGTCGGCTGGAGCTTTGACCTGGTCGGCTATGTCGACCCGGCGCCGGTGGGCGAGCCGATCATGGCCGGGTTCGGCATCTCCATGGGCCCATCCTGCGCCGACGTTCCCGACCTGCTCCGGCGCGGACCGTTCGACCTCCTCATGATCGGATCGCCCAACCATCTGCATCTCGAACACCTGACCATGGCGTTCGAGGCTGGCTGCCCGATCTTCACCGAAAAGCCCATCGTGCGGACCGAGGACGAGACCCTGTCGCTGGCGCGCAGGCTGGCGAACAGCGCGACCCCGCCGCTGTTCGTCGGCCTGGTGATGCGCTCCATGCCCATCGTCCGCGAGGTGATCGGCCGCATCGACGCGGGCCAGCTGGGCGAGGTGATCTCCATCGACGCCACCGAACATCTGCATCCCGAACACGGCGGCTATCTGGCGCGCAACTGGCGGCGCAAGCAGCAGTGGGGCGGCTCCTACCTGCTCGACAAGGTCTGCCACGACTTCGATATCTTCGGTCGGCTGGCCGGCGCCCGACCAGCCAAGGTGGCCAGCTTCGGCGGCCGGCGCATCTTCCACGATGGTCGGGTCAACCCGCCGACCCACTATTCGGATGGATCGCCGGCCTATTCCCTGCGCGACGCCGGCTGGAGCGGCGCCAACGACGCCTTCCACTCCGACATGGACGTCACCGACCACCAGGTGGCCATCGTCGAATACGCCAACCAGATTCGCCTGTCATTCCACGCCAACAGCCATGTCTCGCTGCAGGAGCGGCGCTGGTACATCGCGGGGACGGAAGGCACGCTGCTCGCCGACCTGGTGCGTAACCGGCTGCTGTTCCGAGGGACCATGGACAAGGGCCGGCCCGAGCGGATGGAGTTCGGCAACCTCACCGACGACAACCACAATGGCGCCGACCAGGCCATGGCCCTTGACCTTAAGGCGAGCCTGGAGGAGGGCGCGCGGTTCCCGGTGACGCCGGGGGATTCGCTGGTGGCCGGCCTGACGGTGATGGCGATCGACCAGGCGATGGACGAGGGTCAGGTGGTGGACTGTGCGCCCATGTGGGCCCGGTTTGACGCGACGTTGGAGCCGGTGGGGTAGTCGACCTCAGGCCTTGGCGGCCTTCAGCGCGGCTTCGCACAGTGGGCCGGTGCGCGGATCGCCGACCAGGTCCGGGCCCATCTGGTTGCAGACATAGCCGATCGCCAGCCTGGCGTCGGGATCGGCGCAGCCGAACGAGCCGCCCCAGCCGGAATGGCCGAAGGCGCGGGGATTGGGGCCATAGATGCCCGGCGTGTTCAGCGCCACCCCCATGCCCCAGCTGTCGACGAAGCCGAGGAACATGTCGGTCCGCCCGGAATGGGTCGCCGGCGCGGTCATCCTGGCCACTGTGGAGGGCGACAGGATGCGCGCGCCATCCAGTGCGCCGCCGGCGGCCAGGGCGGCATAGAGGCGGGCCAGACCCATGGCGCTGGCCTGGCCGTTGGCGGCGGGGATTTCCGCCGCGCGCCAGCCCGGCCGGTTGGGCGCGGCGGGGTCCTGCACCGGGTTGGCGAGCGCCATCAGCGCCGCGGGGGGCAGATCGAGGCCACTCATGTCAGGCTGGCTAATGGGAGGGATGGTTTCGGCGGCGCGATGATCCAGCGCCATCGGCAGGCCGACGAAGATGTCGGCGCTGAGAGGCTTGGCCACAGCCTCGGCGATGAACTGGCCTGGCGAGCGGCCGCAGACGCGGCGGATCACCTCGCCGGCCAGCCAGCCGAAGGTCATGGCGTGGTAGGACGACGCGGTCCCCGGCGGCCAGGCCGGCGCCTGGCGGGCCAGCTTGGCGACACAGCCGTCGAAATCCAGCTCATCGTCAACGCTGGTGGGCTCGGCGAACCCGGGCAGGCCGGCCTGGTGGCTCATCAGCTGGGCGATGGTGACGTCCGCCTTGCCGCCTTGAGCGAACTCCGGCCAGACGCTGGCGACCTTGTCGTCGTAGGCGATCTTCTTGCGGTCCACGAGCGCCGCCACGGCGGTCGCGGTGGCGCCCTTGGTGGCGGACCAGACATTGACCAGGGTGTCGCGCTTCCAGGGCCGCGTCCGGGCGGCGTCGGCATGGCCGCCCCAGAGGTCGACGACACACTTTCCGCGATGAAACACCGCGATGGCGGCGCCGACTTCCCTGTAGTCGCCCGCGCGGCGGAAGTTTTCGGCGAAGGCCTCGCGCACGCCGGCGAATCGCGGCGCCGTAAACCCTTCGATCGGCGCGCCCGTCACTGTGTCTGTCATGGCGTCTCCCCCGTCACTTGGGATTTATGGGTTCAACGCCGGCGCAGGCCCCTGGCGAACAGGTCGATGATCTCCCGCGTCAGGGCCTCGGCGGCGCGCGGGTCGCCTGGCTCGAACCATTTCGGCAGCCACTCGAAGGCGCCCGCGCCCAGTTGCGAGACGGCGGCATAGTCCAGCGACCGGAAGCTGCCGTCGCGAAGGCCCAGTTCGCCAAAGCCCTCGTAGCGCTGCTGCAGGGCCCGGTTGCGCTTCATCAGCGCCTTGCGGGCGCGCTCGGGCAGGGCCTGGCTGCCGTCCATCTGGATCAGCGGCGACAGACCTGACGCCTGCGCCTGGACCAGCAGATAGAGACCTGTGAAGGCCTTCTCCAGGCCGTCGCGGCCGAGCCTGTCGGCGGCCTCGGCGATCCGCTCATAGATGTCCGTCGCCCGCTCCTGGCAGCGGACCACCAGGTCGGTCTTGTTTTCCAGATAGTGGTAGAGCGCACCCTTGGTGGCGCCGAGGCCCGCTACAATTTCCTCCAGCGAGACGCCATCCAGGCCGCGCCGGTTGAACACCTGGGAGGCCGTCATGAGGAGGTGCTCGACCTTGGCCTCCGCCACTGCGACGCGATCGAACGGCTTGGGCGCGGCCGGGAAGAAGCCAGCGATGGAAATTGGCGGCGTGAACACGAAGGCCGGATCGGCGGCCTCGCCATTGGCCACCAGATCGACCAGCGCCTCGACCGTGCGAGCGCGGTAGCTGGAATCAGCGCCCTCGACCCAGTCTTCCGATACCGGCGTCCAGGCGATCAGGCCGAACAGGGTCTGGGCGACGATCTCGTCGTCGCAAGGCCGCAGTGAGCCGTCGGCGGCGCCCTCGCGGATCATGGCGCGCAGTTGCTCGACGTTGCGGGCGTGCGCCTGGTTGATCGCCTCGCGCGCCTCGCCCTTGAGGTAGTCGATCTCGGTCAGGACGGCGACGGGCGCGCGGCGCGGGTCGAGCGACAGGCGGATGAAGGCCGAGATCTTCGCCAACCCATCGCCGCCAGCGCTACTGGCCGTGTCCAGGTCGCCCGCCATGATCTCGCAGCTCTTGCGGTAGACCTGGAACACCAGGTCGTCGCGGTCGCGGACGTAATAGTAGACCGCCGCCCGCGTCAGGCCCTTGGCCTTGGCGATTGCCGACACCGAAGCGCGCGAAACCCCGCGGGCGTTGAACTCGGCCGCGGCCGCTTCGAGCAGGGCTTCCCGCCGCGTGTCCCGGTCGGCGCGGGGCGGGGCCGCAATCGCGTTTTGCTGATGCGCCTTGGCGCTGGGTTGAAGCACGGATCGCCGCTCGCTCTGCCTGCTCGACATGTCAGAACGCTAACATACGTTTTCGTCTGACAGATTGACAAGTAGAAAAACATATCGTTGTCTTGGCATACCAAAACGTCAAATTCCTGCGAAATGGCCGTGGCCGAAGCAGGATAGGGGGAGGAAAGCCATGACCACATTCGCATCGGCGACGCGGTTGCGTTTGCTCTTGTTCGCTGGCGCCGCCCTGGCGCTTTGTCCCGCCGCGACCGCCTGGGCGGCCGATGCGCCGGCCAAGGCCACCGAGGTCGACACCGTCGTGGTCACCGCCGAGCACACCCGGGAAAACATCCTCAACGTCGGCGCCAATGTGACGGCGCTATCGCCCAAGCTGCTGACCGAGACCCGCACGACCACAGCCACGGACCTGGCGACCCTGGTGCCGAACCTGGACGTCAAGACCAATGTGCCCGGCGCCCAGGAGATCATCACCGTGCGCGGCGTCGGCCTGGACGACTTCTCATCCACCAACAACTCCAGCGTCGGCGTCTATGTCGACGACATCTTCCTGGCCTCGTTCGCGGAGATGGACTTCACCCTCTACGACATGGCGGACGTCGAGGTGCTGAAGGGTCCGCAGGGCACGTTGTACGGGCGCAACTCGACGGCGGGGGCGATCAACCTGATCGCGGCCAAACCACAGCTGGGGTCATACAGCGCCACGGCGACGGCGGGTTACGGCAACTACAACACCTTCCAGGCGGACGGCTATGTGAATATTCCGGTCAGCCAGGACCTGGCGTTCCGGTTCTCCGGCCAGACCGACCAGCAGGGGACCGGCTACTGGTACAGCCGGGTGCTGCACCGGGACCTGGGCCGCCAGGACGTGTTCCACGAACGCGGCCAGCTGCTCTACCAGCCCAGCGACAGGCTGACCGTGCTGCTGAAGGTGGAAGGCGAGGAGAACGCCTCCGAAATCGGCGTCGGCAAGTCGTTCTCGACCATCCCCATCCCCGGCTACACGGGAAGCTGCCCCAACTTCAGCGCGCCGCAGAACTGCATCAACCTGCACGGCTATACCGACACCACCGCAAACCCGTTCCAGGGCGACTGGAACCACCTTGCGCCCTATGACGTCTCGTCGCTGAACGCCACCCTGCACGTGGATGCCGATCTCGGCTGGGCCAAGCTGACCTCGATCACCGGCTACATCGATTTCCGCCGGGCCTTCTATATCGACGCCGACGCCGCCCCGACCACGGACGCGGAGTTCTACCAGCACGACGACATCAACCAGTTCAGCCAGGAAGTCCGCCTGGCCGGAACGGTCCACGGCGTCGACTGGCAGACCGGCGTCTACTATTCCAACGACCGCGTGCACAGCTATACGCCGGGGTCGTTCGCCGACTTGAACGGGCTGGACGCCTATATCCATTCCGACCAGTTGACCAATTCCGAGGCGATCTACGCCCAGGCCAAATGGCCGCTGACGAGCCAGCTGACCCTGGTGACCGGCGTGCGGGGCACTAACGAGGATCGCGACTACAACGGCGGGTCGGACCTCTTCATCACCGGCACGACCTCGCCGGTGATCGCGGCGACGGCCGCGCCGATCACCTCGATCAGCAACCAGAACCTGTCCTGGCATCTGGGCCTGAATTGGCGGCCCAATGACGCCACCCTGGCCTATGTCAGCGCGGCGGAATCGACCAAGAGCGGCGGCTTCTTCAACGGCATCACCTTCTCGTCGGCGGCGCTGGCGCCTTACAAGCCGGAAAATCTTACCGACTATGAGGCGGGCCTGAAGACCAGCCTGCTGGACCATCGCGTGCTGATCGACGGCAGCGTCTTCTATTACGACTATCATGACTATCAGGCCCAGACCTTCACCAGCGTCGGCGCCGTCTCGCTGATCAAACTCAGCAACATCGAGAAGGCCAACATCTATGGTCTGGACCTGGGCCTGACCCTTCGCCCCGTCGACGGCCTGTCGGTTCGGGCGGGGGTTGGGCTGCTGCACAGCTGGCTGGGATCCTTCCCCTATATCACCGGCGGCGGCGGCAATCTGGAGCCGGCTGGCAACAAGATGCCCGACGCGCCGGACGCCAGTTTCAACGTGCTGGCCCGCTACGAACATCCGCTGACCGACCAGCTCACCGGCGCCGTGCAGGTGGGCGGGGTCTATGAGGACGCCAACTACAAGGAGGCGCTCAACACGCCCTACCTGGCGTCGCCCGCAAGCTGGGTGTTCGATGGCCGGGTGTCGGTGGCGGGCGGCCAGAAGAGCTGGGAAGCGGCCTTCTGGATCAAGAACATGTTCAACAACCAGCACCCGATCCAGGTGACCGACGACGGCGACAGCGAAGGCTACCGAATGTTCAACAACCCGCGCACCTTCGGCGTCAGCCTGACCAAACACTTCGACTGACCTTCGCCCTTGCATCGGCCCCGCTGAACGCCGACATCAGTCGACCGCTTGGCGGATGGGAGAGCGTAATGGGTGTTGAAGCCGAAGGACTGCAGCTGCGGTCGCTGGTGAAGAGCAGCGGTGAGTTGGAATTGTCGCTGGTCAAGATTCCGACCCCGGAGCCGGGCGAGAACGAGGTTGTGGTCCGCATCGAGGCCGCGCCGCTTAATCCTTCCGATCTCGGCCTTTTGCTGGGGCCCGCGGACCTGAGCTGCGCCGCGCTGTCTGGCGGCCTTCTCAGGGCCCCTGTCCCGCCGCAGTTCATGCGCGCCATGGCGGCCCGGGTCGACCAGTCCCTGCCGGTGGGCAATGAGGGCGGCGGCGTAGTGGTGGCGGCCGGCTCGTCCGACGCGGCCCAGGCCCTCCTCGGCAAGACCGTCGGCGTGCTCGGCGGCGCCATGTACAGCCAATACCGCACCGTGCGGGTGCAGGACTGCCTGGTGGTCGGCGCCGACGCGACGCCCGCGGACGCGGCCTCCTGCTTCGTCAACCCGCTCACCGCCCTGGCCATGGTCGTGACCATGCGCCTGGAGGGCCACAAGGCGCTGGTGCACACCGCCGCGGCGTCCAACCTCGGCCAGATGCTCAACAAGATCTGCATCAAGGACGGCGTCGATCTGGTGAACATCGTCCGCAGCGACGAACAGGCAAAGATCCTCAAGGACATCGGCGCCAAATATATCGTCAGCACCGCCTCGCCGAACTTCATGGAGGAGCTGATCGAGGCCCTGGTCGCCACTGGCGCCACCATCGCCTTCGACGCCATCGGCGGCGGCAAGCTGGCCGGGCAGATCCTGAGCGGCATGGAGATCGCCGCCAACCGCACCGCAACCAGCTACAGCCGCTATGGCTCGACCACCTACAAACAGGTCTACATCTATGGCGGCCTGGACACCGGCCCCACCGAGCTGAACCGGGCCTTCGGCATGTCCTGGGGCCTGGGCGGCTTCCTGCTGACGCCCTTCCTGATCAAGATCGGCCCGGCCGAGGGCCAGAAGCTGCGCGACCGCGTGGCGGCGGAACTGAAGACCACCTTCGCCAGCCACTACACCGCCGAAATTTCCCTCGCCGAAGCCCTGCAGCCCGAGGTGATCGCCCGCTACAACAAGAAGGCGACGGGCGAGAAGTATCTGATCAACCCGAACAAGGGGTTGTGAGGAGAGCGGTTCGCCGTCCAGGTGGCCGCCGGCCGATTTATTCCTTCTCCCCTTGCGGGAGAAGGTGGCCTCCGAAGGAGGTCGGATGAGGGGTCGCGCAGGCCTGTCGGCGCGAAACCACTCGCCCATACAATCCCGTTCGCCGGCGCGACCCCTCATCCGTCGGCTTCGCCGCCACCGTCTCCCGCAAGGGGAGAAGGGGAGCGATATCGCCTCTCGCGCCCGAATAGCGAAATGTGTGAACCTGCTAGCCTCTCCGGGAGAGGTGTGGGTCTACGCCGCCTTGAACCTCAGCGCGCCCATGTAGTCGCGCTTGCCGAGCGGGACGCCGCGCATGCGAAGCATGTCGTAGGTGGTTGTGGCGTGGAAGTGGAAGTTGGGCAGCGAGAAGGACAGGATGAAGCCCTCGACGGTGAAGGGGATGCGGCGGCCGCCCATCTCGAACGCCATGTCGCCGCCTTCCAGGCTATTGATCTGGTCGGCCGTCACCGCCTGAAGGCTCTCGCGGGCGTCGGCGATCACCTTCTGCAGTCCCGCGTAGTTCAACTCGCCCATCGCCGACGGCGGGCCGAACACGCCGGCCTTCAGGCCGTCCAGCGCGCCCTTGGAATGGTGCGCCACCGACCAGATCTGGAACTTGAACGGCAGCATGTTCTCAAACAGGCGGGCCTCGACGATGTCGTCGGGGTTGATGTTGTTTTCCTGAAAGTGCGACAGGCCTCGATCGAGGATTCCCGAGACGGCGCCCAGGGTCTGCAGATAGGTGGGCACAGTCAGATCGAACAGTGAAATCGCCATGGCGGGTCGCCTCCCAAATGTTGGCGCCTACCTAGCCCGCCTCGGGGGTCTTCGGCCAGTCTGTCGCGGCGTCACCCAGCAGCTCTTGCAAGCGCGGCGTGCGCGGATAGGGCTGATTTCGATACTGCCGGAACCCTTCGGCGAACCCCACGCCCAGGTCGCGGCCCTGCCTGGCGCTGAAGCCGCGCATGGAGTCGAGGTAGTCGTTCAGGCCATGCTGCTTGGCGACCCAGGCGTGCTGGCTCTCGTGGCAGAGCAGCATCCGGCTCTTGGTCTCGATCCAGGGCGTGATGTCGACGCCGAAATCCGGCTGGACGCGTTTGCCCTCGCGGTCGCGGCCGCCGATGGGATCGATCCAATAGAGGTGCGGAATGGCCGCCAGCGGGGCGGCCTCGCCGGTGACATAGTTGGGTACGCTGGCGGCGAAACAGGCGTCGCGGACCAGCACGCTGACCGCCTCATGGTCGGGATGATAGTCGACAGGCGAGGGCGCCAGCACGACGTCGGCGCGGGCCCAGCGCACCATCTCGGTGATGCGCCGGCGCGACGGGTCGTCGTTGAAGACGCCGAGGTCGGGCAGGCCGGCGCAGCGATAATCCGCGCCGATGATCGCCGCCGCGCGGGCCGCCTCGCCCTGGCGCAGTTGCGAGGCGTCCTCAAGCGACAAGGTCTCCGATCCGCAATCGCCGCCGGTGGCCGTGACGATGTTGATCCGGTGGCCAAGGCTGGCGAGCAGGGCCAGGGTCCCGGCGGCCAGGGTCTCGATGTCGTCCGGATGGGCGTGGCAGGCCAGGATATTGGCCATCAGGCGCGCGCCCGGTCCGGAAACAGCGGCTGGACCACGCCCGGGTCGGGGCCTGATTCAGGCATGGCCTCGCCGTCCGGAATGACGTCGACCTCGACCTTCAGCTTGGCTTCGCGCGAGGTGAGCATGATGGAATCGACCGGCGCCACGTCACCGTAGTCGCGCCCAATGGCCAGGGTGATGTGGTCCTCGCCGGAGCGGATGGCGTTGGTGGGATCGAATCCGATCCAGCCCAGCTGTGGCCCGCACCAGACCTGCACCCAGGCATGAGTGGCGTCGGCGCCGGCCAAGCGCGCCTTTCCCGGCGGCGGGATGGTGCGCAGGTAGCCGCTGACATAGGCCGCCGGCAGGCCCAGCCCGCGCACCGCGGCGATCATGATGTGGGCGAAGTCCTGGCAAACGCCCCGTCTGGCCTCGAAGGCCTCATCGATCGGGGTGGTGACGTCGGTGGCGGTGGGGTCGTAGGCGAAGGCGTCGTAGATCCGGCGCATCAGCGCATCGGCGCCCGCCGCTATGGCGCCGCCGGCCGGGAAGCACTCCCGCGCGAACTCGGTGATCTCGGCAACGATCGGCGTGCGCGCCGTGGGGTAGATATAGGAGGCCGGGCTATCCGCGCCGAGGTCACCCGTCTCCAGACTATAGGCCCGGATCGCCTCCCACGCGGGCCCCGGATCGCCCGGATCGATCGCCCGCGCGCGCACCTCGACCCGGCTGTGGGACTGGATGATCAGCTCGTCGTGCGGCGTCTCGATGGTGACCGAGATGGTCTCCTCGCCGAACGGGCCGATCCGGCTCGATCGTTGCGTTGGCGCCGGCGTGACGGTGACGCCGCTCTCAAACACGGTCTGATAGCTGTTGGATACCGGCGTCAGGCGAAGGACGCAGCGGGCGAAGGTCAGGGCCCCGTCGTAGCTGTAGGTGGTGCGGTGGCGGACGGTGTAGATCACGCCAGCGCCGCCAGCTTGGTGGTTGGAATGGCGTTGGCGCCCTGCAGGAAGTAGCGGTCGGCGATGGCGCCAGACAGGGTCAGCAGGGTCTGTTCCACCGACGCCATGTCCTCGACCCCAAACTCGCCGGCGTCGGCGGTCTCCAGCCGGGTCGCCAGCGGCAGGACGATCCGGTTGGGCGCCTCAAGAATGCCATCGTCCAGCAGCGAGGGCAGGGCGGCCAGGTGGTCTTTCAGCGCCAGGACCTGGAAGGCGGTCGAGCGGGTGTTGAACGGGTCGAGCATCACCATGTCCCGCACCGGGCGCAGGGCCAGTCCGACGAGGTAGCGCGCGCGATAGGTGATCTGGCTGTCGGCAAGATCGAGCAGCAGGTCGAGATCGTCGATGGTGGCGTCTTCGTCGGCCAGGGCGCGGGCCAGGCGGCAGGTGTTGACCCCCCGCTCGATGCGCCGGCCCATGTCGAGGAAGCGCCAGCCGACGCCGCGGTTCATGTTTTCCTGCGCCAGGCCGGACAAGGCGGCCAGGATCTGCAGCGCGGTCTCCACCTGCTGCAGCACGCCGGCTTCGGACAACGGATCCTGCGCCGGCTCGTTCAGCCGGTTCTCCAGATTGACCAGCAGGGCCCAGAAGTCCGGCGACAGCCGCTCGCGCATGCTGGAGGCCGTGCGGCGCGAAGCCTGCACCAGCCGGATCACCGAACCGCCGGCGTCGCGGTCCAGCAGCGCCTTGCGCGCCGCTTCCACCGCCCGCAGATCGCCGGACTCCTCGTCCAGGGCGTTCCAGGTGATCAGCAGTTCCTGCAGCTTGCCCAGGGTCTCGCCGGTGCTGTGCAGCGCCGCTTCGGAGTCCATCAGGCTGGTGCACAGGCTGCGGGCCAGCCGCAGGGTGGCCTCGGCGCGCTCCAGATAGCGGCCGAGCCAGAACAGGTTGTCGGCGGCGCGGCTGGGCAGGTGGCCCAGGATGCGGCGCACCGTCACGTCCTCGCGATTGGCCAGCAGGCTGATCCGCTCCACCGGCGCCTCCGACAGCACCCAGACGTCTGCCGACCGGGCGTGGTCGCCCATGGAGATGGCGCGCACATCGGGCCTGTCCGAGGTGCGGCAGAAGCCGCCGGGCATGATCTTCATTCCATCCGGGGTCGCCGCCGCATAGACCCGCAGGACAAAGGGCGAGGCTTCCAGCCGCCCGTCGTGCAGGACGGGCGTGGTCGACAGGCGCACCACCTCCTGGCCGACGAAGTCGCCCGGGCGGTCCTCGAAACGGCGCATGAAGGCGTCGCGTTCGGTGGCGGTAAGGTCGGCCATGACCCTGGCGCGGGGAGTGACACCGTCCGGACCCGCGCCGTCGAAGGCCGGGGCGATGGCCAGGGTTTCCAGCTGCGCCTCGACCAGGGCCCGCTCAAGCGGCTGCCCGCACCACCAGGTGGCTACATTGGGCATCTTCAGGTCTTCGTTGAGAAGTCGCCGGCAAAGCTTTGGCAGAAAACCCAATAATGCCTTGGACTCCAGAACACCTGAGCCAGGCATGTTCAACACCGCGACCTCGCCGCCGCGCATGGCCTCCACCAGGCCCGGCACGCCCAGGTGCGAAGACGCGTTGAGCTCCAGAGGGTCGATGAAGTCGGCGTCCACCCGCCGCCACAGCACGTCGGCGCGCTTAAGGCCGGCGATGGTGCGGATGTAGACGCGGCCGTCGCGGACGACCAGGTCATCGCCCTCGACCAGCAGGAAGCCGAGGTAGCGGGCCAGGTGCGCCTGTTCGAAATAGGTCTCGCTGAATGGCCCCGGCGTCAGCAGGCAGATGCGTGGATCGGCCCGTCCGGCGGTGGACGCCAGCCCCTTGCGCAGCCCGTCAAAGAAGGGGGCCAGCCGCTGGACGTTCATGGCGTTGTAGAGGTTGGGATAGGCTCTCGCGAGCACCAGCCGGTTCTCCAGCGCATAGCCGGCGCCGGAGGGCGCCTGGGCGCGGTCGTCCAGCACCCACCAGCGGCCGTCAGGTCCGCGGCCCACGTCGGCGGCGTAGATCTGCATGTAGCGGCCGCCGGGCGGCATGATCCCCCGCATCGCCCTGATGAACTCCGGGCTGCCGGTGATCGACGCGGCGGGCAGGGCGCCTTCGGCCAGCAGGTTCGCCGGGCCATAGATGTCCTGCAGCACCGCCTCCATCAGGTCGGCGCGCTGCTCTACGCCGGCGGCGATCTGGGTCCAGTCGGCTTCGGACAGCAAAAGGGGCAGGGGGTTCAGCGGCCAGCTCCGCTCGGTCTCCTCGCCATAGACCCGGTAGGTGACGCCGGTGTCGCGGATATGCCGGGTGGCCAGGCTGAAGCGGCTGTCGAACTCCTGTTCGGGATATTCCGCGAAGTCGCCGAGGAAGTGCATCCAGTGGTCGCGCGGACGGCCCATGCCGTCGAACAGCTCGTCGGGGATGCCCTGCACGGTGCGATAGCCGCGCAGCCAGCCGCTCAGCCGCGCCGCTGCGTCCGCGTCGAGATCCCCACGTCGTCTGGCCGCAACCGTCCGGTCACCCATGGGGCGTCCTTAAGTCCAGGGTGAGCGGAAACTCCCTGGAACCTTCTTCGATGGGGAGCGTCACCACGCCGGGACTGTGTCCATGGTCTTCGAACCGCGCCCTGCGGCGCGCCTGCGCCTCATAGGAATTGACCGGGAAGGTATCATAGTTGCGTCCGCCCGGGTGGGCGACGTGATAGACGCAGCCGCCCAGGGAGCGGTTGTTCCAGCGATCGACGATGTCGAAGGTCAGCGGCGCATTGACCGGCAGCGTCGGGTGCAGGCCGCTGGGCAGTTTCCACGCCTTGTACCGCAGGCCGGCGACCGTCTGCATGGAGACGCCGGTGTCGGTCATCGGCAGCACGCGGCCATTGCAGGTGATGGCGTGGTGTTCCGGGTTGAAGCCCGTGGCCTTGACCTGCAGACGCTCCACTGAGGAGTCGACAAACCGCACCGTCCCACCTGCCGTCGTCTCCTCGCCCATCACATGCCAGGGCTCCAACGCGTGGCGCAGCTCCAGGCCGACGCCGCCGTACTGGACCTCGCCGTGCATGGGGAAGCGGAACTCGAACTGGGCCTGATACCATTCCAGATCAAACGAATAGCCGGCGCCGTTCAGGTCCTGGATCACATCCTGGAAGTCGGCCCAGACGAAGTGGGGCAGCATGAAGCGGTCGTGCAGCGCCGTGCCCCAGCGCACCGTGCGGCCGGCTTGCGGCTCGCGCCAGAACCAGGCGATCAGGCCGCGCAGCAAGAGTTGCTGGGCCAGGCTCATGCGCGCGTCCGGCGGCATCTCGAAGCCGCGGAACTCGAGCAGGCCGAGGCGGCCGGCCGGGCCGTCGGGCGAATAGAGCTTGTCGATGCAGATCTCGGTGCGGTGGGTGTTGCCGGCCACGTCGACCAGCAGGTTGCGTAAGAGCCGGTCCACCAGCCAGGGCGCCGGCGCCTCGTCGCCGCCATCACAGCCTTCAGGGGGCGGGATCATGCCCAGGGCGATGTCGAGTTCGTAGAGGCTGTCATGCCGCGCCTCGTCGATCCGCGGCGCCTGGCTGGTCGGGCCGACGAACAGGCCTGAGAACAGGTAGGACAGCGACGGATGCCGCTGCCAGTAAAGCAGCAGGCTCTTCAGCACGTCCGGCCGGCGCAGGAAGGGCGAGTTGGCGGGGCTGGATCCGCCGACCACCACATGGGCGCCGCCGCCGGTGCCGGTGTGACGGCCATCGATCATGAACTTGTCGGCGCCCAGGCGGATGGCGCGGGCGTCCTCATAGACGCCAGTCGTGATCTCCACCGACTCCCGCCAGGTCGCCGCCGGCTGGACGTTGACCTCGATGACGCCGGGATCGGGGGTGACCTTGAGCACGCCCAGGCGCAGATCGTCCGGAGGTGTATAGCCCTCGATCCGCACCGGGATGTCCTCGGCGGCTGCTTCCAGTTGGGCAAGCAGCTCAAGATAGTCCTCCAGCCGCGCCACCGGCGGCATGAAGATGTAGACATAGCCCTCGCGCGCCTCGGCGGTCAGCGCGGTGCGCACCGGCGGCGACTTGGCGGCCTTTTTCTTCGGCGGCTCGGCCCCGCCCAGCGCCTTCACACGCAGGATCGCCTCGTAGTTCGGCAAGGGGCCGCGGTACTCGTAAGGGTCGACCGGGGTGATGTAGGGATAGTCCTTCGGCTTCAGCTCAGGCAACGAACCCAGGGGCAGGCGCAGGCCGACCGGGGAGTCGCCGGGCGCCAGGTAAAGGTTTCCGCGCTTGAACCGCCAGGCCTCGCTGAGCCAGCCCTCGCCCTCCGCCTTGGCCAGCGGTCGACGGATGGGCAGAACATAGCCGACCGGCTTGGACAGGCCGCCGGCCATCGCCTTGATGAGGGTGGCCCGGCCCGCCGCGTCGTCGAGCGACGCGTTGGTAATATCTACGTTTTCCGGGAGATCAGCTTCGGACTTAATCCAATGCAGCGGATCTTCGCGGGCCGGCAGGATGTAGTCGGGGTCGAGGCCAAGCCTGGGCGCGAGCCGGGCGAGCAGCGCCAGGGCGTCCTTCGAGGTCGCTTTCGGCTTGTCCCCCGGATCGGGCGCGCGCCAGACCGGCCGGCCGTCCTTGCGCCAGAACAGTCCCAGCGCCCAGCGGGGCAGGGGCTCGCCCGGATACCATTTGCCTTGGCCGAAATGCAGCAGGCCGCCCGGACCGAACCGGTCGCGCAGACGGCCCAGCAGTTCCCGCGCCATCACCGGCTTGGTCGGCCCGGACGCGGCGGTGTTCCACTCGGGCGCCTCGAAATCATCGATCGAGACGAAGGTCGGCTCGCCGCCCAGGGTCAGGCGCACGTCCTGGCTTTGCAGGTCCTGTTCGATGCGGTCGCCGAGCCTGTCCAGCGCGTCCCATTCCGGATCCTGGAACGGCTTGGTGATGCGGATGGGGTCGACCAGCCGGGTCACCTCCATCGAGAACTCGAAATGGCTGGCCTGGGCGCTGGCGCCGGTCACCGCGCCGGTGATCGGGGCCGAGGACCGGTAGTGCGGCGAGGCCGCCAGCGGCAGATGGCCTTCGCCGCAGAGCAGGCCGGAGGTGACGTCGAAGCCGATCCAGCCGGCCCCTGGCAGGTAGATCTCCGCCCAGGCGTGAAGGTCGGTGAAGTCGGTCTGGGTTCCGATCGGCCCGGCGATCGGGTCGATGTCCGCCTTGAGTTGGATGAGATAGCCGGACACGAACCTGGCCGGCAGACCCAGCTTGCGGGCGATCTGCACCAGCAGCCAGGCGCTGTCGCGGCAGGAGCCGGAGCCGAGCATCAGGGTCTCGTCCGGCGTCTGCACCCCGGCCTCCATCCGCACCACATAGCGGACCTGTTGCTGGACCTCGGCATTCAGGCCGACCAGGAAGTCCACCGTGCGGCGGCCGTTGGGCTTCAGCTTGGCGACGAAGGCGCTGAGCAAGGGGCCGTCCTCGTCGACCTCGTGATAGGCGGCCAGGTCCTGGGTCAGGTCGTCGGGGTAGGCGAAGGGCAGGACCTCGGCATAGGGCTCGACGAAGAAGTCGAACGGATTGATCACCGCCATCTCGGCGGTCAGGTCGACGACGATCTCCAGTTCGGTGGTCCGCTCGGGAAACACCAGCCGCGCCAGCCAGTTGCCGTGCGGGTCCTGCTGCCAGTTGATGAAGTGGTTCGCCGGCTTGATCTTCAGCGAATAGCTGGGAATGCGCGTGCGGCAATGGGCGGCCGGGCGCAGACGCACGATGTGCGGGCTGAGCTCCACCGGTTCGTCATAGCGATAGCGCGTGACGTGGTTGAGGGCGGCGATGACCGGCAGTTCGGCCTCCTTGACGGCGATGGCTTCTTCCTAGCCAGCCTGACGGGCCGGCCACAAGCGCCGCGAAGCCAGAACGCGCGACGGAGTCCATTCGCACAATGATCCGGCGCCGCGGCAAAGGCGACGGAAATCAGGGCCGAAACGCCTCAGGCGCGGAAGAAGACCTCATCCAGGCTCGCGGTGGCGGCGCGCAGAGCGCGAGTGCTGTCATAACCCTCCCGCTGGGACAGGATGGCGTAGGTAATCAGCAGCGACCGACGCGGCGCGCCGGTACGGTTCAGCGTGCCGCCATGCAGCAGGTTGGCGTCGAACAGCAGGATGTCGCCGGCCTCGCCCGCGATCGTAATCGCGGTCAGGTCGGCAGCTTCCGTCGCGGCTTCCGGGTCCACGCAGCGATGGGTTCCGGGGGCAAGGCGCGTCGCGCCGTTGTCCGGACCGAACGGATCGAGGAAGACCAGCGCCGAGACGGTCTCGGCCAGCCGGGGGTCGGGGCCATCGCGGTGCAGGGCCTGTTGGCCGCCGTCCCGCCGCGGCTCGCGGCCTTCCACATGAGCCAGAAAGAAGGGCTGCCCGAGGATGCGGTGCGCCGCCGCCAACATCGCAGGCAGGCGACAGACGGTCTGGACCGTCGGATCGACATCCACCACGGCATGCCGCCAGTCGGCGCCGCGAGGCGCGGGCCAGCCATCCGAGGGCCGGAACCCGGTCTCGAAGGCGGCGCGGAGCGGGGCGATCCAGTCCGCCGGCACGGCGCCGCGCAGGAGCAGATAGCCCTCACGGTCGAGCCGCTCGGCGGCATCCGCGTCAGATCCGCGATCCAGAATCAGGTCACCGGTTTGGTTCATGTCGTCGCCCTGGCGCCGGGTGCGCGATCAGCCATCGCGGTCTCGGGTCATCAAGACTCGCCGCCGGCTAGCCGCGTCAGTTCTCTGTACTTATCATCAAGATCGTCCAATTGCCGCTGCACCTCCAGCCTGGCCATGGCCGCGCTCAGATACTGCTCTCGTGCCCTGCGGTAACTCTCCGCCGATATTTTCACGACAGGCGTACGCCAGCGGCCTTGGATACGTCCGTCGCCACCGGCGTGCGAGGCGACCTCACGCGGCGGCCCCGCGACACGGTCCTTGGCGCCGCTCAGTTCGGCCACCACCGAGAGCAGGCGTTCAATGGGTAAATTGAGCAATTGATCCAACTGATCTTCATCAAGTCCCGCAATAGACTCCGGAAAACGGGTCTCCAAAACGTCGATGATCAATTTATCCAATTCATGCATTTGGTCTTCAGCAAGCAGGCGATCGCTATTGAGCGCTAGGGCGGCGTCGGACAGAATCTTTATTTCGCTGCCGTGGTGTCGTGCTTGCGCGTTCCATCGGTCTTGCAGCAACTCTTCCTCGCTGAATTTTCCGTCGTGATCGTCGCTATCGACCGCAACATATTTTGGCGAAGACACAATCCGCTCCGCCGCGTCCATCTGTTCCGCGGTGCAAATAAGACCCAGGCGAGAGACCAGCTCTGCGATGAATTCGCGAGGATATTCGCTTAGTTGTTCATAGGTTACGATGTGCACCGGAAACACGGTGCGCGCCACAAACGACATCAAGTCAGCGTAAGTCCTCGCGACGTCCTCGATTACGGCGGTAAATTCCACCCTTTCGTGCTTGGCGATACTTTCACATATATCCAATTGATGCCGTACGACCACCACGACCTGCGGGTTTCTCAGCCACGCGGAAAACTGATCAAAACAGTATAGATCTGACGGATTTTTCCAGCCCCATACGGGATATTTTGCGTCCCTGGATCTGATATTGCTTCGCGTTTCCATTTTCGCGACAGACTCGCCGAGTCTCACGATCGGCGTGCCCTCATGCTTCAGTGGATGCACATCCGGCATCTCGACCCCAAGCTCGCGCAGGATGCCGGATATCGCCGACGTGCCACCCCTTCCTACGCCAAGAACAACAACGGTCTTCTCGCTTGGAGACTCTGGAATGGCATTAATACTTCTGAATGGCGCATACGGTTTGGAACTCCGTGATGTATCCACCGCAATCGCTGATTCATTGCTGATCAACGCATATTCTTGTCTTGTCACACCAGGCCCCGAAACACACTCGACAAGTCAACCATTGCCGCGATTTCGACTCGCCAATGGGGTAATTCGGCGAGCCTACGCCGGTTCCGGTCCAACTACAACGAGAGTCAAAGGTGTCTGAAGCTCGTCTGCTGTAGTGTGGAAGAGTTCGACGCGTAAATTCGCTGCAACTTGGGTCTCGCCCGCCGCAAGACCGCCAGCCGACGGGCGCCAAGCTGGGTGACGGCCGTCGTCTTACTGACGTGACGGGCCGAGGCGCCATTGAGCGGGGCGAAATACGTGTTGCACCGCAAAGCCCTTGAGTCGAATGCTGTTGAGGGAACAAATGGGCTCGCGACGGTTTGAAGGCGGATGACGATGCGGACTGGTTCGACGGGTGGACGAAAGGCCTTCGCGCTTGGCCTCTGCGCGCTATGGCTCGCCGCCTTGGCGACCGGCGCCAGCAGCCAGGCGCAGAGCCTTGACCGGCCGTTGTCGCCACCGGGAAAATACACGTTCGCGCCCAATCAGCTGGCGGCCAATCAGTGGTACCAGCCGGGGGGCGGGCTCATCAACGGTCACATCACCGAGAGTTTTGGCCGTGAGGAGCTGTGGCCAGGTCTGAGGACACGGCTGAAAACCAACCATGGCGCCCTGGGCATTCCGGCGGCGGAAATCGGTTTCATGACCAGCGGGACGCTCGCGCGCTTCCGCGCGGAAGGTTTGCGAGTCAGCGTGGAGACGCCGGCCTTCACCCAATGCCTCAGCGGCGCCCAGATCGCCGACCTGGAATTGGCCGGACGCTCCCCGCCCGGGCGCAATCTGTTTCAAACCATCTTTCATGTCGCCGGCGAAAGCGGCCGGACAGATCCTACCGGCAAGGGCTGGTTCGTGACGCGCGACGGCCAATCCTACACCCCGGACGAAGTCGTGCTGGATGAGCGCGTCCCCAATCTCCTGGCCAGTTTCGATCTGGACACCCTGCTGCGGAACGCCGCCACGCAGGGGTGGGCGGCCCGAAAGGCGGCGGCGCGACATGACCCCTGCGCCGCCGCCTCGGCGTTTCACCCGGGGGTCGACCGCTTGACCGGATTGCTCGGCGACTACCTCGCCTACCACAGTGCGCTCGCCGCGCGCTTTAAGGCGCCGCCGGCCTTTTCATTCCATTGGAATGTGAACGCCGGGTGGGAGTGGCGGGACGAGCCATGCCTGGACGCCTTGGCGCAGAAGGATCCCGATCCGAAGACGTTCGAGCACGACTACCGTTATCTGGCGGGCGCCTGCCATCGGGACAGCGCGACCCTGGCGCGGTTGCTCGACCAGCTGTGCGCCGCTCACGCCTGCCCGTTCGCTGTCTATCTGGACATGGATCTGGTCTATCTGACGCCCTATGCGATCGACGCGATCCAACGCGACAAGGCCGTCATACGCGCTCATGGCGTCGCCTTCGGCATCGACCTCACCGACGAATGCGACGGCAAGCCGGGCTGTGTCGACGGCCTGACGTCCGTCGATCACTTCGGCGTCGTGCCTGCCAATTCGGGATCGAACGACAACGGCCTCGACCAGCAAACCATCGTCAACACCTACGATTTTCTCAGGCGCAGCGGCGTGATTGACGCCGACACGCACGTTCGGATCCAGAGCTGGTCCACGCGTCCCCATGAAGTCGGAGCGGCTGTGTCGGAAAAGAGTCCGGGATCATTCGCCAATACGGCGCTTTATCTGTTCGCCAACCGGCTCGAGCCGGAGCATTTGGCGGCGACGTCCACGCACTGACCGGCCGCTGCGCAGGCCGCGACGGCTTCCAGCGCCCGCCAGACAGGATGGCGGACGGGGTGAGATTCGAACTCACGGTGGGCTCACACCCACGGCGGTTTTCAAGACCGCTGCCTTAAACCACTCGGCCACCCGTCCGGTGCGCGGCTCATATCAGGCCGATGGAGCGGGCTCCAGCCTGCAAACCATCAGTAGCGCGCCTCGGTCTCGGCC
>Ga0302314_10005038_pt1 | contig 24149 bp, 15 predicted proteins | sample III_Palsa_N2_3_FD_200533 | JGI IMG/M metagenome (GOLD analysis project Ga0302314, IMG submission 200533) | Peat permafrost microbial communities from Stordalen Mire near Abisko, Sweden - III_Palsa_N2_3 | ecosystem: Environmental > Terrestrial > Soil > Palsa > Peat permafrost | place: Sweden... | reverse complement strand
CGCGACGAGTCCCTGCTCGTCCCCGCCGTCCTGGACCTGCCCGGCATCCGCGCCCAAGCAGCCCGAGGCGAACAGATCCCCGCCCTGTGGCGCGCCCTGACCGCCGGCCCCACCCGCCGCACCACCGCCACCACCGGGAGCGCCGGAACCGCTACCAGCGAGCAGACACTCGCCCAGCGCCTCGCCCCGCTCTCCCCGGCCGAGCAGGACAAGGCACTACAGGACCTGGTCGTGGCCCACGCCGCAGCAGTCCTCGGCCACACCGCACCCGACGCAGTGCGGCCCGACCTGACGTTCCGCGAGATGGGCTTCGACTCGCTGGCCGCGGTCGAACTGCGTAACCGGCTCAATGCTGCGGCGGGCACGCGGCTGCCGTCCACGCTGGTCTTCGACCACCCGACCCCGTCGGCGCTCGCCGCACACCTGCGCGGGAAGCTCGTGGATCAGGGCCAGGGCCGAGGTCAGGGTCAGGGGGACGCCGGGGTCGGCTACACCCCCGTGCTCAGGGAACTCGACAAGCTGGAGGCAGCGCTCGCACTCGCCGGAGCAGGAACGGGAACGGGAGCAGGAGCCGCAGCCGGAGCCGGAACCGCAGCTGAGGACGAGGAGGCCAGGTCCGCACTGATCGCGCGGCTGGAGGCGATCGTCCAGAGCATGCGCGACGCGGACGGGGCCGCCGGACCCTCGGGATACCGACAGCTGACCGAGGCGACGGACGAGGAGATCTTCGACCTCATAGACAACGACATGGAGTTCTAGATGATCACGGACGACACTGTGCGTATGTATGTCATGAGTGGACCGCAGCGTGAGCTGCGGTCGTCGGTGGTGCCCGCATGAGCCCCGCCACCGGAGTCCCGGAATCAGCGAGGGAGCCCGCGCCCGTCCCGCACCCCGGCGGGCTGGTGCGGGACCTGCTGCCGCCGACCGCCGTGGTGGTGGACGTCTTCGGCGATGTCCTGGACGCCGACCGGTACCCCGAGGCGCGGTTGTTCCCCGAGGAGGAGGCCGTGATCGCGGAGGCGGTCGCGAAGCGGGGACGTGAGTTCATCACCGCGCGCTTCTGCGCGCGGCGCGCACTGGCCGAGTTGGGCTTCCCGGCGGTGCCGCTCGTCCCCGGCGAGCGGGGCGCGCCGAGCTGGCCGGCTGGCGTCGTCGGCAGCATGACCCACTGCGAGGGCTTCCGGGCCGCGGCGGTTGCCCGGGAGGCGGACCTCGCCTCGCTGGGCATCGATGCCGAGCCCGCCCTCCCGCTGCCGGACGGCGTGTTCGAGTCGGTGACGATTCCGGCGGAGCGCGGGCCGCTGGCCGCGTTGGCGATGACCACGCCCGGTGTCCCGTGGGACCGGCTGCTGTTCTGCGCTAAGGAGGCCGTCTACAAGGCGTGGTTCCCGCTCACCCACCGGTGGCTCGACTTCGAGGAGGCGCACGTCGTCTTCCAGCGGGACGACGGCTTCAGGGCGCGGCTGCTCGTCGACGGCCCGACGGTCGACGGCCGCACGTTGGACGGGTTCACCGGCCGTTGGCTGATGCGGGACGGCATCGTCGCCACCTCGGTGACGGTCGAGCACTGACCGGCCGCAGCCCTCCGCCCGCCACCCGTACTGGCGGAACGCTGCGGTCGGCACGCACGTCCACCAGGTCACCCGCCCCAGGGCTGGTTGATCTCATGGGCGAAGTCCAGCCACATCTGTGCCACCTGCAAGGCGACCTGCTTGACGTGAACAGTGCAGTGGGGCGGCACCACGCCCAGCAGGTTGGTGAGGTTCCGCGGTCCCGCGGAGTAGGACTGCAACATGACCAGCAGGCGCCGTCCCGACTCCTGCTGGCGCAGGGAGGGGTCACGTGACAGCTTGGTCAGCAGCGTCGCCGTGTCGTTCACGACTCTCGCCGTGGCGACCGGACCCGCGGGTTCCGCGACCCGCTGCGCCGGGATGATGCGGGCCGGGGCCGGGGTCGCGCCCTGCCGGTGGGGTACGGGCTCCAGTCCGGCCCGCAGGCGCTTGCGGACGTCGCCCACCGTCGCCGGGGACACCCCCGCCGCCCGGGCCAGTTCCCGCAGTGACGCGTGCGGCCGCTGGGCGATGAGTTCCGCCGCGCGCAGTCGGCCCGCCGCGCTGTTGAGCGGGCGGACGCGGCCGTCCCGTCCCACCCGGGCCTCCACCGAGGACCCCTGCTCGTCGCTCGTCCGCTTGCGCAGGGTGGCCACGGTCTTCGCGCCGAGGCCGGCGGTCTGGGCGATGGCACGGTCGGACATGTACGGGTGGGAGGTGATGATCCGCTTGGCGGCCGCGCGCCGGTCGGCTTGTGAGAGCGGGAGGCCATGGGTGACGTTGACCTGCACCGAGTGGAGGAAGGCGTCCTCGGCCGGGCCCCGGAAGAACTCGACCTCAATCGTGTCGCGTCCGCGCAGGACCGCCGCCATCAGCCGGTGGGCGCCGTCGATCACCCGCCAGGTGCGGGCGTCGACCAGGATGGGCGGCAGCGGGTTGTCCAGCTCGGAGAGGCGGACGACGTGCTCGCTGCTCAGTCCTTCGAGGCGCGGGGAGTCCCCCGGGAGCAGCGAGGAGATCGGCAGCGAGACCGGAGCTGCGGAATCCGGCACGGGGGAGTGCTCCACGACCGCAGGGGCCGCGTGTTCATGTACGTCGGATACCGGCCGATCCGCATCGGACCGGAGCACGCTCGATGATCTGACTCCCTGCTGCCTGGTGCCGCCCCCGGAGACGACGAGTTCGAATTCCTGCTCGGCCTTCCGCTGCTGCGGGACACGCGCGATCCCGACGGAGGACTGCCGCCGCACCGGGGACGTTGCCTCGTAGATGAAGGACTGATCGGTTCTGATCAACTGAATACACGCTCCCTCCCGTCACGCCGGCCCCCGTGGCGACCAGCTTCGGAAGAGAGCATCGCTCTCGGTGTTCCGGCGGAGTTCCGCACTGATTCCGGAAGGCTCGCGCTGCCGCCGCCACCGGGGTTCCCGGTCGCATCGCCGCAGGTCACGGCAGGTGAGAGGACCCCTCAGTGGGGACCGGAACCCCTTCACCGCGCCGGTCGGCGCAGACCGCGGCAGGGGCTGCAAAGGGGACTGCTTGATCCCCAACTACCGCGCTGACCAGGCACTTTGATGCCGAATGGCGGAATCGGAACGGTGCCGGGGCCGCGCCGGATCGCCGACTCCTACGACCGGAACGGATGAGGAACGGCCATTGGGAGGCTGGCTCCGAGCCAGTCAACCTCTCCCGGCAGATTGCCCCTGCCCCATCCTGGAGGACAAAAACATGCGTCGCTACCTCGCCTACCCCGCCCTGATCGCCGCCGCCGTCACCCTCAGCGTCCTGCCGGCCGTCACCGGCGGTGCCGCGCTTCACCGGGCGACGGTCGTGAGTGCGGGCGCCGCGGTGCCGATGGCCGACGACCCGACGAACGACGCGATCACCGTGACGACGATGGCCGACGACCCGACCAACGACGCGATCACCGTGACCCCGATGGCCGACGACCCGACCAACGACTGACCTCTCCTTTCACGTACGACAGGCGCACCTGTCGACGCCTATCTGCTCCATCAGCGTGGCAGCATCGGACCTGCATTGCGAGGCCCGGTCCGCGTGACCAAGTGCTTCCAGCATCTGTGACATGGCATCAAGGGCGATTGCGCGCTCGTGCCGGTCAGCTGCGGCAAGTGCCAACGCCCTCTCGTGGCGCCCCAGGGCCTCTCTCTGACGGCCCAGATTGTTCAGCACGAAACCGACGATGTTCTCGATCGCCGCCTGACGGCCGTCGGGCCGCTCGGTTCCGGGCGCGGGAGCCGCGGTGATCCGACTGATCTCCGCGTCCGCCTCCTCCAGTCGACCGAGTCCGCACAGACCGAGCGCCTTCTTCGCGACGATGAGCTGCTGTAGTGATCTCGTTCCCAGTCGCTGGCACAGCAGTTCTGCTGTCTCCAGACATTCCACTGATTCCCGCCAGTAGCTGAGTCCGGCATGGGCGCCGGCCAGATCGAGCAGCGCCACGACCTCTCCCTTGACGTCTCCCAGCCGGCGGGCGATGTCCAGTGCGGCCCGGGCCGCGGCGGCCGCGGCCGCGTGGTCGCAGAGCAGGTTGCGCGCATCGCTGATGTAGGTGAGCGTGAGCGCCTCCTCCCGCAGGTCGCCCAACTCCTGGTGGCAGGCGAGCGCTTCGTGCAGCCCTAGGAGGCCCTGACGCGGGTCGCCCGAGGCGTTCAGGAACAGGCCCAGTCGCGTCAGACAACGGGCCTGCGCCGGCCTGTCCTTCAGCTCCGTGGCGATGGCCAGGGCGCGTTTGAGCAGGTCGATCCCCTTCTCGGGTTCCCCGCGGTCCCAGTAGCCGAGCGCGTGGTTGGTCAGACTCAGCCGGATCAGGGTCTGGTCGCCGAGCCGTTCGGCCGCGAGTACCGACTCCTCGCCCATGGCGAAGGCGTCCGCATAGAAGTCCTGGAGACGGAGGAAGGCGGTGAGGCTGCGGGCGATGATCGCCGTCTGCCGGTCCAGCCCGCAGGTGTAGGCGCTGTGGACCGATGCCACCAGGTTGGCCCGGTTCAGCGAGAACCAGCGCAGTGCGGCGTCAGCGGAGGCGAAGGTGCACGGTGACTGGCAGGTCGATCCTTCCCAGGGGTAGCTCGCCCGCCCGGGGAAGAGCACGGCGCCGGCCGCGTCGGCGGCACGGGAGTAGTAGTGCAGCAGGTTCTCCAGCGCTGCGGCCTCCTCCTGCTGGGTCTCCTGGCTGCGCAGGGTGCCGGCGAAGCTGCGCACCAGGTCGTGGAAGACGTAGCGGTTCCGCTGCTGCTGCTGCACCAGGTGCACGTCGAGCAGGTGCTCCAGGATGCGCTCGGCCTGGAGGACCGGGATCCTGAGCAGCGCGGCGGCCGAGTCGATGTCCAGATCGGAGCCCGGGTGGACCCCCAGCAGACGGAAGGCCCTGCGTTGCTCCTCGCGCAGGGCCTGATAGGAGAGGGAGAGGTTGGCGGTGACACTGCGCTCTCCCGAGCTCAGTTCCGCCAGCGGTGTGCTTGCCTGGGCCAGACGGGCCACCAGGTGGTCGATGTTCCAGTGCACCCGGTGCCGCAGCCGTGCGGTCGCGATCCGCAGGGCCAGCGGCAGTCCGCCGCACGCATGGACCAGGTCGGCCACGGCGGTGGACTTCTCGCCGGTCCAGGCCTCGCCCAGGACGGAGCGGATCATCGCACTTCCGTCGACCTCGCCGAAGGGTTCGAGGGACAGCGGCACGGCGCTGTCGAGGCCGGTCAGCCGATTCCGGCTGGTGACGAGGAGCAGGCAGCCGGACGAGGCGGGCACCAGCGGCAGCACCTGCTGGGCGGAGACCACGTTGTCCAGCACCAGCAGCAGCCGCCGGTTGGCGGTGGCCACGCGCCAGGCGGCGACCTTGCCGTCGAGGTTGGTCGGGATGCTCTCGCTCGGGATGCCCAGGCTGTGCAGCAGCACGTCGAGCACGTGGTCCGTGCGCTCGGGCTGGTGCCCCGAGGTGAAGCCGTGGAGGTCGGCGAACAGCCGCCCGTCCGGGTAGTCGGGGGCCAGGCTGCGGGCGACGTGCACGGCCAGCGCGGTCTTGCCGACGCCGCCCATGCCGCTGATCGCGACCACCCTGGGGCCGTTGACGGCCTCCCGGCGGGCAGCCCCCAGGATCCGGTCGATCTCGGTCTCCCGGCCGGCGAAGTCGTCGAGGTCGTAGGGCAGCGTGTCGGGCGACGGATGTTCGACGACGATGGCCGGAAGAGTGAACTCTGGCTGGGTCGTCGGCAGTTCGAGGTCGCCGCGGAGGATGGACTCGTGCAGCCGGTTCAGCTCGGGCCCGGGGAGGAGGGCCAGCTCCTGGTCGAGGAGGTGCCGTGCGCGGGTGTACTCCTCCAGCGCCTCGGCCTGACGCCCCGCCTTGTACAGCGCGACCATCAGCAGACCCCGCAGGTTCTCCTGATAGGGGTGACGCTCCGTCAACTCACGCAGGCCGGGCACGGATGCGGACGCATCCTCCAGCGACAGACGCAGGCCGTACAGCCGCTCGATCGCGGACATGCGCTGCTCCTCCAGCGAGCGCACGTCGGCCTCGACGGCCGGGCTGCCCTCACCGGCCAGGACGTCCCCGCGCCACAGCGCCAGTGCCCGCTGCACCAGTGCGACCGCCAGAGGTCCGTCCCCGCCGGTCTCCGCCTCCACGGACTGCTCGCACAGCGCCTGGAACAGCAGGGCGTCCACCTGTTCCTCGACCACGTCGATCAGATAGCCGGGCCCGCTGGTCACAAAGAGGTCCCCACCCCCCGGTATTCGCTTCCGCAGCTCGGCCACGCTCTTGCGGACCCGGTGAGCCGCTGTGCTCGGCGGCTCGTACTCCCAGACGGCGTCGACCAGCCGGTTGACCGGAACCACCCGTCTCGGTTCCAGCAGGAGCGCTGCGAGGAGGCGTTCGGCCTTCGGCCCGCCCAAGTGGATCCGCTCGTCCCCGGCCCACACCTCCAGCGCTCCCAGCACGTTGAACCGGACCCCCCGTCCTACGCCCATCTGCGGATCATCCCTCCCGATTGAGCTAAGGTGCAAAGGGGAGTGTAACTGTCGTGGCCGTCGAATTTGCGAGTGTTATCCGGCAGTTCTGGATGAGATCCCCGGATGCGGGCCGACCGGACCCCTGTGGGAAACCGGCGCGGCCCTCGGGCGCTGCGCCGGGGGGCGCGGGAAGGGCGGAGCGGGACATCGCGCGAACGGCGGCGGCGGCGTCCGTTGGGCGGTTACGCTGCGGCATCACGGCTTCGGGGCCTCGGGGCCCAGGGGGAGCGCAACGGAAAAAGGTCGGGTAAGGGCTCGGTAAGGCACGGTCCAGTCGTTCGCCGGAGGAAGCGAATTTCCAGCCGGAAACCTGCGCCGGGTTCCCGGGGGCCGAGCGGGCTCACAAAAGGGGCCAAAGTAATTTCAAGAGGTGTGCATCGGGTGATCTGCACCGCAGTCACCGGGCGAGTCGGCAGGGTTGCTGACGACTCATCAAGAGTCGGTCTGGTGAAGGAATTCAGCGCCGACGAAAGGGGAGGGGGCGGGCCCGGCGCCGCGTCAACTGTTCAACTGCACCGACGGAGCAGTCGAACACCCGTAGGGCACGCGGTCGATCATTGCTCAGATACCAGTCGTATACGAAGCAGTGAGTTGGCGGGGGCCGGAGCGGGTGCGAGTCCCGAATCCCGTGCAGCGGCGGCCGGCGCGGTCGGGGGTGTGCGTCGGACCAGGCCGCCGGGGCCGATCCGTGTCGGGTTGCGCCCACTGCTCGGTCCACGTCAATGTGTTGGACACCGGCGTTCTTCCGACGCCGGTGTCCCATATGAGGAAGTGATCCGTGCCAGCGACCCAGATCATCGTTGTCGTCGCCATCATCGGCTACATCATCCTCCGTCAGGTGCTGGGCGAGCCGCTCCAGGCCAAACACGTGCTGCTGCTACCGCTGGTCCTGACCGTGGTCGGCTTCGCGGACCTGCATGTGACGGGCGGTCATCTCCAAAGCGCCGACATCACCTGCCTGGTGATCGGCGCCGTCGGGTCCGCGCTGGTCGGCTGCGGCTTCGGCGGGGTCATGCGCCTCGAATCCCGCGACGGCTACCTGTGGGCCAGACTGCCGTTGTACGGACTCTGGTTGTGGATGCTGCTGGTGGTCTGGCGGCTGGGCATGATCGCGCTCGCGGGCTCGATGCATGCGCATATCGCCGCGTCGACGTCAACGCTGCTGTTCTCCCTCGGGATCAACCGGCTGGCCCAGGGCGCCGTCATCATGGCGCGGGCGACGACGATGGGCGTCCCCTTCGCGCCCGAACCGGGCCGCGACGGCGGCCTGCTGTCGGATGTGCGGCACGGAGGAGGCGCCCGGATCGGCGACCTCCGCGACCGCGACGTGGAACGCATCGAGCGGGCCGCGGACCTGCTCAGGGAGCGGCACGGCCGTGGTCGGATCCTGGACCGGCACGACCGCCGACGGGGCGGCCTGCTGCACGGCCTCCTCGACGATGCCCTCAACGACGACCGGGGCCGCGACCGCGACCGCTACCAGCGGGACCACTACGACCGGGACCTCGACGACGACGGCTACGAGCGGGAGCGCGAGCGGGATCGGGATCGGGACGACGACCGCGACCGGTACGCTCGCGACGGGTACGGCCGGGATCGGGACCGCTACGACCGGGACCGCTACGACCGGCGCGACCGCTCCTGACCCTGCGGAGGCGACGAACGCCGCTGCGCCCGGCCCGACCCGCGTGATCGCGGTCGGGCCGGGCGCAGCGGCGTTCAGGCTTACCGGGGTCCTGCGGACGTCCCCGCGGTCTGTGCCGCGAAGTGCTGCTCAAGCAGCTCGATGATCGGACGGATCTGCTCGGTCAGGAAGAAGTGGCCGCCCGGGTACACCTCGAACTCGAACCCGCCGGTGGTGTGCCGCTCCCACTCGCGGGCCTCGTCCAGGGTGGTCTTCGGGTCGCAGTCGCCGGTGAGGACGGTGATGGGGCTGCTCACCGTCGTCGCGGGATCGCAGGTGTAGCGCTCCGCGGCGGTGTAGTCGGCGCGCAGCGACGGCAGCGCGGCGCGCATCAGCTCCTCGTCGTCCAGCAGGACCGAGGCGGTGCCGTTCATCGAGCGCAGCTCGGCGAGGATGCCGGCGTCGTCCAGCCGGTGGATCTTCTCGTCCCGGTACGTGGAGGGACCGCGGCGCCCGGAGGCGAAGATCCGCGCCGGCGGCTTGCCCTCGGCGTCGAGCCTGCGGGCGACCTCGAAGGCGAGGACGGCGCCGAGGCTGTGGCCGAAGAGCGTGAGCGGGAGGCCGTCGTCCTCGCGCAGGATCTCGGCTGTCCGGTCGGCGAGCACGGACATCTCGGAGATGGGCGTCTCGCTGCGGCGGTCCTGCCGACCGGGGTACTGCACGGCGACGACGTCGATCCGACGGCCGAGAGCCGCGGCGACCGGGCGGTAGAAGGGCGCCGAGCCACCCGCATGCGGAAGGCAGACGAGCCGCGCGGTCGGGTTCTCCGTAGGAACATAACGGCGACACCATTGCTTTTCGAAGAAGGACATGGCGCTCCCAGCGTGAGTACGGCTATCTGCCGGAACAGTACGCAGCGCCGCGCGTCGGCACGTTCGACAGTTGGCCGCGGTCCGCTGCCGCGGGGCGCCCGGTCCAGAGGGACGGCGCAGGTCACGTCGCCGACCCCAACCGATCCGGATGCGGCGGCAGTTGAACACCGGGGCGGCTGCCCGGCGGCCGCCGTACGCTCGGTGCCGACCGCTGGGTGAGGGCCCGGCGCGAGGTGGACGGGTGCGGGTTCGCCCCGCTGTCTCCAGCGGAAGGAGAGACCCGTCATGGCCGTGGTCCGGCTGCTGAGCGGCTTCCTGCGCCCGCATGCCCGCAGTCTCGCCGTGATCGCCGTGCTGACGGCGGTCCAGGCCGTCGGCAACCTCTACCTGCCGAGCCTCAACGCCCGCATCATCGACGACGGCGTCCTGGTGGGCGACAGCGGATACATCTGGCGGGCGGGTGCGGCGATGCTCGGCGTCTCGCTGGTGCTCAGCGTCGTCGCGCTGATCGCGGTGCGGCTCGCCTCGCGGGTGGCCATGGCGGTCGGCGCCTCGATGCGCGAGGCGGTCTACCGGCGGACGCTGGACCTGTCGGAGCAGGAGCTGGGCCGATTCGGCGTGCCGAGCCTGGTCACCCGCAACGTCAACGACGTGCAGCAGGTGCAGGTGTTCCTCCAGATGCTGCTCACGCTGCTGCTGATGTCGGTCGTCACCGGCGGCGGCGCGCTGGTGATGGCGGTGTACTACGGGCCGCAGCTGTCGCTGCTGGTGGCGGCGGCGCTGCTGGTCATGGCGGTGATCATGGTGGTGATGCTCGCGGTGGTCGTGCCGGCGTTCCGGTCGGTGCAGGAGCGGATCGACCGGCTCAACCGGGTGGTACGGGAACAGGTGACCGGGGCGCGGGTGATCCGCGCCTTCCTGCGCACCGGGGACGCGGCCGCGCGCTACCGCGAGGTGAACGCCGACATCACCCGCGCCGGGCTGCGGGCCAACCGGGCCTTCGCGGTGGTGCTGCCCGCGCTGCTCGGGCTGGTCAACCTGTCGAACGTCGGCCTGACCTGGTTCGGCGGCCGACTGGTCGGCGACCACCGGATGACCTTCGGGAGTCTGACGGCCTTTCAGGTCTACATCCTGCAAGTCCTGTTGTACATGGGGATCGGGGTCAGCGTGGTGATCCTGCTGCCCCGGGCGGTGGCGAGCGCCGAGCGGATCAGCGAGGTGGTCGACGCGCGGCCGGGCTCCGTCGACCCGGCGCGGCCGACCGTGCCGCAGGAGCGCACCGGGGCCGTCGAGTTCCGCGACGTGTCCTTCGGCTACCCCGGCAGCCGGCGTCCGGTGCTGGCCGGACTGACGTTCACCGTCGGGCCGGGGCGGACCACGGCGGTGGTGGGCGGCACCGGCAGCGGCAAGACGACGCTGCTCCACCTCGTGCTGCGGTTCTGCGAGGCGACCGACGGCACTGTGGCCGTCGACGGCGTGGACGTCCGGCAGCAGGCCGCCGAGCAGCTGTGGGCCGGGATCGCCCTGGTCCCGCAGACGGCGTTCCTGTTCGCAGGCACGGTGGCGGAGAACCTGCGGATGGCACGGCCCGGGGCGACCGACAAGGAGCTGTGGCATGCGCTTGAGGTGGCCCAGGCGGTGGAGTTCGTGGCCGCCATGCCGGGCGGACTCGACGCGCCGGTCGAGCAGGGCGGACGCAATGTCTCCGGCGGGCAGCGCCAGCGGCTGGCCATCGCCCGTGCGGTGCTGCGCCGCTCCTCCCTCTACGTGTTCGACGACTGCTTCTCCGCGCTCGATCCCGCCACCGAGGCCCGGGTGCGCGCCGCGCTGCGGGCCGAGACCGAGGGCGCCGCGGTGCTGATCACGACGCAGCGGGCGGCGACCATCATGGCCGCCGACGACATCATCGTGCTGGACCGGGGCGCGGTCGCCGGTCAGGGCGGCCACGACCGGCTGATGGCGGAGTGCGCCCCCTACCGGGAGATCCTCGCGGGCCAACTGGGAGTGGGGGCCGCACTGTGAGGGCGCTGCTGGCGGGTGAGCGGCTCCGGCTGGTGCTGGTGGCCTGGTTCGGGGCGGCGTCGGTGGCGTGCCTGGTCGCCGGTCCGATCCTGCTCGGGTCGGCCACGGACGTGCTGTTCCGGGGCCTGCTCGGGTCGGAGCTCCAGGCCGGGCAGACCAGGGCGCAGGCGGTCGCCGCGCTGCGGGCGCAGGGGCGCGGACACCTCGCGGGCATGGTGTCGACGATGGGCGTGGTGCCGGGCGAGGGCGTCGACGTTGGGCGGCTGGGCCGGGTGCTGGCGCTGGCGACGGCGGTGTTCCTGCTCGGTGCGGTACTGGGCTGGGCGCAGAACCACCTGATGGCGGGCATCGCGATGCGGGTGGTCTACCGCCTGCGCGAGGCGGTCGCCGCGAAGCTGAACCGGTTGCCGCTGCGGTTCTTCGACACGCACCCGCACGGGGAGATCCTCAGCCGGGTCACCAATGACATCGACAATGTGACCACGGCCCTCCAGGAGGGCCCGAGCCCGCTGCTGACCTCGGTGCTGACCGTGGTCGGGCTGCTGGGCGTGATGTTCTGGCTCTCCCCGCTGCTGGCGGCGGCCTCCGCGGTGAGCATTCCGGTGGTGATCGCGGCGCTGCTGGTGCTGGCCCGCCGCTCCGCCACCTGGTTCGCCCGGCAGTGGGACCTGACCGGCCGGCTGAACGCGATGGTCGAGGAAGGGCACACCGGGCACGCCCTGGTGCTCGCCTTCGGGCGGCGGCCCGCGCGGCTCGCGGAGTTCGCCCGGCGCAACGACGAGCTGCGCGAGGCGGGGTTCCGCGGTCAGTACCTGGCGGGGCTGTCGCTGCCGGCGGTGCTGTTCGTCGGGAACCTGAACTACGTGGTGATCGCGGTGCTCGGCGGCTACCAGGTGAGCACCGGGGTGATCTCGCTGGGCGCGGTGCAGGCGTTCATCCAGTTCGCCCGGCGGTTCACGCTGCCGGTGGCGCAGGTCGCCGGCCAGGTGAACCTGATCCAGTCGGGCCGGGCCTCGGCCGCCCGGGTGTTCGAGCTGCTCGACGCGGAGGAGGAGCCGCAGGCCCTCGCCGAGGGAGGCCCCGCCGCTGACGCGCTGCCGCGCTCCGCCGGTGGACACCGGGTGGAGCTGCGCAAGGTCTCCTTCCGCTTCCTGCCGGACCGCCCGCTGATCGAGGACCTCAGCCTGGTGGCGGAGCCCGGCCGCACGGTGGCGATCGTCGGCCCGACCGGCGCCGGCAAGACCACCGTGGTGAACCTGCTGATGCGCTTCTACGAGGTCGACGGCGGCAGCATCCTGCTGGACGGCGTCGACTACCGGGAGCTGACCCGGGAGCAGGTGCGCTCCAGGTTCGGGATGGTGCTCCAGGACACCTGGCTGTTCGCGGGCACGATCAGGGAGAACATCGCCTACGGCCGGGAGGGCGCGACGGCGGAGGAGGTCCTCGCGGCGGCGCGGGCGGCCCATGTCGACGACTTCGTCGGCTCGCTGCCCGACGGGTACGACACCCTCCTCGATGAGGAGGCGTCGGTGATCTCGACGGGACAGCGGCAACTGCTGACCATCGCCCGCGCGTTCCTGGCCGACCCGGGGGTGCTCATCCTGGACGAGGCCACCAGCAGCGTCGACGTGCGCACCGAGGCGATGATCCGGGACGCCATGGAGAAGCTCCGTGACGGCCGCACCAGCTTCGTGATCGCCCACCGGCTGGCCACCGTCCGTGACGCGGACCTGATCGCCGTCATCGACGCGGGCCGGGTGGTCGAACAGGGCACCCATGACGAGCTGCTGGCCCAGAAGGGCCTCTACCACCGGCTCCACGCCGGCCAGGCGGCGACTCCGAACGACGCCCTGGTTAGCGCGGAGCCCGGTCCCAGCAACTGAAGCCGGACTCCGGCCGGCTCTCCCACCTGCTGCGCCCCCGGCTGTGCGCCCGGCGGAGTCGCACCTGCGCCGACAAGTAGATGCATATGCCAACTTGTGTGTAGGGTGCTGGTGGCCCTGACAGCGGAGCCGGGACGGCATTCGCAGGGGAGGCGCAGGGAATACCCACGGGGTACAGGGGTGTCTCGAACAGGGGGCGCTCCGCTCGTTGGGCGCGCCGCAGCAAGGGAAGAAGTGCAGTAGGGAAGCAGTACGGCAGGCAGGCAGTACCGCACGGACGTAGTACGGCTCTGGCGCTGGTGATGATTCGGAGGCTGGTACCAATGAGAGACTCTGTCGGGGATCTTGGAATTCCTTGATCATTGTCCTTGGCGCCACCAGCGGGGGCGGGGCAGCTCGTGGTCGTCGAGGTACCGCTGCAACGCCGTTGGTGGACGGGGCCGGTAGACCGAGTCCTCTGGCTCCTGGGTGCTGAGGCGTTCGAGGTTGACGGCGATGGCGGTCAGGACGTGCTGGACGTGGGCTTTGGCCACGCCGTGGTAGCGGCAGCGGCGCATCTGGTGGCCGTTGGCGAGCTCGTTCATGGTGCCCTCGATCCCGGAACGGGAGGCGTAGAGCCGTTGCCACTGTGGGTCTTGCTGGTCGGCGCGGTTCTGGGTCTGAAGTTCGTGGAGGCGGTGGGGCAGGAAGTTCACGGTCCGCGCGGCCTTGCCGCTGGTGCAGGAGGCGCGGACGGGACAGGGATCGCAGTGGGCGGGATTGAACCGGACGACGGTGTAGGGGGCCATGGCGGGCAGTTCGTACCAGTTGCCGCTGACCTTGCCGGCGGGGCAGGTGACAGTGCGGCTCTCGAAGTCGATGGTGAAGTCCTCCCGGGAGAACCCGGTGTCCTGCTTGCGCTGCCAGGAGTTTCCGGACTTCACCGGGCCGACCATCGTCACGCGGTGGGCGCGGGCGGCGGTGTCGTGAAGCGTGACGGAGGTGTAGCCGCCGTCGACCAGGTGCTGGGCGGGCAGCAGACGGCGCCGCTTGAGCCGGGTGTGGATGCCGGGCAGGGCGGTGCTGTCGTTGGTCGGGACGGTGGTGGCCACGTCCGTGATGACGTTGACGCTGTCCTCGTCGCAGGTCTCGGTGGTATGGGCGAGGTAGCCGGTCCAGGTGCGGTGGCCACGGCGGACGTATCGGGCCTCCAGATCGTAGGGGACTCGATTCGCCGCCCGGTAGGCGGCAGTCCGTCCTTCTCCGCGCGCGGACGGCGCTGGCCTCGGGCGTCGACGAGGAAGTGCTGCACCATGATCTGCCGCAGAGCCTGCGCCGCGGGTCCGGTCGCCGCTGCGGAGCGGTGGCTCCAGATCCGCCCGAGGAGTTCGGCGCCGTCGGCGCCGGCCTGTTTGAGGCGGGCGGCCGGGTGGCTGGGCTGGCTGACCAGGCGGACCTGTCGCCCGTAACGCAGTGCCCAGTCCTCGGTCACCAGTCCGTTCAGGAGCTCTGGCTCTGTGCGGGAGCACTCCTCCAACGCGGCGCGGACCGCCTCCAACACCAGTTCCAGTCGGGTCAGTTCACGAGCGGCGGCCCGCAGGTAGGTGGAGTCGGTACGATGCCGGCCACGTGCCTTGACCAGCCCGGCTTCCTTCAGCCTGGTCAGCGCCAGATCGAGAAGCGCGTCAGCACGGTCGTCCTGGGCCAGCCGGTCGCGGAAGTCGGACAGCACGCTGTGGTGGAAGCCGGGATCGTCCAGCTCTATGGCGTGAAGTCGGTCCGGAGCGCGGTTCCGGCCTTTCGACCGGCCCGTTTCTCCGGACCGCTTCCCGCACCCGCCGTGCGCCTCTCAACGCAACGGGCGCTCCACAAGGCCCGCTTGTCGACCCGTGAGGTGATCCCTCATCTCGTGGTCGGCCATGGGGAGGGGATGACTGAGCCCCGGTAGCGGTAGCGCGTAGTGCCTACCTTCGCCGGGCTGAACAGTTCCCGTTCCTCGCTGGCCGGCCACCAACCCCCGCCGCAGAAGCGCCGGCGGAGGTCCTTCCAGGTCATCCGGGGGTGTTTTCGCCGCAGCCACCAGATGACCCGGCCCCAGACGTACGAGGTCAGGTACTGGAAGGTGGCGCTGGACACTCCCGGCCGGAAGTAGGCGCACCAGCCCCGCAGCATCCGGTTGAGCTGGATGAGCAGGGTGTCGAACGGCAGATCGGTGCCTGTCTTTCGGCACTGCGTCCTGACCTTGTCCATCACGGCCACCAGGGCCTTGCGGGACGGGTAGGTGTAGACGTAGTACTTCTCGGTTCCTCGCTTCCGATGGCGCTGGATGCGCCATCCGAGGAAGTCGAGACCCTCGTCGATGTGGGTGATCAGGGTCTTCTCCGGCGACAGGCGCAGGCCCATCGCGGCGAGGACCCCGGCGGCCTCTTCCTTGAGCGCCTCCGCGTGGGCACGGGTGCCCGACACGACCAGGCACCAGTCGTCGGCGTAACGGATCAACCGATAGTTCGGCAGTCCGCGACGGCGGCGCTTGAGCCGGTCGTTGAAGGTGCTCGCCGGTCCTCCCGGGCCCCGGGCGATGTGCTCGTCCAGGACAGAGAGGGCCACGTTGCTGAGCAACGGGGAGAGGATCGACCCCTGCGGGGTGCCCGTGCTGTTCTCCCGAAGGACACGGTCCTCACCGAGGATTCCGGACTTCAGGAACGCCTTCACCAGGGCCAGGACGCGTTTGTCCCCGACGCGGGCGCGCACCCGGTCCATCAGGGCCGCGTGCGAGATCTCGTCGAAGCAGGCTTTGATGTCGCCCTCCACGATCCACTCGTAGGAGTGGGACGTGAGATGGCGGACCTCGGCCACCGCGTCATGAGCCCGGTGATTGGGGCGGAACCCGTAGGAGCACGGGAGGAAATCCGCCTCGAAGATCGGCTCCAACACCAGCTTCAGGGACGCCTGCACCACCCGGTCGGTCACGCTCGCGATCCCCAGACGACGCAGCTTGCCGCCCGCCTTGGGGATCATCCGTTCCCGAGCCGGGAGCGGGCGGAAGCTGCGGTCCCTAATCGCGGTCCGCAGCCCGCCGAGGAAGACCTCGACGCCCCGCACGGTCTCTACGTAGTAGGCGGTCTCGCCGTCCACTCCGGCCGTGCGGGCTCCCTTGTTGCCCCGCACCCGAGCCCACGCCAACAGAAGGAACGCGGGATCGGCAACGAGGTTGAACAGGTCATCGAACCTGCGATGAGAATCCTCGCGGGCCCAACGGTGCAGCTTCGTCTGGATCTCCAGTACCCGCAGCTCCGCCCCGAACAGGGCGGACTCCAGCTCGTCGGTGTTCACCGGCGACAACCTCCTGGCATTCCAGTCCTTCCACTGCCGACTTGCTGTCCCCCTTCGCCATGTACGCGCCTCTGTCGGGTAGCTCCGGCGCGTTGCCGCGCCGGAGCCCCCTAAGAACCGGACGTGCCAGTCATCCCGGCATCCGGCTCAAGCAAGCCCTGAAGGCCCGCTGGCATGCAGAGGTGCCGTGCCTGCCGCGATCTCGGCTGAGCGCCGACGGCGGCAGGCTGTGTGCACGAGGCGGAGGACCACGTTCGACATGCCCTGCTCCGGAGAGATGACGATGTACTGCTTCGTCAGCGCCCTTCGGATGACCGCCATCCACTGTTCCCACTCAGGTGGGCTCTGCGGCTGGTGGTCGGCGTGCAGAAGGAACTCCCGACACAACGGGCAGCGGCCGTCTTGCAGCGTCAACTGCCGCAGTCCGAACGCGTCCAGCGGTGAAGGTGTGCCCTTGCATCGCCGCTTGGCCCAGTACTCGGTCAGGGCCGGGTCGTCCGGAGACGAGGTGCCCGCGACCATCTGGTGTCGAACGATCTTCGTCCAGGAGAACTTCCGCAGGTGGGCACCGGTATCCCGGTCACCGAACACCCAGCGGTTCCTGCTGGACGGGTTGAACTGGCCGAAGTACCGATTCACGATCCAGTGCCTCGACTTGTTCTGATGGCCGTGCTTGGCCCACTTGTAGGTGAGCTTCCACATGTAGTCGTCCAGCGCGGTGAACGCGTCGCTGGAGACCACCGTCCGGTAGTAGGCTGACCAGCCGCGCACGATCGGGTCGATCTTGTGCAGCACCGCATGGACGTTGGCACCGCGCAGGGCCTTCATCTCCGTGCGTAGCCGTTCCCGGATCCGTCTCAAGGCTGCCGGACTCGGTTTGATCAGCAGCTTTCCGTCGTATCGGCGGACGTTGAACCCCAGGAAGTCGAAACCGGCGTCAGCGTGGACGATGCGCGTCTTGTCCTCGTTGAACGCCAGCCCCCGGGGAGCCAGCCAGACGGCGAGCTTCGCCTTGACCTGTTCGGCTTCATCACGGCTGTGACACAGCACGACCAGGTCGTCGGCGTATCTGATCAGTGCCGGGCAGCCCTCGACCGACTCGGCGGCGTGCGTGCCGAGCTTTCGGTAGCGGACTCCGGCGGCTTCTTCCAATCCGTGCAGTGCGACGTTCAGCAACAGAGGGCTGACCACCCCGCCTTGCGGGGTGCCCTCCTCCGTCGGGGCGAACCGGCCGCCATCGACCACTCCCGCCCTCAGCCAGCGCCGAACCAGTTCCCTGGCGGGGAACGTGCCGAGCTGGGCGAGAAGGTGCTCGTGGTCGATGCGGTCGAACGCCGCTTTCAGGTCCGCGTCCAGCACCCACATCCGCTGGGGGTTCTTGCCCTTCAGCGTCAGATAGATGGCGGAGATCGCGTCCTGGCATCCGCGGCCGGGCCGAAAGCCGTACGACTTCGGCTCGAACCGCGCCTCCCACTCCGGTTCCAGCGCGTTCACGACCCGCGCTTGGAGGACCCGGTCGGCGATCACGGGGATGCCCAGTGGGCGCTTCTTGCCGCCTGCTTTCGGAATGTGCACTCGCTTGACCGGCAGGGGTGTCCAGGTCGAGGAGCGATACTGGGCCCAGTTGGCCAACTCGGCCTTCGACTGGGGCAGTAGCGCCGTTCGCCCGTCCACTCCGGGGGTCTTGCGACCAGCGTTGACCTCCGTCACGCGCCGCACGCTCAAGAGCGTGTTGGCCCGGGAGCGGAGCATCAGTTTCTGCAGATTGCGAACCCGTTTGAGGTCGCCCGCCTGCGATGCCGTGAAGATCCTCTGTCTCAGACGCCGTACTTCGTCCTCGACGGCACGCCAGTCGATCTCGTGCCAGTCGGAGACCTCGTCCTCCGGTCCGTTCGCCATCACGTCCGCACCGGCATGCGCCTGCGTGTTCGTCATGGCGTCCAACTTGCCCTTCGGTTCCGGTGTCGTTCTCTTCGTCTCTCCACAGGCTCACCCGGCCTCCGTCAGCACCCTTTCGGGTCCGGGCATCCGCCCGTATCCGGCCGGTTATGCGAGACGGCCGGCGGAGGAGCCGACCATGATGTCTCGTTTTCCCGCTGCCTTTCGGCCGCCGGCATTGGCTTCTGAGGCCATCCTGCGCCCGCTGGAGAATCGGGCCTTCCTTGCGGTCGGCTTGCCGGGAACGCCTGGGCGCCCCGGACTCCAACGGGGTTGTCACGTTCCGCACGAGTGAGGTGCGGCCGGGTCGGGTGCCCCCTATACCCCGAGGACGGCGGTGTTCTCCCGACCGGCTTCGCGTCTTCCGGTTGGCGCCTGCCGCTTCTCAACGGCCAGTCCTTGACCCCGCTGCTGCAACCCATCTGCGGGGCTTCCGATGACGAGGCATCATCAGGGGTTCACGGTGTTCACCCTGTCGGCCTTCCCCGTGACTTGTAGCCCCCGGATGGAACGGGAGCCCTTGAGCCTGGCGACCTGAGCTCCGCACCCCGCCGTTACCAGCGACGCACGTCAGGCCCGGGGACAGATCCTCGAACACTGATCCGTAACTACACCTCCGGCATCAGCCGAACCTCCTTCTGTGAAGCTCACTCAACTCGTGCGACCTCGTGTCGCACCGCGCGCTCGGACTACTACGAGGACTCCGCCACGACCCGATACCGTCAGCCGACGACGGGCCTGCCCTCCGCCCAACTGGCCGTTGGACGGGAAGGGCGGTATCGGACCGCTTCCCACGTTCACCACCATCCGGTTGTCGAGTGAGCCGCCCAGCTGTACCCCGGCAGCATCGCCATGCCTACGCCGCAGGCTTTCGGCATGGCCTCCCCACCGGCGCACTTATCCGGCTTCGGAGACGTCCCCGCGCCATTCGCGGGGATCGAGCACTGCGTCCCGGCCCAGATCCGCCAGATTGGAGCCGGTTCAAGTGTTACGGGGCTTCAGACGCTGGTTCCTCTCGTACGGCGTCTCGTCTTGCTTGCCGGACCCGCACCGTCTGGCAGTGCCGATGCGTCCCGTCGTTGTCGGGGCTGCTTGCCGCCCTCCCGCGCGTCTCCGCGGTCAGGCTGCCCCCAGCTTCGCTAGTCTGCTGCGACAGACCAGCGGCAAGGGTCTCTCACCCTTGCCCGGAGTGATGGCGCCTCGTGGCGCACGAGGGCGTACTTGAAGTCGATCCGGCAGCGCACTGCCTCGGCCGTCTGCCGGTCGGAGAGGTTCAGCAGGAACTGGAGCACGCTCACCGTGGCGAGCTGGGCCGGCGACAGGCCGGGCCGTCCGTCTCGGGGGTACCACGCGTCGAAGTCCTCATCGTGCCACAGCCCGTCCAGCCGGTCCCGCACCCACATCGCCGTCGTGCCACGGGGATTGCTCGACCGCGCCACCCGCGCGGTCGCGGAAGGAACTTGCTCACCAGAACGCGGACGGAGGGACACGGGCTCACCTCGGAGACGACGGACGACCTGCGCAACGAAGCCGAGCCTGCCCGATCACCGTGCCCCTCCACCTGAGAATTCCAAGATCCCCGACAGAGTCTCTCAGTGAGGAGAGCTACGAGCCCGTGCTGGCATGCCCAATGCTGATACCCCGTCAGGTGCACCTGCGGTCGGTGCACATCCGGTGCACACGAGGACGAGAAGTGACGCAAATCAACGAGAAGCGATGAGCAGTATTTTCGCAGGTCAGATGGGGTTTCCTGACCGTTTTGGCTGGTAGGCCAATTGCCCGGTTTAGAGGTCGAAGTACAGCTCGAACCTGGTGCCCTGCTTGCGTCAGTGGGCACATAGATGTGGGCTGCCGCGAAGGCAGCCGGACAATTACTATGACGGCAGTTCAGATTTCAGTGTTACCGGAGGTCGCTGGTGGCTAGCTCTGCAGCTGTCGTCGTCTGGCCGCTGTTGGGTACCGCAACAGCGGCAGGTCCACTGGGCAACCGGCGCCATAAATGCCTCTGCCAAGGTATCGCGCGCGGAGGCTGGAATGTTGCCTAGACCCTCTGCGGCCTCGTGGCGGACCAGGAGGTCTGGGTCTTCGAGAAGCGGCTTTGCCTCGCTGTGGCGACCTTCACCGGCCAGGCGGCCAGCCAACGCGCGGGCCAGCCCGGCACGTACAACTGGATCGGCATCCGGAATCGAGTGATGAGGCCACCGAGAGTGCACGAGTGCCGACACAAGCAACTTGGTCTCGGCGTCAAACTCTTGTAGGGCGTCGACTAGCAGTATCGGTAGTGAGGATGACTTGCGGTCGCCGCAATGTGCCAAGTCCAAGGCGAGGATGCACAACCAACGATTCCCGGTCCGCAATGCCTGGAGAACAACCTCAACGTCGATTGGGGCAAGACGTGGATCGGGAGGCGGCAGGCGCGTACTGGATTCGTACAGCAGCCCCCAGTTAGGGTCGTCTTCCGCTGCCAGCGATCGGATCTGTGCGGCAACCAGCGAAGGCGGCAGGCCTGTGCCGACAAGGATCGCCTGGCACAGCTCCGCAGCCAAAGTGCGGTGGCTCTCCAGAGCGCGGTCAGACGCGACGGCTGGGGCCTCGGCCAGTCCGATTGCTCCGACGAGCGCGGCCGCTTCATCTAGGTGCCATGCCTGGGTTGGCGTCAGTTCTGCTGCCGCAGGGGCGAGGTCGGCAAGTATGAGGAACGGGAGCGACGTGTTGGCCGCAGCTCGTTGGAGCGCGTCGAAGCTAGGCCCCTCAATCCCGCGAGTCATAGTTTTGGCGACGCCGTAGTGACCTTTCTGAGTCAGCTCTGCTCGCATCCAATCGAAGAAGCCAACGGTCGTAAGGCGGCTGGCAGCGGCCAGACGATCTGCTACCGCGGGGCGTGGGGGGAGAAGGTGGATTAGAGCGAGCCGCAGGATGTCCTCGATGCCGGCCAGGTGAGGTGCGGAGGCACCGTTCCTCTCCGGTGCCGGGAGGGATTCCTCAAGAAGGTTGAGTTCGTTCTGGTTCATCGCGGTGCCGCGTACGCGGGACTGCCGGCAAGCACACAGAGCATGTACCACAGCCGCCTGCTCAGTTCCTAGACGCTCACTCAGACGAATCAGTAGTTCGTTCTGAGTGGGGTCAAGTTCGTCGTCTGCCAGGCGAACGGCGAGCTGCGCTGATGCTGGCCCCCGAAAGGGTGCCGAGAACCCGCGCCTGGCGTGGGCTGCAGGATCATCCTTGAGATGCGCAAGCCGGTCGAGTTGGGCCTCACGCAGCTTGTGGAGCGAGTCGGCGCTGAAGACCGCTCCGTCACGACGCGCCTCGTAGGCGAGGTCGAGCAACTCCCCGCGATGGTGCAGAACCTGCTTGACTAGTTCGTCGGCGGCCAGGGTCGATAGACCTGCAGCGAGCCGGGCGCTCTCGCGGCGCTCTTTGTCCTGCAGGGCATGAGTCATCCATGGGCTGATTCTGTGCAGGGCCCGCACTGCCCAGCGCGCCTCCCCGATTTCAGCGAAGAGCCGACTGCGGGGGCGCAGCTCACCCTGAGGACTGGTCGTGATGAAGATCCCAGCCGTGGCGTCCCAAAAGTTGATGATCTTCTTTGCCGCTACGTCAGACACGCCAGCCGACTGATTCCAGTGATCCCGCAATCGTTGGGCGACTATCTCTCTTGCATCAGCCCATCGCGCTTCCTGCCCGATGGCTAGGTGGGCAATGTCGTTGTAGCAGTCCAGGAGCACCGCTGGAGTCAGATCGTCGTCTGTCCCCGGCAAGGATGCGTCAGGTCGGCGTTTCTCCCACCGCTCCACTGTCAGGTCCAGAACCTCTGTCAGCAGGGCAGATCGAGATGTCGGCGTCTCGTGGAGCGGGCGGGCAGCGATAGTCAAGACCAACAACGTTGCAAGCAGCGGAACCTGCCACAGATCGCTCTCGGCAGCACGGGAGCGCTCGATGCGCTGGTGGCGTTCACGAAGCCACTGTCCTCGGTTGTCGGCGTGTACACCGGCCTCATCGGCAAGCGCTTCTAGGAGAGAATTGAGGGTCTTCGCCAACTCAGTGGGCTGGGTCAGTTCGAATACTGGCAGTTTTAGTTTGGTAGCGGCGGGGGCTGAGGAGTGCCGTGAGGAGACCACAACGTCCAACTCTGTGGGCAGCCCGTCAAGAAGGTTGGCAACCGCTTCGATGACAGCGTCTTGGCGTACGGGGACCTCGTCGAGGGCGTCGAGGAGCAATAGTGCCTCGCCGGATTTAATGCGCGTTCGAGTCCGGCAGCTAGGTGGGGGTCCTGCACATCGTGAGCGGCCTTGAGGAGGTCTGCGGCCGTGAGGCGGTACGGGCCGTTGGCTGGCAGGAAGGGTTCCAAGTCCCGTAGACGTACCCAGACCGGCACAGGTGCTAGCGGCTGGCCTGCCCAGAGGGAGGCGAGTTGCTGGAGTGCGACTGTCTTGCCCATCCCCGGGAGGCCGACCAGCATGAGGCGCCCTTGGCGACGGGCGAGGGAGGCGAGGCGGCCGCTGAAGTACCGGTCTTGCGCCTTGTGGAGCTTCGGCGTGGCTACGCACAGGTTGGCGGCAAGCCCCGGTACGCGAAGGGACGTCAGTCCCATTCCGAGATCGGCCAACGGAACAGTGTCCGCACTATGTCGCCAGCGTTCCCGGTAAGCGTCAACTGCGTCATCCTCTGCTTGCAGACGTGCAGGGAGGGCACCGGTAGCGTCCGAGGTCAGCGGAACCTTGGCATCCTTGAGCCACTTGTGCCACAAGGAGAAATCGGAAGGGGCCCGGTCGCTCGCGTACTCTTTGAGCCGCCCCCGTAGAGCCGCGAAGGCCGCTTGCCCGTAACTAGGCGCAACGACAGCTGCGTTGAGACACGCCGCGCCCAATGCCTCATCCCGACCACCCTTGTCGGCATCCAGCGACTTGATCACCGCAGTGTCCAAGAGCAACGCCACCTGCGAGGCATCGAGGCCATCCGCCTGGACCTGCTTCCGGAGCTCCTTAAGAAGGCGCTGTGCTTCAGGGGTCGCCGAGGCGTGCTGCTGGTGCTGTCTGAGGGCCTGAGACAGTTTCCCTCGCCGGAGTGGTGCCTGCGCGCCGACAATCAGGAACAACTCGTCGGATGCATTGCACTGCCCCGCCAATACGGCTTGGCACCATTGGTGGACCGCATCATCCAGATCCTCTTTCGAGCCAGCCTGCTTGGCTTGGATGAACACGCGAGAGCCGTCCCCGAGCGTGACAACGATGTCGTCCACACGATCGTCGGCTTCCAATCGGAGTCTGACCGGCGGGGCAGTCGACTTGAACCACGGCACGCGTTCTTCAAGCAGCCCATAAGCGATGATCAGCGCAGCGATACCTGCCCGATGCCCGGATCCTGCCTCATTGCGTGCTCCACCGAGTGCGCCAGCACTGGGCACTGCCATACGAAATGCCACACTCCCAGCCTACTTGAGCCAAGTGACCAATCGGCGCAGGGCTGTGCCTGGTGATTACAGGTAGCCCTCCGGCTGCGGTGAAACCACCCCTTTGTTTATTGTTTGCCAGCCTCGGCAAGGACGTCGAGGAGGCGCTTGACGGGAGCAGTGAGGCCCCAGCGTTCGGAGAGTTCTTCGAGGGTGATGGGGTCGAAGGGTTCGCGGGGGAGAGTGGGGTCGAAGTCGGGGAGGGGGACGTCGGTGGCGACGGCGACGACCTTGGGGGCTACGGCGAGGTAGGCGGTGGCCTCGGTCAGCCGTTTGCGTTGGGCGGGGGAGAGTTTGGTGTCCGGGGCGATGGCGGCGGCCTGGATGTCGGCGAGGGTGCCGTACTGGGCGATCAGCTTGGCGGCGGTCTTCTCGCCGATGCCGACCACGCCGGGGAGGCCGTCGCTGGGGTCGCCGCGTAGGACGGCGAAGTCGACGTACTGGGCGCCGGTGACGCCGTACTTCTCCACG
>Ga0302314_10005037_pt1 | contig 24151 bp, 21 predicted proteins | sample III_Palsa_N2_3_FD_200533 | JGI IMG/M metagenome (GOLD analysis project Ga0302314, IMG submission 200533) | Peat permafrost microbial communities from Stordalen Mire near Abisko, Sweden - III_Palsa_N2_3 | ecosystem: Environmental > Terrestrial > Soil > Palsa > Peat permafrost | place: Sweden... | reverse complement strand
TCGCCGGATCGGCGGACATCGGCGCGCTCTCGGCGGTGGCGCCGCCGAGCAGGCCCAGCGCGAGCGCGAATGGCGCGAGCATGGCGGTCAGGTGGGCGCTGTGATTGATCTTCATCTCATGCCTTCTCGTAGGGGCTTTCTCGGAAATGGCGGTTTCATCCGGCCTCGGGCAGGCCGACCAAGGCCGCGCTGTCGCGCCAGAGCTTCGCCGTCACGGCGTCGTCGCTGGCGAGTTCGGAGGGGTCCGGCCACGTCAGCTGGCGCTTGACCTGCGAGGCGTAGAGCCGTCCCGCCGGCGGCGTGATCCGGCCGAGCGCCAGGTCCGCCAGCAGGCCCCCGCCGCCGGCGAGGGTGTTCATGCGCTGGAAGGTCGCGAGGATGGGGACCACCAGGGCGAAGACGAGTCTGAAGGCTAGCCCGTGGTTTCGGGTCAGCCGCGTCCCGGGCGTGAATCCCGGATTGAACGCGATGAGGCTGAGGCCCCGCTCCCGGGCGAGGTCGGATGCGGCCAGGGCGCGGGCGGTCATCACATTGCAGAGCTTGGACGCGGCGTAGGCGCGCATCGGCGCCATCGCGCCCTTCGATGTTGGGCTGAGCGCGACCTGGCCACGGGCCAGCTTTTCGGCGTCGGCATGCTCGGGCGGCGCGATCGGGTTGGTCTTTGGATCATGGAGGTTGCTCGTCGTGATCACCACGATCGCGCCCATGGCCAATCGCGGCGCCAGCAGGCGCAGCAGCAGATAGTGGGCGAGATGGTTCACGGCGAAGGTGGGCTCGAACCCGTCCTCGGTGCGCTGCTGGATGTCGCCGACCTGCGTGCCGGCATTGAGCACCAGCGCGTCGATGCTGGCCTCGCCCAGCCGCTCCTCGACCGCAGCCGCGAAGCTCCGCACGCTGGCGAGCCGCCCCAGGTCGAGCGGCAGGGTTTCGACGTCGCTCGGCGCCTTGCCGCGCGCGCCGACGAGGAGCCGCACATCCGAGACGCGCCGCGTCTGCTCGGCGGCGGCGAGCCCTATGCCGGCGGTCCCGCCCGTCATGACGATCGTCTTCATCACCCTCTTGGGCTTCCTGATCATAATTAGAGTGGGCGCTCGATCTATCTATGAGGGGTTTCACATCGGCGTCAAGCGTTGTTAGACTGAACGCTCTAAATTTGAGGAGCCGCGGGGTGCGGAAATTCGATCCGGTCAAGCATGAGGGGAAGCGCGCCGAAATTCTGGCGGCGTCCGAGCGCTGCTTCGTGCGGAACGGCTTCCACGGCGCCACGATCGCCCAGATTTGCGATGAAGCGGGGATCAGCCCCGGCCACCTCTATCACTACTTCGCCAGCAAGGAGGCGATCATCGGCGCCATCACGGAGAGCTTCCTGGAACACACGAGGTCGCGCTTCGCTGAGATCGAGGAAGACACAAACCCGATCACCACCCTGGTCTCCGAGTTCGAGCGGCTCAGAGCCCACAACCGGGAGACCGGACCTGGCGTTCTGCTCGATCTGCTGGCCGAGGCTGGACGGAATCCCGCGATTGGTGAGATCCTGAGGCAAACCAGCCAGGAAATGCGCCGGATGATGGCCGACTTCCTGGTCAAGGGTCAGAACCGCGGCGAGATCGATCCGAATCTCGATGCGGACATGGCGGCCGCCGTGCTGATCAGCATTATCGACAGCTCCAAGACCCTGTCGGTTCGCGATCCGAACCTCGACGCGAAGCGAAGCGCGAAGACGCTCGACCTGATGATCACGCGCTTTCTGTCGGCGCCCGAGGCGTGAAACTTGGGCCGAATTCCGCCGTCACATTTTCCGACTCTTCCCCGGCCACCCCCGCTCCGGCCCCGGTCGCGCCTCCACCATCGCGCGGATGCGCGCCGCCATCGTCTCAATGGGGAACGGCTTGGTCAGCACCGCCATGCCGCGGGCGAGGCGCCCGTTGCCGACGACGGCGTTCTCCGCGTAGCCGGTTATGAAGAGCACCTTCAGGTCGGGGCGGGAGACGCGGCCCGCGTCCGCCATCTGCCGGCCGTTCATGCCGCCTGGCAGGCCCACGTCCGTCACCAGTAGATCGATGGTCACATCGGATTGCAGCACCTTCAGACCCACGGCGCTGTCGGCCGCCTCGATGGCGGTGAAGCCGAGATCCTCAACGATTTCGGTCAGCAGCATTCGCACGGTCGGCTCGTCATCGACGATCAGCACGGTCGCGCCTTGTTCGGAGCGGAGCAATACCGAGGACTTGGCCACGCCGCCCTCGTCGGCAACCTCGCTGGAATGGCGCGGCAGGTAGATGCAGACGGTCGTGCCCTCGCCGACCTCGGAGTAGATGCGCACCTCCCCGCCGGACTGCCGGGCGAAGCCGTAGATCATCGAGAGGCCGAGCCCCGTGCCCTCGCCGATCGGCTTGGTGGTGAAGAACGGTTCGAACGCGCGGGCGATCACCTCCGGCGACATTCCGGTCCCGGTGTCGGTGACGCAGAGCGAGAGGTACTGCCCCTCCGGCATGTCGTGCTGGCGGGCGGCGCGCTCATCCAGCCATTTGTTGGCGGTCTCGATGGTGACGCGGCCGCCGTCCGGCATGGCGTCACGGGCGTTGATGCAGAGATTCAGCAGCGCGTTCTCAAGCTGAGGCGGGTCCACGAAGGCGGCCCAAAGGCCCGACGCCCCGACGACCTCGATTTCGACCGCCGGCCCGACCGTGCGCTGGATCAGTTCCTGCATGCCCAAGACGAGCCGGTTCACATTGGTGGGCTTGGGGTCGAGGGTCTGGCGGCGCGAGAAGGCAAGCAGCCGATGGGTCAGGGCGCCGGCGCGCTTCGCGGCGCTCTGCGCGGCGGCCATGTAGCGGTCGACGTCGGTCAGGCGGCCCTGCTGCATGCGGATCTGCATCAGCTCCAGCGAGCCGGAGATTCCCGCCAACAGGTTGTTGAAGTCATGCGCCAGGCCGCCGGTAAGCTGGCCCACCGCCTCCATCTTCTGTGATTGGCGCAGCGCCTCTTCCGTCTCCGCCTGCTCGCGCAGGGCGGTCTCGATGCGCTCCTGAAGCGTGGCGTTGAGATCTCGCAGCGCCGCGGCGTTGCGGCTACGCTCGATCGCGCTGCGCGCCCTGGACGCCACTTCCCGAATGAAGCCGAGTTCTTCCGGCGCCCACGCCCGAACGGCGGCGTGGTTGACGTAGAGGACCGCCACCAACTCGCCTTGCTCGATGACCGGCACATTGACGAAACTGCCCGCGCTGCGCGCCTTGAGCGCGCCCGCCGCGTCAGCCGTCCGCTCGTCCAGATCGACATCCTCGATGCTGATGAACTCGCCGCGCTTCAGACTGTCGATGAAGGAGCCGTACTCGCGCAGCGGCACGACGCCGGCGAGGGTTTCGACGCCCGGCGCGTTCCAGTCTCGCCGAACGTGCAGCGTCTCCGCCACCGGGTCGATCGTGCCGTAGCCGACCCGGCTGATCTTCAGCGTCTCCCCAAGCATCTCGGCGGCGATGAACCCGATGGCGTCCGGATCGATCACGTCGTTTATGCGGTCCGTCAGCCTCACCAGCGCGTCGCGGTAGGCCTGCATCCGAACGCGTTCGGTGATGTCGTAGCCACCGACGAAGATGCCGTTCACCGAGCCCTGATCATCGCGGATCGGCTGGTAGAGAAGATCGATATTGCGGTCGTCGTCCTCGCCGGTGAGCCGGATCGGCATGGCCCGGGCGGAGAAGGGCTCGCCGGTTGCATAGACCCGATCCAAGAGCTCGTAGAAGCCTTGGCCGGCCAGCTCCGGAAACACCTCCCGCACGCTGCGCCCCACGAACTGGCGCGGACCTGAGATCGTCACATAGGCGTCGTTGACGTATTCGTAGATGTGGTCGGGGCCGGCGAGCACGGCGACGAAGCCGGGCATCTGCTGCAGGAGATAGCGCTGGCGCCCCTCGCTGGTCCGCAACGCGGCCTCCGCGACGACGCGATCGGTGATCTCCACCGCCGTGACCATCACGCCGCCGATACCTGTCGGCGTCGTCGGATCGTCCACGGGGCTGTAGCCGAGGGTGAACCGAGCGTCGTCCCAGCCGGCGCCATGGCGCTGGATTCGCAGCAACATGTCTTCGGCGAAGATCGACGGCAAGCGGCCCTGCGAAATCGCCGTGTGGGCGGGCTCGATCTGGTCCCAGACTTCCGACCAAGCTTCGCGGGCCGCGCGCCCCAGCGCCCAGGGATGCTTGTCGCCGAGGATCGGACGATAGGCGTCGTTGTAGATCAAGACGAAGTCGGGTCCCCAGCGCAGCGCCATGGGAAAGGCCGAAGCCAGGATGATGTCGACCGCCAGCTTCAGACTTGGCGACCACGCATGGCGCGCGCCAAGCGGGGTGACGGACCAATCGTGCGCTTCGACGAGCGCCCTCATCGGACCTGTCGACGCCTTCCAGCCAGGCGGCGGTTCGAACAATCGCGTCAATGCAGTCGGCCCCCGAAACGCGACTAGATTGCGCATTCCGATTCAAGCCTTAACGCGGAATGCCCCCGTTTGCTCCATGCGGGCTGACTGGGCTCGCCCCTCACATGGTGTGGTGCGCCCCCGCGGCCTCGTCCGGCGTCCCATCCGACCAGGTGGCCACCGGCACGTAGAACATGGTGTAGGGATCGACGCCGGCCGCGGTGGAGAACACCCGCGTGCCGGGCAGGTCGGCGCCCCAGTCGGTGGTCGGCATCGGCGGCATGAAGAACATCAGGTGCGGACGCCACGGGCCGTGCGGGCCGTCGCCGAGGTAGCCGTCCTTCGACATCATGAAGGTGAGCGAGCCGGTCGCGGGGGCGGGGAACTTCCCGGCCGCCATCTCCGCGCGGGTCCGCTTCATTATCTCGGCCTGGGAGACGCCGGACATCGCCCAGGTCGTCCGAGCCAGCAGGCTCGGCAACACCGAACGCGCGGCCTCGGGGTTGAAACAGACCGGCGCCCGCAGCTTCGGGTTCCAGAAGCCGTCGTCCTCAAGGCCGCTGAACCAAGCGCGCTCCACCAGGCAGACGAAGCCGTTCTTGCCGGACGCGGCCGAGATATAGCCTTGCGGCCCCAGCGCCAGCACCTCGGCGTCGCCCGACACGGAAGGCGGCGCGGCGGTTCGCGCCAGGGCGATCTCGGCGCTGCGGTCGGCGATCAGGTAGTCGCCGGCTGGCGCCATCGTGGGATAGGCCGCCGGGGTTTGCGCCGCGGCGGTTCCGGCCAGCCCCAGAGAAGCGAACGCCACGCATGCGGCCCCGAGCGCCGAGGCCGAGCCCCGCCAGGCGAGCGCCCGGCGGTTCGTCGATTTTCCGTGTCGCATCGTTTTCAGTTCCCCGATCCCAGGTCGCGCGTGGCGGCCTCGCCGCCGCATCCACCCTAGGACGAACGAACCGTCCGCGTCCCGACATCGGCGTCCGACGACGGCGCGCCACCGAGCATGAACGTGCCGCCCGCCTCCACGGCGAGGTCGGGGCCGAAGAGCGCGCCAGGGGTGAAGGCGCCCGGGCGACCCTCGCCGCGGACGAGACGGGCGGCCACGCCCGCCGCGGCCTTGGCCAGGAAGTCGTAGCCTTCGCCGGCGCGCAACCATCCCACCTGGATATCGCCGTCCGGCCATTCCAGCACGGCGCGCGCCCAGGAGACGTCGCGCTTGGGCGGCGGCGGGGTCAGGCGAGCGAACCGGCGTCGGGCGAAACCGCGCATGCCCGGAACCGCCAGCAGCGCCGCCACGGCGAACATCGCCGCCGCGCCGGGCGCGGCCGGAAAACCGGCGACGACGAACGGGGCGCCGCTGGCGCGGTGCGCGGCCTCGAGTTCGCCGGTCGGGGCGCAGCCGGTCACGGCCGTACCGCCGTCCGGCAGCGTGAACTGCTGGCGATGCGAGCCGAGCCGCACGCGCGTCAGCCGGCCGTCCTCGTAGATGCGGCCGGCGTCATAGGCGAGACCGTCGATGACGCTCGCCGCCACCGTCGGACCGACGGGGCCCGGCTGATTAACGTAGGCCAGGTTGTCGACCCGCACCCGCGCCGGCGTCGGCCGGCCCTCGCACAGCTTCAGCACCACGCTCTCGGTCGCCACGAGGCCCCATCCGGCGCCGGTGACAATGCAGCGGCCGTCGCGGACGGCTGTGTCGTTCATGGCCAGCAACTCGAGCACGACGTCGAGCTCGTTGGCGATGTCGACATAGTGGGTGGCGGGCGCGCAGGCGCGGGCGATCGGCGCCGCGGTCTCGGCGAAGGGGCCGATGGTGTTGACGACCACGGACGGACGCGCGGCCGCGATCGCCGCCGCCATCGCGCCCACCGAATCGGCTGTCTGCACACGGGCTTCGCCGGCGGTCGCCGCCACGCCCTGCAGCTTCGCGGCGTCGCGCCCCACCAGCACCAGCGGAATCTGCCGCATCGCAAGCTCGGCGGCGATGGCGCGGCCCGTCCGGCCGGCCGCGCCCAGGATCCAGACTTCGCTCATCGCTGGGCGCCCAGATGCCGGGCGAACCAGGCTCGCGCCGCCTCCACGGCCTCCGGCTTGCGGTCAAGATAGGCGCAGTAGTGGTGGCCCTTCACCACGACGAGCGACTTCGGCTCGCCGGCGGCCGCGAACGCCCGCAGCTGGCCCTCGGTCGGGCACATGGTGTCCTGGTCGGCGACGATCATCATGAGCGGCGTCGGGGCGATGCGCCCCATCAGATGCATGATGTTGCTGGCCAACGACGGCTCCAGCGAGCGCAGCGTCACGCGCGGGTTCCAGTTGCGGCGCTCGGCCTCGCCGAACGTGGCCCAATAGCCGCCATGTTCCGTGTTCGGATCGTTCTCGAAGGCGATATAGCGCGGCTCGCGGCCGAGCGCCCGATCCCGGCGGTCGTCGCTCAGGGCCTGGAGGAACGCCGCGAGGTCGCCGCCTGTGGCCATGTAAGCGCCGAGCGTCGCGTCGCCGGCGATGGCGGGAACCTGGGCGACGACGCAGCTCACCCGGCGATCCAGCGCGGCGACGGCCAGTACGTTGCGGCCGCCCAAGCTCGTGCCCCAGAGCCCGATCCGCTCGGCGTCGATCTCCGGCAGCGTCATCCCGAAGGTGATCGCGCTGCGCCAATCCTCGATCTGGCCGCAGTGATCGACCTCTTCCCGCGGCAGGCCGTCGCTGTCGCCGAAGTTGCGGTAATCGAACGCCAGGGCGGCGAAGCCCGCGGCGACGAAGACGTCCGCGACCTCCGGGATCGTCCACTCCTTCAGCCCGCCCAACCCGTGCGCCAGGATGACCAGGGGGTGGGGACCGGGCCCCTCAGGCAGGCGCAGCCGGCCTCGAAGCGTCACGCCGCCGGAGACGAACTCGATGTCGCGACGCTTCGCGGTTTCGGCCATGGCGCGATCCTTCGGCAAGTGATGACATAGACTGACATCACTTGCCGCCGCGTTCAAGAGGGGATGGCGCTCAGCCCGCGGCCGGAACCGCGATCAGCGTCTGCAGTTCGGCGAAGGTCTGCCGCACCAGGGGCGCGAACGCCGCCTCGCCCGTCCCGGCGAGCCAGCGGTCGTAGGCGACCTTGAACACGCCGACGCCCGCCTCGGCGGCGAGACGCGCGGCCGTCCCGTCGACCCCGTGCCCGGCCAGCGCGGCGTCGATCGCCGAGGCCATCGAAGCCAGCTTCAGCGCCTCGCGCTCCCGCAGCTCGACGTTGGCGGCGATGACGGCTTTGCGCCGACGCGCGAACTCAGGCCGGTCCGGCAACGCCCTGGCCGCGGCCTCGATGGCGGCGACCACGGCTTCGATCGGCGGCACCGTGCGCAGCGCCTCGGCGATCACCTCCTTGAGATGCGCGGAAAGCTCGCCCTGCCCCCAGAACAGGACCTCACGCTTGTCGGCGAAATGCCGGAAGAAGGTTCGCTCGGTGAGGCCGGCCCTGGCCGCGATCTCGGCCACCGCCACCGCGTCGAAGCCGCGTTCCTCGAAGAGCTCCAGCGCGGCCTGCTCGAGGCGGCCGCGGGCGTTGGGTTCCCATCTGCTCACCCATCCGCCCATAAGCCATCGAGCGCGCCGGTGCGAGCGCGGCGCCGAAGCGGGGGATCAAGCCGCCGCGCGATAGCGGGCCGCCCGGTGCTCCTGGCGGAAGTTCGGCAGCATCGCGACGCGCGCCGCCTCGAACGCCGCCCACTGGTCGTCCTCCGGCAGCGGCGGGATGGTGATCGTCTCGCGGCGGTCGAAGCCGACCAGGGCGGCGTCGACCAATTCCTCCACGTCCATGACGCCGGCCAGGGCGTTCACGTCGCGGCCGGAGCGCGCCCAGATCTCGGTGCGGGTGGCCGCCGGCAGCACGGCCTGGGCGTAGACGCCCTTAGGGCCCAGCTCGAGGTTCAGGCCCTGGGTCAGGTAGAGGACGAAGGCCTTGGTCGCGCCATAGACCGTCATGCCGAGTTCCGGCGCGAGGCCGACCACCGAGCCGATGTTGATGATGGCGCCCTCGCCGGCGGCGGCGAAGCGCGGGGCGACCGCCGCGGCGAGCCGCGTGACCGCCGTCACATTGAGCGCGATCAGGCCGGCGACGTCGGCGCCGCCCTGGTCGAGGAAGCCGCCGGAGAGCGCCGCGCCGGCGTTGTTGACCAGCACCCCGATGGTGGCGTCGTTCCGCAGCCAGGTCTCGATCCGCGCCAGGTCGTCAGGATCGGTCAGATCTGCGCGCGCCGTCTCGACGCTGACCCCGGTCTGCGAACGCAGCCGGGCGGCCAGCGCATCGAGGCGGCCGAGATCGCGCGCCGCCAGCACCAGGTCGTGGCCGCGATGGGCGAAGCGGTCGGCATAGACCGCGCCGATGCCGGACGAGGCGCCGGTGATGAGGACGGTGGGCTTGGCGCTCATGGGAGGCGGCTCCTGCTTGGACTTTTAGATGACGATCATCATGTAATTTGATACATGACGATGATCATGTATGCTGTCAAGCGTCGAAGGAGAAAGCGATGCGCGTGAGCCGTGAGCAGGTGGCGGAGAACCGGCGGGCGATCCTGGCCGCCGCCGGGCGCCTCTTCCGCGAGCGTGGGGTCGAGGCGGTGAGCGTCGCCGAGGTGATGCAGGCGGCCGGCCTCACCCACGGCGGCTTCTACGGCTACTTCGACTCCAAGGACGAACTCGTCGCCCAGGCGATCGCCGGCGCCCTGGCGAGCGCGCCGCCGCCCGCCGACCTCGCGGCCTATGTGGCGACCTACCTCGCCCCCGCCCACCGCGACGACCGCGCCCGCGGCTGCGCCATGGCCGCCCTGGCCGCCGAGACGGTCCGCGCCCCCGCCGCGGCGCGGACGGAGATGACGACGGGTCTGAAGCGCCAGATCGACGCCCTCGCTCGCCTCGCGCCGGGCGCGGACCTGGCCGAGCGACGCCGCGCGGCGATCGGCAGCTGGGCCGCGATGGTCGGCGCCCTGATCCTGGCCCGCGTCAGCGACGATCCGGCGCTGTCGGACGAGGTGCTGGACGCGACACGGGCCTGGCTGGAGACGCGGCGGCAGCAAGCTTAAGAAGCTGCCTGGGTCAGAGATGTCCGGCCGTGGCGTGCAGGAACGGCGTCAGGCCGCTGGGCGACGTGCTGGAGACGAGCGCCGTCTTCGCGGCGTCCGACGGCGCGAACGCCGCGGCGGTGTGGGCGAAGGCGACGGCCTTGGGATCGATCAGCGTCCCGCCATGACCGTCGCTCAGCACCGGATAGGCGGCAGCGGTGCTGCCGGCGATGTTGAAGGTGTAGGTTTTGCCGCCGTCATGCAGCACCAGGGTCGAGCCCACCACCGTGGCCGATGCGCCCGCCACGAAGGCGATGCTTCTGAGGTCGATGTCTTCGTTCGCGCCGCTGAAGTTGGAGATGGTGTTGGCGAAGGTCCCTCCGGCCGCCGGGGCGTCTCCGGCATCGATCTGCAGCACCGCCGAGCCGCTGGAGGGCTCGACGAAGACCACGCTGCCGGTTCCGAGCTGGCCCGACTTGCCGAGCTCGATCGTGCCGCCGCTGATCACCGCGCGGCCGCTGAAAGCCGCGCCGCCCCCGCTCAGCAGGAGGTCCCCGCCGCCCAGCTCGACGATCGTCCCGCTGCCCGCGATGTCGCCGGCCAGGGTTCCCGCCCCCGCCACCCGCACCTGGCCGTCGTCGGTCAGCCGTCCGCCCGAAATCAGGGTCAGGTCGCCCGCCGTGCCACCGGAATAGATCGCCTCGGCCCCGCCGCTGGACACCACGCCGTGATTGTCGAGGCTGCCGGGGTCGACATATTCCGAGCCGCCGCTCAGCACCGTGGTCGCGTCGGCGACGCCGCCCGACGCGACGAGTTCCTTGCCGCCGACGGACACGACCGTTCCCCTGGTTGTCCCCGCGGCCAGCACATAGAGGAGCCCGCCGCTGGACACGTTCGCGCCGCTCGCGACGCCGCCCGACGAGACAACCACCCTGCCGCCGTCCTGCACCGCGTCTCCCGACGCCGTGCCGCCCGAGTAGACGATCTCCCCGCCGTCGCTTTCGATCACGGCGCCAGCCTCGGAGCCGAGCACGCGCAGGTCCGCGTCGGTCTGGACAATCGTGCCGGTGGCGCTCGCGCCGGAATATATTTTATCTTGGGAGTCGATCAGCGTCACGCCGCTGGCGCTCCCGCCGGACGTGAGTTCGAGCGAACCCAAATCTATGACGGTCACCCCGCTGATCGAACCGGCGACAGAGTTGGGTCCGAGCAGTTCGCCCCCCGACCCGAGCACCACGCCGCCCCTGGATACCGTCAGGCCATCTGTCTCGGCCCCGGTGTCCAGGCTCAACGTCACGCCGCTCAGCAAGGTGTTGGTTTCCATAGTGATGTTGCCGCCGCTCGACACCGTCACGCCCGACAGCGTCTCGGTGCTCGTGAGGGGCGACGATTGCAGCGTGAAACTTTTGCTCAGCGTCCCTGCAAAGGTGAAATAGCCGCCGCTCTTGACCGTCTCATCGATGGCGGTCGCGCCGGATAGCATCGTCAGGAACCCGTTGCTCTGAACGATATCGCCAGAGACCACGCCGCCAGAGTAGACGGCTTCGTTGCCGCCGGGCTTGACCACGCCGTCGGAGGCCGAGCCCATGACGAGGAGGTTGCCCGCGATCACCACGCCGGTGGCCGTCGCGCCGGGGTCGACGTTGAGCAACCCGGAGTTCGTGACGCCACGGGCGGTCCCGCCCGCAAGGAGATTGACGTTGGCGTTCTCAGCCAGCGTCACGCCGCTGACCAAACCGGCGATCGTCTCGGGCCCGTTCAGATCCCCCTGGCCCAGCAACACCCCGCCCTGGGACACCGTCAGGTCGATGCCGTTTGCGCCGGACGAGAGCGTGGCCGAGCCGCCGCTGAGGACGGTGCTCGTGCCGACCGTGCCGCCGGAGAGCACGATGAGCGGATTGCCGCTCGAGATGGTCAGGTTGTCCTTGGTCTGGCCGGAGGTGATGGTGATGGTCATCGATCAGTCCTTCGATCGAAAGGCGCGAGGAGGCATTGTCAGACCAAACTCGCTGTTAGGGCTTGAGCGTTGAATTCGAGCTGCCGAACCCTGTCGGCTGTCCGAAAGACCCGGCGCCGCTGCGGCGCACGACCGGCGCCCGCCATTCGTCTGATAACGCCGCCACATGGTGCGGATTGTGCGCGCGGCTTTCAGAGGTGCGAAGTAGCATCGGCGCCGCACAAGGTTGCACGATTGTGCATCCCGAGGCCTGGGAGCTTGGCGGCGCGGAGGCCGAGCGGGCGACCTAGGTCAGCAGCTCGCTCAGCCGGGTGATGATGCGATCCGGCCGAACGGCGCTCGCCGGGGGCAGGCCCCGGCCGAGGTGGTCGTGCCAGATGGCGTAGATGCCGAGCCGCTGCGGCGCGGCCACCTCCCATTCCAGGTTGTCGCCGACCATCCAGGTGTCGCGCGCCGGGGCGCCGAGCGCCCGCATCGCGTGCCGGTAGGCGACCGCCTCGGGCTTGCCAAAGCCGTGCTCGCCCTCGATCTGGATGTGCTCGAAGAGGCCCGCCAGGCTGAACCGGTCGATCTTGGCGCGCTGGATGTCGGCCGCGCCGTTGGTGACCAGCGCCAGGCGCACGCCCGCGGCCTTGAGCGTCTCGATCGTCTCGCGCGCGCCGGGGAACAGCTCGGCGTTCTGCGCCCGGATTTCGGCGAACCGGTCGGCGAACCGAACCGCGATCGCCGGCATCCCCGCCACGCCCAGCGTTGTCAGCGCCTGCGTGATGACGGCCTGGCGGACCTGGCTGAGCCCGAAGCGCGACGTCCTCAGCCGCGCCGTCTCCGCCGCCGGCGTGCCGGCCCAGAACGCCCGCAGCGCGGCCTCCAGCCGGTCGGCGACCTCGATCGCGCCGAAGGGCGCCAGCGCCTCGGCCATCTCCTCCGCCACCGTCAACAGGATGACCGGCCGCTCCCCCTCGGTGAGGATCGTGTCGTCGAGGTCGAAGAGGATGGCCTTCGGTAACCGCATCAACCGCCCCCCACGGCGTTCGCAGTCCGCCGTCGATCCCGCCTTCTACACACTCCCAGGGCCCGCGCCGACTTCACCCCCAACCCCGCTCATTCCGGCGGACGCCGGAACCCAGACAGGCGCCGGAAGCCGAGCCGCCCGGTCTCATTCCAGGGCGTCACGCCAGCGCGTTTCCACCGTAAATTTCCGTTATTAACGGTCCCCCGCCCGCAGCGCGGGCACGCGAGCCCCGGCCCTGGGGGCTCAATCTCACTGGATTCACACTGTCAAAGACCGCCCGGCGGCGACGCCGGGACGGGGATGGAACCCTGCGGTTGTGTGCGCCGTCAAGGGCGAAGCCTCAAAGACTGGCTCTCACTCTTGCCGAAGGCAGGACGGTACGTTCCCGTCGCGAACGCGGCTGCGGCGACAGGTGACCTGGGCGACGTTCAGATAGTCAGCTTTCGGGATCACAAACATGTTCGTCGCCACGGGCTCACTGCCATTTTTGGCTGGGGCCTCCCCGGCCCCGCGCATTGAGTATGCTATTCGTCAGTATTCATTGTTGTCGTCTTCGTACCCTTGGTACTCGTCCTCTGGAGTGTAAAACTCAGCCGCGTCATACGTCGACGTCTTCTTGAATCTCGCGCCAAGGTTTGCCGCTATGAGACGCGAAAGCCCGGCGATGCGAAGTCGGCACGCGACGCACTCGAACCTGTTCGGAAGGTACTCTTGGACCTCGGTTATTTCGTCTTCCGAGATCGTCTTCTTGGCTACAGCGCAGGCCTCTCCGAACAAGAGCGCGGTCGATTTGCAAGCCGGGCACTCGACCCGGTGGCCATCGAACCGGTTCGCCCACACCAATGCAATGTCTCGTGCCTTCTCTTGTTCTTCGGCCGATAGCGCCTGCCAAACCTTCAGATGCGCCTGAATGTCACCAAGTACTGCCTTGGCAGCGCCGTCGGCGGCGGCCGCGATTACGGCTTTCGCAGCCTTGGCTTGCTCCTCACTCAATATGTTGTCGAGTTCTAGCCCCATCGATCTCAGCAAGATTTCGCAGGCCCGGTAGAACTGGGGGTGCCAGTTGACCGCCTCAACTCCCTCGAACGGCGCTTCGCCGCTATGAAGTTCGGCATTTCTTCGACCCATGTGGGCGATGCTAAAGTTCGCGACCTCCTTGAAATCGGCAAGAATCTCGGCGAGCCGACGGATGATTTCTGCAACAGCGATCGACCTCGGAGCGTATTTTTGGTCAAGCGGACTGTAGCCAAGCGCAAAATAAAGATGATTCCAATTCCTCTCTGAAGTGTCCACGAGTAATACCGGGCTGATGCTTGCCAGCGCAGCGCGCGCGAAATGCTCGAGGGCCAGTCCAGACCACAAGGCGTGGCGCCAGTCATCGCTGCCGAACATCTCCATCTGCTCGGCATAGAGCTGCGCCTTGATCAGCAAGGCATCGGGGCTAAAAGCTTCGGGGGTGTCACCCGGAGTTGGTGCTTTCAATTGAGGGCCTCCAGGTAGGCTCGCTGAATGAGGCGGCCCGCATGTTCCGGAGCGACCGCAGAGCGTCCGTGCAACATCCGCCAGTTGTCGACAATGATCGTATCGCCGGGCTCACAAAGAGCGATCAATCGCGGGCGGATGGAGCCGAGGGCTGTTACAACACTTTTCATTCCCTCAGCGGCCGCCGCGCTCGCCGGCCTGAGATACTCGTCATCCCATCGGAGTAGGTAATTTTGCTCCATCGGAACAAGGAGCCGCATACGGCGCACGACGCCGGAAACCGGTCGGCGGGATCGTACGACGGATCGAAAGAGCAGCTTCTCGCCGACAGCCTCCACGAGCACGCGACCGTCTAGGAGGGCGGTCGTAACCTGCGCGGACCCAGCTTTGCATCGGAGCACCAGATATCTTGGCGGCCGGCCCCAATGCGCGAGATCGGTGTGCAGAGGAAACTGGCCGTGGCCATAACGGCCGCTGTAGGTGTTTGGCGTCGACTGTCCTCGCGTCTTTGGCGTTAGCTCCTGAACTGCCCGCACTTCGGCCAAATCTGCAATCGGTCCAAATTGCTCGATCCGATCGCGCGTAAATTCGGTCGCCCGGTGGGCACGCAAAAACACGTAGCCGTTCTCGCGGACCTCATTCTGCCAAGCTTCCATGGCGTCCTTACTCCGCCAGGACTGAGCCGAATCGAGAAGCCCACGGGTGTCCACCCGCTGCCCAACCCAGCGCCGCCCCTACCGCTTAATCTGCCCCTCCAGAAACTTCCGGAACCCCGCCCCATACGGCGGCCGCATCTGCACCAACGGCCCGATGTCCTTCTTCAGCTGGGTGTAGACCGACTTCTTGTGGCTGAATTCCTTGAAGCCGTCCTGGCCGTGGTAGCTGCCCATGCCTGACGGCCCCACCCCGCCGAAGGGCAGCTCCTCCTGGGCAATGTGGAAGATCACGTCGTTGACGGTGACCCCGCCGGAGGTGGTGGCGGCCAGCACCTGCTCGCGCTCGGCCGCGTCGTCGCCGAAATAGTAGAGGCCGAGCGGGCGGTCGTGGACGTTGACGTAGCCGATCGCCTCTTCGATGCCGGCATAGGTCTTCACCGGCAGCACCGGGCCGAAGATCTCCTCCTGCATCACCGTCATGTCGTCGGTGGGATCGATGATCAGGGTGGGGGCGATCTTGTGGTGCGGCTGCTGGGTGAGGTCCTCGCCCTCGGGCTTGATCTCCACCACCCGGGCGCCCTTGGCGCGGGCGTCGGCGATGTGGCCCATGATCCGGTCGTAGTGCCGCTGGGAGACGATCGAGGTGTAGTCGGGATTGTCCTTGAGGGTGGGGAACATGCGCCGCACCGCGCCCGTGGCCTCGCCGACGAAGCTCTCCAGGCTCTCCTTCGGGGTCAGCACATAGTCGGGCGCGAGGCAGATCTGGCCGGCGTTGAGGGTCTTGCCGTTCATGATCCGCGCGGCGGCGGTGGCGAGGTCGGCCGAGCGGCCGAGGATCACCGGGCTCTTGCCGCCGAGCTCGAGGGTGAGCGGGACCAGGTTCTCCGCCGCGGCGCGCATCACATGGCGGGCGACGCCGGTGGCGCCGGTGAAGATCAGGTGGTCGAAGGCGAGGCCGGAGAAGGCCTGGCCTATCTCCGGCCCGCCGGTCACCACCGCGATCTCCTCGTCGGAGAAGGCGCCGCCGAACATGGTCGCCATCAGCTCGGAGGTGGCGGGGGTGAATTCCGACGGCTTGATCATCGCCCGGTTGCCGGCCGCCAGCACCCCGGCCAGCGGGGCGAAGGTGAGGTTCACCGGGAAGTTCCAGGGGCTGATGATCCCCACCACGCCCTTGGGCTGGTAGCGCAGCTCGGCCTTGGCGCCGAAGAGGCCCAGCAGGGCGGGGCTGGTCTTGCGCTTCTCCGGCTTCATCCAGCGGCGCAGATTGGCCTTGGCGTGCTTCAGCGGGCCGAGCGAGGCGCCGATGTCGGTGAAGGCCGAGGCCTCGGCCGAGCGCGAGCCGAAGTCGGCGTTGAGCGCGGCGATGATGGCCTCGCGGTTGTCGACCAGCAGGCCGATCGCGCGGTCGATCCGCTCGATGCGCTTCTCGGCGCTGGGCGGCCCGTCGCGCAGGTGGGCGCCCTTCTGGCGGGCGAGCAGGGCCTGCATCGAGGCGGCGGTGTGTTCGGTCATGGGGTGATCCTTAGAGATCGTGGTGGCGGCGTCAGGCCATCGCCTTGGCGCCGAACCGCCGGCCCAGCTCGGCTGTGACCTGCTCGAACTCGGCCACCGTCTCGGCGATCACCTGGGCCACCGGCTTCACCTCGTCGATGCGGCCGGCGACCTGGCCGGAAAGCGCGATCGAGGCTTCCATGTCGCCGCCGAAGTAGAGGTCCTTGGCGTGGCCGAACTCGCCCATGATGGCGGCGGGCGGCTCTTTCTCGAAGGCGGTGGTCTTCTCGGTGCGCAGGGCGCGCAGCGCCGGGCCGGGGCCGAAGCGGTTGAGGAAGACGGTGTCGGTCTCGCGCGCCGCCAGGATGGCGTCCTTCCAGTTCTGATGCACCGGGCTCTCGGCGGCGGAGACCATGCGGGTGCCCATCTGCACCCCCTCGGCGCCGAGGGCGAAGGCGGCGGCCATGCTGCGGCCGTCGACGATGCCGCCGGCGGCGATCACCGGCACGCTCACCTTGGAGCAGACCAGCGGCAGCAGCACCATCGAAGCCACCTCGCGGGAATTCTTGAACCCGCCGCCCTCGCCGCCTTCCACCACCAGACCGTCGACCCCCGCATCCACCGCCTTCAGCGCCGCCGCCAGCGACGGGACGACGTGGAACACGGTCAGGCCGGCGTCCTTTAGCGCCTGGCAGTAGCGGTTCGGGTCGCCGGCCGAGGTGGTGACGAACTTCACCCCCTGATCGACCACGAACGAGACGATGTCCGGGTCGCGGACGAAGGCCTGGGCGATGTTGACGCCGAACGGCTTCGAGGTGAGCCGCCGCATCTTGGCCACCTCCTCGCGCACCGCCTCGAGCTCGCCGGACGAGGTCTCGATGATCCCCAGCCCGCCGGCGTTGGAGACCGCCGAGGCCAGCTGCGCGCGGGCGATCCAGCCCATCGGCGCCTGCACGATCGGATATTCGATGCCGAGCATCTCGGTGATGCGGGTCTTGATCATGCGGGGTCCTCGCGGTTGCGCGGCGGTGAATAGGCGTCGCCATTCGCTGGGGAAGTCAATCGCCGGCGGAGGGGGCGCAGCCGGGTCAACGGCCTTTGACAACCACCCTGAACCGGGGGATCGTGAGTGAACAAAGATAAGTGACCCCAGGGAGGTCCGCGCCATGAGCGACGGTTCGATCGATCTCAAGCAGGAAGCGCGCGCCAGGGCCTACGCCGAGCCGTTGGAGACGCTGAACCCGGCCCAGCCCGACTATTTCGCCAACGACGCCTTCTGGCCGGTGTTCGAGCGGCTGCGCGCCGAGTCGCCGGTCCACTACACGCCGGAAAGCAACTACGGCCCGTTCTGGTCGATCAGCCGCTACAACGACATCATGGCCGTGGACACCAACCACCAGGTGTTCTCCTCGGCCGACGGCATCACGCTGCAGAGCCTGGAGGCTCAGGCCGAGATGGCCAAGCGGCCGCAGCGCACCAGCTTCATCTCGATGGACCCGCCCAGGCACGACGTGCAGCGCAAGACCGTCAGCCCGGTGGTCGCGCCCGCCAATCTGGAGCGGATGGGGCCGGTGATCCGCGAGCGGGCCGGGATCATCCTCGACGGCCTGCCGATCGGCGAGGAATTCGACTGGGTCGACCTGGTCTCGAAAGAGCTGACCGCCATGACCCTGGCGACCCTGTTCGACTTCCCGTTCGAGGAGCGGCGCAAGCTGACCCACTGGTCGGACATGATGACCAACCCGCCGGGCCACGGGCCGGTGAAGAGCTGGGATCACAAGCGCGAGGAGCTCGACGTCTGCTTCGCCACCTTCCGCGAGCTATGGAACGAGCGCATCGCCGCGCCGCCGAAGTTCGACCTGATCTCGATGCTCGCCCACGGCGAGGCGACCCGGGACATGGACGTGCACGAGTACAACGGCAATCTCGGCCTCTTGATCATCGGCGGCAACGACACCACCCGGAACACCATCTCCGGCTCGGTCTATGCGCTCAACCGGCACCCGGCCCAGTACGCCAAACTACGCGCGGACCCGAGCCTGATCCCCTCGATGGTCTCCGAGACCATCCGCTGGCAGACCCCGCTGGCCCACATGCGCCGCACCGCGACCCAGGACTTCGAGTTCGGCGGCAAGACCATCCACGAGGGCGACCTGGTGGCGATGTGGTACGTCTCGGGCAACCGCGACGAGCGGGTGATCGAGGATCCGGACAGCTACATCATCGACCGCGCCCGGCCGCGCACCCACCTGTCGTTCGGCTTCGGCATCCACCGCTGCGTCGGCAACCGGCTGGCCGAGCTGCAGCTCACCATCATCTGGGAAGAGATATTGAAGCGCTTCCCGGTGGTCGAGCTGGCGGGAGAGCCGACCCGCACCCACTCGGTGTTCGTGAAGGGCTACGAGACCCTGCCGGTCGTGATTCCGCACCGCAACTAGCCGCGTGAAGCTCTACCAGACCTACACCTCGCCGTTCCCGACGCGGGTAAGGCTCGTGCTCTACGCCAAGGGCCTGGCGTGCGAGATCATCGAGCCGCCCGGCTTCCACGCGACCCCTGAGTCCAAGGGCGACTACATGCGGATCAACCCGATCGGGCGGGTGCCGACGCTGATCACCGACGACGGCCACGCGCTGCCTGAGTCCGAGGTGATCTGCGAATATCTCGAAGACGCCTGGCCCGACCCGCCGACGCTGCCGCCGGATCCGTGGGGCCGCGCCCAGGTGCGGCTGATCTCGCGGCTCTGCGACTTCTACCTGGTGATGGCGATGCGGCCGCTGTTCACCGCCTCGGGCCAGTCGCGCAAGCGCTGGGACCGGGCCTCGATCGACGTCGGGCTGGCGGCGGTGGAGACGGCGCTGGGCTATATCGAGCACCACCTGGGCGAGGCCGGCTATGCCGTCGGCGAGCGGCTGACCTGGGCCGACGGGGCGCTGCTGCCGCAGCTGATGCTGTCCTACGAATGGGCGCCCGTGCTGTTCGACGCGCCGAGCCCGCTCGGCAAGCACCCAAAGCTGGCCGCCTATTGGCGCGATATCGTCCGCGACCCGATCGCCGCGCGGCTGCTGCAGGAAACCCGTGACGCCGTGGCCCACGAGCAGGAAAACGCCCGCGCCCTGGCGCGCAGCCGCGCCGGCTGAGGAGAACCCGATGACGGACGACAGGTCAGACGCGTTAGAGCTGGCGGCGCGGCGGGTGCCCTATCCGGCGGCGCTCAGCGAGGCGGCGAAGGCCGTGCTGGCGCTGCCGCGCCCGGCGGCCGGCGCCTATCCGGCGCTGGACGACAAGGACGGCTGGCGGCGACTGATCGCGGCGCGCAACGAGGCCTCCGAACAGCTGTCCGCGCCCTACGCCGCGCGGCTGAAGGCCGACGTCGCGGCGTGGCCGCTGGGCGGCGTGCCGACCTATGTGGCGACGCCGCAGGGCGAGCGGCTGCTAGGCGATCGTCACGTGGTGTTCGACATCCACGGCGGCGCGCTGCTGTTCGGCGGCGGCGAGGCCAATGTGCGCTTCGGCACCGCGGCGATCGCGCTGCGCACCGGCCGCGTCGCCTATGGCGTCGACTATCGCGTGCCGCCGGACGGCCCCTACCCCGCCGCGCTGGACGACTGCGTCGCCGCCTACCGCGCGCTGCTGGACGAGATTCCGGCCGACCGGATCGTCGTCTCCGGCACCTCGGCCGGCGGCAACCTGGCGGCGGCGCTGCTGCTGCGCGCCCAGGGCGAAGGCCTGCCCATGCCCGCCGGCGCCCTCTTGCTGACCCCGGAGCTCGATCTCACCGAAAGCGGCGACAGCTTCGACACCCTGATGGGGCTCGACGTGGTGCTGCCGGCGCGGCTGATGGAGATGAACCTGCTCTACGCCGGCGGCGCCGACCTGGCGGACCCCTATCTCTCGCCCCTCTTCGGCGACGTCTCCGGCTTCCCGCCCATCCTGCTGCAGGCCGGCACGCGCGACATCTTCCTCTCCAACGCCGTGCGCATGCACCGCAAGCTGCGCAGCGCCGGCGTCCGCGCCGAGCTGCACGTCTGGGAAGGCATGCCCCACGCCGGCTTCGGCGGCCTGACCCCCGAGGACCGCGAGGTGAGCCAGGAACTGCGGGCGTTCATCGCCTCGCTTTAGGCCAGCGCCGCCGCCTGTTGCTCCGCCAGAACGTCCAGGAAGGCGCGCACCTCGGCGCGGCAGGTCTGCGGCGTCACCTCGAATTCGCGACGGAGCTGGGCGCATAGGTCGTCCAGCTGCATCGGCTCGGCGATCAGCTCCCAGATCCGCGCCCCGACCTCGGTGAGGGCGATGTAATAGCCGCTCTCGGCGCTCATCATCACCAGCTCGTCGCCGACCCTGGCCGACAGCCAGTCGCCCCTCCGCTCCACCTTCATGCCGGCCTCCAGGCGCGCCATCCGGCGGCTTTCATAGCGCGGCGCGAGGCCGGTTGTCGCCTGGGAGACTTCGCGTTCTACGCGCGCAGGCCCCGCATCAGCGCGCCCAGCACCGTGCGGCGCAGGGTCTCGAAGCCGGGGTCGGCGGGAATGCGGCCGGCGAGGTCGAGCACGATCAGGCCATGGATCGCGGCCCAGAACACGTAGCCGAGGTCCACCGGATCGCCGACCAGCACCCCGGCCTCCACCAGTTCGCGCACATAGCCGGCCATCGCCTCGCGGCCTCGCACCGCCGCGGCGGTGAGTTCGGGATAGGCCGCCTCGTCCGGCTGGGCGAGGTCGAACATCAGCTTGTAGGCGGCGGGATTTTCGCGGGCGAAGCGGACGTAGGCGTCGCCGATGTCGGCGGCGCGGTGGCGCCCGTCCGCCGCGACGCCGTCCAGCGCGTCGGCCAGTCGGTTGAACGCCGCGGTGCGGATCGCGGCGATCAGCGCCTCTTTGTCGGCGAAATAGCGGTAGGGCGCCATGGCGCTGCAGCCGACCTCGGCCGCCAGCCGCCGCATCGACAGCGCCGCCTCGCCCTCCTCGACCAACAGCTTCGCCGCCGCGTCGCACAGCCGCTCGCGCACCGCCTCGCGCGCCGGCGCCGACCGCGCCCGCCGCGCCTTGACCAGGGTCGCCGGTTCATCTTCCATGTTTACATCGTACGCTTATTATGAAAGGACACAAGCCAAGCCTGACCGGAGAGAAACCCGCCATGTCCCTGCCCCCCGTGCTTCGCGACCGCCTGCGCCTGCCGGTGATCGGCTCGCCGCTGTTCATCGTCTCCGGCCCCGAGCTGGTGATCGCCCAGTGCCAGGCCGGGATCGTGGGCTCGTTCCCGTCGCTGAACGCCCGGCCGATCTCGCAGCTCGACGAGTGGCTGGCCGAGATCACCGAGACCCTCGCCGCCTGGGACCGGGCCCATCCCGAGGCCCCCTCGGCGCCGTTCGCGGTCAACCAGATCGTCCACAAGACCAACAACCGACTCGAGGAGGACGTCGAGCTCTGCGCCAAATACAAGGCGCCGGTGGTGATCACCTCGCTGGGTGCGCGCCAGGACGTCAACGACGCGGTGCACGGCTGGGGCGGGGTGGTGCTGCACGACGTGATCACCGACGCCTTCGCCCGCAAGGCGGTCGAGAGAGGCGCCGATGGCCTGATCCCGGTGGCGGCCGGCGCCGGCGGCCATGCCGGCAAGCTGTCGCCCTTCGCCATCATCCAGGAGCTGCGCGAGTGGTTCGACGGCCCGATCGCGCTCTCCGGCGCCATCGCCAACGGCCGCGCGGTGCTGGCGGCTCAGGCCATGGGCGCCGACCTCGCTTATATCGGCTCGGCCTTCATCGCCACCCAGGAGGCGCGGGCGATGGAGGGCTACAAGGACATGATCGTCGCCAGCCGCGGCGACGACATCGTCTACACCAACCTCTTCACCGGCGTGCATGGCAACTACCTGCGCCCCTCGATCGTCAACGCGGGCCTCGATCCCGACGACCTGCCAACCGCCGACCCGTCGAAGATGGATTTCGGCTCCGGCGGCAACCAGAAGGCCAAGGCCTGGCGCGACATCTGGGGCTGCGGCCAGGGCATCGGCGCGGTCAAGCACGTGCCGACGGCGGGCGAGCTGGTGGCGCGGCTGGCGGATGAGTACGAAGCGGCGAAGGCCGAGCTGGCGGCGAAGACGGCATTCACCGCGGGGGCGGCGCTGGCGTTCGCGGCCGAGTAGCGGGCAGGCCCCCTCCGCCGCTACCGCCCCACGAACACCGGCGCCCGCTTCTCCAAAAAGCTCTTCACCCCTTCGCGGTGATCCTCGGTTTCGAAGAGGCGGTAGATGGTCTCGATGGCCCAGGCGCCGAGTTCGCGCGGGTCGCCGGGCGCCGCCTTGCGCAGGCCCTGCTTCATCGCCACCAGCGCCAGCGGCGGATTGGCGGCGATGCGGTGGGCGAGGTGCTCGGCGGCGCGGACCACGTCTTGGTGGGCCGTGATCTGGCTGGCGAGGCCGATCCGCACCGCCTCCTTGGCGTTCACCGGCTCGCCGGTGAACAGCAGCTCGGCGGCCTTGGCCTGGCCCACCAGCTGCGGCAGCTTCCAGAACCCGCCGACGTCGCAGACCAGGCCGCGCTTGATGAAGAGCTCGGCGAAGATCGCCTTCTCCGAGGCGATGCGGATATCGGCGTAGAGCGCCAACTCCATGCCCCAGCCCACCGCGGGCCCGTTCACCGCCGCGATCACCGGCTTGTCGCACTCGATCACCGCCATGGCGGCGGGCGTCGGCTCGAACTTGATCCGCGGCGTCGCCGGCTCGGCCCGCGCCTCGCCGGTCATCATCTCCTTGACGTCCTCGCCGGAGCAGAACGACGGATCGGCGCCGGTGACGATCACGCAGCGCACCTGCGGATCGGCGTTGGCATGGCGGAACGCGGCCTCGATCTCGTCATAGGCGCGCCGGTTCAGCGCATTGCGCCGCTCCGGCCGGTTGAGGGTGATGCGGCAGATGTGGTCCTTCACCTGGTAGAGGGTGCAGGTGAACTCGTGCGGCGCGATCGCAGCCATCCGTCGTCTCCTCTTGGCCTGCCGCATCGTCAGCGTGCTAAGCGGCTTGGCCGGGCGATAATCTGCCGGCGCTTCACTTGAGGGAAGGCAATGGCCGACGACAAGCCCTCGAACCTGGGCGAGGTGCGCCCCAACCACCGCTTCGACGCGGCGAAGCTGGCCGCGTGGCTGGCCGCCAATGTCGAGGGCTGCGCCGGCCCCGTCAGCGTGCGCCAGTTCCACGGCGGCGCGTCCAACCCCACCTTCCTGATCACCGCCGGCGACAACGAGCTTGTGCTGCGCAAGAAGCCGCCCGGCCAGCTCTTGGCCAGCGCCCACCAGGTCGACCGCGAATATCGGGTGATGAAGGCGCTGGGCGACACCGGCTTCCCGGTCCCGAAGATGCGCGCGCTGTGCCTCGACGAGGGCATCATCGGCACCACCTTCTACGTCATGGATTTCCTCGCCGGCCGCATCTTCCGCGACGCGCGGCTGCCGGGGCTGGAGCCCGCCGAGCGGGCGGCGATCTACGACGAGTTGAACGCGGTGCTGGCGCGGCTGCACGGCGTCGACTACGCGGCGATCGGGCTTTCCGATTACGGCCGGCCCGGAAGTTACTTCGCCCGCCAGCTCGACCGCTGGACCAAGCAGTACCGCGGCGCCGAGACCGCGCTGATCCCGGCGATGGAGACCCTGATCGAGGAGCTGCCGCGCCGCATGCCCACGGACGACACGACCACCATCGCCCACGGCGACTACCGGCTCGAGAACGTGATGTTCCACCCCACCGAGCCCCGGATCATCGCCGTGCTGGACTGGGAACTGTCCACCCTCGGCCATCCGCTGGCCGACATCGGCTACAACGCCATGCTCTGGGACTCGAAATCGGTGAGCTGGGGCACGCTGGAGGGCGTCGATTTCGCCACGTCTGGCATCCCGACCCGCGACGCCTATGTGGACGCCTACTGCCGCCGCACCGGCCGCGACGGGATCGAAGACTTCAACTTCTACCTCGCCTTCTCCGCCTTCCGCCTCGCCTCGATCGGCCAGGGCGTCTTCAAGCGCAACCTCGACGGCATCGGCGCGCATGACGCGGGCGGGGATAATTCGGGCACGGTCGAGCGGGCGGAAATGGCGCTGAAGTCG
>Ga0302314_10005034_pt1 | contig 24163 bp, 23 predicted proteins | sample III_Palsa_N2_3_FD_200533 | JGI IMG/M metagenome (GOLD analysis project Ga0302314, IMG submission 200533) | Peat permafrost microbial communities from Stordalen Mire near Abisko, Sweden - III_Palsa_N2_3 | ecosystem: Environmental > Terrestrial > Soil > Palsa > Peat permafrost | place: Sweden... | reverse complement strand
AAGCTCGTCCGCCCCCGCCAGCTCGTCCGCCAGCACCAGCGCCAGCGCCGCCGCGACGACCAGCGCCGGCGCCGGCTCCGGCTCCGGCTCCGGCTCCGCGACCAGCTGCGGCACGATCCCGACCACGCTCCCGTCCGACCCCGACGGCGTGATCGCCGCGCTGCCGACGTCGCTGCAGACGCTGTACAACGGCTACCCGACCACGGTCTACAAGAGCGCGTTCGCGAACTGGAAGCCCAAGTCGAGCAGCAACAAGACCGTCGGCTTCCTGCTGTCGGAGACCAACAACGGCTACCAGCTCGCCCTCGCCGCGATCCTGGAGGGCATGCTCAAGGGCGCCGGCTACACCGTCGACGCCGTGACCTCCTCCGACGAGGTGACCGACCAGGTCGCCGACTTCAACCAGATGGTGGAGAAGAAGGTGGCGATGATCGTCTACGAGCCGCTCTCCTCGACCGCGTTCACCACCGCCGTCTCCAACGCGGCCACGGCCGGCATCCCGTCGATCTCGGTCCTCAACTCGGTCGGCAGCGCCGACACGATCTCGATCGGCGCCAACGACTGGCTGCAGGGGGCGCAGATGGCCGCCCAGGTCGCGACCGACATCGGCGGCACCGGCAAGGTCCTCGATGTGCACGGCATCTCCGGCGTGGGGATCGACATCGCCGCCTTCGACGGGGTGCACGCCGTCTTCGCGCACTGCCCCAACATCAGCACCGACGACACGATCTACACCCAGTTCGCGGACTCCACCGCCAAGAGCGACGTGCAGACCTACCTGGAGACCCACCCGCAGAAGATCGCCGCCGCGATCACCTCGGGGGCCGGCGCGACCGGCGTGATGGAGGGCTTCCAGGCGGCGGGCAAGTCCGTCCCCGAGATCGCCAACGACTCCCTCGAGGACGGCGAGCTCGCCTACTGGGACCAGAACAAGTCGAGCTACAAGGGCGTGGGCATCACCGCCACCCCGCCGCAGATCGCCGCCGCCACTACCACGATCGTCAACGACCTGTTCAAGGGCGACGGGGTGAAGATCAGCGCCATCGTGCTCAACACCCCGCTGGTGACCGACGCCAACGTCGACCAGTGGTACGTCAAGGGCACGACCAGCTCCTCGACCGGGAACGCGAGCGGGCCGACCAGCCTCAACGTGCTGCCGGCGTCCGAGCTGGCAGAAGTCGTCGGCTAACTGATACCGACAGTGGCATCGATGACGCAGACACAGGCCCCGCCGTCCGCCCTGCTGGCGATCGAGGGGGTGACGAAGTCCTTCGGCCCGACCGTCGCGCTCCGCGACTGCTCGCTCGAGCTGGCCGCGGGCACCGTCCACGCCCTCATGGGCGAGAACGGGTCGGGCAAGTCCACCCTGGTCAAGATCCTCTCCGGGGTGCACCGAGCGGACGGCGGCCTGGTCCGCATCGAGCAGGTGCCGCTGCGGGCGCGCAGCCCCCGGGCGGCGGTCGCGGCCGGGGTGGCGACGGTGTTCCAGGAAGTCCAGTGCGTGCCGGGCCAGTCGGTGTTCGACAACCTCTGGCTCGGCACCGACGGGATCCTCCGCCCGTCCAAGGCGGGCGACCGTCCCGAGCGGGCGCGGGCGGTGCTGACCGAGCTGCTCGGAAGCTGCCCGGACCTGTCCGCGCCGGCCGGCTCGCTCTCGCTGAGCGAGCGGCAGGCGGTCGCGATCTGCCGGGCGCTGCTGCGCCGGCCCAAGGTGCTGATCCTCGACGAGGCGACCTCGGCCCTCGACGTGGCCACCCGCGACCGGCTGTTCGCCGCCGTCCGCAATCTGACCGACGCGGGCGGCGCGGTGCTGTTCATCTCGCACCGGATGGACGAGGTGACCGAGATCGCCGACCGGGTCACGGTGCTCCGCTCGGGCGAGTCGGTCGCCACCCTGGACCGAGACGAGGCGCAGATCGGCCGTCTGGTCGAGCTGATGACCGGCGGCGAGCACCTGGTCCAGGAGGCGGCCGAGGCCTCCGACTCCGCCTCGTTCGGCGACGTCGTGCTGGCCGCGGGCGGCCTCAACCTGCGGGCGGGCGAGATCGTCGGCCTGGCCGGGCTCGAGGGCCAGGGCCAGGACGACTACCTGCGTTCGCTGCGGGCCGCGGGCACCGCCTACGTGGCCAGGGACCGGCGCGAGGAGTCGATCTTCCCGCCGCTGTCGATCAGGGAGAACTTCACCGCCGCCACGCTGCGCGAGGACACCAGGGGCGGGCTGATCTCGGCCCGCCGGGGCTCTGCCCGGCTGGCCGCCTACACCGGCCGGCTGAAGATCAGGCTCGGCCGCGACACCGACGCCATCACCACCCTGTCGGGCGGCAACCAGCAGAAGGTGGTGATCGCCCGCGCCCTCGCCAGCGACCCCCGGGTGCTGCTGCTCAACGACCCCACCCGCGGCGTCGACATCGGCGCCAAGCGCGACATCTACGCCCTGCTGCGCGAGCTCGCGGCCGACGGGATGGCCATCGTCATGCTCTCGACCGAGGTCGACGAGCACCTCGAGCTGATGGACCGGGTGCTGGTCTTCCGCGACGGCCGCCCCGCCGCCGAGCTGCAGCGCCAGGACCTGAGCCGCTCCTCGATCGTCAGCGCGTTCTTCCAAGGCCCAAGTCAACATCCCGAGTTGTCCGAACGGTCCCTTGATTCCCCCGGTCAGCCACCATCTGAAGCCTCCGTCCGGCCCGACCGTCTGGGTTGGCTCTCCTCCCACCGTGACCGCGCCTGGGTCCTGCCGGCCGTGCTCGCGATCGCGCTGCTGATCGCCAACTTCGCCGAGCAGCACTCGCTGCTGTCGGTGTCGGCCTGGCCGGTCACGTTCGCCGAGCTGGCGACGCCGGCCCTGCTGGCGATGGCGTCCACCCCGGCCATCCTCGGCGGCGGCATCGACATCTCGGTCGCCCCGCTGTTCACCTTCGCGTCTGTGGTCATCGAGGTGATGCTGCTCGGCCACGGTGTGACCAGCGCGTTCATCGTCATCCCGGTCGCGGTCGCCGTCGGCGCGGCGATCGGCCTGATCAACGGGACACTGGTGAACTACGGCCGGTACCAGGCGGTGGTCGCCACCTTGTGCATGAACTTCATCCTGTCCGGCTTCGCCCTCGGCTACGCCCCCTCCCCGGTATCAGGCACCACCGGCTGGCTCACCGCCCTCGGCGGCACCGTCGGCGGCGTCCCGGGCGGGCTCATCCTGCTCGCGGTCCCGCTGCTGGCCTGGTGGGGGCTGAGCCGCACCCCGTTCGTGCGGACGCTGCTCGCGGTCGGCGGCAGCGAGACCACCGCCTACACAGCCGGGGTGAACGTGGCCGCCGTCCGCACCCTCGCCTACACGATCGGCGGCGCGATCGCGGGCCTGGCCGGCATCGCCATCGTCACCCAGCTGCACCAGGCCGAGGCCGACGCCGGCTTCGTGACCCCGTTCATCCTGATGGCCATCGCCGCCGCCGCGATCGGCGGCAACTCCCTCGCGGGCGGCCGCGGCGGCCTGCTCGGAGCGCTGCTCGGCGCGGCCGTGATCTTCCTGATCGAGAACCTCCTCGGCGCCCTCGGCCTGTCCTCCTTCTGGTCCGAGGCCGTCTACGGCGCCACCCTGATCATCGCCGTCGTCTTCGCCGCCTTCAGCGCCGCCGCCAGCCGCCGAGCCACGGCCGCCAACCGCACCGCCCCGCCCAACCGCCGCCCCAGTCCCATCCCCACCACCCCCGGAACGGAAGCAGGCGCATGACCACCACCCTGGCGCCAGCGCCCTCGTTCCGGGCCGCCCGGCGGGCCGCCACCGTCCAGCGGAAGTTCCCGCTGCTGCAACTCCTGGTCCTAGTCGCGCTGGTGGTCTTCGTCGGCAACCGCGACGGCGACTACAGCTGGGCCGACCTGTGGGCGCCGATCCTGCTCCAGGCGTCCTTCCTCGGCATCGCGTCGGCCGGGCAGACGCTGGCGATCCTGGTCGGCGGGCTCGACTTCTCAATCGCGGCCTACATCGTCGCAGGCAACCTGCTCACCACCCACCTGACCGGCCTCGAGCACTGGAACTTCGGCTTCGTCGCCCTCATCGTGCTGGTCATCTGCCTGGTCTGCGGCGGCGCCAGCGGCTGGGTCTGCCACCGGTTCAAGCTCGAGCCGCTGGTCGTCACGCTGGGCATGAGCTCGGTGGTGGTCGGCGCGCTTCTCGGCACCGACACCACGCTGGTCAACGGGGCCGGCCCGGGCTGGCTGCAGAACTTCACCGCGCAGTCGTCGGACACCTTCGGGGCGCCGATCCCGCCGATCGTCACCGCCTGGATCGTGCTCGCGATCGTCGTCACCGTGATCCTCGCCAAGACCCCCCTGGGCCGGAAGATCTACCTGGCCGGGGCCGGCCCGCGGGCGGCCGACCTCGCGGGCATCTCGACCCGGCGCGTGTGGACCGGCGTGTACGCGTCCAGCGCGGTGCTGGCCGGCCTGGCCGGCCTGCTGCTGGCCGGCTTCAGCACCGGCGGCGACACCAACATCGGCAACAACTACCTGTTCCCCGGCCTCGCCGCCGTGATCGTCGGGGGCACCATGATGGGCGGCCGCGGCGACTACCTGCGCACCTGCCTGGGCGCCCTGATCATCACCGCGCTGAACTTCGTGATCTCGGTGCTGAACGTCAACGCGGCCGCCGCGCAGGTCATCTTCGGCGGCCTGATCCTGCTCACCGTCGCCCTCTACGGCCGGGAGAGGAGGCTCCGCGACCGTGTCTAGCCCGCCCCCTGGTCGTCCCACGCGTCCCGCCGCGCGACCCCGACACCGCGCGTACCGCGCCCCGACCCCAGCAGGCTAACCGGCCGACGTTGACTTCCTTCCGCTCGCACAGTTGAGGACATTGATGAGACTGCACCACGCCGGGGTTAGCGTTCCTGACCTGGACCGCTCGCTTCAGTGGTACTGCGCCGCGCTCGGCCTGACGCCGGGGTTCCGCTTCGAGGTACCGCCCGTCGGGCTGCGCGGCGTGTTCGCGCTCGGCGACGGCGGCACCGGCGTGGAGCTCCTCGAGATGACCGGCGCGTCCCCCGGCGCGCCGAAGGCCGACCCGCCTTCCGCCAACGCGATCCACGGCTTCAACCACGTGTGCTTTCACGTCGCCGACCTCGACGCGTCCTACGACCGGGCGGTCGCCAACGGCGCGATCGCCGTCTGGGGCCCGCGCGAGTCGCCCGAGCCGGGGATGCGGATGGCCTACGTCACCGATCCCGACGGCAACCTCATCGAGCTGGTCGCGCCCGATCCCGGGAGGGCGGGCCGATGACGCAATCATTCACCGGGCAGCTGCTGCGCCGCGGCGACGCGGGCTTTCCCGACGCGGCGGTCAGCCGGATCTTCAACCGGCGGCGGCCGTCGACCCGCCCGGCCGCGGTGCTCCGCGCCATGGGGACGGCCGACGTGGCCGCCGGGGTGCGGCTGGCGGCGGCCGAGGGCCTACGGGTCGCCGTCCGCGCGGGCGGACACAGCTGGGCCGCCTGGTCGCTGCGCGACGACACGCTCCTCATCGACCTGGCCGCCTTCACCCGGATGAGCTACGACGACGACACCGGCGTCGTCACGGCCGGCCCGGCGATCCGGGGCGGCGTCGACCTCGACCCGTTCCTCGCCGCCCGGGGGCGGTTCTTCGCCGGCGGGCACTGCCCGACGGTCGGGCTCGGCGGTTTCCTGCTGCAGGGCGGGATGGGCTGGAACTGCCGAGGCTGGGGCTGGGCGGCCGAGTCGATCGACGCGATCCAGGTGGTCACCGCCGACGGCGAGGTGCAGTGGTGCGACGAGTCGCGCAACGCCGACCTGTTCTGGGCCGCCCGCGGCTCCGGACCCGGCTTCTTCGGCGTGGTCACCGCGTTCCGGCTGCGGACCAGGCCGAGGTACCGGGAGCTGACCCAGACCACCTACGTGTACCCAGCCGAGGCGGCCCCTGAGGTGCTCGGCTGGCTGCACGCGGCGCGGCACGACGTACCGTCGTGCGTCGAGCTGGTGGCGGTCGGGATCACCCCGCCGCTGCCGGCCGAGATCGGCCACACCGGGCCGGCCCTGGTGGTCGACGGGGTCAGCTTCGACGGCGGACCCGAGTCGCTGCGGGCGCTTGACGCCTGCCCGGTCGCCGGCCGGGCCCTGGTCAGCAAGGTCGCCCAGCCGGTCACGATCGGCGAGCTGCGCGCGGAGCAGGTGCGGGCCAACCCCGAGGGGCACCGCTACACCGTCGATAACGCCTACCTGGCCGGGGAAACCAGCGCGCTGATCCCGGCCCTGGCGCCCGCGTTCACCGAGCTGCCGACGGCCAAGTCGTTCTCGCTCTGGTTCGACCTCGCCCATCTGCCCGCCCGGCGGCTGCCCGACATGGCGCTGTCGGTGCAGAGCGACCTCTACTTCGCCACCTACGTCGTCGGCGAGGAACCAGCGCAGGACGGCCTCTGCCGGTCCTGGATCGACGAGCGCATGCGCCGCCTCGAGCCGTTCTCGGCCGGCTGCTACCTGGGCGACAGCGACCTCGCGATCCGGCCCGACCGGTTCATGAGCGACGCCGCCTGGGACCGCTTCCGCCAGGTCCGCGCGGCCCGCGACCCCGCCCGGCTCTTCGCCGGCTACGACTGCCCGGATGAATCCGCCCTGAACAGACCCCATCAGACCGAGCACTCGGAGCGTTACCAGCCATGAGCATCACATACCTGAAGGAAGCGGTCCCGACGGCGGAGGTGGCCAAGAACCTGGCCGACGTCAAGGAGACCGTGACCGGCGTCATCGCCGACATCCGCGAACGCGGAGACGAGGCGGTGCGCGAGTACTCGGCCAAGTTCGACAGCTGGTCGCCCGAGAGCTTCCTGCTCTCCGCCGAACAGATCGAGGACATCATCGGCACGCTCCCGACGCAGGTCATCGACGACATCCAGTTCGTGCAGGCGCAGGTGCGCGGCTTCGCGCAGGCACAGCTCGAGTCGATGCGCGAGATCGAGGTCGAGACGCTGCCGGGCGTCTTCCTCGGCCACAAGCACCTCCCGATCTCCTCGGCCGGCGCCTACATCCCGGGCGGCCGCTACCCGCTCACCGCCTCCGCCCACATGACCGTGCTGACCGCCAAGGTGGCGGGCGTCGGCCGGGTGGTCGCCTGCACGCCGCCGATCCGCGGCGAGATACCCGCCGCCACCATCGCCGCCGCGCACCTGGCCGGGGCCGACGAGATCTACCTGCTCGGCGGCGTCCAGGCGGTCACCGCGCTGGCGCTGGGAACGCAGACCATCGGCCGGGTCGACCTGCTCGCGGGCCCGGGCAACGCCTACGTGGCCGAGGCCAAGCGGCAGCTGTTCGGCGAGGTCGGCATCGACCTGTTCGCCGGGCCGACCGAGATCCTGGTGATCGCCGACGACGAGGCCGACCCGGAGGTCGTCGCCGTCGACCTGCTCTCGCAGGCCGAGCACGGCCCCGACTCGCCCGCCGTGCTGGTCACCACCTCCCGCTCGCTCGGCGAGAAGGTCCTCGGCTACGTCGAGGCGATCCTGCCCGGCCTGCCGACCAACGACTTCGCCGGCCCCGCCTGGCGTGATCACGGGCAGATCCTCGTGGTCGACTCCATCGACGAGGCGTACGCGGTCGCCGACTCGTTCGCGTCCGAGCACGTCGAGGTGCTGACCGCCACCCCCAGGGACGCGCTGACGGCGATGCGCAACTACGGCGCGCTCTTCCTCGGCGAGTCCACCTGCGTCTCCTACGGCGACAAGGTCATCGGCACCAACCACGTGCTGCCGACCAGGGGCGCCGCCAGGTACACCGGCGGGCTCTGGGTCGGCAAGTACCTCAAGACCGTCACCTACCAGGAGATCCGCGACCCCGAGGCGAGCGCCGAGCTCGGCGACGTCTGCGGCCGCGCCGCCCGGGTCGAGTACTTCGAGGGCCACGCCCGCTCGGGTGACGTCCGCGCCGCCAAGGTGCGCGGCACCCGCCCGGCCTGGCTGGCCGACGCCCTGGACAACCGTTGACGTCGGAGACGGCCGACCTGTCCGCCCGAGCCCGCGACGGCGAGCTTTCCGGACGAACGGCGCTCGTCACCGGCGCGGGCAACGGGCTCGGCCGGGCGATCGCCATCGCCTTGGCCGGGGCCGGCGCGCGGGTCATCCTCGCCGGGCGGACCAGGGCGACGCTGGATGAGACGGCTGACCTGCTTCCCGCCCCTCCCGCCCCTCCCGCCGTTCCCGGCTCTCCCGGCTCTCCCGGCCGGCCGGTCGTCGCCCCGGCCGACGTGGCCAGTCCCGCGTCCGTCGACGCGCTGCGGGACTCGCTGTCCGGCCTGGAGGTCGACCTCCTGGTCAACAACGCCGGGATCGGCGGCCCGGTCAAGCCGCTGGTCGAGATCGAGCCGGCCGAGTGGGACGAGGTCTTCGGCGCCAACGTGCGGTCGATCTACCTGATGTGCCGCGCGTTCCTGCCCGCCATGTACCGGCGGGGGAGCGGCGACGTCATCAACATCGCCTCGGTCACCGGCAAGCGCCCGCTCACCAGGCGCACCCCGTACGCGGCGTCGAAGACGGCGGTGCTCGGCCTCACCAGGACCCTCGCCTTCGAGGCGGGCCCGCTCGGGGTCCGGGTGAACAGCCTGTCGCCCGGCCCGTGCCGGGGTGAGCGGATGACCCGCAACTTCACCGCCGAGGCGGCCGCCAGCGGGTCCAGCTACGCCCAGGCCGAGGAGGCGTTCGTCTCCCGGGCCGCGCTGCGCAGGCTCGTCGAGGAGGACGAGGTCGCCGCCGCCGTGCTCGCGATGCTGCGGATGCCCGGCCTGTGCGGCGCCGATATTGACCTGTCGGCCGGCATGATCGCACCATCGTGATCACATCTAAGAAGGAGCACACCGTGAGCGTGACGTCGGCCCTGGTCGTCGGGGGCGGGATAACCGGCAGCGTTCTCGCGCTCGGCCTGGCCAGCCAGGGGGTCAGCGTGGACCTGGTCGAGCTCAGCCCGGTCTGGCGCGGCGTCGGCCACGGCATCACCGTGCAGGGCAACGCGCTGGCGGCGCTGGCCAAGGTCGGCGTGCTCGACGAGGTGCTCGACCGGGGCGTGCCGTTCAACCAGCTCCGGATGCGGCAGGCCGACGGGACGCTGATCGCCGAGGTGCCGACGCCGCGCACCGGCGGACCCGGGCTGCCCGCCACCCTCGGCGCGCTCCGCTCCGACCTGCAGGACGTGCTCTGCGACCGGGTCTACGCAGCCGGGGTCAACGTGCGGCTCGGGCTGACGGTGCGCGGGCTCGCCCAGGACGCGCACCGGGCCTACGCCGAGTTCTCCGACGGCAGCACCGGCCGCTACGACCTCGTGGTCGGGGCGGACGGCATCCGGTCAGCCGTGCGCGCGATGCTCGGCATCGCGACCACGCCGGAGCCGACCGGGATGTCCATCTGGCGGGTGGTGGCCGACCGGCCGGCCGAGATGGACTGCGCCGAGGTCTACTACGGCGGCCCGCGCTACAAGGCCGGCTATAGCCCGATCTCGGCCGACAAGTGCTACGCGTACATCCTCGACACCGACGGTGCGCAGCGCGACTTCGGCCACCAGCCGGCCTGGCAGCTGATGTACGAGCGGTCGGCCGGCTACGGCGGCGCCTGGGCCAAGATCCGGGAGGCCATCGGCCCGGACTCCAACGTCTCGCACACCAGGATCGAGTGGCTGCTGGTGCCCGACCCGTGGTTCCGAGGCCGGATCATCGTCATCGGCGACGCCGCGCACGCCTGCCCGCCGCTGATCGCGCAGGGCGCCGCCATGTGCGCCGAGGACGCGGTGGTGCTGGCCGAGCTCGTCACCGGCGACGGCCCGCTTGCGGCCGCGCTGCCCGGGTTCATGGCCCGCCGGATGGACCGGGTCGATCTCGTGGTCCGCAATTCAATGCGCCTGGTCCGGTGGGAGATGGGACTTGAGCCGCACACCGAGGAGGACGTCGCCCGCACCATGAACTCGACCCTCGGCTTCCTCGCCGCCGCGCAGGCCTGACCCGATGACCAGGCGACTGAGCTCCGGTCGGCCCGCCCGGTCGGCGCGGCCCGTCATCGACGCCCACGGGCACCTGCTCGTCCCCGAGGCGAACGCGCTCGCCGACGGCCACCCGGGCGAGGCGGCGGACGCGGCCGCCGAGCGCGCCTCCTTCACCGAGGCCAGCATCGCGGCCAACCAGGCGCAGATCCGGCGCGTCCGGCCGCAGCTCACCGACGTGGTCCGCCGGCTCGCCGACCTGGACGCCATCGGGGTCGACGCCCAGATCGTGGGGCCGATGCCGATGCACCGGTACTGGGCCGAGCCGGAGCTTGCGGCCAAGCTCACGACCGTGATCAACGAGGCCGTCGCCGCGCACTGCGCGCAAGGCCGGGGCCGGCTGCACGGCCTCGGCACCCTCCCGCTGCAGCACCCGGACATCGCCGTCCGCGAGCTTGAGCGCGCCGTCGGGGAGCTCGGCCTCAAGGGCGTCAGCGTCTCCACCAACGTCGACGGGCGCGAGCTCGCCGACCCGCTCTTCGACCCGGTCTGGGCGGCCGCCGCCGACCTCGGCGCCGTGGTCTTCATCCACCCCTGGGGGTGCAGCCTCGGCCCGCGGCTCGGCGCGCATTTCCTCGGCAACACCTTCGGCCAGCCGGCCGAGACCGCGCTGGCGCTCTCGCACCTGATCTTCGGCGGCGCCCTCGACCGTCACCCGGGGCTCAGGCTGCTGGCCGCGCACGGCGGCGGTTTCCTGCCCACCTACATCGGACGCTCCGATCACGCCTGGGCCGAGCGGCCGGACGCCCGCGGCTGCGCGTACCCGCCCAGCGCCTACCTGCGCCGGATCTGGTACGACGCGCTGGTCTACTCGCCGCAGGCGCTCCGCCACCTGGTCGAGGTGGTCGGCTCGGACAAGGTGATGCTCGGCACCGACTACCCCTTCGACATGGGCGTTACCGACCCGGTCGAGCGCGCCGCCGCGGCCGGCCTGCCCGCCTCCGACCTGACCGCGATCCTCAGCGGCAACGCCGCCGCCCTGTTCGGAATCGGCGAGGGCGGCACCTCATAAGCGTCTTTCCGGGATTCAGCCCCGGACGACCGGGAGGAACACGGAGGCCCGCGACTACCTGTCAAGCACTTTACGAGCCGGGCACCGATATCATGCGCCATGTGACTGATCAAGCCGCCGAGGGACCCGACCGGCCGGCCCGGTCCTACCGGGTTGAGGCGCTGGCCAAGGGCCTGCGGCTGCTCTCCTATTTCACCGCCGAACGGCCCGCCCTGCACGTCAAGGACCTCGTCGAGCTCAGCGGCATACCGATGCCGACGGTTTTCCGGCTGGTCGCCACCCTGACCGAGGAGGGCTACCTGGAGCGGACCGTCGACGGCATGGTCCGCCCGGGCACCGGCGTGCTCGTCCTCGGGTTCGCCGCCATGCAGGGCCTCGACCTGGTGCAGATGTCAGAGCCGGTGCTGCGCGACCTCGCGGCGGAGACCGGCGAGACCGTCAACCTCGGGGTCCTCTACGGCGACCAGGTCCTGTTTGTGGCCCGCATACCGCGCCGTGACACGCTGGTGGCCGCGAACCTTCGCGTCGGCTCGACCGTCCCGGCGGTGTTCAGCTCCATCGGCAAGACGATCCTCGCCTCCCTCAGCGCCGACGAGCTCGCTCAGCGGGTCACCGCCGACTCGTTCCGCGGCACCTGGGGCCCGCAGGCGGTCACCACCGTCGACGCGCTGACCGCGCAGCTCGAGTTGGCCAGGCAGGACGGCTACCTGGTCCAGCGGGACGAGGCCATCCCCGGGCTCAGCTCGATCGCCGCCCCGATCAGGCAGGCCGGCGACACCGTGTCGGCCGCCGTCAACGTGGCCGTCCCGAGCGCCGAGTACGCCAGCGAGCAGCTCATCGACCGGCTCCTCGAGCCGCTGCTCGGCGCCAGCCGCGAGATCTCCCGCCGCATGGGCGGCACCGCCCCCCGGGTCCACGGCCAGTACCGGCGCGTCCTCAAGTAGCCGCTGCGGTGCGGAAATGGCCTTCGTAGCGGGCCTCAGCCTGCCCTCGATCGCCCGCGGGTAGGCTTCGCGTGCTATCTCAAGTTCCAGATGAATCTGGCCAGAGGAGAGTCGCATGCCGCTTTTCAGCAACAAGCCGACCGACGGCGCCGCCAACTGGGAGCCGGAGGCCGCGACCGGCCGCCTGGCCCACACCGCAGGCGCGGTCCCGTCCGGCGTTTTCACCTCCGACCTGTCGGTCTCCGAGTACGTGCTGCTGGGCGAGGCCGGGTTCGAGCCGCTTGGCTTCGTGATCGGGTCGTCGATTTACCACATCGGCCTGCAGGTCGGCCGCTGGGGGCAGAACCAGGAACTGCAGGTGCTGACCCAGGCGATGTACAACGCCAGGGAACTGGCCATGAGCCGGATGAAGGCCGAGGCCGACCACCTCGGCGCCGATGGCATCGTCGGCGTCCAGTTGCGCATGCAGAGCTACGTGTGGGGTCAGGACGTCCTGGAGTTCATCGCCACCGGGACCGCGGTGCGCGCGCTTGGCGCCGGCGGCGCCGGCACGGGGGGCGCCCACCGCGCGCCGGACGGCCGGGCGTTCACCTCCGACCTGTCGGCCCAGGACTTCTTCCGGCTGCTGGCGGCGGGCGCCGTGCCGGTCGCGTTCGTGCTCGGAACCTGCGTCTACCACATCGCGCATCAGTCGGCCATGCAGTCGCTGCGCCAGGCGGGCCAGAACCAGGAAATGGTGATCTTCACCCAGGGCATCTACGACGCCCGCGAACTCGCGCTCACCCGGATGCAGGCCGAGGCGACCCAGGCGCAGGCCTCGGGCATCGTCGGGGTGAACGTCGCGGTCAGCAACCACGTGTGGGGCGAGCACGCCACCGAGTTCCTCGCCACCGGAACCGCTATCAGGCGCCTCGGCGATGAGCACCGGCTGGCCGAGACCTCGCCCAAGCCCACCTTCACCCTGGGACTCGACGTCTAGGTCACCGATTCGAAACGCCCGGATGGCGCGGTTTAGCGCGATCTGCGTCGTTAACGCCGTTGACGGTCGCCGAGGCGCACAATGGCCCTGTGATCGATCCTCAGGCACCCGGTCCCCCGGTCGCGATCGAACCGGGGGACCGGGTGGTCATCACCGGCGCGGCCGGCTTCATCGGGTCGGCGGTGGCCCGGGCCGTGCAGGCCAGGGGCGCGACGATCGTCGCCTTGGTCGAGCCGGGCGCGAACGACCGCAACCTTGGGGGCATCGTCGCCGAGCGCGCGGTGGCGGACATCCGCGACGTCGCCGCCGTCCGCGCCGCCTGCGCGGGCGCCCGCTTCGTGTTTCACCTGGCCGCGATCTACCGCTTCTGGGCGCGCGACCCGCGGATCTTCTACGACGTCAACGTCGGCGGGACGCTCAACGTGCTCGCCGCGGCCCGGGCCGCGGCGTGCGAGCGGCTGGTGTTCACCTCCACCGTCGGGGTCCTTGGAGTGGGCGGGACGCAGGCGGGCGAGTCGGCCGACGAGACGCGCTACGCCGACATCGCCCATCTGTACGGTTCCTACAAAAGATCCAAGTACGCCGCCGAGCACGAGGTGCTGAGGGCCTGCGCCCAGGGGCAGGACCTGTGCATCGCCCTGCCGACCTTTCCGCTGGGACCCGGTGACACCCGGCCGACGCCGACCGGCAAGGTCGCGCTCGACTTCCTCAACGGGAAGATGCCCGCGTTCGCCGATACCGCCATGAACGTCGCCCACGTCGATGACCTGGCGCTTGGCCACATCGCGGCGCTGGAACGCGGGGGCACCGGCCGGAGCTACATCCTGGGTGGCGAGAACCTGTCGATGCGGGCGATTCTGCAGACGCTGGCCGATTACACCGGCCTGCCGATGCCGCGGCTGCAGGTCCCGCGAGGGCTGGTCCTGACGGCCGGCGTCGCCTCCACCCTGATCGAGGGCCGGCTGCTGCGGAGGGAACCACACGTGCCGCTCGAAGGCGCGCGGATGTCCTCGGCCAAGATGATCTTCAAGGACGAGCGCGCCCGCGCGGAGATCGGCTACACCTCGCGGCCGGCCCGCGACGCGATCAGGGAATCTGCCCGCTGGTTCGCCGACAACGGCTACGTGGCCGCCCATCGGCGCGCGGCGATCAAGTGGCGTGACTAGGGGCGGGTGCCGCCGCGGGACCGGTTCGCGCGACGAGCGGCCAGGCGGACGCCCTCGATTGCGGCGCGGATGGGTGGCATCGTCTGGCTTGCCTGCTTTTCGGCCGTGTTCTCACTGGGTATGGACACCGCACTCGGCGTGATCAGCCGCTACGGCCGCCGCTCCCGCCCGCCGCCCGTCGCCTGGCCGAAGGTAATCACATGGAAGCTAACGCAGACCGCTTCCTCGAACTCCTCCATCAGTTCGAGGACTTCACCGACGCGATCTCCCCCGAGCGGGCCCAGATCGAGTTCGACGAGACAACCCTGCAGCTGTTCTGGATGCGGTGGCCGCAGGTTTCCGCGTGGACCGGGTCGCTCTGGCGCATGCTGTCCGAGGAGATGTCCGGCCCGTCCGCGCCGCCCGCGGACCCGGAACTGGACGAGGTAGGCGAAAGTGGCTGACGATCCCCGCCCCGCGCTGACCCTCCGCGACCTCATGACCACTCGCGTGGTCACCGTCGGCCCCGATGACCCGGTGGCGGACGCCGCCGCCGCCATGGTCGGGCGGAAGGTCGGATCGGCGCTGGTCATGCAGGGCCGTTTCCTAGCCGGCATTCTGACCGAGCGGGACGTGCTGCGGGCGGTGGCATCCGGCAGCGACCTGACGAGTTCGCCGGTGTCGGCGTGGATGACGAGGGACCCGGAACCAGCGTCCCCCGATACCACCGTCGAGGACGCCACGCAGCTCATGCTGCTGCACGGCTTCCGGCACCTGCCGGTGCTTGACGGCCGCGAAGTGCAGGGCGTGGTCAGCCTGCGCGACCTGGCCGCCGCCCGGATCCGCCGCCCCGCCCCGCAGCACTGACGCCGGCCGACTAGACACCGATGGGTGCCAGGGCGGGTAGGCTCACGGTCGACGCGGCTAAATCGCGTCATGGCATGGTGGATAGAGGACGTGGACAGTATGGCTACAGGCACAGTGAAGTGGTTCAACGCCGACAAGGGGTTCGGATTCATCGCCCCCGATGACGGCACGGCGGACGTGTTCGTGCACTTCTCGGCGATCGCCAGCTCCGGCTACCGGTCGCTGGATGAGAACCAGAAGGTCGAGTTCGACACGACCCAGGGGCAGAAGGGGCCGCAGGCGGAGAACGTCCGCCCGCTCTAAGACGTAACGGGGCCAGGTGACCGCCGCACGGCGCGTCATCTGGTGTTAGGGCCGGTTCGCGGCCACCCAGCGGAACGTGTTCTCCATCGTGACGACGCCGGTGAACGGCGCCTGAAACCGGGCGAGGACGGGGCCGAGGGCGTCGCGGACCGCGTCCTCGCCCGCCGCTTCCGCTGCCCGGGCGCCTCCGGCGGAGCAGAGGAGGGCGCGGAAAGCGTCCTCCAGGCAGGCGTAGCGCCAGCAGCACCCGACCTCGTCGGCGTCGCTGACCCGCAGGCCGGCGTCCGCCAGCGCGGATTCCAGGTTGCCGGGGGCCGACAGCGCGTAGGGAGCGTGGTCGCCGGACTGACCGGGCGGGATGAGGGCGTTCATGGCCTCATGCGCGGCCGTGCCCTGGGACCGCTCGGGCGCCGCGAACAGGCTGGCGATCACGCGCCCGCCCGGACGGGTGACCCGCGCCGCCTCCCGCAGCGCCAGCCGCGGGTCGCCCGCGAACTGGAAGGCGTTAACGCCGACGACCGCGTCGAACGCGCCGTCGGGGAACGGCAGCGACTCCATGTCGCCGTCCCGCAGGTCGGCCCCGGGCAGCCGCCGGCGGGCGACGCCGAGCAGGCCCGGGCTGACGTCCAGCCCGCTGACCAGCGCCCCGCGCTCAGCGGCGAGCGCCAGCGTGAGCCCCGCCCCGCAGCCGACGTCGAGGACGGCGGTACCGGGGCCGACGCGCGCGGCGTCGAGCACGGCCGAGAACAGCGGCCGGTTGTGCGCCTCGGCCAGCTCCGCCCACGCCTGCGGGTCGGTGCCCCACAGGCGCCGCTGAACCAGGGCGGCCGCGCTGATCGCCGGCGCCCCGCCCGCGGCATCGATCGGCTCGCTGACCGCCGGCGCCACGTCAGCGGCCCTGGTCGGCGCGGAGCGCGGCGAGCGCGGCCAGCCGGCCGTGCATCCCGCAGATGGCTTCGTTGCGCTGGTGGACCTCGATCGGGTGCGGGAACAGCGGCCCGCCGTCGTGCCAGGCGACGGTGATCGGGCCGGACCGGGCGGTGTTGATCAGCGCGCAGCCCAGCCCCGCCAGCCGCGCGCTCTCCTGCTCGACGTCGGGCACCACCCAGGAGACGTGGCTGACCGCGCCGGGGACGACGCCGTAGGCGGCGGCGAGGCGGTCGTCGATCGCGTGCACCTGATCGAGTTCCACCACCACCGATCCCCAGGCGGCGAAGGCGGCCGAGTGATCGAACACGACGTCATCGCGGACGTGGTCGCCGTCGGCGATGGCGAACGAATCGAACGGCACGTGCTCGATGACCTGGAACGGCCCGACGCCGAGCTCGGCCTCCCAGCGCGCCTGCGCCGCGGCCAGGTCGTCGACCCAGTACCCGACGTGGTGCAGCCCCGGCATCAGCTGATCGACGAGTAGAGGTCGGTCGTGTACGGGGGAGTGTCGTGGGCGGCGCTCCACGGCACCACGTGGTTGCGGAGCACGCCGACGCCCTCGATCTCCGCCTCGATGCTGTCGCCGGGCTGGAGGTAGAAGTCGAACGGGTTCGGCTGCACCGCCGCGACCCCCGAGATCGTCCCGGTGGTCAGCAGGTCCCCGGCCGAGTAACCCTGGGCCGAGTGATACGCGACCAGGTGCGGGATCGAGATGAGCAGCTGGCTGGTGTTGCCCCGCTGCCTGACCTCGCCGTTGACCCGCAGCTCCATCGCCAGCGCGTGCACGTCCGGCACCTCGTCGGCGGTGACGATCCACGGCCCGATCGGGCAGAAGGTGTCGATCGCCTTGGAGAACGAGAACACGCCCGACTGCATCTCCCGGCGCTGGATGTCGCGGGCGGTGATGTCGTTGAAGACGGTGTACCCGGCGATGTAGTCGGCGGCCTCGTCGGGTGAGAAGAACTTGCCGCTGCGGCCGATGACGATCGCGAGCTCAAGCTCGTAGTCGAGTTCCTTCGTCAGCCCCTCGGGGTACACGATCGCGTCGCCGGGGCCGATGATCGCGTCCACGTTCTGGAAGAACACGATCCCCTTGTGCACCGGGTGCGACCAGTCGACGGCCTGCAGCTCCTTGTGGTGGTCGGCGAAGTTCCCCGCGGTGTGGAAGAACTTCTTCGGCGCGATCGGCGCCCGCAGCCGCACGTCGGCGACCGGCAGCCGCTCGCCCGTCTCGCCGACCTGGCCGCCGCGCTCGAACCACTCCCGCGTCGAGGCGCAGTCGAGCTCGACGACGAGCTCGCCCTCCAGGCGGCCGACCCGGCCGGCGTCGAACGTGACCAGCTTCATCGCTTGGACCAACTCTCATTCTGTGAAAGTAACTTTCATTAACATAATTGTGTGACCGCAGCCCGCTGTCAAGGGGTTGTCAGGGGCCGGTCAGCAACCCGGAGATCTCCGCGCAGGTCGCGAGCACGGCGGGCCGCAGCTCGCGGACGATTCGCTGGGAGGACCAGTCCTGGGCCTGGACGGCCAGGTTAACGCCCGCCAGCACCCGGCCGTCGGGGCCGATGATCGGCGCGGCGACCGACCTGAGCCCGTAGGCGAGCTCCTCGTCCTGCATCGCCCAGCCCTGGTCCCGCACCGTGCGGAGCTCGCCGCGCAGTTCGGCCAGCGACAGCTTGGCGTTGGGCCCGGAGTTGGCCGAGAACGACGCGTCGGTGATCCGCGCCGCCAGGTCGGCCTCGTCCAGGTAGGACAGCAGCAGCTTGCCGATCGAGGTGTGCACGGCGGGCAGGGTGGAGCCGACCTGAATGTTCGCGGTCACCAGATCGGAGTTGCGCAGCCGGACCAGGTACAGCACCCGGTCACCGCTCAGCACCGCCAGGTTCACCGTCTCGCCCGAGCGCTCGGCCAGCTGCTGGAGCTTGGGGGTGGCGATCTCGACGAGGTCGAGGCTGCGCAGCGCGGCCGTGCCGAGTGTGAGCGTGCGCACCCCCGGCCGGTAGCCGCCGTCCGGCAGCTGGTCCAGGTACCCCTCGGCCGTCAGCGTCATCACCGCCCGGTAGACGGTCGGCATCGGCAGCCCGGCCGCCGACGCGAGGTCGCTGACCCGCCAGGACGGCCGCTTCTCGTCGAACAGCGAGAGGATTCGCAACCCCTTGGCGAGGGCCTCCACCCGGTACTCGGGCCGCTGCGCGACCACGGCCGCGATGGCCTCGGGGAGGTCGCCCGACGGCGGGCTGGCGGTTCGACGAGGCATGGGCGGCGTTCCTCCTGGTGCTGGGATCCAGCCCGGTTTCGAGGGGCATCCGGGCTAGACAGCCGCCCAGTGGGTCGGCTACGTTAACGTGAAAGTTACTTTCATTCTATGAGAATCTGACCGAGAAAGATAGGCCCCAATGCAGGACTGGCTCACGCTGGAAGGGCGATCGGCCCTGGTCTTCGGCGCCGGGGGGCTCGGCGGCGCCAGCGCGCTGAGCCTGGCCGCCCGCGGCGCACGGGTCGTGCTCGTCGACGTTAACGAGGAGAGCCTGAACGCGGTCACCCGGGCCGCCAAGGAGGCCGGCGGCGACGTCAAGCCGGTGGTCGCCGACCTCCGCACCGCGCAGGCGTGCCGGGCGGCGGTGGACGAGGCGGCCGGGCTGACGGGGACGCCGCAGGTGTTCCTGCACGCGGTCGGGCGGAACGTGCGCAAGCCGGTACTCGACCTTGACGACGCCGACTGGGAGCAGACCGTCAGCCTCAACCTGTCGACCGCGTACTGGCTGGGCCGGGCCGTCGGGCGGCTCATGGTCGGGCAGCGGTACGGCCGGATGGTCTTCGTGTCCTCGGTCTCCGGGCTGCTCGCGCACGCCGACCACGCGCCTTACGCGGCGACCAAGGGCGGGATGAACCAGCTGCTGCGGGTCATGGCCCGGGAGTGGGCGCCGCACGGCGTCACGGTCAACGCCGTCGCCCCCGGTTACATAGAAACCGACCTGACCAAGGCCTACCTCGACGCCGGCGATCACCGGGCGAGCCTCCAGGCGCTGGTGCCGGCCGGGCGGCTCGGCCGCCCGGAGGAGGTCGCGGACGCGGTCACGTTCCTCGCGTCCGACCGCGCCCGCTTCATCACCGGCCAGGTCCTCTACATCGACGGCGGCCGAACCCTCGTCTGACCGCCTTGCCCAGCCGCCCGCCAACAGAGCATCACAGAGCATCAACAGAAAGGACATCACGTGCCCCTCGCACCCGTTCCCGTTCCGCGCCGCTTCGAGGGCCGGTCGGTTGTCGTCACCGGCGCCGGCACCGGCTTCGGCGCCGAGATCGCCGTCCGCGCCGCCCAGGAGGGCGCCCGCGCCGTCGGCGTGCACTACCGCAGCTCCATCGACGGGGCCAAGAAGACGGCCGAGCGGGTCGCCGCCGAGGGCAGCACCCCGGTGCTGCTGCAGGCCGACATCGTCGACTGGGAGCAGATCAAGGCGATGGCCGACGCCGCCTTCGACCAGCTCGACGGCGTGGACGTGCTGGTGAACAACGTCGGCGACGTCGCCAGGGAGCAGATGTCGTGGCGCGACATCACCGAGGAGTCCATCGATCACGTCCTCACCGTCGACATCAAGGGAACCATGCTCTGCGTGCACGAGTTCGGCTCGCGGATGCTCGAGCAGGGTCACGGCGCGATCGTGAACATCGGGTCCACCGTCATCGTCCGCGGCAGCGCCCGGGCGCCGCAGTACGCGGCGGCTAAGTACGGGCTCCTCGGCGTGACCAAGTCGTACGCGCACGCGTTCGCGCCGACGGTCCGGGTCAACGTCTTCGCCCCCGGCTTCATCGAGACCGAGGCGACCCTCAGCCGCAAGGACTGGCAGTCCGGCCGGGCCGACCAGCTGCGGTCGCTCACCCCGATGGGGCGGATCCCGGCCCCGGCCGAGGTCGCGGGCACCGCGCTGTTCCTCGCGACCGACGACGCCGCCCACATGACCGGCGGGTACATGGTGGCGGACGGCGGCTACAACATGGTCGGCGCGTGAGCGAGCCGACCAGGCCGCGCCACCCGAGCGATCTCGGCCTCGCGCAAGCCCGCGCCCTCGTCCAGCGCGCCGTGGACAAGGCCGAGCAGCTCGGGCTGCGCGGCGCGATCGCCGTCGTCGGCGCCAGCGGCACGCTGCTCACCGCGTCCCGGATGGACGCGGGCGGGCCCGGCGGGATGACCCGAGCCCGGTCGAAGGCGTGGATCTCGGCCACCCAGCAGATCCCGAGCGCCGAGCACCTGCACCGGATGACCACGATCGCCCCGCCGGTCGCGACCGGGTTCGCCGCGGCGTCGCCCGAGGCGCTGTTCCCCGGCGCGGGCGGCCTCCCGGTCACCGAGGACGGGGTGGTGGTGGCGGGCATCGCCGCCTCCGGCGCGACGGTCAGCCCGTTCTTCCCGGCCGACGTCGACCCGCGCGTGGTCAGCGCCGACGGCAGGCCCGCCAACCCGGAGGACCTGCTGATCGCCTACGCCCTCCAGATCGCCTACCAAGGGCAGCACGGGGACGACGGCAAGCGCTGGGAGCAGCGCTTCGGCGACCTGGTGATCGACCCGGCCGACAGCCTGGGCATGGCCGTCGCGCCGCCCGCCAGCGGCCAGGCCGAGCTCGACTGGGCGCGAGCGCTCTGCGACGCCGCCCTGCAGGAGGCAGCGCGCCGAGGCGTCACGATCGCGGTCGCGGTCGTCGACCGCGGCGGCGACCCCATTCAGCAGGACCTGATGGACGGCGGGCCGTCCGCCGCGCCCGCGATCGCGCAGGCCACCGCGGCCGCGGCGGCGCTGTTCGACTGCGACAGCGGCGACCTCGGCCAGCGATTCGGGCCACCGGAGGCCGTCACGGCACTGATAACACCGCGCGTCCTCGGCCTGCCCGGCGGGCTGCCCGTCCGCGACGAGGGCCGCCTGGTCGCGGGCCTCGGCGTCGGCGGCGTCGAGCCCGAGATCGGCCGCGACATCGCCCGCGCGGCCCTGGCCCAGTCGTGACCGGCGACGGGACGGTCCGAGTGGCGGTCATCGGCTGCGGCGCGATCGGGAGCCTGTACGCCGCCCACCTCGCCCGCGCCGCGGGCGTCGAGGTCTGGGTCGTCGATCCCCGGGCCGAGCACATCGACGCGATCGCCGAGCGGGGGCTGCGGGTCACCGGGCTGGCCGACTTCACCGCCCGGGTGCACCCGCGAACGGACGCGAGCGACCTCCCGGACTGCGACTTCGGCCTGGTCGCGACCAAGGCGCTGCATACCCGGACGGCGGTGGCCGGCGCCCGCGCCGCCCTCGCCAACGCGGCCGTCGTCAGCCTGCAGAACGGGCTCGGCAACGAGGAGGTCATCGCCGAGCTGGTGCCGCGGGTCATCCGCGGCAGCATCATCACCGCAGGCGCCGTCATCGCGCCCGGCGTGGTCAGGTACGACGCGCCCGGGGACTCGTGGTTCGGCCCGTTCGAGCCCCGCCCGGCGTCGATGGGCGAGACCGAGCGGATCGCCCGGCTGCTGACCGAGGGCGGCCTGCGCGCGCACGCGCTGACGGACGCCCGCGGGCCGCAGTGGACGAAAGTCGTTTTCAACTCCGCCACCAGCCCGCTGTCGGCGCTGACCGGGCTCCCGGTCGGACCCGTGTGCACCGACCCCGGGCTCCGTTCGCAGGTCGACGCCCTGGTCTCGGAAGCCCTCACGGTCTGCGACAAGGCCGGGATCGCGCTCACCCGCCACCCGGACGAGGCGATAGCGGAGGCCATTGACGAGGCCTACGACCACCAGCCGAGCATGCTCCAGGACGTGCTCGCGCACCGGGAGACCGAGATCGACGCGCTCAACGGCGGGATCGCCGCCGAGGGCCGCCGGGTCGGCGTGCCCACGCCACTTCACGACTGCATGGTCGCGCTGGTCAAGGGCCTAGAACGGTCCTGGGGCGGGTAACCCGGGCAAACGCGGCGGCGCCCCCGGTGCCGCCAATTCGTGACATCTCAGGGGTGGACAACCGTGGTCACGACTCGTAACTTGATTGAAATGAAAGTAACTTTCATAGTATGAAAGTCGAGGATGGGAAGTGCCGTGAGCGAACCAGCCAGCAGGCAGCCGCTGCTTGACGTCGCCGGGCTGCGCGTGACCTACGGGGGCGTCGTCGCCGTCTCCGATGTCGACCTGCAGATCACCGAGGGCACCATCTTCGGGCTCATCGGGCCGAACGGCGCGGGCAAGACCTCGATGGTCGACGCGCTCACCGGCTACACCCGGCAGGCGGCCGGGCGGATCGTGTTCGACGGCCGCGACATCGGGGCGCTGCGCCCGTACAAGCGGGCCCGGCTTGGCCTGGCCCGGACGTTCCAGTCAGTCGAGCTCTTCGACGATCTCACGGTCGAGGAGAACCTGCTGGTGGCGAGCGAGCACGTCACCGTCGGCTCCACCCTCCGCGACCTGTTCCTGCCCCGGCGCCCGGTTGACCGGTCCACCGTCGACTGGGCGATCGGGGTCTGCGGCCTGCACGACGTCGCCGCCCGCTACCCCGGGCAGATCTCGCTCGGCAAGCGCAAGCTCGTCGGCATCGGCCGGGCCCTGGCCCGGCGCCCCCAGCTGGTGCTGCTCGACGAGCCCGCGGCCGGCCTCGACACCGACGAGAGCCAGGAGCTCGGCCAGCGGCTGCGGGCCCTGCCGGCCGAGCACGGGGTCACGATCTTCCTCATCGACCACGACATGGGCCTGGTCCTGTCCGTCTGCGATCAGCTCATGGTCCTCGACTTCGGACGCAAGATCGCGGCCGGGACCCCGGCCGAGATCCGCGACGACCCCCGCGTGATCGAGGCCTACCTAGGAGGGCACCGTGTCTAGCGACCCGCAAGACGCGCAGGACGCGCAGGACGCGCAAGAGCCGCAAGACGCGCAAGCTTCCGGCTCCGGCCACTCGCTCGTCGTCAAGGACCTGTTCGCCGGCTACCGGGGCATCCCGGTCGTCCGCGAGCTCAACCTCCAGGTCAGCCCGGGCGAGGTGGTGGCCCTGCTCGGCCCCAACGGGGCCGGCAAGACCACCACCCTGGAGACGATCGCGGGCCTGCACCGCCCGATCAGCGGCACCGTCGAGCTATCCGGCCGCAGCGTCGGCGGAAAGCCCGCGCACGCCCTCGCCCGCACCGGGCTCGCCCTCGTCCCCGAGGGCCGGGCGCTGTTCCCCGGGCTCACCGTCCGCGAGCACCTGCGGCTGGCGGGCGGGCGCGGCGCGGCCGGCCGCGAGGACGAGCTGCTGGAGATGCTCCCCGAGCTCCGCAAGTGCCTCACCCGCAAGGCCGGCCTGCTGTCCGGCGGCGAGCAGCAGATGCTGGCGGTCGGCCGCGCCCTCGTCACCCGGCCGGGCCTGCTGCTGGTCGACGAGATGAGCCTCGGCCTCGCCCCGGTGATCGTCGAGCGGCTGCTCCCGATCCTGCGCCGGGTGGCGACCGAATTCGGCACCAGCGTGCTCTTCGTCGAGCAGCACGTCGCCCTCGCGCTCGAGATCTCCGATCGCGCCTACATCCTCACCCACGGCCGGATCAGCCTCGAGGGCAGCGCCGCCGAGCTCGCCCAGCGGCAGGAGCTGCTGGCCGCGAGCTACCTCGGCGAGACCGCCGCCTGACCCGGCCAACGACCAGCGACAACCACCGACAACCAAACGAGACAACGAGTGAGGGAAGAGATACGCATGAAGCACCTCAGACCGATTGGCGCGGCCGCCATCGCCGTGCTCGCGCTCACCGCCGCGGGCTGCAGTTCCAGCAGCTCCGGCAGCTCAAGCGCCCCGGCGTCGAGCAACGCGTCGAGCACCGCGGCCGCCAGCGCCACCGGCAGCGCCACCGCCGCGGCGGCCGGCTCCGTGTTCGGCACCCCGCACAAGGCGACCGGCACCCCCTACGTGTTCGGCATGATCAACGACGAGACCGGCGCGGTCACCTTCCCCGAGGCGCGCCAAGGCTCGATCGCCGCCGTCGAC
>Ga0302314_10005033_pt1 | contig 24169 bp, 21 predicted proteins | sample III_Palsa_N2_3_FD_200533 | JGI IMG/M metagenome (GOLD analysis project Ga0302314, IMG submission 200533) | Peat permafrost microbial communities from Stordalen Mire near Abisko, Sweden - III_Palsa_N2_3 | ecosystem: Environmental > Terrestrial > Soil > Palsa > Peat permafrost | place: Sweden... | reverse complement strand
AGCGGTAGGGATACCGGTCAAGCCCGTCCTCGGTGGCCTCGATCACTTGCTGCGTTCGGTGCCAGGTCGGAAGGCCGTCCGCGCCGATGCAGTGGTGCTCGTGCACCGAGGTGGTGCGGTGCCGGGCCGGCCCGAGTACCGCGGCGGTCTCCGGCGAGAACGCGCTCGGGCCGGCCAGCACTCGGATCTTGTCCGTGCCGTCGTGGATCCGCCGGAGTCGGCGGCTGTCGGTCTCGCTGAATGCGAACGCGTCGATGAACAGTTCCAGGGTCGCGCGGCTCAGCGTTTCCCCGCGAAACGCGCGTGATACCCGCTGCGGCAGCGAGTCGAGGCTGACCCGTCGGTAGACCAACTCCGCCCGGTTTAGGTCGACGAACCGCCTCAGCACTTCGGTAACCGCGCGCTGATGCACCTCGCCGTGGCGTTCACGGTCACGCTGGTACCGAATCCACCGGCCGCGGTAGTCACGGAGCAGGAGGTGCCGCAAGTGCAAGGCGGCCTGCTGCACATTCGCTGAGGTCTCGTGGTCCACGGAGTTCCTGTTGATGCGAACTAGTTACGACGCCGACACCCTATGCCTTCAAGACATTTTGGTGAGCGAAAATCCGCAATTACGCACAGACTCGGACAGGGGAGGATTCCTCGCCGCCCGCGCGGAATCAACCGGAGAGCTTCGAGACCGCCTGGCCGCCAAGCCCTACACCAGCAGCGGCATCAGGGTCTTCGCCGCCGTGACGGAGTTCTTTCCCGGTCGCACGTCGCAGGTCCGGGACCGCGATGGTCAGCTGTCGGACCGGCTCCGGCTGGGTGAAGCCGCCTGCCCCGCGCCCTGTCCATGCCCGCACCCCACGGCGCTCGACGTTCACCCGACAGGCACCGCCAACCCTAAAACCGCGAAAGCCGAGCTTGCCCCCAGCTTACATAAATGGGGCGAGTCCGACAATAAAGACAATTAATGATAATTCATATTTAAATTAAAAGAAATCGGTTGAAGGTCTTGAATAACCCGTAATAAACGTACGACGATGACGGAACCCGCACGTCGTCTTAGTGCGCCTATCGGCTCCTGGGGGGAAATCCATGAGCCGGGCCTGTGCTTCCCGCGAACACACGAGCGAGCGGGAGACGGGACACATCGAAGAGGGGATGCGCCATGAGAATTCGTATAGGACGCGGTCTGTCCGCTGCCGTCCGGCCCAGATTGCGGCGGATCGCTACCGTCGCCGCACTCGCCGTCGGCGTCGCGGGTCTGCCGGTCCTTGCCACAGCGGGAACGGCCGCAGCGGCCCCCGCCGCGGCGGGAACCGTCATCACCACGGGGGCCACCGTGTTCGGCCGGGCACTGGTCGTCGGATCAGGCCCCTATGCCGGATTCGCGCTGTACTTCATCACCAGCGACCACGGATCGAAGTTCGGCTGCACCGCCACGACGGTCGACACCCCGGCCGGCCCGTTCCTGTGCACCGGGCCGTCCAACGACAGAACCGCCGAGTGGCCTGCCATCACCACGATCGGCGCGCCGATCGCCGGCCCCGGGGTATCGAGCAAGCTGCTCGGCTCAGTGACGCGAGCACACGTCGGCCGGCAGATCACCTATGCCGGGCACCCGCTGTACCTGTTCGACATGGGTCCCGGCCAGGTCTCCGGCGAGGGCTGGGACGAGCCGAGCCTGCCTCCCTGGCACGGCGTGTGGAACCTGATAGCGCCATCGGGACAGGCTGTTCCCTGGGCCGGTACTCTCACGACCACGAAGATCGGCGGCAGGACCGTCCTGGCAGCGCTCATGCTCACTGGCGCCGGCTGGGTCGCCTTCCCGGTCTACAGCTACAGTAAGGACACCCCCGGGCACAACGCGTGCACCGGCGCGTGCGCCATCGTCTGGCCCGCGATGCTCACCAGCTCCAGCCCTGCGGTGTCGTCCGGGGTGAGCGGCGGGCAGGTCTGCACGCTGAGCACGCCCGCGGGCACCCAGGTGAGTTACCGCGGCATGCCGCTCCACCTGTTCGGCTTGGAGGGGCTCAGCCTCACGGCCGCGGGCCCCGTGGCAACGGGCAACGGCAACGGCAAATTGGTCGCGGGGGGGACCTTCAGTCTCGTCGCCCCTTGATCACTCACGAGTAACGCGCTCACCGGGATGCTCGCCGCCGAGCTGACCGGCGGCCGGATCCTCGTCAGCGCCGTCTGCCCCGGCTGGGTACTCGCCCGGCCCGGGCGGACGGCCGCGTGGCCTGGCCGCGTGGCCTGGCCGCGTGGCCTGGCCGCGTGGCCTGGCCGCGACCTTGCCCGCGGGCCACCCGACCAACCAAGCTCAACTTTCGCTAATTGACATTGGCACCAGAACTGATGGCGCCTCATGTAATTCCGGCCTGGTGGACGATCGCTATCATCCGGTTATCGGAAACGCCTCTCACCGCGATTGGCCATGGGACGCGGCCAGAGGAACCACGCGTTCGTTCGGGATAAAGAGCCTTTTCATGCCGAACGAGTGCGTGGCTTCGCTGCTTCCGGAGGATGCCAGCTCGGTCGGCGGCGACGGCCGCCCTGGTAGAAACGGCCACGATGGTCACATGGGTGAACGGGGAAGTCCTTCTCGCGGCGATTCAGGCGCGACTGGACCGCGTCCCGAGCGAGGCTCCGCATTTGCCGCTCACGGTGGATCGCGAAATGGCGGTCAGTGGATCGCTAGCCTCTTGCGAGGCGCGGCGCCTGGCCGGTCCAGCCAGGTCCCGGCCCTGGCTTGCCCTGGAGCCATTGACTTATGAAACGACTCACGATAATTTCCGCCAGAGCGGTTCGGTGCCTGCTGGTACATCGGCATGAATTGCGAGGAGATTACCGATGAACAGTCCGAAGATTTCCCGTCGCGAGCTGCTGCGCAACGCGGGGCTCGCCGCCGCTGCCGTCGGCGTATCCTCGGTAGCGGCAAGTGCCGGAATGGCCATGCCCGCCGCCGCAGCCACGAAGTCCGGTCCGATCACGACAGCCTACGTCGAGGTCAACAACTACAGCATCACCAGCGTCGGCAACTACGTGCTGGCCTCGAACGGCGCCAACGTGTTCGACATCGGCATCATCTTCGCAGCGAACATCAACTACGACGGAACGAGTGCCTCCCTGTACTTCAACCCGCAGGTGCAGGCGGTCCTCGACAACGCCGCGACGGAGATCGCGCCGCTTCAGGCCAGCGGGATCAAGGTCCTGCTGTCCATCCTCGGCAACCACCAGGGTGCCGGCTTCGCGAATTTCCCCGACCAGCAGGCCGCGACCACGTTCGCGGGGCAGTTGGCCGACGCCGTGACCACCTACGGCCTCGACGGCATCGATTTCGACGACGAGTACGCCGACTACGGCACGAACGGCACCGGGCAGCCGAACGCGTCGTCGTTCCCCTACCTGGTCCAGGCGTTGCGGAACGACCTTCCGGACAAGATCATCTCCCTGTACTTCATCGGGCCCTCCTCGACGACCCTGTCCTATGACGGGATCGTCGTCGGCGACCTGCTCAACTACAGTTGGAACCCGTACTACGGCACCTGGGGCGTGCCTGCCGTGCCCGATATGACCACAGCGCAACTGGCCCCCGCCGCGATCGACATCCAGAACACCTCGGCGTCGACGGCCACGAGCCTGGCGGAACAGACCGTGGCCGGCGGCTACGGTGCCTACAACACCTACAACCTCCCCGACACCGACGTCAGCCAGTACCTGTCGTCGTTCACCCAGCCGCTGTACGGCAGCGACGCCGTATACACCGGCTGAGACAAGAGCGACATCCTCGACTCCGCGCTGACCAGCCACAGCGGCAGGGCCGGGTTCCTGATGCCCGGGGAGAGAGGATTTCGGGTCCTATGCCAACGGGGTGATCCTGGGCTAGCCTGTGGGGCTATGGTGGAACCTGCCAGGCGGGCCGGAGAAGATCCAGGTCCATGCGCGGGAGGCAGGCGACGGTGAACGCCAGCGCCTGTGGCCGGAGGCAGCCCGGTATCACCCTGCCTGGGGGCGATTCCAGCAGCGCACCCTGCGTACGCTCCCGATCGTCATCCTCACGCCCCGAGGGGGGTAATCCCGGCGGCGAGCAGGAATGCGGGCAGCAGCCCGAGCACCACGCTGACCGGGACGTTGCACGACTTCCTGCTGGCCGCGAAGGGTCATGTCCGGAAGGCAGGCTCCCGGGAGAAGACTTCCTCGACCGCCGGGGCGAAGTGTTCCAGGGGCAGCCAGTCGTAGCCGGGGTCGAAGCAGTTCTCGTCGTAGCGCTCGCAGAACTCGACCGTGGCATCGAACCATGGGTGGCCCCGATATACCTCCCTGGCGTTGGCGTCGTCCCCGGTCTGGGCGCCGTAGTAGTACATCTGGAATAGCGGGTGATGGGAGACGATCCAGCACAGCTCTTCCGAGACGAACGGGCGCAGCACCGCCGCCGCGTAGCTGCCGTGCGAGTGCGGGGCCAGGCCGTCGCCGATGTCGTGGATCAGCGCGGCCACCACGTAGTCGACGGGCCGGCCGTCCCGCTGCGCCCGAGTTGCGGACTGCAGGCTATGGGCGAGCCGGCTGACCGCGTACCCGGGGTCCGGCTCCGCCGCCCCCAGCGCCCGCACCGCGTCAAGCACCCGCAGGTGCAAGGTCCGGTTGTAAGCTGACTCGCGCGCGTGGATGAGGGCGTACTCCTCGGCAGTGCCGTCCTGCATCCGGGTGAAGGTGGCCCTCGCCATGCTGCTGCTCACGAGTCCATCGTAAGCCGAAGCGCCCCGCGCGCAAGGCGGGCAACTACGGGCGAGTGAGCCAGCGTCATACCGGACAAGCCAGCAAGTGCCATCGGCTCGGACAGTTCCCGGTGCTCCGGTTGCGGCTGCGGCGCGTCATACACGTTGGCGACGTAGTCGGACGGAGCCTGGTTCGCGTTCAGCGACTTGTTTCGTGGTCTTCGGGGAGGGGCGATGAAGCTCAGGGCAGCTGTGCTTGCGAGTGCTGTAACTGTGGTGCTGCTGGCGGCTCTGGCGGTGCAGGGGCCGGCGGAAGCAGCCGCGACAGCGCCTCCGCAGGCGGCTGGTGCGGCTGGGCGCCCATCGGTCACCTCGGTGTCGCCGGTCGCTGGGCCGGCCGGCGGCGGGACCACGATCACCATTCACGGCGCGCGGTTCGCCAGTGGCGCGTCCGTCAGCGTGGGCGGCAAGAAGGCACGCGGCGTGCGGGTGAAGTCCGCGACCGTGCTGACGGCGGTCGTCCCGGCGCACCCGGCTGGCGGTGCGGTGATCGTCGTGGCGGAGAAGGCGGGTGCTTCCAGGGGCACCGTGCGGTTCGAGTACCTGAACAAGCCATCGCTGCGTGGCATGTCCGCGCGCTCCGGACCCGTGACCGGCGGGCAGGTCGTGACGATCGAGGGAAGGAACTTCTCCTACGTCACGGCCGTGCTGTTCGGCACGCTCAAGGCCAAGGTTCTCCCGAACGGAACGGCCAGCAAGATCCGGGTCCAGGTGCCCGCGTCGTGGGCTGCCACCGTGAACGTGACGGTCAAGACGATGGGCGGAGCAACGGTCCGTTCCGCCAACGATTGGTATTCCTTCCAGAACCCGAGAGCACAGCTCGGCGGGCAGGTGACCGCCGCCACCGGGACGGCGGTCGCGGTACCGGCCGACGTAACGGCGGTCACTGGCGGCCCGGGCGTCGCGCTCACGACGGCGCCGTGGACGGTGACGCTGGCCGCGGCCGCGGCGGTGCCGACGGTGGGGCAGCCGTTCCTGCTCAGGCCGGGCGGCACCGTGTACCCGGGCGGGCTGGCAGGGACGGTGACGGCGGCCGACGCGGCGACGGACACGATCACGGTGGCCCCGGCGACGCTGGACGCGGCCGTCACCTCGGCGACGGCGACGTTCACCGGGCCGCTCGGCAACGCGAGCGCCGCCACGAGACCGGCCGCCGCGACCGGTTCCGGTACTCCAACCGGCATGGATGCTACTGCCCGCCCCGCGGGCGGGTCACTGACCAGCGAGATCGACTTCGGGTCTATCGACGCATCCGAACTGGCCTGCGACGGGCTTGACGGGCGATCGGTCAAGGTCACCGGGTCCTTCAGCCTGACGCTCACCAACGTCGAGGCGCACGTCGAGGTCGACGCGGGGTCCTCGTTCGCCAAGCCGTTCGTGGACGTCTGGGTCTCTTACCAGCCGACGATCGCGGTCAGTATCACGGCCGAGGACGAGGCGTCCTGCTCGCTCCCGCCGGCCTTCCAGAACGAGCACGAGAAGCTGTTCTTCCTCGGCGACACCGGCGCGACGATCGCGATCGCGCCCGACGCGTCGTTCACCGTCAGCGCGAGCGGAACGGTGACGTTCTCCCAGCACAGTTACCGGATCCTCGGGCTCGTCTCCAACCCGGACGGGTCGATAAGCAGGCTCAGCGGGCAATCGTCCGATCCCGCGGCTGTCACGGTTTCCGGCGAGCTCAAGGCCGAGGCGTACGGCGGAGTGCAGATCCAGGTCGGCGAGCTGAACGTCATCGGCGTCGGGATGTCGATCGGCGGCGGCGTGGCCGGGACCGCGACATCTGACTGGCCACCCCAGGTGTGCCTGAACGCGTACCCGTACCTGCGAGGCACGCTGTACGCGTACCTGAACGCCTGGGTTAAAGGGTGGAAGCTGCAGGGATTCCAGGTGGAGCTCGACTTCAGCGGCATCGGCACCTGTACCGGGGAAGGCTGGCACGTGGCGTGGCAGTCAACGGACGCGGACATCCAGGATCTAGCCTGTCCGGCGAACGCGGACTGCTTCGCGGTGGGCTCCACGTCATCAAGCCACGGTTACCTGCTGCGGACAGCTAACGGCGGGCGGACCTGGCAGGCGACGACGATGACCGCCTACACCGATCTGAGCAGCGTGGGCTGCGTGGACGCGGCGCGCTGCGTGCTTGGCGGCAACGGCGGCAAGCTCGAGGTCACGTCCAATGGCGGGACGAGCTGGTCGCAGGCCAGCCTGCCTTACTACGACTCGCCGGTCGCCGAGGTCGGGTCCGTTCGCTGCGTGCCCGGCGGGACCTGCTACGCGATCGCCTACATGACGAAGTACAGCGGTGTGCTCGTTTACGGCTCGGCGAACAGTGGCCGCTCCTGGACCCTGGCGACCGTGCTCGACGACGAGCCCACGGCGATGACGTGCCTGTCCGCCTCGGCGTGCCTGGCGGTGGGCTCCGTCCCGTTCACCAACGCACTGGAGGGCCCCGCGGCCACCGATGCCACTCGTGACGGGTGGGCATCGTCAACGGCCAGTCACCCCGCGCATTGGGACTCGCTGACCAGCGTCGCGTGCACAAGCCTGTCGCTCTGCTACGCTCCCGGGTTCGACACGACGGGCAACGGGAACGACCTGCTCGTCACCACCAACTTCGGTAAGAGCTGGACCACGGCTTCGGTGCCGCTCCTGCTGCCGTGGGCAGCGAGCTGCCCGGACACCACGACCTGTGTTATCGGCGGCGCGGGAGCCAACTGGTCCCAGTACGTGGTGACAACCCACGACGGCGGGCACAGCTGGACAAAAACCACGATCTCCGATTTCCCGGCGTCCGATGACATGAGCATGTACTCGCTGACCTGTCCGAGCCTGGGCCACTGTGTCGGGTTCGAGGTCGGCCTCGGCCCGAGGGCGATCGTCGTCAGCTAACACGTGATGAGCGGGTTTCGCTATCGTGGGCTGGTGGAAGGCGTGGTACCTGCCCGGGTGGTTCACCGGAAGGCCCTGGCTGCGCTGGGACCGGGCTTTGCGGCTCAGGGCTTTGAGTGCCGCAGGGCATCGGCCGCCGCGATCTGGCATCGGCCCGCGGGGCAGGAGTTCGTCGTTGCCTGGGTTCAGCCGACGCGCAGTCCTGATGTGCATGGCTGGTACGGGTCGAGGTTCATCATCGAATTTCGGCGCGGTGCCCAGCCCAGGGCCGGCGTGCTTGGGTCGGGTTTCCGGTTTTGCCAACTCCTCGGCGATGAGGGGCGGGAGCAGGTAAGAGCCGTCCAGAACACGGTCATCAGGAGACTGCCGCCCGCGCCCGCGCGGGTGCTGCGCATGCTCGATGATCGCACGCGGGACTGGTATCTGGCGCAGGGAAAGCAGGTAACGGCGGCCTACAGTCCTCATCACGACATTTGGTTCCGCCACCGGGATGAGTACGATCTCGACGCCTGGTTCCGGTTGCTTCCCGTCCTGCTGCCCGGCGTCCTCGACGCGGTCCAACTGAGACTCGGGTGAGTACCGCGAACCCGTACGGCAGTGGACTTCCGCGCGGAGTGGACGCTGCTGGCTACCCTCGCTGGCACGGGTCATGTCTTGGGGGCCTGGAACTTCGCTAGAGTCGGAGGCGTGTGAGTCATGAGACGTTGAAGGGCTGGTGCCGGTGAAGCTGCCTTACGTTGAGTACGAGGCGCCTACGACTGTTGCCGAGGCTGTCCACTTGCTGGCTGAGCACCAAGACGAGGCGAGCGTGCTCGCCGGCGGCCAGAGCCTGATCCCGTTGCTGGCGCTTCGGCTGGCCCGCCCCGCGGTGCTCATCGACATCAACGGCCTGGGTGAGCTGTCCGGGGTGTCGGTGACAGACGGCTTGACGACTATCGGCGCGATGACGCGCGAGTACGTGGCCGAGGAATCCGAGATGGTCGCCGGTGCCGTGCCGTTGCTTGCGGCCGCCTTGCCGCTGATAGGTCATGAGGCGATTCGCAGCCGCGGCACGATCGGCGGCAGCCTGGCGCACGCCGATCCGGCGGCCGAACTGCCGGCGGTCGCGCGGGCCCTCGACGCTGAGTTCGTGGTGCGGAGCCGGGCGGGAGACCGCGTTGTCCCGGCCGCGGAGTGGTTCGAGGGTTACCTGGCGACGGCACGCCGTCCCGACGAGATCCTCGTCGAGGTCCGCTTCTCGACAGCGGGGCCGGGTACCGGTGTCGCCTTCCAGGAGGTCGCCAGGCGCCACGGCGACTTCGCCATCGTGGGCCTGGCTGTGTCACTGACGCTGACCGATGGCGCGATCAGTGATGCCCGGCTGGCGTTTTCCGGCGTCGCCGACGTGCCAGTCCGGGCAGCAGACGCGGAGGATCTCCTTGTCGGCAAGAGTCCCTCGCCCGAGCTGTTCGAGGAGGCGGGCCGCCGGGCGACCGCCGACATCGATCCGCCCGCCGACCTGCACGGGTCGTCGGAATACCGGAAGAAGATTGCGGCCACCCTGGTCCGTCGCGGGTTGCAGGCGGCCGCGGACCGTGCCCATCAAAACAATGCCCACGAGAGGCAGTGACCGATGGTGGATATCACCGTGAAGGTGAACGGTGCCACGCGCACCGGCTCGGTGGAGGCGCGCAAGACCCTGTCGGACTTCCTGCGAGATGACCTCGATCTCACCGGAACCCACGTCGGCTGCGAGCACGGGGTCTGCGGCTCGTGCACGGTCATCGTTGACGGCAGGGCGGTGCGCTCGTGCCTGATGCTGGCCGTCCAGGCCGCCGGCAGCGAGGTAACCACGGTCGAGGGGCTAGCGCCGGACGGGGCCCTCGGCGCACTACAGCAGGCGATGTGGGACTCGCACAGTTTCCAGTGCGGATTCTGCACGCCAGGGTTCGTCATGCAGGCCACCGCGTTCCTCAGCGCCCACCCGGACGCCGGCGAGCAGGAGATCCGGGAAGCGCTGTCCGGCAACATCTGCCGCTGCACCGGCTACCAGAGCATCATCGATGGCGTCCTGCTGGCCGCGCATCGCAGTCGGGAAATACCGTGCGGCAGGGAAGCTGATCGAGGGGGGCGACGATGACTCAGATCGCGGCCGAGCGCTACACGGGCGCCAGCGTCAGGCGCTCGGAGGACCCTCGCATCCTGACGGGCCAAGGGCGCTACGTCGCCGACATCAAGCTGCCGGGGATGCTGCACGCGGCGTTCGTGCGCTCGCCACTGGCCCACGGGCGGGTGCTCGCGGTGGATGTCTCGGCCGCCCGGGCCGTGCCTGGGGTCGTCGCGGTGTTCACCGGGGCCGACCTGGAGGCGATGACGGTCCCGGGGCCCGAGCTGTTGCTTTCGCTCATGGGCGGCGGAGGGCCGATGCCGGAGTACACCCTGCTGGCGACGGACAAGGTGCGTTTCGTGGGTGACCCGGTGGCGGTCGTGGTCGCCGAGAGCCGTTACCTCGCTGAGGACGGTTGTGAACTGGTCGACATCGACTACGAAAACCTGCCTCCGGTCGTGAGCGCGGCTTCCGCCCTCGACGCCGGCAGCCCGCCGGTGTTCGCCAACCTGGGCGACAACATCATCGGCCCGCACAAGCGGAGCGAGTTCGGCGATGTCACCGGCACGTTCGCGGGCGCGGCCCGGGTCGCCGAGTTCCACATCGACGTGCACCGCCACCAGAACGTGCCCATGGAGGGACGCGGCTGCGTGGCGAGTCACGATGCCGCCTGCGGCGTCATGACGGTGTATGCGGCGACGCAAAGCGTCCACGTCACCAGGATGGGTGTTGCCATGCGCCTCGGCATGGAGCAGGACAAGGTGCGCGTCCTGGCCGGCGATATCGGCGGCTCGTTCGGCTTGAAGATTGGCGCGTCCCGAGAGGAGCTCGCCGTCGCGGCCGCGTCGCGCGCCCTTGGACGGCCGGTCAAGTGGGTGGAGGACCGAGTCGAGAACCTCACCGCATCCGGGCAGGCACGCGAGGAGAGCTTCGAAGTCCGGGCCGCCGTCGGCGACGACGGCGTCCTGCACGGACTCGACGTGAAGATGGTGATCGACACCGGCGCGTATCCGGTTATGGGCACGATGGTGCCGACGATCATCGAGATGATGCTGCCCGGCCCGTACAAGCTCGCGGCCCTGGGTTTCGAGTCAACCGCGGTCACCACCAATAAGGCGTCGTACGTCGCCTACCGTGGCCCGTGGGCGTCCGAGACGTTCGTGCGCGAACGCGTCCTTGACCTTCTCGCGAAGGACCTCGGCCTTGACCCGCTTGAGATCCGGCTGCGTAACGTCGCCCCGCGCACCGACCCGCCCTTCACCATGATCACCGGGCGTCCGCTGGTCGGAGTCACCTCGAAGGAGTCACTGGAGCGCATCGCACAGGTCGTGGACATCCCGGCCTTCCGGCGCCGGCAGGCCGAAGAGCGCGCCCGAGGTCGTTACCTGGGCATCGGCCTGGCAACCTTCATCGAGGCCGCTCCCGGCCCGCGCTCACCCGAGGGGCCCAGCGGCCCGATGGGGCTGGAGCACATGCGGCTGCGGCTCGCGGACGATGGCGTCCTGACATTGTTCACCGGCCAGATGCCGCACGGGCAGAGTCACCAGACCACCCTCGCGCAGATCGCCGCCGACGAATTCGGCGTGCCATTCGGGCAGGTCCGCGTCGTCGTCGGCGATAGCGACGTCGTGCCGTTCGGGCTGACGGGCGGGAGCCGGTCCGCCACCATGACCGGAGGCGTGACGCTGCACGGCGCCCGGCAACTCAGGGCCAAGGTGCTCGATTTCGCGTCGCACCTCATGGAAGCCAGCGCCAGGGACCTTGAGATCACCGCTGGACAGGTCCTGGTGCGCGGCGATCCCGACAGCGCGATCCCGGTAGGAGAGGTCGCCAGGCAGGCCGCGTCCGGGCAGTTCGGTGCCGATGTCGACACCAATTTCGAGGTCGAGGCCTCGTTCGACGGCGGCGAAGGCGGATGGTCGGGCGGCAGCCATTGCGCCATCGTCGAGGTCGACGTCGAGACCGGCCTTGTGAAAGTCGAGCGGTACGTCGCGGCTGAGGACTGCGGCGCGCTCATCAACCCCGCGGTCGTGGAGGGCCAGATCCGAGGCGGTATCGCGCAGGGCATTGGCGCCGTGCTGCTTGAGCGATCGGCCTACGACCAGGACGGCAACTACCAGTCAGCCACGTTCATGGACTACCTGCTGCCGACCGCCTGTGACATTCCCCGGATCGAGATAGTGCACCTTGAGACCGTGCCGCTCGACGCTGACGTTAACTTCCGTGGCGTCGGCGAGGGTGGCATGATCGTCGCGCCGCCAACTGTGGTGAATGCGATCGAGGACGCGCTCACTCCGTTCGGCGTGCGGATCTACGAGCAGCACCTGCCTCCGGCCCGGATCCTGGAACTCATAGCCGCGGCAGACCTTGGTTAACTTCGTCGCACCGCAGTGGCGATCGGGGCCGTCAGGCGACTGCGGCCCCGAGCTGACGGAGGAAGCTTCGGTTGTCGGTCCGCACGAACTCCTCGACGAGCCGTCCGCGGTCATCGAACCTGAACATGTTCATGAGGTCCCAGACGACCCGTGCTCCGTTCGGCTTGAGTTCCCCCGCGGGTGAGTGGGTGAACGGGCCCGTGAAGGTGCCCTCGATCCAGGTCTGACAGGCGATGAGATCGTCCTCGGCGACGATGATTCCTCGCCGGATGGTCCGGTCCTCGAAGGCGGCGCGGATCGACTGAAAGTACTCGGTGAGCCCTGCGTAGTCGCTGTCGAATCCGTCGGGTCCGTGGAACGCGAAGTTCTCGGTGTCGAAGTACGAGTCGGCCTCCTGCTGGCTCTCGCCGGAGATCTCTAGTTCTCCGGCCCGCACCAAGCGCGCCACCAGCTCGTCTCGGGTGCTCGTGTGGGTCATGTCGTCTCCCTTTCTTGTTCTCGCATTCCCTTTCCTTCACCTTGACAGGACCAGAGGTATCGCACAAGCGAGTGTTACTGAGACCAGCCATGCGAAATGCTCATACCTTGAGTAGACTGGCCCGGTGACGGATCTGACGCTGACGGGCCTGCGCGTCGTCCTTGAAGTGGCGCGCACCGGATCCTTCAGCGCGACCGCCGAGCGGCTCGGCTACACCCAGTCCGCCGTGTCGCGCCAGGTCGCTGTGACCGAGAAGGCCGTGGGCACGCCGCTCTTCGAGCGGCACGCTCGAGGGACTCGCCCGACACCGGCCGGCGAGGCGCTGGCCCGTCACGCCGGCAAGGTGCTGGACGAAATCGCGGCCGCCACGCAGGAACTGGCGGGCATGCGCGATCGTCTGGCCGGCCGCCTGGCCGTCGCGGGCTTCCCGACGGCCACCGCGGCGCTGCTCCCGCGCGCCATAGCCAGGCTGACGGCCGCGCATCCTGGACTCAAAGTACAGCTCACCGAAGCCCCCACGCCGGCGCAGCTGGCGGCGATGCGCCGCGGGCGAATGGAAGTCGCCATCGTCGCGACCGGCGACGGACTGCCGGAGTACGACCTCGAGGGCCTGCGCCTCACCGCGCTGCGCAGCGCCCGCGGCGCCGGAGTCGCGGTCGCGGAATCACACCCCTTCGCCGTCCGGGAACGGATCGAACCCGACGAGCTCGCAGAGCAGGGGTGGGTCGTCGGGTCCCGTTCCTGCGACGCCCCCGAGTTCGGCGCATGGCCCGGCGTCGCCGAGCCAAGGATCACCTTCACAGCCCGCGACTGGCCCACGCGACTCGGGCTCGTCGCCGCCGGTCTCGGGATCGCCCTGGTGCCCGGCATCGCCGCCCAGGCGGTGCCGCGCGGCGTCCGCTGGATCCCGATCCACGACGACACCGGCGGGCTCCGGCGGGCCGTCTGGGCGGCGACCAGTGACAATCCGAGCGCAGCCGCGACCGCCATGGTCCGCGCCTTGGAGGAGGAGGTCAGTTACTACGAAACGTAGTATCGTGTCGTCCGTGAATGGTGCCGTTCCCACGACGATCATCGTCGCCGGTCTCGCGCTTGCCGGGTACGCGCTCCTGATGACCGCCCTCAACCGGCGAGTGGGCCTCGGCCTGCTCGTCGCGCTTGGCGTCCTCGAGATCCTGCTTCTTGTCCTGATCGGCATCATCGTGGCCCGGCTCGTCACCGGCGGGCGCCCAGCCGGGCTGGCCACGCTCATCGGATACCTGATCGCGATGCCGATCGTCCCGGTGGTGGCCGGGCTCTGGGGGGCGATGGAGCGGTCACGGTGGGGCCCGGCGGTTATCGCCGTGGCCGGGCTGGTCGCGGCCGTGCTGATGGTCCGGCTGCACGAGATCTGGCCGGCGATCCGTGTCTGAGCCCACGGCACCGCCTGAGACCGCGGCATCGCGGCCGGACTCGACAAGGACGGGCCCGGGCCGGCTGCTTGTCGCCGTCTACGCCCTCTTCGCGCTCTCCGCTTCCGCGCGGGCCGTGGTGCAGATCGCGACGAAGTTCGGCCACGCCCCGGTCGCCTACCTGCTGTCGGCCTTCGCCGCCGTGGTCTACATCCTGGCTACGGTCACCCTCGCCATCGGCAACCCGACAGCACGCCGGATCGCCGTCCTGTCCTGCTCGGTGGAATTCGCCGGCGTGCTGGCGGTCGGCACCTGGAGCCTCATCGACCGGGCCACCTTCCCCGATGCCACGGTGTGGTCTGGCTACGGCAGTGGCTACGGCTTCGTTCCGCTCGTCCTTCCTGTTTTCGGCCTGCTCTGGCTACGCCACTGGGCCAGGCGGGCCAGAACCCGGCGCGTGATCGTGCCCCAAGCGACAGATGCGGGCGAGGCAGCGGAAATACCTCATACGTCGCTATAAAAAGGGGTTTTCCGGGCAGTACGGGGCAGTTCAGGCTGCCGCCTGGGTAGTCGCGGGCGCAAATACGAGGGCTGGAGGACGGACTCGGATGCTGCCAGTCTCCTTGATCTTCACCAGTGGCGTTGCCAGCGGTGTCAACAGCTACGCGGTGGTGCTCGTACTTGGCCTGCTTGGCAGGTTCGGGCACATCGCCGCGATTCCGGCGGTGCTTGAGCGCCCGCCGGTTCTGGCGGCTGCGGCTGTGCTGTACGCCGGCCAGTTCGTGGCAGGCAAGATCCCGGTGCTTGACTCGGTGTGGGACGTCGTTCACACGCCCCTGCGGCCGGTAGTCGGCGGGGCGATCGGCGTCGTCATGGCCCAGCAGGCGCACGCCAGCCCGGCCGCGGCAATCGCGGCGGCCGCGCTCGGCGGCGGGTCGGCGCTCGCCTCGCATGTCGTCAAGACCGGCATGCGGGTTGGCGTCAACGCCAGCCCCGAACCGTTCAGCAACATCGTCGCCAGCCTGCTCGAGGACCTGGGCGTGGTCGGCCTCGTCTCGTTCGCCGTGTTCCACCCGGTCGCCGCGGCCATCGTCAGCGCCGTGGTCCTGGCGGTCGGCATCGCTGCGCTCGCGCTGCTGGCCTCGCGGATCCGCCGGGTCTTGCAGCGCCGCCGCGATGCTCGCCCGCCGCGGGCCCCCGGTGGCCGCAAGGCCAGAACTCCGTCGCCGCAGCGCTAGGGCGATGTCCCGGTGGACGCGGTTCTTCAGGTCGCTCACGGACGCAACTCTGCGGTCCGTGCGCCGGCGGGGCCCAATCGGAACGGTTACGGGAACCACGCGTCCGCGGAGGGCTCGACGATCGTCGGCACCTTCCAGACGGGCAGATTCCCCGACGGCGGCGCGTCCGACCTCGGCTGGGCCACCAGCCTCGACGCGGGGCGGCGCTGGGTCCACGGCGTCCTGCCCGATACGGTCTACAGCCATGGCCGCTATGCGCGGATGAGTGACCCCGTCGTCGCCTATGACAAGAAGTACCGCACCTGGCTGATCTCCGGGCTATCGGTAAACGCCCAGGCTGTCGGGACGGGCGTCGTGGTCAACCGGTCGACCGACGCCCTGCACTGGTCCAAGCCGGTCACTGTATTCGCCGCGCCGAGTAGCGGTTTCGCCGACAAGGACTGGATCACGTGTGACAACACCCCGTCCAGCCGGCATTACGGCAACTGCTACGCGGAGTTCGACTTGGCGTCGGCGGGCGATCTGGTGGAGATGAGCGTCTCCACCAACGGCGGGCGCACCTGGTTGTCACCGAAACCGACCGCGGACAAGGCACACGGCCTCGGGGGCCAGCCGCTCGTGCAGCCGGACGGAACGGTCGTGGTGCCCTACTGGGGCCTGGGCGTGTCGGTGTACATCGGGTCGTTCGTGTCAACCAACGGTGGCGCTAGCTGGTCTGCGCATCATGTGGTTTCTGATATCGAGATGGCCCAGGACGCCGGCGGCATCCGCAACTCCCCACTGCCATCCGCCCAGGAGGACGCGCGCGGCAAGGTCTATGTGGTGTGGAACGACTGCCGGTTCCGCGCCGCCTGCCGGAGCAATGACATCGTGCTGTCCACATCGACGAACGGTATCGCCTGGACGCGCGTGGTCCGCATTCCCATCGGGAGCGTGACCGACAAGGCCGACCACATGCTCCCCGCGATCGGCATCCAGCCCGGCACGTCGGGATCGAGGGCCAAGCTCGCGGTCTATTACTACTACTATCCGACCAATTCCTGTGACGTGAAAACTTGCCGGCTGGACGTCGGCTATGTCTCCTCGGTCAATGGCGGGAAGACCTGGAGCGCCCCCGTCCAGGTCGGCGGTTCGACGCTGCTCAGCCGCATCGTGCCGACAACGGGCGGTCTCATGGTGGGGGACTATATCGGCACCGCCGTCGCTTCCGGTCGCGCGTTCGCGCTTGTCGCAATCGGGCTGCCTGCGGTCGGCGGCAAGAAGTTCAACGGGCCCATGGTCGTCGTGCCCGGCGGTGAGCCGATTACCGGCGGCTCGCATGCCGTCAAGTCCGCGGCCTCCGCCACCCCGGCGGCCGGATCTGTTCCCGTCAGAGCAATGCGCTCACTTACCTGACAACCGGGGATTGGAGTGTCCAGCCTTGGGTACTGATACGCAGACGGACGGTGCCGCACCAATGTTGGGGAGGGCCGAATGCGTATCAGCGCTGTACTTCGCGCCAAGGGCGCGCAGGTCGTCACGGTCACCCCGGACACGACGGTGCGGCGTCTTCTCGCGGTCCTGGCCGAGCATCGGATCGGCGCGGTCGTCGTCTCTCACGATGGAACCTCGGTCGACGGGATCGTCAGCGAGCGGGACATCGTCCGGGCTTTGGCCCGGGGTGGCGCCGCGGTGATGTCTGAGCACGTCACGGCCATCTACACCGCCGATGTGCACACGGTCACGCCAGAGACCGAACTGGAGGAAGTCGCGCGCATGATGACCGAGCGCCGGATACGGCACGCGCCGGTCATGGTGAATGGTGGCTTGCGCGGCATCGTGAGCATTGGCGACGTGGTGAAGAACCGCATCGGTGAGCTGGAAACTGAGCGCGCCGCGTTGACGGACTACATCTCAGGTACCCGCTAGCGCGAGCCACGCCCTTGGCTAAGACTGTTCCCGGCGCCGTGGTCCTGCCGCATACTGGTCCGGTGGAACCGGCAGCTGATTCCGTCGGGGGTCAGGTCCGGCCCCCCGCGGGCCGTCGCGGGCGGGCACGCCGCCCGCGGGTAGCAGGGCCATCCGACCGGGCCCTCAACTGGCTGGCCGGCTGGTATGCGATCGCCCTGCGCCTCAGCGGCACGGTCTTGCTCACCGCGGTAGCCGTGCTGGCCGCGACGGCACAGATCTCCGGCTGGTGGCTGGGCGCGCTGCTGACCGCGCTGTGCTTGTGGTCGGCCTTCTTCACCTGGCGGGTCCGGCGATCCGGGTTGACACTTACCGTGGTATTTGCCGACGCCGCGGTTATCTCGGCGCTGGCGCTCGCGCAGCAGCACCTGGTCCCGGCCGTGCTGATCTCCGGCAATACGACCTGGATGCTTCCGCTGGCCTGCACGTCGGTGTACATCCTGCAGATCGCGCTGCGGCCGTGGCTCGGGCTGCCCGGGGCCGCGATCGTGGTCATCGCCTACGGGCTTGGCGCCGGCCACCCGGCCGATGCCTGGCTGCTCGTGGTGGAGACGATCGTCGCCGCCGGGCTGATGGCGGTGATCCGCGGCGGCGCCCGGCAAGCGGATACGATCGTTGCCGCCGGCCTGGAGACCGAGCGGCAGATCCGGGTCGAGGAGGCGCGGCGCGCTGACGAGCGAGAGCAGCACCGCCAGCTGCACGACACCGTCCTGTCCACCCTCACCATGATCGCGGCCGACGCCTTTGCCGGACCGTCCTCGGCGCTGACCGCGCAGGCGGCCAGGGACCTGCGCGTGCTCCAAGGGCTCGCGGACGCCCCGGCCGTACCGGGCGGGTTGGCGCCGCTTACCGACCTGAGACCGCAGCTGGAGCGGGCTGCGGCAAGCACCGATGACCTGACCGTAGCGCTGAAGCTCGTCCCGGTCACGCTGCCGTCTCCGGTCGCTGATCAGCTCGTCGCCTGCGTCGGCGAGGCGCTGCGCAACGTCGAGCGGCACGCCGGAACCGGCCAGGCGGAAGTGACCGTCACCGGCGGTGCGGGCTGGGCGGTCATCAAGATCACTGACCGCGGCCGCGGGTTCGACCCGGCCGCCACCTCGCCATCCCGCCGGGGCATCCGCGAGTCGATCACCGGGCGGATGCTGGAGGCCGGCGGCCGGGCCGCGATCGCCAGCCGTCCCGGCGCGGGCACGACCGTCACCATGAGCTGGCCGGGATGACCGCCGTGCAGCCGACGGCGATGATGTCCGGCCGCTATCAGCGGGCCTTCACTATCGCTGTGATCTTCCTTGTCGCGGGCTGGCATCTCGCCGGAGCGGGCGGGCAACTGGTGCACAACCGGCCGGCCTACGGCTCGTTCGCCTTCCAGGGCGCCATGTGGCTGGTCATGGCGCTGGCGATCGCCGCCGGGTCGGTCCTGGTGCTGCGTGGAACGCCCAGCCGCCGCCTGGCCTGGGCGGTGGCCGTGATCGCGCTGGCCGCCAGCACGGCAGCGGCGGCGGCCAGCCCGGCCGGCCAGATGCTTGCGGTCAACTGGGCGTGGGGAAGCGCCGGCTGGACGGGCGTGCTCGTGCTGCTCCGCCGCCGGTTCACCGAGCTTGCGTGGTTCCTCGCCGCCGAGGCCCTGGCCACCCTGGGTGTGCAGGTGTGGGATGGGCTGCATCGCGCCGACCTGGCCGGGTTCCTCGCCGTGCTGGCCTGGTCGACCAGCGCTCAGGTGGCCGTCGCCGCTGGGGTCAGGGCGCTGGATGTTGCCGCCGGCCAGGCCGCCGCGGCGGCGCGGAGTGAGCACGCCACGCGCGAGCGGGCCGCCACCGCGGAGATCATCCGGGCCGCCAGGCACGCCCGCTGGCTGGCGCTGCAGGAAAGCGCCGTCCCGCTGGTCGCCGAGCTGGCGGCTGGGACGGCCGACCCGGGCGATGCGCAGGTGCGCATCAGGTGCGCGGTCCAGGCGGCCCGGCTGCGCCGACTGCTTGCCGAGGGCGATGAGGTACCCGGACCGCTGGTGCACGAACTGCACGCGAGCGCCGATGTGGCCGAGCGGCGCGGGGTTGCCGTCGAGATTGAGACGGCCGGGCCGCTGCCGCAAGTGCCAGGACCGGCCAGGCGGGTCATCACCGATGCTGCCATCGCGATCCTGACCGCCGCGCGCAGCCAGGCGCGGATCACTCTGGCGGCGGTGGCCGCGGGAATCGCCGTCAGCTTCGTCGCCGATACCGGCGCGGTCGTCCGGCTGCCCGCGGCCGGCGAGGGGGTCGCCATCGCACAGCAGCAAGACGGCGGCATGCTCTGGGCGGAGGCGCGATGGAACAGCAGGTGACGGTGGCGATCATCGAAGACCATCCGGTCGTCACCGAGGGGGTGACGTCCTGGATACGGTCCGATCCCGGCCAGCGGGTGCGCCTGGTGCACACGGCGCGCGACCTGGCCGGACTCCGCGCCGTGCCGCAGCCGTCGGCCGACGTGATCATCCTGGACCTGGAGCTGTCCGGCGAGCTGGTCACCACGCAGATCCCCGGGCTTGTGGCGGCCGGATACCGGGTGGTGGCCTTCTCCGGGCACAGCGATCCGGAGATCGTGATGGAGACGCTGGACAACGGCGCGCACGCCTACGTCTCCAAGGAGGAAGGCCGCGACCATCTGGTCGAGACCGTGCTTGCGACCGCCGCCGACCGGCCGTACGTCACCCGGTCGCAGGCCAGGGCGATGCTAGCCGACCAGCGCCCGGCCCGGCCAGCGCTGTCGCAGCAGGAGCGGCAGGCGCTGCTGCTGTGGTTCCAGGGCATGTCGAAGGCATCGGTCGGGCGGCGCATGTCGATCAGCGAGAACACGGTCAGGCAGTACATCAACCGCGCGCGCGCCAAGTACGCGGCCACCGGGCGGACCGCGCCGAGCAAGGACGCGCTGCTCGCCCGCGCGATCGAGGACGGCGTGATCAAGCCAGGCGAGATTATGCCGTACAAGTCATTCGCCCGCGCCGCGGCCGACCACAGCCCGGGTGTCCCGGGCCAGTGAATGGCCCGGGACACCAAGCTCCCCCCGGAGCTCCCCCCCGGGTGAGTCGGCCGCGGGCCGACGCACAGTAAGCATCCCCGATCAAGGGCGACCCTGTCATGACACCCAACCGGGTGACATCGGCGGCTGGTCGACCCGGGTAGTAATTCCCGCCCCGCTGAAAACGGTCCCGCTGAAGACGGTCCCGCTGAAAACGGTCCCGCTGAAAACAAAGGGACGCCCCGCGACGAAGGCATCGGCCGCCGCGTCCGCCGCACGCTCCTCCGCCGTCCCCGCCGGTGCCACCGTCAGCGCGGGTCGGCCCGCCGTGCCGGCCGCCGTACGCGGCGCGTGAACCAGGCCAGCGGACTGCTGCACCACATGCGCGACCTCATGCGCGAGCAGCCACATGCCGTCGCGCGTCTCCGGCCGGAACGCCCCGGCGGCAAAGTAGATGTCCGACCCCACGGTGAACGCCCGCGCGCCAAGCGCCAGGCACGCCTGATCGGCGTCAGCACCCGCGTAGTGCACCCGGATCGAGTCGAAGCCAGTCCCGCTGGCGAGGTAACGTCCGCGGAAGAGGTCCGCAAGTGTCGGCAAGAATCCGCCCCTCAAGTGCACGGATCGCGCCCGATCCTCCCGTCTCAGCCGCTTAGACGGTACCTGAGACCCAGCTCATCCACCTCAACGGCCGGCTGGCCTAAGGGCGCGGCGACCCGAAGCTCCCAGGACGAGCCGACGCGGAGTCAACCGCCGGGCCGCCGCCACTTCCTATCGGTTAGCGCGTTCCTATCGGTTAGCGCGCCACATTCGCGGCATACCAGGCACGAAAATGGTCATAACCGATAGGAAGTCGAGTTGAGCAACGCTAACTGGTGACCGTGGCGGGGAAGCCGACCGGGCTGCGGTGCCCGGCCTGGTCCACCGCGCGCACGCCGAACTGCAGGTTGTCCTTCGCGACGTCGAGGGTGACCGAGGTGACATTGCCGACACCGATCGCGTCGGTCCAGTCCGGCGCGCTGGTTTCCCGCGTCACCACCTCGTACCCGGCCAGGTCGGGTTCGGGGTTGGCGTCCCAGGAAAGCACCGTGTCGTTGATGCCGGCGAAACCGGCCGGTGGCGCTACGTGGATCGCCGCGTTCTTCGGCGTCGCCGGGTTAGTCGCAAGCGACCACAGAGCCGCGGCGTTGACCTTGGCTACCCGGGCGGTGTAGTTGAAGTCGACGAACTCGAGCAGGTCGCCGAGCTGTACCCCGTCGATGACCTGGACGTCGCGGTGCTCGTGGTCGAAGTTCTCTCGCGGTTCCGTGATCCTGGCCGCGGGGTAGCCGTGGGCCTGGAACGAGATGTGATCGCTGCCGCGCAGGTAGCGATCCCGCCGCCAGATCACCCTGATGTCCATGCCGGTCAGCCGAGCCGGGGCGACGGCGGTGACGAACCGGGCAAGCTGATGGGTGACGCCGTCGTTCTCACCACCGACGACCTGCATGAGGGAGATCTCCGCCGTGGTCGCGGCGGTCGGGATGCCCTCCACGAACAGCCGGACGCTGAACGGATCCGGCCTGGTGCCGTCGAAGGCCTGGGATGCGCCGACGATGTCATTGCTGAACATGCCCTGGACATCGGCGCCGGCCGCGCTCATCTGCGCCGCCATGTAAGCCGAGCCGTACAGGCCCTGTTCCTCGCCGTCCACGGTGGCGAACACCAGCGTGCCGGGGAAGCTCCGGGTGGCGAACAGCCGCGCGAGCTCGAGCACGACCGCGACGCCTGACCCGTCGTCGTCCGCGCCGGGCGCGTCGCTGGTGAAGTCGGTCACGTCGGTCACCCGGGAATCCAGGTGCCCGGTGATGACGTAGTAGCGCTGGGGCGAGGCGGTACCTTGCAGCGTCGCGATGACGTTGGTGATGGAGGTCGGCACCGGGATGTTGGGTGCGACCGGCTGAGTGAACGTCTGCTTCTGGACGGTCATCCGGCCGGACGAGGTGGCGGCGATGGCCTGCATCTGCTGGTACACCCATGCGGTGGCGGCTCCGATCCCGCGTACTGGGTCGGTCTGGCTCGAGGCGGTGTGCCTGGTGCCGAACTGGACCAGCCGGGTGATGGTGGCCTCGATCCTGGCGGGATCGATTTCGCCGAGCAACTGGAGCAGGCCGGCATCGGGTTCGGAACTGGGCAGTGCCGCCGCGCCGGCCGGGGTAGCGGCGCTCAGCAGCGGCACCGCGACCGCGGTGGCGGCCGAAGCGGACAGGAACGCACGGCGGGTGGCGCCGGTGCGCCCGGAAGTACCGTTTCTCTCCATGCCCAGAATCAATGCCTACTGCGCCCACTTGTCAACACGATCGGACATTGGATCTGCGGCGAAGTCGCCGCGACCGCGCCTCTCACCGCGATTTGCCATGGACGCGGCCAGAGGAAACACGCGGTCGTTAGGGATAAAAGCTCGGCCACTCAGGCGATAGGTGATGGTCCGCTGGCTGATGTGAAGGCAAGCCAGGTGGTCTGCGTGAGCGGAGCTTGACAAGATCGCACGCAAATGAGTGAGTATATGAGGTCATCAGTTGGATTATGGTTGGTTAATCGGCAGGAGACGGCACATGCGCTGCTTTCTGTATGGGATTGCCAGGGCAATGCTGGCGGTAGCCGTGCCCGCGGTGCTGCTTGCCGCGGCGGTGCCCGGCGCTGGCGCGTCGGTGCCGGTGCCGTCGGGCCTGGAGCCCCCGCCCGCCTCCGCTTACCCTTCGGTCGGGCCAGGAACTCACTTCCTCGACGACGCCGCGCTGCTAGCGGGGATGTCCCAGCCCGGTTGGTACGAGGCCAATATCCCGTTCCTGTCGGTACCTGACCAGACCCTGCAGAACGTCTACTACTACCGCTGGCGAGTATGGAAGGAGCACCTGCAAGAGACGCAGCCCGGCACCGGGCAGATCCTCACCGAGTTCCTGAACGGCATCGGCTACGCGGCGCCGTTCAACGGCATCTCCGCCGCCTCCGGTCACCAGATCATGGAGGGCCGCTGGGTCCGGGACCAGTCGTATGACGACAGCGACCTGCGTTACTGGCTGACTGGGCCGGGCCTGGAGTCACAGACCGTGGACCCCTATGCACCGGACTGGGCCGATGAGTACAGCAACTGGCTGGTCTACGCCGCCTGGGAGCAGGCCCTTGCAACCGGCGACATGTCTTCGCTTGAGGCCATGGAGCCCGCGCTGATCAGCCAGTACGACAGCTGGTCGGGGCACGTCAACCAGGCCACCGGCCTGTACTGGCAGTACCCGGTGTGGGACGCGATGGAGCAGTCTGCCGCCAGCTACGCCAGCAGCGACAGCTACTCCGGGGTACCGACGCTGCGCCCCACGATCAACGCGTACCAGTACGGCGCGGCCGAGGTGATCAGCCAGCTGGCGGCGATGCGAGGTCAGGCCGGCACGGCACGGGAGTTCGCGGCCAAGGCCGCCGCGCTCAAGGCAGGCGCCCAGCGTTACCTGTGGTCGGATAGCCAGCAGTTCTTCGACGACGTGCTGCTGCCGGGCAACCCGGGCCTCAGCCAGCTCGACGAGCGGCAGGAGACCGGGTTCGTGCCGTGGTACTTCGACATGCCCCAGCCCAGCGACTCGGTCGCCTGGTCACAGCTCATGAACCCGCAGGGCTTCTACGCCCCGTACGGTCCCACCACGCTGGAGCAGCGCAGCCCACTGTACATGTACGACGCGTACACGCCGGGTGCCCCCGACGGCGGCTGCTGCCACTGGGACGGGCCGAGCTGGCCGTACGCCACGTCGCAGACGCTGACCGGTCTTGCTAACCTGCTCGACGACTACCCGGCGCAGGATTACGTCACCGCGGCCGACTACGACACGCTGCTTGATGACTACGCCGCCACCCAGATGAAGAACGGCTCTCCCTACGTCGCCGAGGCGCACGACCCGAGCAGCCCCACCTGGATCTACGACGCGTCCGACCACAGCGAGGACTACAACCACTCCACGTTCAACGACCTGGTGATCTCCG
>Ga0302314_10005032_pt1 | contig 24171 bp, 17 predicted proteins | sample III_Palsa_N2_3_FD_200533 | JGI IMG/M metagenome (GOLD analysis project Ga0302314, IMG submission 200533) | Peat permafrost microbial communities from Stordalen Mire near Abisko, Sweden - III_Palsa_N2_3 | ecosystem: Environmental > Terrestrial > Soil > Palsa > Peat permafrost | place: Sweden... | reverse complement strand
CTGATTGCGGAGACCAAGAGGCAGGCAACTACTGCTCATCGCTTCCATTCTCGCTTGGCAATCTGCGTCGTGAGACGGAAGCAATCACGGGCCCCATTTACAAGGCTGAAGATGTCAGCATCATCAAGAATTTCCAAATCAAGGGACGAGTTGCATTCCAGCTAAAGGGCGAAGCGTTCGACATCTTCAACCGGCATCGTATGGCGTTACCCGACTTGCAGCCTGGAGATTCGACTCAGGCCACTGGATTCGGTATTCCTACAGGCACGGATTACGGGCCGAGAAATATGCAGGTCACCGGAAAGATTACCTTCTAATCTTTTTTGGCGAACTGCTGCTCTGGAGCACGAAAGGCCAAGCGCAAGCTTGGCCTTTCGTTGCTTCGAGGCATTCTTGATTTGCTCACGGGATGCGCGCGTCATTAGAATCGGCTCGTAGGAGCTATGTTGCTAGCAGCCCTTTTTGTGATCGCAGTGATGGCGACTGGCCAATCGACTCCAGCGGCTCCGCAACAGGATCGCGTTCTGCAGGCTCAGCACCTTCAGTCTCTCGGAGACGAGGAACAGGCACGAGATCTGTACGAACAGGTTCTTCAAGAAGATCCTTCGAATGCGGACTCGAGAGAAGGCATGTCGTCTACTACGGAACGCCTCGCTCTAAAGGCTCGCGCTGCGGGCAAGATGGATGATGCCCTCGCTGACCTGCTTCGCGCGCAGAAAGTAGAGCCGAACGATACGCGCGTTCTTTACGACCTCGCGATCCTCGAGGATGAAATGCATCTTTACAAAGACGCCGACAAGGTCCTCGATCAACTCACATCCATATCGCCGGACGAACCCAACATCCTCTATGCGCGAGCCCGAGTTAAGTTCGACATGGGTCAACTCGACGCTGCGCTGAAGGCGATGCAGGCGTATCTCAAGGTGAAGCCGCTGGATGCCTCGGCTCATTATGGTTTGGGGAGAATTTACCTGTTGCAGCTACAGTTCGACCGGGCCCGGACGGAATTTCAGCAGTCGATTAGCATCCAGCCGCGACAGAGCGAGGCCTACTACCAGTTGGGTCAGACAGACCTCGAACAGGACGACTACAAGAATGCCATCGAACTCTTTCACAAGACGCTGGAGCGCGATCCGCAACACGGAGGCGCACTGACCGGGATTGGCATTGCCTACTTCAAACTAAAACAATATGACGATGCCGCGCAGTGGCTCACGAAAGCAATTCAAGCGGCGCCGGACTATCAACCGGCGCATTACTATCTCGGCCTTACACTCGCTCGACTGAATAAAGCGGAGGATTCGCGCCACGAACTCGAAACGGCAGCGACCTTGGCGGACAAGGAAAACAACCAATCCGCGTCCCGCCTCCAGATAATTGGGCCTGACGCTCAACCCTGATTCTTTTAGCGCACGAGGGTCAATCAAGATGCTGAATTTTTGCGAAGACCTGCACGCATTCCGCGGCCTAGCTCTCAAAGCCGTTCTGCTGCTGGTTGCAACTCGCTTGAGCGTATCCGCGCAGGTCGCCGACCCTTCGGGCCAGTGGATGAACGAGGGCGCAACTGCAATGCGGCAAGGGAACATTCCGCAAGCCGAACAGGACTTTCAACGTGCCCTTGCCGCCTCTCCCCATGACGCGGGTGCGTATCTTGGCCTGGGAATGGCACAGCTGCGCGGGGGTAAACTTGGTTCGGCGGTGCAGTCTCTCACGAGGGCGAGTGAGTTGAAGCCGAGCCTTCCGAGTGCGCACATGTTTCGTGGTATTGCGCTCTTTCAGATGAACTCGATCGATGCAGCAGTCGATCAACTCAAGGAGGAGATCAAACTTCAGCCGCAGGACACAGAGGCTCTCACCTGGCTCGGCATCATCGAAATCCAAGCAGGCAGGCCGGAAGACGCGTGCGGGCCCCTGGACCAGGCAGCGAAGCTTAGACCCGAAGATCAAAACGTCCTGTTTTACCAGGTGCGCGCACACACCCTCGCTGCCCAGAGGGCTTTTCGAACCCTGTACAAAATCAACCCTGATTCCTGGTATGTTCACCGGACGCAGGCGGAGATCAACTCAGAGGCTCATCAGCCTGACAAGGCGATCGAGGAGTATAAGGCGGCCATCAAGGCAAGGCCTGGCGATCCCGATCTCTATGAGGCTCTAGCCGATGAAGAACAAAAGGTTGGCCATCCTCTTGAGGCCACGAACGACTATCAGAGCGAGCTGAAGCTGCATCCGAACGATCCGATCGCTCTCTTCAACCTTGGGAAGATCCAGGTGGAGACCGGAGATCCGACTCAGGGGGTAGCTTATCTACGTCAGGCGGTGCAGGCGCACGCCGCGCCGGCGCCCACAGATTTTTACCTTGGACTTGGTCTTTCCAAGCTGGGAGAGAACGCTGAGGCCGCCACATGGCTGGAGCGCGCCCTCACGAACTCGCCCTCCGAGTTTCTCCTGCAGAGCACTTACTACGAACTGGTTCGGGTATATCAAAAGCTCGGGCGCAAGGACGATTCGCAGCGCGCGCTAGAAGAACTCAAGAAGCTGAAAGCGCAATCGTCGCAGAGTGCCCAACCTTAGCCGCTGTTTGCTGGGGGCAGCGTTTTTCGTTGACAACCGGACCACGCAAAAAGTATCGTTCTTTTCGGTAAACGTTTGCTGATCTGTTGCGCCTAGGATATGAAAACCTGGTCGCCAGTGCGTCCATAGTCTGATCGAACCCATCCTTATTACTTCCCTTGGAGGAAGAGTCATGTTCATTTCGCCCCGGCCAGTGTACCTTCGAGCTTTGTTCCCAGCCCTCGCTTTCGTGTTCGTTGCCGGCGGGCTTCTTACTGGCTGTGGCGGCGGGGGGGAGGATCGACAGGTGGCGGGGGCGGCGGTACGATCACCACTCCTGATATGGGGGTGCTAGGTTCCGTTACCGACGCATACGGATTCACACTAACGAATGTTAGCAGCGGTATGGTCTTGGGGATCGCCAATCAAAGCCAGGTCGCCGGGACCGCTCTCGCGCAAGAGACTTCCGGCGGTGCGTCGACAGCCGACGACATGTGGCATGCGATGCCCATGGGCACCAATCAGATGGAATATAACGTAGAAAACCTTCTTACTCACCAGGTGATTGGGATAGCCAACGCGTCCACGGAGACCGGCGCCGTGGCCTTGCAGTATGCCGACAACGGAACGAATGATCACCTTTGGGAGTTCTACCGCCTCACAGACGGCAACTACCTCCTCAAGAACGTCAACAGCGGCTATTATCTTGAAAACAGCAACTCGGGCACGACTTCGCCCGGCGTGATCGATCAGAACGCTCGTGCGACAACTGGCACCGGTTGTTCCTGCCAGGAATGGACGCTTACGGCTTCGACCACACCCGCCTATCCTGCACCGCGCAGCGTTACTGGGACAGGGATATTCGTCCATGATCCGTACATGCTGAAGGATTCCAACGGAACCTACTGGCTTTACGGAACGCATCAGACTCTCGCCTACTCGACCGACCTGACAACGTTTACTTACACGACCCTCACAAGCCCCGAGGGAGCCTGCACGGCGACCCAGGGCGGCGCATGGATTACTGCTGACCAGCATTGCCCCATCATCGGCCCCGATTTCGCATCATGGTCAGGTCTGCAAACGCCGCCAACGGAAAACAGCGGCGCGAACAACGACATTTGGGCGCCGAGTATGCTCACGCACAATGGCACCTATTACCTCTATTATTCTGTGCCGTACGAGCCTTCAACCGGCGCCGAAGCCGTCATCGGCCTTGCAACGGGAACCAGCCCCTCCGGCCCCTGGACCGACAAAGGCTATGTCGTGTCCTCCTGGACCGCCGCTACCACGCCTCCGCCAACCAACAGCGCATGGAACTTCAACGCTGCGACCACCTGGAACGCAATCGATCCCGCACCGTTCATCGACGCTAATGGAAACTGGTGGATGTCGTTCGGATCATTCCAAGATGGAATTCATCTGATGCAGTTGAACCCCTCGACGGGCCTGCCCATTTCGCCCGGCATCTTGACCTATCCCATCATTGCGGCGCGCGGGGCGGGCGAGGAAGGTTCCTTCATCTACCCGTACATCCTCAATGGCACGCAGTATTACTACTACTTCGCGCCGATCAACGTTTGTTGCAGTGCAACCAGCGCTTACCGGATCATCGTAGGTCGTTCGACGAGCCCGCAAGGTCCGTATGTCGATCGCGGCGGCCTCAATCTGACTGCCGGTGGCGGCACGATTCTGCTTAGCACCCACAGCAACATCGTTGGTCCCGGCGGTCAGAGCGTGTTTACGGATACGGTCGGTGGCGTTGCCACTCCGACTCTGGTGTACCACTATTACGACAATAGCAACAACGGGACCCCCACGCTGGGCATCAACCGACTCGGCTTCACGAGCGACGGCTGGCCTTACGTGGAGTAAGTCCGAGCAAGCGGAAAGGAGGCGGCTGCGGCCTTATGGCTCCAACCCGGCATGAGGCCAGCCGCCCGTCCAGTCGATTGTCGAGAGTTGCATTGAGGGCCTCCCCGTCTGCGCGTCGTAGGCGTGGAAAACGATGATGTCTTCGCCCTTAGGTCCCATCCAAATGCTCTCGCCGCCGGGTCCAAGCCAGCGGGAGTTTGCCACCAACAGCAGCGTCCCGCCACCCTCCAGCAAAGGCTTGCCGGCCTCGTCTACATACGGGCCTGTGACGGACTTGGCGCGTCCGACGACCGTCTTGTAGGTGCTCTTCACGCCACGGCAGCATAGATCCCACGAGGTAAATAGGTAATAGTAGCCACCATGGAACACAATGAAGGGAGCTTCGATGGCTTCCCAATCAGGCGGAAGGCCCGGTCGCGCGGGTGCTGCATCCGGCGGTTGCGCACGGCGAGCCAACGAGTAGAGAGTCGTGTCCGTCGTCGATAGTAAGCCGGTGGTCTTATCGAGGTGCCGCATCTTGATGCCATCCCAAAAGCTTCCGAAAGCGAGCCAGTCGTCGCCCTTGTGATCACGGATAAAGTTGGGATCGATGGCGTTGAAGTTGTCTTCGGCTTTCGACTCGAGTACGAGACCCTTATCCACCCACTTGAAATCCGGCGAGGTTGGATCGAGCGTTTTGTTGACCGCCAGCGCGATGCCCGAGGTATTTTTGCCGAAGAGTGAGTAGGCGTAATACAGCCGGTACTCGTGGTCCACGTAGGAAATATCGGGAGCCCACAGATCCACTGTGCCCGGGCTGCGCTTATGGATCCAGTCAGGGACTGCGTCGAACACCTGCCCGCAGCGCTTCCAGTGCTCGAGATCGTCAGAGCAGCGAATCGCAAACTGGCCGCCTTCGGGTGTCTTGCCGGTGGCAAAGACATACCAGGTTTTTCCATCCTTCGCGATCGAAGGATCGTGCGTGAAGGCGACGTCGCCCGACAGGGAATATACATGCGGACTTTGAGCGGGGACACCGGCGGTCGTCAACAAAACGGCGACCCCCAGGACGATTTTGCAATGGGCGAACATAAGAACTCCTCGCGACAAGTTTGAGCGAAAGGCTGGTGGGATGGGAAATCGTTTTCTGTATAGGTTTTAGGGAAGTGAGCGGACGTTTGTCAATCAAGTGTGTCGGAACGCAAAGCCGTTCGAGACTTTTAGCATGAATGGGGAAGGTTTGCGATTGAAGTGGTGGGCGAGACAGGGATCGAACCTGTAACCCCGGACTTAGAAGGTCGAGTCTACCCTATTACTCTCATTTACCCTCGCGTTGAAGCGTGTTCTGTTTTCAGGGCTTTTGAGCGGTTTGTGGAGCCGCGCTCATTGAAGCGTTTACCATTACTTTCGCTTGAGGGTCCCCACAAAAGCCCCCACAATTTTCAGCGGCGCTTTACAAGCGCAGTCAGGCGCTATTCAGCATCTCCGGCCCGTTGTTCCTGCCAAGAACAACCTAAGCGTCGCCCGCGCAAAACGGGGCTAAGGGAACCTCGCCCGAACCGTACATCCGGCAAGCGAAGTTGCCGAGAACCCGACCGCGAGGGTCGGTCACATACCGCTTCCTGCGTCACTGCCTTCGGCTTGCTGTGCGGGGTGAATGACCTTCTTCCCGCAAAACGGTTTGGGCAACTTGGGCTTATTTGCTCAAAATCCGACTTTTGGGGAACAAGAGGAATCACTGCCGACGCTCACCCATTGGACAAGATCCTGTCGCTAAAATCGCATTATGTCCGCGCGCGTCCTTATTCTTCTCCTCTCAAGCGTTGCCCTGCGATGTGGGGCACAGGTTGTTACTGACCCAACCTTCACACAAGCCTTGCAGCAAACTCGATCTTCGCTGGTTATCCGTAATGGGAAGCTTACGGGCGAGGGAGGCGACCTGCTCAGGCACGAGATCGCTGACTCCCGCTTCGTCCTAATTGGAGAGACACATCTCACGCGAGAGATCCCACGGTTCGCAGAGGCAGTTTGCGCAGAGATGCGACCCGACGCCTATGCCGTGGAAGCTGGTCCGTTGGCCGCTCGCTATGTCACCGGGCAGCTGCATGACCCAAAGCGCGAAGCGAACCTACGGGCGATGTTGAGGCAACACGGATCAAGCATGGCTTTTCTTGATATTCGTGATGAAAGTGATCTGGCAGCTGGGTGTGCAGCGGCCTCAGGCCATCCTGACTTTCAGCTTTGGGGGCTCGACCAGGAGTTTCTCGGTGCGGGTGGTACGTTGCTCGACGCCATGCTGGCAACAAAGCCCGGTCCAGCATCACTCGCTGCGATCCAGTCAGCGCAGGCACATGAAGAAATAGCTGAACGCCTAGCCCGGCGCAGTGGCGATGTAAAGCAACTCTACCTGATCAGCATCCCAGACGCTGACCTTCGGCAGGTCACTGGTGCCGTTGAGAAGGATGGAACGCCGGAAACCGCCCGCATATGGCGAGAATTCACCGAATCTAGACGTATCTATCAGTTGAGCCTGGCGGGACAGCCTGAGAGCAATCACGTCCGCGCAGAGATGCTCAAGCAACATCTTATGGCGAACTACCTTCTTCTCCACGATCGCAATCCTCAGGCGCGTGTACTCTTCAAATTCGGAGCCATGCACATGGGGCGGGGCTTCGATATGCTGCATCAGCTCAACCTGGGAAACACGGTAGCCGAGATGGCTGACGTCGAGAACGTTCGCTCCTTGCATATCTTCATCCTTGGGGTGGCCGGTACGTCGGCGGCGCAAGGGGGGTACGGCCAACCACTCAGCTTAGAACCCTTTGACCTAAAGTCGGACAAGGACATTGGCTGGATCTCGCCCGCGATCAGCACCCTGATTCCATCAACAGGGAAAGATGGGGAGGACGCTCTTACGCTTATGGACCTGCGACAGCTACGCTTTCGCAAACTCACTATGTCCCCTGAGTGGCAACAGTTGATCTACAGCTATGACATCCTAATCATGGTTCCACATGTCTCGCCAGCCACATCGCTCGAATTACAGCAGTGATCCAGGCACTCTTGAGACTCAGCAACTTCCTCCCTCAAAACGGTGTTTCATGCAAGTTCGGCCCACTTGGACCAGCGAGCCGAACTTGCTCAAAAGGCGACTTTGCAGGAACGTACGTCGGATCGGTTAGGAAGCTGCGGGCGGTATAGTTGTTTCCATCCGTAGAGGGCTAGGCCATGAACCTGATCGACGTCGCGATTGGAACTGCCGCCTTGGTAGTAGCTTCCGCCCTGTCATCGTTGACTGGCGGCTTTAGCTTCTTCACTCCGTGGATATTCTGGGGAAGCATCTTGCTATTTGCCGCTGGCCTGAGCCGTCCACCTTCGCCACACGACCCTGTGTGGAAACGCGCCCTTTCGATCGACCTTTGCTGGTTCGTCGCTTTGACAGCTATGCTCAGAGGCGATTGGTGGGGAGTTGCGGCAGTAACGATAGGGATCTTTGTTGCTACTACCAGTGGCATACTCGTGCGACGAGCGGTTGCATCGCGCACATAGTTCCCGCAAAACGGGGTTATCGACAACTACGGCGAAGTTGCCGAAAATCCGACTTTTGAGGCAGAAGGATGGCGCGAACCCGAACGTGTCGAAACCGAGAATTGGGCGATCCCTAAATTTGTGGGCCGCCCAGCGCTTATCAAAACATTCGCCCAAATAGTTCAGGGCGCTTCAGGACGTCGTTCTGAGCCATTCCGCGGCTGACTTGTTCGAGGACAGAAGGCGTGCTTTCGATAAGTTGGCAAAAATCTAGGGACAGAGGAGACCGCGAGCCGTCAGCTCCTAGAAAGATGACGTAGCTCTTACCGGGCTCGACTTGCTCCCGCTCCCACGAAGGGACGTCGATGTCTCCGCCTGGCCATGACACCGCCTTGAAAAGTTCGCCGGGGGTAAAAGGCGACTTCCCCTTCAGCGTTTGTACGAGACGAAGTTCCGCCGTTTGAATGTCTCGATGTTCGATCGGCTCGTCGCTGGGTTTCCATTCAGCGGTTGTGGAGGAAATTGTATCCACCAGCACAATGCTGCTGGCATCACGGGCACGTGCAAAGACCGGAATGGCGCATGGCGTCGGGCTGGTTGACAGTGGAGGCTCTTTGTAAGCGGGCTCCGTATTGGGATAGAGGTGCCAATCGCGGGCGATCGGGAGGACGTCGGGAAGATTGAGGCAGTGGCGGAAGCGCGTGAAGCAGGAGAGATCGTAGGAGGTAATCTGCTTCAGCTGGGCTGGCGGGATGTAGGGAGTGTAGGTCACCTCTGCGGCGAGGCAAACCTCGCATCCGCCGGGTCGGCCTTCTTTGTAGTACGGATGGTCGGCTAGTTGATCGTCCGTGCCGAGAACCCAATTCCCATGCGGCTTCTGGTGGAGAGAATCGCTTGATCGAGCCAGCAACATTAGGCTGTAGCCGTAATCGTCATCGCGCTGGTAGGTATGGGGCGGAACGTCCAGAAGAAGGCCGACAAAGCTACGCCAGATGAGGCCGTCCTGCACAAAGAAGCTGACGGTGAGCCAACCGGGCTTCCCTCCGAGGAACTCGTAGGTGTGGACGGCGGGTCGGAACAGTCGCCGCCCAGTGTCGGAATTGATGTGATCAGAGATTCTTGAGATGGGGTCGGCAAGCTTGACAGTGTAGGCGCAGTCCGAGGCGGTGCACTGCCCTTCGTAGTGGCCCCACGCTCCCCATCGCGTCATTAGAATTTGAGCATCGGCCCATGTGCTTTGGTGGAGACGAATGGATTGGAAGTCGGCGAGCAGGCGTTCGGCGCGATGGCGCAGGAGATGTTGCTCGATTTGGACAAAAGCGAAGGCGACCAACAGGAGGGCGAGGGCGGCAAGACCCACTGCGCGAAGGACGCGAATAATCCGCATGCCAACTTATACACCGCTAGTACAAATTGGGCGCAGTGAAGCACTTTGACCAACTTCTCCGAAAACGGTGTTATCGGCAACTACGGCTCGAACTTGCCGAAAATGCGACTTACCGGGAGCAATATCTGGCGAAATGCCAGTCTTCCACTGTCGCAAGTGACAGTAGACACTGTGATACGAACAATCAATGATCCTTGCAACCGCTGATTGGCACGCGCGTACACAGGTTGCTGTCATTTATTTCGAGTGGCTTGACCTGTGAAACGGTAAGGGAGAACAAAATGGCAGATCAAAAAGTAAATGGGGTTCTGGGTTCGCCGAGCGCCACGACATCACTCGATGGAAAGCAACTTCCCCCAATGCCTCCGGAGTTCGGAGGGGTCATCAAGGAAAGTGCCGTTGATTCCACTCCCTGGTGGGCGCCGCAGGTCGTGCCGCCCGCAGGCGCACCTAACATTCTGCTCATCATGACCGACGACCAGGGCTTCGGCGTTTCCAGCACCTTCGGCGGCGTCATTCCAACGCCTGCAATGGACCGCATCGCCCAGGCGGGTCTGCGCTACAACCACTTCCATTCCACCGCGCTCTGCTCCCCCTCGCGCGCCGCGCTCATCACCGGTCGCAACCATCACTCGGTGGGTTCGGGCGTCATCGGCGAACTGGCTACCGGTTTCCCCGGCTACAACTCCGTCATCACCCCGGACAAAGCCAGCGTTGCCAAAGTTCTGCGCGATAACGGCTATGCCACCTCCTGGTTTGGCAAGAACCATAACACCCCCACCTATCAATACAGCGTTGCCGGTCCTTACGACCAATGGCCGTCAGGATTGGGCTTCGATTATTTCTACGGATTCATGGGCGGCGAAACCGACCAATGGAAGCCCTATCTGTTTCAGGACCATACCCAGATCACCCCGTGGGTTGGTCGTGACGACTACAACCTCACGACCGACCTGGCGGACGAGGCGGTTAAATACCTTGGAGACCTCGAGGCCTCAGCACCCGACAAGCCGTTCTTCCTCTACTACGCGCCCGGAGGCACACACTCTCCGCACCAGCCCAAAAAAGAGTGGATCGAGAAGTACAAAGGCAAATTCGACATGGGCTATGAGAAGTTGCGCGAAGAGATCTTCGCCAACCAGAAGCGGCTTGGCGTTATCCCAGCGGATGCCGAGCTGACACCCTGGCCAGACGGAGAGCCCGAGTTTGGCGGAGCCAAGTTGCCCAAATGGGACTCACTCTCGTTGCTCGAGAAGAAAATGCTCGCCCGGGAGGTTGAGGTCTTTGCTGCCTATGTGGCCTATACCGACCATGAGATTGGCCGTGTAATCAAGCAAATCGAGGACATGGGTAAGCTCGACAACACGCTCATCATCTATATCTGCGGCGACAACGGCAACAGCCCGGAAGGCACGATGGTTGGCACGTTCAACCAGTTGACTGCCTACAATGGCATGGTGGAACACCCGGCGACCAAGCCCGTCGAGGTAATGAATGCCTTGCACTATGAGAGCTGGGGCTCTGACAAAACCTACCCGCATATGGCCGTGCAATGGGCCTGGGCCTTTGACACACCCTTCAAATGGACCAAGCAGGTCGCCTCCCACTTCGGTGGAACCCGCCAGGGCATGGTCATGTCATGGCCGGGCCACATCGAAGAAGTGGGAGCCCTCCGCTCGCAGTTCCATCACATCATCGATATCGCGCCGACGATCCTCGCTGCTGCCGGAATCACCGCTCCGGAGACGGTCAATGGCATCCCGCAAGCCCCAGTAGAAGGCGTAAGCATGGACTACACGTTCGGCAAGGGAGTCCCCAACGCTCCCTCGACCCGCACCACCCAGTACTTCGAGATGGCCTGCAACCGCGGTATCTATCACGACGGCTGGTACGCCTGCACCACGCCTTTCGCCGCTCCCTGGCTCCTGGCATCCACCGGGCTGCCCGCTGTCGACGATTACCAGTGGGAACTCTACAACATTGTCGAGGACTTCTCACAAAACCACGACCTCAAGCTGCAGTTCCCCGACAAGCTCAAGGAACTGCAAGCGCTGTTTGCGACGGAAGCCGAGAAATATCAAGTTTATCCGCTCGATAACAGGGCATTCGTGCGCCTCTTGACGCCGAGGCCAAGCGCTACCGCGGGCAAGACTGTCTTCACCTACACGGGTGTCAAAGCGGGCATACCCGTCGCGAATGCTCCCTCCATCCTCAACCGGGATTACACCATCACAGCCGAAATTACCGTCCCCAAAGGTGGCGCGGAGGGTATGATCGTCACCCTCGGCGGAAAGTTCGGCGGCTACGGCTTGTTCCTGCAGGATGGCAAGCCGGTCTTTGTCTACAACCTCTTCGATATTGAGCGGTTCCGCTGGCAGGGCGGTATCGGAGGCCTGGTCGGTAAAGACCTCTTCGGCAAGGCACTCGAGCCGGGCAAACACACCATCGTCTTTGATTTCAAGTACGACGGCCCTGGTCCCGCCAAAGGCGGCACCGGCGTGCTTTCGGTCGATGGCAGGGAGTTGGACAAGAAGACCACCAAGCACTCGATTCCGCTTCTGATGTCCATCGACGAAACCTTCGACGTTGGGCTCGACACCCGCACAGGAGTCGATAACAGCTACGAGCTGCCGTTCAAATTCACCGGCACCATCGACAAGTTGACCTTCGAACTTGGGCCGTCCCAACTGTCCCCAGCAGAACAAACGGCTGCTGCGAAAGCCGTCGCCGCAGCTCACGACTAAGCGCGCAGAACAAAAGCGGCGAGACGGTTTCATGACTCGCACCGAAGAAGGGGTTTGCCTCAATGAGAACCAAGACGTGGATCCTTATCTCCTGCTCGATTGAAGCGGCAACGGGGCTTGCACTCGTTGCCGCTCCAAATCTTGTTGCGAACCTATTGCTTGGTGTGGGACTGCCACCGTCCGGCGAGGCTGTAGCCAGGGTAGGCGGCCTTGATCTTTTTTCGCTTGCCCTCGCATGCTGGCCGCAAGGCACAGGCGACAACAGGCAGGCCATCCGCGCGCTGTTTGTCTATAACCTCGTGGCAGCGTGCTACTTGGCTTCCCTCAGAATCGGTGGCGTGTTTACTAGTCTTCTCCTCTTGCCAGCCAGTGGTCTTCACGCACTCTTGGGAGCGCTGCTCGCGCGCCCAGCCCACCGGAGTTTCGTCATTAGAGATCCCGTTGTGTGAATTGCGTGCTTCCGCTTCCCTCAACACGGCGTTTTGACCAACTTCGATGCGCTGGGCTCACTGGAGCCTGAACTTGGTCAAAACCCGACTTTTGAGGGCTTGGCCCAGGTCAGCAAGCTCCAGAGCGCCCGGATGGTACACTTCCGGTGTTTTCAAGGAGCGAATGTCATGCGGTGGGCTTTGCGGATCCTCGGTTCATTGAACATCATAGCCAGCGTTCTTAGCCTGTCTTACTTCGCTTGGTTGATTGAAATTCACTTGGGGCACTGGCCAGGGGATCCTAACCGTCGAGAGTGGATCGTGTTCCTCGGCATCAGTGCTGTGAGCGTCTCCTTGGTTGTTTACCTAGCGTATCTCGGAGTGAGGCTCATCCAGCGAGACCTAAACGCTTTAGGACTGGCAAGCCTTGTGTTTGTACTGGAAATTGCGCTTTGCTTCGTGGATTTCATGGACATGGATACAACCGCACCCGGGAACCCGAAGCAATATCGTGTGGTTCTGGGGAATTGCAATGTCCCCACTACAGTTTCAGGTATTTTGTGGTTACGCATTGGTTGGGCTGATTGCAGCAGTTGTATTGATTCTTATCGTACGAAAATCATCGAGCGACATCGCAACACAGCTTGGCTAACGGGAAATCTAACGTTGTTGGTGTGAAGTGCTGCCAACGATGATCTGGCTGTGCCATGAGCCGGTCATTTCTCGCCCGTTTATGTTCGCTCCGCTAACCCGTAATGCAATCCTTCGAGAGTGATCTTCCCTAAAGCGGTGTTTTGACCAAGTTCTTTCAGCTGGAGGGACATTGGCGAACTTAGCCAAAACCCGACTTTCGGGGAGTATCGATTTTCCGCGCCACTTGATAGTTATGTACCAATTCCAAAGTGCGGCGTAGCCTTCAGGAATGACCCAGGACATGCTTCCACGCCTGATACGATGTCTCGCCGTGGCATTCGGCAGCGGCGTCGCTGCTTTTGTGTCGTTGTTTGCGATCGGGATTGCGCTTGTGTGGAAGTCCCCTGACGGTCAGGCTGGAATGGGCGCAGCATTCGGTGCGCTTTTTATCGGGGGACCGGTCGGCTTTCTTGTAGGGTATGGGATCGAATATTGGAGGACTGCACGGCAAACTACGCCTCAGTGATCCCGTATGCTGCATGATGCGACCCATGTTGCCGAAAAACTGGGCGGTCTCAACGGGTCGACGCAACACTGGCATGGAGCCGCTCAAGAGCGGACTTTACGGACTACAATTCCTTTGATGAATCCGTAGGCAGACGGAGGTGTCATGCACACTCGGCGGCTCAGACTTTTGCTTTGTCTCCTCTCTTCCTTATGCTCTGTATGCGATGCGCAGGTGACTCCTTCGCCCTATCAGGTTCTCAATGGTAATTGGCGGATCTTGCCCGCGACTGACCCGTCAGACTCGTTGACTACGCTGAGCTCACTAGGTTTCCAATCCTTCGTCGTCACACTGGCAGTAGACGGCGACAGGATCTATGGTGACGGCCACTTGGATATGAAATGCGGTCGAGAACGGCTTGGCATAGGATTGTTCCTCGACGGTCAGATACTCTCTGACGGATCGTTCACGCTCTCAAACCCCAGCGTATACCGTGGCCTGTCTGCTGACAGCTTTGTTGTCGAGGGCAGCTTGCCTGCACCGGGAGCAATTGTGTGGCGGGGCAGATTTTCGAGCCACGTAGCCTGGCAAAACCATGCCTGCACAGCGGAAGAAGGCGAAGTGCTGGTGACCCAATTACCGTTGCTCACGGGCACCTACGCCGGAATGATTCGCGATGGGAATGACAGCGTTACATCAGAGATAACAATGGAAATTGCCCAGGGAAACCTTATATCTACCTCTCTACAGGATCGCGGGTTGCAGCACTGCGTGCCTATAAGCGTCAAAATAACTATGACAGGCACGTCGGAACCTTTTGTGGGAGTGTTCGCTAGGACGGCGAACTCTGACTGTAGTAGTAAGGTCTCTGGGTCGGCCTTCACCCAGGAGATACCCGCCGGAGACGGAGGCAGCTTTGGATTCGCCGGGTTTGTGGATTACTCCGATTCCAAAGCAAATACTTTCAACCTTGGGCTTACGTACGTACCAAAACATGACCCAAGGGAGTCGCGCCGAACTGTCTGGTTGTGGGGAGAACTCAAACGGCGGTAACAGGTTCCAAGAGTGAACTGCGATCAATGCGGAATTCCTAGCGTTCCGCAGTCCATTCGCCGACTGCCTGAAAACCCGACTTTAGCGGCACTTCGGCGAAGTTTCTCGATGCCTGGCGTAATTGGAAGATGAGCTTGTATGAAGGTCGATGAGTGACTCGGCGATTTAGCGCCAACTGAAGATGCGGAGCGCGGTTCCTTGCCCGAGATGGGATGGCTCACGGGCCGAGAAAACCTGGTGTGCGGCAACTTCGATGCGAAACCGACTCACTCCTCCCGCAGCAGGATCAGAGGATTGACTCCGAGTGCGCGTTGCGCAGGAATCCACGTGGCAACTAGTCCCAGCAGCAGCATCGCCAGAACGACACCGGCGAGGACCAGCGGATCGCGGGGAGTTGCCTGATACACGATCGAAGCCAGCACACGGCTCGCCAAAACTCCCAGCACCAAACCTGCCGCTGAACCAACGGCGAGCAATTTAAGAGCTCGTCCTAATGCTGCCTGCAACACTTCTTTATGTTGCGCGCCCAGGGCGATCCGAATTCCCAACTCCCGCAGCCGCTTGCTCACCGAGTAGGCGGCCATTCCAAAGATGCCGGTAATCGATAGCATCGCGCCCATCATGCCGAGCACGCCGAGGGATACGGTGGCCATGCGCGAGGGGACAACGTTCCACCCATTTCTGTTGTCCACGGGCTAATCGATAGTACGATCTCAGGGTCGATATCCCGGATCGCACTTCGTATGGCCGCAGCAAGTTGCTGTGGGTCGCGGCTCGAGCGTACCGCCAGCCATGTCCAACTCGCCGGCGACTGCAGCAGGGGGAAGAACATTGAGGGCTGCTGCTTTTCGGTGAGATTGAGGTACTTTCCGTCTTCAACCAGACCCACTACCCGGACGCGCGTACCATCGCGCAACTTGAAATACTGGCCGACAGCGTCCGGAATCGAGCCAAGTATCCTTCTTGCAAACTCCCGATTCACCACTGCCACGCGCGGGGCGTTCGCGTCGTCATGCCATGTAAAGGCTCTGCCCGCCAATAACGATGTTCCGGATGCGCGGAAGTAATCTGGAGATACGTTGTACATATAAGGGTTGGCCGCGGCATTGGATGGGCTCAGGTCCCCGGTTGTGTCCCTATAAACGATCCCTTGCCAACCACCTGGAGGTTCTAGCGGTGGCCAGTTCACCGATCCCACGGAGTCCACGCCAGGAATCGCCTGGACGGCATCGATCATGCGCCGTTGCATTGCTGGTACTCGTTCGCCGGTGTAGCCCACTGTCGCCAGATCGGTATCGACCAACATCGCGTTGCGCGGGTCAAAGCCGAAGCTGCTGTGCATGGAGCGCATGAGTCCGCGCACAGCAACCAACGAGGAAGTGACCAGCACGGCGCAGATCGCAATTTGGACGACAAGCAATACGTCGCGCAAGGTAACGCGGCGCCCGAACGCGCCTGTCGAACCGGCTTTGACGATCTCGTACGGATTGGTTCGGAGAATCTGGCGTACCGGAACAATTCCGGAGAGAACTCCGCTGACCAACGCCAAGACCAAGGCCAGCAAATAAACGTTAGCGTCCGGACTTACCGGCACATGGAGGGGGAACCGCGGAAATGGCTGCCAAACGCTTAGCCGACGCAAAAGCAGAATGCTTGCGATAAGTCCCGCTACGCCTCCAGCGAGCGAAAGCAGCAAGGACTCGGTGAACAGCTGGCGCAAAATGCGAGTGCGGCTCGAACCAAGAGCCAGGCGCAATGCCACTTCACGAGAACGGTCGGCGGCGCGCGCCGCAAACAGGTTACCCAGGTTGGCACAGGCCGCCAACAATATTAGAGCCGAAAGCAGCATCAATCCGGTGAGGAATGCCCGCGTGGGCCCGTTCAGATAGTCGCCATGAAGCCCAGCCCGCGCCAGCGTATAAGGGTCATTCCCTTCTTCTTTGGGATAGGTTCTTTTCAGATACGAGTCCACGGAGCTGAGATCGGCGGCGGCCCGGGCCGGCGTCACTCCGGGCTTCAGATGTCCCACGGTTTCAAAGATCCAATGGCTTTCGCGCGCGTCTAAGAGCTTTTCGCCGGATAACTGCTCATGGTTCACGATGGGTACGAAGATGTCCGAAGCGAAGAACAAGATGGTCCCTTGGAAGCCTGGAGGCGCGACGCCAAGGATGGTGAATGGATGCTTGTTGAGCCGAACAACGCGGCCCACGACGCCGGGATCATCTCTGAAGTGGTTGTGCCAATAAGGGTAGGAAAGCACGACATAGGGCGCGCTGTTTGGGCCGTGCTCGTCGGAAGCGTGGAAGAAACGGCCAATATAAGGCTGAATACGCAAAACGTCGAAGTAGTTTCCGCTGGTCTCGTACTGCCAGACATTGGAAGGATCTTTACCCGTATCCAGCCCTGACTGACGGATAGCAAAAACAGCCATATCTTCGAAGCTGTGATTGCGCTGGCGAAGATCGAGATAATCGGGATAAGAATCGCCCCCATGTTGGATGAGGAAAAGGCTCTCTGCGTGAGGCACATTCAGCGGACGCAAGATGAGCGCGTTCAATACGCCGAAGACGACTGCGTTAGCGCCGACGGCTAACGTCAGTGTCAATATGGCAGTGACGGTGAAGCCGGGAGACTTGCGCAGTTGGCGTAGGGCAAGTCGCAGGTCCTGGAGCAGGGTGGTCATGTCGGCCTCCGAGTTACGGCAGATCTGCATGGAACGAAGAGCAATTCGGGGGCCAAAGTATGCTTTGATGCAACTTGGTGAGAACAAAACAGGTTACGAGATTTCGCAGGCGCAACAGGAGGTGGATTCGGTGTCCGGTTTCGGTGGAGGGTGTCCATGAATGAACAGGGCGATGGCTAACGCGAGCTTCCGTTCTCAGTTGACGCCAACAGGCCAATGCACTCATCGAACGCCCTCTCGGATCGTCTTGAGGAATCGTGGTTCCTCATAAACGGGGTTTTAGGAAACTACGATCCGTTGTGGCGCTGCTCGATCTCTTCCAACTGGTGATAAATCGCCAATGCATTCATCGACGCCCGGTTATAGGAGGCAGAAGGTTCAAATCAAAGATTCGAAAGTTTGCGTTCGTACAATAAACGTACAGTCGATTCGGCATTATGGACATTTTGGTCCTTTCCGCCGATCTGAAGTCCATAACTTTCCTGTTTTCAATGGTATGGATAGTTCGACTCCCGCCGCCTCCACCAATCACTTTGTTTCAGGCTCGTATTCTTGCGAGCCGCCGGAAGCACTGTCCCGAACCTCTGCCTCGCTGAGGCATTTCGGCTCACCTTATTTTTGCGCACCTAGTTGCGACGCAATGGCTGATTTGTCCTGCTGTCCTTCGGCTGCACGCCAGGGTTGGCAGTTTGGACACCAGTACGTGGAGCGCGCTTGCTCTCCCTGCTTACGACTCAGGATGCTGGCACAGCAGCGGCGGCACTCCTTCCCCTCTCGTCCGTAGACCCATAACCTGTCAAGAGAATCCATAGAACGTGTCGTTCGTCGGTTGCCCGCGTAGGTGACGATGCCACCGCCGCTTCCATCGAGCACGTTCGCCTTCATGTATTTGTGCGAGGCCTCGATCATCAAGATCATTTCGCGTTCGGTGATGGTGCTCATCTGACGGAAAGGATTTACGCCGGCAGCAAAAGCCACTTCGCTCTTGTACACGTTGCCGAGACCGGCGAGCACCCGCTGGTTGAGCAGCACCACTGCGATCGCGTCCGTAGGATGGGAACCTGCGCGTTCACGCAATGCCCGAACGCCCGTTTCAATGGAGAACTTGTCACCTAGCACATCCGGTCCGAGCCCTGGGACTTGCGAGTTGCGCTCAAGCGAGCGAGCCGTATGCAACTCGGCAATCGGAACGTTGAACGCAACGGCCTGGTAGTCCTCGCACGTGATGGCCACACGCATACGGTTCTTTGGTTGCCACCACTTCTCGCCGGTCTTATAGATGTGCCATGTGCCGCTCATCAACATATGCGTCACGAGAATGAGGTCGCCCGAAAAGAAAATGAGGCACCACTTGCCCCGAGTTTCGACCTTTTCAACCGTCCGCCCAACTAACTGCGCGTCATCGTTCACACTCGCAAGTCTCGCCAGACCGGTGTCAAAGGCAGTCACAACTTTGCCGCCTAGCGCTTTCTCAAGGGCGCGAGCAGCGCGAAAGATTGTGTCGCCCTCAGGCATCGGCCCTCGCGTCGGTAGCACGACCTGGAAGCGCAGGCAGATTGCGGCGCACATTGAACCCAAGCGGTGCGGCCTGGAAACCAGCATCCAGCAGGAAGCGTGCGAGCGGATGTTCGCCGACAGGGATGCCATTTACCTGGGTGATGAGCATGCTCGAGCGTCCGCGACCCTCCGGGTTATTGTCACGCTGAACGTGCTGCACCAGAAACTCGGCGAGCGCACGCCCCGTTTGCGAACGCTGGGGTTCTTCCTCCGGCAGGAATACCTGGATGTTCGGATTACCACGCCGCAGGTACGCCGTGAGAGCGCCATCGACAAGAACAACCCGCGCACCGACACTGCGCGTGAGAGAAGAACCTTCTTCGGGCGCTGTCGGCCAACGCAGCAGCGCACCATAGGGGTTCGCTGGGTCCGTCGCCGCAAGCATCACCACTTCGCTCCGCTCCTGCTGCGTAATTCGAAGCGAACGAAGAAGATCAACGGCCGCCGGCATAGCAAACTGCATTGCGCCGAGATCAGAAGCGAAGTATCCGCGGCGAACCCGGCCGCTCTCCTCCAATGCCTTAAGCACGTCGTACACCGCGGAAAATCCACCAGGCAGATTCTCCGCGTGGGCCGTCTCGCGAAAGACTACGCCGTAGCGAGTGAGCAACTGTTGCGCGATCGCATGACTCCACTCTGTTTGTCCTGCGGGGTTATTGCGCGCTGCATCGAAGGCAACATCGTTTAGGCTCCAACGGCCTTGTGCCGTCGGAGGTGTCGTACGGCGGCTGCGGAAGCTGCTTTGGTTATGGACGCGCTGCGCGGGTCTGGCATTCCTACCGGATCCTGCCGGCCGCTCGCAGTAGGCACGCAAGCCGTGCAGCGCGTCGTTGGTAAGCAGTCCGCGCCAAACCAGTGACCAGAGAGCTTCCAGTGTCTCGCCCGGATACCCGCCACCGATGCTATCGTGCAGCGGTTGGAAGAACGATGCTCCGTTACGTTGAAGATAGGCAACGATTGTCTGCTCACGCTCGGTGCGCGGGGCCTCGCTCTCTGCGACCTTCATCGGCCAGAGCAACGACAGCTTTTCGGCCAGGTATAGACCGACTCTCCCATCGCGCTCCCCCAGCGGCTCAAGGCCAACCCAGACCACCTCGCCAGCGGCGATGAGTGTGTCGAGATCGGCTGGTTTATAGTCCACGATGCGCGCAGGGAGTATTTCCGTCTCCAGTAAACTCGCAGGGAGCGGCGCACCTTGCAGATTTTCAATCACATCCAGCAGCGCGTCCAGTCCGCGACGAGGCTGCACAACTCCCTGCCAGCGCGTAAAGAGCCGCGCCAGGGTGCGCTGCTCTACCGGCTCGACTTCCTTGCGGAGCTTCGCCAGAGACTTCCTGCGAATCGAGCGCAGCACCTCCGCATCGATCCATTCACGGTTGACGCCTCCCGGCCGGAAACCGCCTTCTGCAATCCGGCCCGCGCCGACGAGACGCTGTAACGTAGCTTCCACCGACGCCTTCGGAAGCGAGTAGCGGTGAGCGAGATCGTTGGTGGTGAATGGGCCGTGCGTACGGGCATAACGGCGAACGATATCGAGCAGCGCATCGGCAGCTGGCTCCAGAAATGCTGAAGGAAGTCCTGGTGGCAGCGGAACGCCCAGCGCATCGCGCAGTCGAGCAGCATCTTCGACGGCCATCACACGCTTTTCGCCGGCAACCATCAGCTCCAATGCGCGACGCGCTTTGATAAGCCGATCCACCGTGATTGCAGCCTCGGCGTTGACACTGCGATTCGCAATCTCCGCACGAGTCATATCACCCAGGCGCAGCAGCAAATCATGAACGCCGTCCATCGACCGTGCCTTATAGGGATCAACAACGCACTGTAGTTGCTCTTCAACCTCCTCGATCGCGCCAATGTCGAGCAGCTCCCGCAGATCAGCATCGCCGAGTAGTTCACGCAATTGCTCCTGGTCGATACTCAGAGCCTGCGCGCGGCGTTCGGCAAGCGGTGCATCGCCATCGTATATGTAGTTTGCGACGTAGCTGAACAGCAGCGATGAGGCAAACGGTGACGGCGTTCGAGAGTCTGTGACGTGAACACGGATGGACCGGCTAGCGATCGCGCGAAGAGTTTCCATCAGCGCGGGCATGTCGAAGACATCGCGAAGACACTCGCGATAGGCCTCCAGCAAAATGGGAAAGCTCGCATAGCGAGAAGCGACGCTCAAAAGATCGTAGGCTCGCTTGCGTTGCTGCCACAACGGCGTACGACCATCGGCGCGACGACGCGGCAGGAGCAAGGCGCGCGACGCCGCCTCGCGGAACTTCGCCGCAAACAATGCCGTCGAACCCAGTTGTTGCATAACGAGATGCGCAGCTTCTTCCGGCTCCATCAGCAGAGAGTCAATCTCCGGCGGCGCATCTGTCTCCGGGAAGCGAAGCACGAAGCCATCTTCGCTCCACATGGTTTCGACGTCCACCCCGCCAGCCTTCAGCCTGGCAGTGGCAGCCATCGCCCAGGGCGCGTGAATCCGACTGCCGAGCGGCGTAAGAACGCAGACGCGCCAGTCGCCAAGTTCATCGCGTACGCGCTCGATCACGATCGTGCGATCATCTGGTACCTCGGTGGTTGCGAGCGCCTGATCGACGAGAAAGCGCAGCACGTTCTCCGCGGCCTGCGGGTCGAGATCATGTTCTTTCGTTAGCTTGGTGATCGCGGCGCTGTGCGGCATCGCCCGCAGCTCGCGCATCAGCGCGCCGATGCGGCGGCCGAACTCTATCGGCCTTCCTGGACGGTCTCCGTGCCAGAATGGCATCTTACCGGGCTCGCCGGGCGCTGGGCTTACAAGCACGCGATCATGCGTGATTTCGTCGATCCGCCACGTCGAAGCACCGAGCACGAACGTCTCTCCGGCACGCGCCTCGAAGACCATCTCTTCGTCCAGTTCGCCAACTCGCACCGGCTTACTGGAGCCGCTGAGGAACACACCATACAGGCCACGATCCGGGATCGTCCCGCCGTTCAGGATAGCGATACGCTTCACACCTTGCCGCGGCGTAATCCAATTCCGCGTGCGATCCCATGTCACGCGCGGACGCAACTCAGCAAACTCATCAGAAGGATAGCGACCAGCAAGCATGTCCAGCACGCCATCAAATACCGCACCGCTCAGTCCCGCGAACGGCGCGGCGCTACGCACCAACGCAAGCAGCGCTGCGTACGAAATTCCCGGCGCTTCGTCGTCCTCGCTTGGCTTGCGCTTGCGACGACGTTCCACCTCAGCGGCGGGCAACGGTGGATGTGCAATGACGGCGACCATCTGCTGAGCCAGTACGTCGAGCGGATTACGTAGAAACCTCGTCGATTCCACGTGGCCCTCGTGCATGGCCTGCGTTACCGCAGCGCAGGCGACCAGGTCTGCGCGGTACTTCGGAAAGATGATGCCTGCTGACGGCGCACCCACTTGGTGACCCGCTCGACCGATACGCTGCATCCCACTGGCCACGCTTGGGGGCGCCTCAATCTGGACGACGAGATCCACCGCGCCCATATCGATCCCAAGCTCCAGCGACGACGTACAGACCAGCGCCTTGATTTTGCCCGCCTTCAGCATCTCTTCAATTTCGCTACGCTGCGCTGCTGCCAGAGATCCATGATGGGCTCGAGCAATGGGCTCACCGGCAAGCTCGTTTAGCGCGCCGGCAAGCCGCTCGGCAACACGACGGGCGTTGACAAAAATAAGCGTCGAGGTCCGACCACTCACGATCTCGAGCAGTCGTGGATGAATGCTCTGCCAGATGCTGGTCCGCTTGGGACCTTGCGAAGCTGGTCCGCTGGGTAGTTCGTCAATTTCCCCGAGCCTTGCCATGTCTTCCACCGGAACTTCAACAGTCAGTTCCAGCGTCTTGCGCGCGCCGGCGTTCACAATCGTCACCGGACGATAGCGCGGCCCGCTAGCTTCGTCCTTGACCGACCGCTCATCGTCAGCGTCAGTCTCTTTCAAAACCCCATCGACGCTGATCTCGCTCTCGATGGAAATCCTCTTCCCTTTCGGTTCCGTGCCCACCCCTTGCGCGCCAGCAAGAAATCGAGCCACCTCTTCGAGTGGGCGCTGGGTCGCGCTCAATCCGATGCGCTGAATGGTTCGACCCGCCAGAGCCTCAAGCCGTTCGAGCGAAAGCGCTAAATGCGCACCACGTTTGGTAGGCACCAGCGCATGGATCTCGTCGATGATGACTGTCTCGACCGAGCGCAGCGCCTCTCCTGCGTTTGAAGTCAGCAGAAGATACAAAGACTCCGGCGTCGTGATCAAAATTTCGCCAGGATGATTCTTGAAGCGGGCGCGGTCCTTTGGAGACGTGTCGCCGGTACGGACGCTGATTTCCGGCGTGTGCACCTCGACACCCTTGCGCTGCGCCATATTGGCAATGCCCGCGAGCGGCGACCGGAGATTGCGCTCCACATCAACAGCCAGCGCCTTGAGCGGAGAAATATAGAGGACCCGACAGCCCTTCGTCGACGCGGGTTCGCGCAGCATTAGCTTGTCCAAACACCAGAGGAAGGCCGTCAGCGTCTTCCCTGTGCCGGTCGGCGCGAGGATGAGCGTCGACTCCCCTCGAGAAATTGCGGGCCACCCTTCGCGCTGCGGCGCCGTGGCATCCTCAAAGACCGCACGAAACCATTCGACAGTAATCGGATGAAAGAGAGCGAGCACGTCGCTCCCGCCGGCCGCTACCGCGGCGCGCTTCCCCCCAGGCAGTCTCCTCGTGTTCCCTGTAGTCGATTTGCGTCCAGCCACTTGATTGCGCTCCGCAGCCATCTTCTATGGCGCTGCAAATTAGATGCAACACGGCAGAGCACGGACGCGCTCGACGTGACATCAACGCGTCGGCAAGGTTCTCGTCTCGTCCTCTGGAGTTAAAGTTTGGCGAGCTCTGTATTTGTGTCCTTCAAAATCGGAAGATCACGATCCGCGTTCTTCCATGTCCTAAGAAAAGCCTCATACTGTCCCCGGCTAGATTCCTTGTTTCCAAGTGCTGCATACGACCGGGCCACACCTAAATACGCCAACGGATAGAGAATCGATGTCGGGTCTATTCCCCGATTGCTCAGAATCTTCTTGTATTCGTCGATCGCCTTGCCCGGTTGGCCGGCTTTGAAAAAGGCCTCGCCCCGAAGTGACAGAATGTTGTAATCGCGCATCTCGTATGGTCTTGCCAACTCTAGGGCGGCAATGGCATCCCGCGGTTTCCCGTGTTCCAAAGCCAGAACCGCGCGGATCCGCGGCAAGTCTACATACGTCAGCA
>Ga0302314_10005031_pt1 | contig 24171 bp, 18 predicted proteins | sample III_Palsa_N2_3_FD_200533 | JGI IMG/M metagenome (GOLD analysis project Ga0302314, IMG submission 200533) | Peat permafrost microbial communities from Stordalen Mire near Abisko, Sweden - III_Palsa_N2_3 | ecosystem: Environmental > Terrestrial > Soil > Palsa > Peat permafrost | place: Sweden... | reverse complement strand
GCTGGCCTTCGCTTCTTGAGCCATCCTGTCCCGCCGCAGACGTCAGCCTTCCTCACGGTCGGCCCACCGCTGACCTGCCGGACAACGGCCTGCGTCGGGGTTTCCACGTTCCGCGCATGCGAGATGCGGCCGGGGTGGGCGCCCTCTATGCCCCGGGGCGGTGGTGTCCACCCGGGCGGCGTGAACCGACCGCCCGGCGCCTGCCGCCTTGCAGCGACTCGCCCTTCCCCCCGCTTCTGCATCCCACCGGCGGGGGCTTTCCTCACGAGACGTCAACGAGGGTTCACTGGTGTTCGCCCGTCCGGCCTTCTCCTTGCCTGTCGCCCCTGGGTGGAACAAGGACTCTTGGGCTTCTACCTGGAGCTTCGCACCCCGCCGTTACCAGCGACGCACGTCCAGGCGGAGACGGGTCATCGGACACGGACCCGGGACTACCCTGACATCGGCGACACCGCCGACCCCCTCTCGAAGAGCATCCACTCAACACACGCGACCTCGTGTCGCACGTGCACGCAGAAAGTGCCTTCCTGCTGGTACGACTGGGACCTTAGACAAGCCTCATCGTTGCAGCTCAGAAGGCACTTTCGCTTTTTTGATCATGATCTGGACGCGCCACGAAATGAAACACGCAGGCTAGCGGCAGTCAAAAGCCCGGGCGACCCGGCGCCAGGGCCATGCGCTTGCGGGATGCACTTCGTTCCGTCCTAGTTCGACGAGGACACCGGGGTCGTCCGATGCTCCGCCCATGCCGTGCGGCCTCTCATGAGCGGCAGTGTCAAACCGGCAGCCCTGCATGGTCACCCGGACTTTGTCCGGCGGATAGCGGTGACCCCGGTACGACGGCGACAGGGACGACACCAGCGACCCCCCTCACGACACGACCAACCACAAGACCATCCCACGGCCACCGCCAACCAGGTCCCTGACGGGACCAAGAAGACTGCCGTCGGCTGGTGCGGCGAGGACGACTGCCGAGCCCAGTTGGCCCGCGACCTCGGTGACCCGGATCCCACCGATCCGGATACCGTTACTCCGGACGACATATCGTTCACCATCGCCATTCGCCCGCGTGACGGTGCGATTGTCAAGTTATGCTATTACTGCCAGCCTGATTACGGTAAAGGGCCGTTTGCCGAGTCCGGCGCCGAAGGCCAAGCAGACGGACCGTGGGACCAGGCCGACCTGCAGGCGGAGGTCAATAATTCCGAGGCCTATTCCGACGGCGTGATGGGTGCGGCAGCGGGCGAGGCCGAAGGGCTTGCAGAGGGCGACGACGAGTAGGTTCCGGGGTGCCGGCCGCGCGTTCTCCGTACTGAACGCGCGGCCGGCGCACGAGGCCGCCGAGTCAGCACACCTTTCCGAAAAACCAGCGTGGAGTGAATATGCGGCTCATGTACTGCGGAGACCGCGGGGTGGCGGCAGCCAGGGAGTTCGGCCTGCGGCAGTGGGGCCTCCCGCTTGATTTGGAGCATCCGGTCTCCTTTCGTTCCTCGGTTCACTACAATGGCGTCCGGGCCGAGGATCTCCCCCCTGGAGGAATTCATCGGAGAGATCACCGCCGTCGACGACGAAGGTGAGACCACCTACGTGGAGATCCTCGACGGCAAGGGGAAGAGCAGGGAGTTCGGAGTCGAACGGAGAAGCTGCCCTCTATATTCCTGGACGGAAGACAGCCATCAGGTACCGAGAGGTTTCCCGATATCCGAGCGGATTCCATGTAATCGATACCCTCGAAATCTGGCTCGACGTCTGAGCACCGATGCCGCCGCGGGCGAACCCAGTGTGCACGCGGCGGTGGTCCTGTACCGCTCGGAAAGTCATCGCTGAAGCTGAGCGCCCCTCCCCCCGGACCAGGGCCGGTCAGCGGGCGGTGCCCGAGGGGGCGATGCCCGTCAGGATGATCTCGGCGATGGCGGACAGTTCGGTGTGCAGCCGTAGTTCGTCGTCCGTCTGCTGGGACCACCTGTACAGGGCGCCCAGATAGGCGTCGCGGAGCACATTGCCCACCCGGTGGGGATCGACGGCGGGGGGGATCTCGCCGCGGTCGCGGGCGGTTTCGATGACTTCGGCGAAGATCTCACCGGCGTAGGGCTCCTCGTGCAGGGGGCGGCCCGCTTTCACCCATGCCGTCAGCATCGCCCGGGTCACCGCGCGTTCGTTGGTGTTGATGTCCGCCAGGGCGTTCATGCACCGCTCCAGCGCCATCCGCAGATCACTGCCCAGCGCGGCCTCCGACGCGTCAAGGCGCGCCCGCAGGTGTGCGCGCCGCTCCTCACCCCAGGCGGTGATGAGGTCCTCCTTCCGCTGGAAGTGGTTGAAGAACGTTCCCCGCGCGACGTCCGCGTCCTCCGCGATCTCGTCGACGGAGGTCTGCTCGTAGCCCTTCTCGGTGAAGAGCCGGAGCGCCGATGCGTAGAGCCGGCTCTTGACGCGCTGCTTGTTGCGCTCCCTTCGACCGACGGGATGCGTCGATGCGACGGTTTCCGGGTTGGCCATGTCCGCTCCTGTCTGCGCACGGTGGAGGTGGGCCGTGCCGACATCGACGGCAACGTACATAAATGTGTATCTTAATCTAACATTGGATTCAAGTCCTAATTTTCTGGATGACGGACTCGATGCTCTCGGATCCCAGCAGCCGTCGCACCGGGACGTCCGCGCCGTGCTCGGCCAGCAGCCATCGGCTGAGCTGGGTGGCCGTCAGGGAGTCCAGGCCGTAGTCACGCAGGGGACGCCGGAGGTTGATCCGGGAAAGGGACGTGTCCAGCAGTACGGCGGCCTGCCGGGTGAGGAAGTGGTGGGCGGACCCAGGGGCGGCAGCGGTGACGGACGCGCACGCGGGCGCGGTCAGCGGCACGGCCGGTGCGGACCAGGGCGGCGTGGAGGTGGTGCCGCCGACCTGTCCCCGGAGCCCGGTGAGACCGGCGAAGGTGGACCGCAGGGCCCTCGGGACGTCCCTGATACCGGCCGTCGTCGGGAGCTTCGGCCGCCTCGGCGCCGATCTCCGTCGCGCGCTGGTTCCGGACTCCGGACCGGCCCGGAAGCGCAGGTGCACGGTGTGGAACTCGGCCAGTGTGCGCCCCTCGGGGTCGGACACGACCACGTCCGCGAGCGCTCCCTGACCTGCCTTCCCGGGGCGGAAGACGACGCGGCTCCAGAATTCCTCGGTGAGTTCGTCGAACAGTTGCACGTGCCCGAAGGCCGTCGGGAGGTACGTGGACGTCGCGGGGGTCGATCCGGGAAAGGCGGCGAGCAGGGGTTGGAGGCAGGTTTCCCACAGCGCCTGGCGCGGCGCGTCGACCAGGCGCAGCCGGGCGACGGCCTCGCCGTCACGGCGCCAGAGCTGCCGCACCGCCTGGAACGAGGTGTCGATCCGGTAGCCGCGGGCCTCCGACAACCGCAGGAAGTCGGCGGCGGACAGGTACTGGCGGCACCGGGTCAGGGCGCCGTCCACTTCTTCCCGGGTGCCGTGGGGCGGGGCCGGGGCACGTCTCCGCAGCCGGGCGTCGAGGCAGACCGTCGTGGCGGCGCCGCTCACCGCCTCCACGGTGGCGGTGCAGGTCGCCTGGGGCCCCTCGACCAGGCGGCTGCGCAGGATGACTCCGTCCTGGGCGGCGAGGTCGATGAAGTCCTCGGCCAGACGGGCCTCCTCCAGGACGAGGGCGGGTCCGCCGGGGACCGTCCGGGCCGTGTCCAGGACCGCGAGCAGCAGGGCCGTGGGCGGGACCGGCGCCAGGCCGTGCAGGGCCACCCCCAGGACGTCCCGGCCCAGGCGGACGTCGCGGGTGTGCTCGACCGGCGCGGCGGGGAGCGCGGGGGCGGGCGGGCGGCGCAGGTACTGCTCGTCCCACACGTAGCGGGGCAGTGCCATGCGCCGGCCGGGCGCGGCGGACCAGCGGTTCCAGTCCACCTGCCCGCCGTGGGCGAAGACCTGCCCGACCGCTCTGGCGAGTTCGATGTGCTCGTCGTACTGGCGGCGGCCCGAGGACACGACGGCGGGGACCGCTCCGAATGACTCCAGCGTCTCCTCCATCGCGGTGCGCAGCACCGGGTGCGGGCTGATCTCGATGAAGACGCTCGCCGCCTCCTTCGCGGCGGTGCGCAGGCTCTCGGCGAAGCGCACAGGGAGGCGCAGATTGTCCATCCAGTAGCCGGCGGTCAGTTCCTGACCCGGTGTCGGCGCGCAGGTGACCGTCGAGATCATGGGGATGTCCGACCGCGTCGGAGCGAGGTCGTCGAGCGCGGCCAGCAGGTCCTCGCGGAGCGGGTCCATCAGCGGGGAGTGCGAGGCGACGTTCACTTTGACGAGCCGGCTGTGGATCTCCCTGTCCTCCAACTCGTGTCGGATGTCCCGGAGTACGGCGATGTCGCCGGCCAGCACGGTCGCGGTGGGGGAGTTCTCGGCGGCGACGCAGACCCTGCCGTCGTGCGCGGCCGCCAATCGCTCGGCCTCGTTCACGGAGACCTCTGCCGCGAGCATGGCCCCACGGCCGGCCAGCCGCTGCATCAGCCGGCTGCGACGGCAGATCACGGCGGCCGCGTCGGGCACGGTCAGGGCGCCGGTGACACAGGCAGCGGCGACCTCGCCCATGCTGTGGCCGATGACCGCCGCGGGTTCCACGCCCATCTCGCGCCAGGTCGCCGCGAGCGCCACCGTCACCGCCCAGAGCGTCGGCTGGACCTTCTCCACCTCTTCGGGGAAGTCCTCGCCGGGCGACGTCAGCAGGTCGATGACCGACCAGCCGGTCTCCTCGCGGACGGCCAGGTCGCAGGCGGTCAGGGTGTCCCGGAACGTGGCGGAGGAGCGCAGCAGGGAGCGGCCCATGCCGAGCCACTGCGAGCCCTGGCCGGGAAAGACGAACACGTTGCGCCGCGCCGTGCCGAAGCCGGCCTCGCCCAGGCCGCCGTCCGGGGTGGGTTCGCCGACGGCCAGGGCGCGGAGTGCGGCTGCCAGGTCCTCGTGCGAGGACCCCACCGCCCACAGCCGGTGCGGATGCGCGTCACGCTGTACCGCCGCTGCGGCGCAGATGTCCCGGAGCGGCTGGTCGTGCCCCGGGCCCTCCGGGCCGAGGAAGTCCGCGAAGGCCAGGGCCTGGCCCGTCAGCGAGTACTCCGAGCGGGCGCTGAGCACCAGGAGACGGGTGGGGCGGTCGGCTGCGGGCTCCGGTCTGTCCGGTCTTCCGCCCGGCTGCGGCGGCAGGTACTCGCCGACGACGACGTGGGCGTTGGTTCCGGACAGGCCGAAGGAGCTGACGCCGAGCAGTGCCCCGGCTCCCCCCGTCGGGAGGGGCTGGTTCTCCGTCACCAGCCTTACCGCCGGGGCGCCCTCGGTGAGCAGCGGATGGGGTGTCTCCATGTGCAGCGATGCCGGGACCGTCCGATACCGGGCGATCAGCACCGTCTTGATGAGTCCGGCGATGCCGGCGGCGGCCTCGGCGTGGCCGATGTTGCTCTTCACGGACCCGGTCAGCAACGGGCGGCCCGCCGGCCGTCCGGCGTTGGCCTCGGCCATCGCGCGGAGTTCGACGCCGTCCCCGACCGAGGTACCCGTTCCGTGGGCCTCCAGGTAGTCCAGTTGGTGCGGGCTGATCCCCGCGCTCCGGCATGCCTCCTGGAGCATGTCCACCTGCCCGGACACCGCCGGGTGGAGCAGCAGCCCGCTGCCCCGGCCGTCGTTGGTCACCGCGCTGCCGAGCAGGCAGGCCAGGACCGGGTCGCCGTCCCGCACGGCGTCCCCCAGCCGCTTGAGCACGACCGCGCCCACGCCCTCGCTGCGCACGAAGCCGTCCGCGCCCGCGTCGCCGAACCGGCAGCGGCCGCCGGGCGAGAGCATCGCGGCCTGGGAGTAGGCGATGGAGTCCTGCGGGGAGAGGATGACGTTGACGCCTCCGGCGATGGCCAGGTCGCTCTCCCCGGAGAGCAGGCTCAGTCTTGCGGTGTGCACGGCGACCAGCGAGGAGGAGCAGGCGGTGTCGATCACCAGGCTGGGACCGCGCAGGTCGAGCACGTAGGAGAGGCGGCCCGGGGTCATGGCGCGGACGTGGCTTCCGGTCGCGTCCTTGATGTCGTGGCTGCGCAGATCGACCGGTAAGGAGTACTCGCCGGTGGCCTGCCCGATGAACACCCCGGCCCGGGAGCCCGCCAGGGAGGCCGGCGGGATGCCCGCGGCTTCCAGGGCCTCCCAGACGACCGGGAGCAGCAGGCGCTGCTGCGGGTCCATCCTGCGTGCCTCGGCCGGGGAGATGCCGAAGAAGGCGGCGTCGAAGGAGAACGGGTCCTCAAGGAATCCGCCGTGCCGGGAGACCGTCCGGCCGGGGGTCCCCGGGGCCGGGTCGAAGTAGGACGCGATGGGGAAGCGGTCCTCGGGGACGGGGACCACCGCGTCCGTGTTCGCCAGGAGGGCTTCCCAGAGTTCGTCGATGCCGGGGGCCTGCGGAAACCTGCACCCCATGCCGACGACGGCGATGGCACTGTCCTGATTCAACTGGTTCACGTGAGGGCCGACCTTTCGAATGCGTGGCGTGCATGCCCCGTCGGCGCCTGGTTCCCGCCGTGCAGCCGGGGTGGAGCGGCGCGTACGAGTCTCGTCTAAAAATGGACGTCAGACCAAGATTGTTCTCAAGAACTATTATTTCTCGGGGCAGGCGCATGATCCATCGGTGTCATATATGGGTCTTTATCATAAGAAAAAGGATGATTGATGTGCTGAATTGTGATACATCTCACATTATTGATGGTCTTTGATTCAAATATGAACTCAGGTCTAATATTGTCGGAGAAGAAGCACCGACGAGTCCGAGAGGCGGTAGCGGCTGTGACGTACTTGATCAATCGGGAATTTCGCGACGACGAGCGACTGCGGCGCGTGAGACCGGCCCACCGCTCGTACTGGAGCGGGCTGGCCGACCGGGGCGTTCTACTCGGCGGCGGAGCCTGGACCGAGGGCTGCGGGGAGGCGTTCGTCGTCCGCGCGGGGGACGGGCCGGCGCTCCAGACCATGCTGGGCGGCGACCCCTACGCCCGGGAGCGACTGGTCGTCGCGACCTGGATCCGACAGCTGGAGGACCTGCTCGGACGGGACGGCCCCCTCGACCCGCGCTCCGAGGAACTGCTTCCCGGCCTTCCGGAACCGCGCGGCAGGGTCCAGCTCAGCGCGCACGAACAGCGCGTGGCGCGGCTGATGCTGGACGGGCTGACCAATCGTCAGATAGCCGAGAAGTTCCACGTCTCGCCCCGGGCGGTGGAGCAGCACATCACCCGCATCTATCGGAAACTGGCCATCGGCCGCCGCGCCCAGCTCGCCGGGGCGCTGAACGGGGCGGCGACAGCGGCGGCGGTCAGCTGACCGCGTCGGCCGTCGTCAGCGGACGCAGCCGCCGCAGCACCTCGGCCTCCCCGAGCGCCTGGGCTATCTGGAAGAGGTCGGGGCTGCGGGTGCGACCGACCAGGCAGACCCGGACGACGTTGGCGACGTCCCGGAGCATTGTCCGACCGGATCCGGATCCGGAGCCGGACGCGGTGCGCAGCCGCGCGAACCACGCCTCCGCAGGCCCGGGGTGCCGGTAGCCGTCGACGAGGCCGTCCACCAGAGTGGTGACGAGATCCGGGGCCAGGCCAAGGAACCGCTCGTCCGTGTGATCGGTGACCACGGTGTGCAACTCGGGGAAGACGAAGCCGTACTGCGCGCGGAACTCCTGCCAGCACGCCAGATCCTTGCGCGGTCGTCCGGTGCCCCGGTGCGCCATCTCCAGGGCGCCCAGCGCCAGGGCGCCGTGGGCCCCCAGGAGTTCACGGAGCTGCGGGTCGTGCTCGGTGGCCCAGGCGTCGAGCGTGCGTAGGGCTTCGTCGGGGGCGAGCCCGGCGATGTAGTCGCGGCTGACCGAACGGAGCTTCCCGATCTCGACCACCGGTCCGGCGAGCCCGGTCCGGTCCAGGCGGATCTCCTCGTCCAGGGCCCTGGCGGTCGGAAGGTCGGCCAGCCGGGTGTTCGCCAGCCCGCGCAGGTAGTGCTCCAGGGCGGCCGCCGGAAAGCCGGCCGCCAGGTAGAACGACGCGGCTGCCTCCGGGTCCTTGCGCTTGCTGAGCTTGCGGCGGCCGGCGCCCTCGATCTTCATCAGCGGCGCGATGTGCGCGTACTGAGGGGGCCGGAAGCCCAGGGCGGTGTGCAGTTGGCGGTGCAGGGGGAGCGAGGAGACCCATTCGTCCCCGCGGATCACCAGGGTGACCCGCATCAGGTGGTCGTCGACGACGTGGGCGAAGTGGTACGTCGGCAGGGCCCCGCCGGGTGCGGCCGACCTAAGCAGGACCGCGTCGTTGCCGTTGTCGAGCATGGTCAGCGTGCCCCGGACGCGGTCGGTGAAGCTCGTCCTTCCGGGGATGCCGGCCGGGCAGCGGAAGCGCAGGGAGAACGGCGCCCCGGCGGCCATCCGCTGCCGGACCTGCTCGGGGCCGAGCGCACGGCACACGGCCCACTTGCCGTAGTAGCCGCGGGGCGAGCGGGTGCGCTGCTGCTCCTCGGCGTCGGCCGCCAGCGTCTCCGGGCCGCAGAAGCACGGATAGGCCAGTCCTCGCTGGGCGAGGTCGCGGGCGAAACTCTGGTAGACCGGCTCGCGCCGGGACTGCCGGTAGGGGCCCCAGGCGCCGTCCGGGTCGCCCTCGTCAGGGAGCAGGCCGAACCGGTCGAGCACGCGGCTGAAGTCGTCAGCCGCGCCGGCGACCTCCCGCCGCGTGTCGGTGTCCTCGATGCGCACCAGGTAGGCACCGCCCGAGGCGCGGGCGAGCTGCCGCGCGAGCATCGCCACGTAGAGGCCGCCCAGATGCATGGCCCCGGTGGGGCTCGGGGCGAACCTGGTGGTCTCGGCGTCCGGTGGCAGCCCCCGCTCCGGGTACGCCGCCTCCCATTCCTGCGGGGTCAGCAGCCCGGACGGGAACCACGAGTCCACGAGTTCATGGGCTGTCATGGCGCATCCTTTCGTCGCCGTGCCGGTTGTCGCCGTACGGGTTCCGACCCTAGGCCGGGTGCGGGAAGGGCGGAACGGAACTCCGGCCGATGGCTTCGGGAATCCGTACCGGCGTCGTGGCGCGGGCCTCGGGACGCGGGTCGGCGGGGCAGGCTGGAGACCTGCCCGAAGGAGATGACCAGGTGCTGTGTCTACTGCTGCTCGGCTTCGGCGCGTTCGCCATCGGCACCGACGCCTACCTGACGGCCGGGCTGCTGCCGGCCATCAGCCACGACCTGCACGGATCCCTCGCCGCCACGGCGCAGTTGGTGACCGCGTTCACCCTCAGCTACGCGCTGCTCGCCCCGGTGGCGGGCGCGGCGCTGCACCGGTGGAGCGTCAGGAGGGTGCTGCTGCTGGCCCTCGCGGTGTTCACGGCGGCCAACGCGGCCGGCGCGGTCGCGCCCTCGTCCGCGCTGCTGTTGGCAGCCCGGGTCGCGGCCGGCCTCGGGGCCGGCGTCTTCATGCCGGTCGCGGCCACCGCGGCGTCGGCGCTGGTCGGCGCGGAGCGGCGGGCGGTCGCCCTGGCCGTGGTACTGGGCGGCCTGAGCTCGGGGACCGTGCTGGGGGTCCCCCTGGGGCTGCTGCTGGCCGAGGGAGCCAGCTGGCGGGCCGCGTTCCTGCTGGTGACGGCCCTGGGAACGCTCGGGTTCGCGGGACTGGCGGTGTGGCTGCCGCAGACCGGAGGGGCTGTCGTACCCGGACTCCGGCACCGGATGGCGCAGTTGCGGGCCGGCCGGGTCACCGCCGTGGTCGCGGTGACCTTCCTGCAGACGGTCGCGAGCCTGGGCCTGTACACCTTCCTCGTGCCCGTGATCCACGGCGTCGGGGCCCGGTCGCCGGTCATGGGCCTGTGGCTGTGGGGGGTGGGCGGCGTGCTGGGCAGCGTCGGCATCGGCTTCCTGGTCGACCGGATCGGCAGGCCGGGAGCGGCGGTCGGGGTCCTGCTCGCGCTGCTGGCCCTGGTCCTCGCCGTCCTGCCGGTCAGCGGCGCGGCGTCGTGCCTGCCGTTGCTGCTGCTGTGGGGTGCGGTGGGGTGGGCCTTCGTGGTTCCCCAGCAGCACCGGCTGCTGGCCCTGGGGACCACGGCCGGAGCCGCCGCACTGGCCCTCAACAGCTCGGCCACCTATCTCGGCGCGGCCGCCGGCGCGGTCCTCGGCGGCCTCGCCCTGAACCTGGGCGTCCCCGCCCGGATGCTCCCGCTGTGCGCGGCCGGATGCGCCCTGGCGGCACTGCTCGTCCACCTGGCGGGCGCCCTGCGGCGTCCCGCCGCCGTCCCCGTACCGCTGTCCGGTGCGGCGCTTCCTGGAGAATCGCATGAAATTCGGAGTTAACGTTCCCAACTACGGCGAGGACGCGGCGCCCGACACCCTGGGCCGGTGGGCGTCACGCCTGGAGGAGCTGGGCTACCACCACCTGCTGGTCTCGGACCACGTCGCCCTCACCCCAGAGGTGCAGCGGCTCTTCGCGGCGCCCTTCTACGACCCGCTCACCCTGCTGGCGTGGCTGGCCGGGACCACCCGGCGGATCGGCCTGGGCACGACGGTGGTGATCCTGCCGTACCGTCACCCGCTGCTCCTCGCCCGCCAGACCGCCAACATCGACCGGCTCAGCGGGGGCCGGTTCATCTTCGGGGCCGCGGCGGGGTGGGCCGCCGGCGAGTTCGACGCGTTGGGCGTGCCCTACCGGCGGCGCGGGGCGATCAGCGACGAGTACCTGGCGGCCATCAAGGCATGCTGGGCCGACGAGGTGGTCTCCTTCGACGGCGAGCACGTCTCCTTCCACCAGGTCCACACCGGCCCCAGGCCGCTCCAGCGGCCGGGGCCGCCGGTGTGGGTCGGCGGTCACAGCCCCGGTGCGCTGCGACGCGCGGTCCGCTTCGGCGACGCCTGGCACCCGACCTCGGTCAGCGGCGCCTGGCTCGCCGGCGTCGGCCTGCCAGCCCTGCACCGGACCGCCGGGGAGCTCGGCCTCCCGGTGCCGGGGCTCGTTCCACGGATCAAGTTCCGCGTCACCGGGTCCGCCCAGGGCGGCGAACGGGTGCTCGGGCAGGGGACGGTCCAGCAGATCCGCGCCGACCTGCGCCTGCTGGAGGAACTCGGCGCGAGCAGCGTCATCCTCGACCCCACCTATCCCGGCGAGCCCCGCACGGCGCAGCGGGCCGCGGCGGACCTCGCCGCCCTGGACCTGCTCGCCACCCAACTGGTCGACCTGGAACACGAGTGCCTGCGATGACGTTGGACGCGGGTATGTCGGCCGACGGCGGGGCACCCAGGGCGAAGCCGGGTGAGGTGGACCTGCGCAAGCTGCGGGTGCTCGCGGAACTGGACCGGCGCGGGACGGTCAGCGCGGTCGCCGCCGCCCTGCACCTGACGCCCTCGGCGGTGTCCCAGCAGCTCGCCGCGCTGAGCCGGGAGCTCGGGGTGGCGCTGACCGTACCGGTGGGACGGCGGCTGCGGCTGACCGCGGCGGCGAAGGTGGTGCTCCAGCACGCGGAGCTGATCCTCGCCCAGGTCGACCAGCTGCACGCGGCGGTGGCGTCCTTCCGGGACGGCGAGGTGGGCGAGGTCGCCATCGCCGGCTTCGCCACCACCCTGGCGCCGCTCATCCTGCCCGCAGCGGGCCTGCTCAAGCAGCGCAGGCCGCACCTGCGGACCACCCTGAGCGAGGTCGACCCGCCGGCCAGCTACGACCTGCTGGCCCAGGGCAGGACCGACGTGGTGGTCGCGGTGGAATCACGCTCGGCCCCCGTGCTCGACCCGCGCTTCGACAAGGTCTCGCTGATGGACGAGACCTTCGACGTGGCGCTCCCGCAGGGGCACCGGCTCGCCACCACCCCGACCATCCGCCTGGTCGACCTCGCCCAGGAGGCATGGATCTTCGCGACCGTCGGCATGTGCCAGGAGATCCCGCTGGCGGCCTGCGCGGCGGCCGGCTTCACCCCCCAGGCGACGCATGCCATCGGCGACTGGGAGGCGACTTTCGCCGCCGTCGCACTGGGCCTGGGCATCAGCCTGGTCCCCCGACTGGCCTGCCCGGCGGTCCGCACCGGCCTCGTGGTCCGCAGTTTCGCCGACGCGCCGCGCCGGCACCTGTTCGCCGCGGTCCGCTCCGGCAGCGCCAGGGCCCCGCAGATAGCCGCCGTACTGAGCGCGCTGCGGGACTCGGCCGCGCAGGCACAGGCGGATGCGCAGGCCGAGGACGCGGAGCGCGATCTTTAAGGCGGCGTGCACGTTCATCGGCACTTTTCCTCGATGGACGCGCGGGCAGCCCCGGGGCGAAGGTCGAGATGTGGCACCAGCGGCGAACGCGGCCCCGGGCGGCCACCGACGGCCGGGCAGGAGCCCGCCGTCGGCCACCCCACCATCTAGGCGATGAGACATGAAGAAGTCAACAGTTGGGCGCCTGGCGGCGCTCAGCCTGATCTGGGGTTCGGTTTTCCTGTGGATCAAGATCGCCGGGTATGCGTTCTCCCCGGTGCAGATGGTGCTGGCCCGCCTGGTCATGGGCGCGGTGGTACTCCTGGTCATCGGCTACGCACGCGGGCTGCGCCTGCCCACCGACCGCAAGGTGTGGATGCACCTCACCGTCGCCGCACTGATCGGCAACGCCATCCCCTGGGTCCTGTACGCCCAGGGCGAGCGGGCGGGATCGAGCAGCATCGCCGCCGTCGTCAACGGCAGCGCACCTGTCTGGACCCTGTGCGCCACCCTGGTGCTCGCCCAGGGCACCCGCATCGGCGCGGCGAAGATCGCCGGTGCCGCCCTCGGCCTGGGCGGCACCGTCCTGGTCGCCGCGCCCTGGACGAGCGGCGGCGACATCCCGCGCTGGAGCATCGTCTGCTTCGTCCTCGGGTCCATCAGCTTCGGCGCCAGCTTCGCCTACATGGGCAAGTTCCTCGTCGGACGCGGCATCCCGCCGATGATGCTGGCCGGCGGACAGCTCTCCGCCGCCTCCGTGCTGCTGCTCCTGGTCACCCCCTTCCTCGGCCTCCAGGCGATCCACCTGCGCACGGACTCGGTGGTGGCCCTGGTCGTCCTGGGAGTGGTGTGCACCGGCCTGGCCGCCCTGCTCAACTTCGAGCTGGTGCTCAAGGACGGTCCCGCGGTCGCTTCCACGGTGACCTACCTGATGACCGTGGTGGCCGTGATCCTCGGCGCCGTGTTCCTGAACGAGCCCATCGGCTGGACGGTGGCCGCGGGAACGATCGCGGTCCTCCTGGCGACAGCCCTGCTGCGCCGCAAGCCGGCCGCCAAGCCCGCCCCGGCCGTGAACGAGGAGCCGGTCGAGCAGGCCCCGGCCGCACAGCGCTCGGCCGTGTGAAAAAGAATTCCCCGTGAATCACCAGGAAGAATCACCAGGAATAGAGGACGCCATGCCGTTGATCGAAATGTCGGCACCTGCGGGATCGGTGCCGGACGAAAATAAGCCTGCTCTCCAGGAGGACCTGGCCGCCGCCGTCCTCGACGCGATGGACCTGCCGAAGTCGGAGTTCTTCCGCTCCGCCACCCGGGTTTATCTCAGCATGTTCTCGGCGGAGAACACAGGAACCGGGTCCGGCGGAGCGGGAAGCGGATTCACGGTGACCGTCACCGCGCTCTCCGGATTCCTGGACGCCGAAAAGAACGAGGCACTGGCCGGACGGCTGACCGGGATCGTGCTCGGCGCGGCCGGGCTCGACCCGTCGCACGCGGCCTCGGTCTGGACCGTCGTCCACGAGATCCCCGAGGGAAACTGGGCCGTCGGCGGCGGGATCACCCGCCGGGCGGTCATCGACACCCACGCTGCCGCCGCCCGGTCCCAGCTGAGGCCGGCCGGGAGCCGCTGATCCGGGCCGTCTCCACCGCACACGGGCTGTGCCGCCCCCTCCACGGGGCGGCGCAGCCCGTTCCGCATTTCCGCCGAATGGGCGGCGATTTCCCAGGCCAGGTCCTTATTCGAACTGTTCGGACTGTTCGGACTTCCGTAGTGCCCCCGGCAATCCCGCTGAGTAGGTTGAGGGAAAAGCTTCGGTCCCTCGAATGGAGTTCGGATGTCCTTGCAGTCGTCAGCACGCGTCGGCGTGGTCGTCCCTTCCGGGAACGCCGCCGCCGAACCCGAGATCGCCGGTCTGGTACAGCCGTCCATGAATGTGCACGCCGCTCGTTTCCCGAGCCTTCCGGGAAAAAGCCTCCGGGTGCGCCTCGACATCTACAACGAGGTCCTCCCCGAGGTCGTCGACGGATTCGGCGGGCTGGCCCTGGACGCGGTGGTCGTGGCCTGTAGCGGCTCCCACTACCTGCTCGGCCCGCGGGAGGACCGCGCGTTCTGCGACCGGCTCGGTGCGGCCGGCGGCCGGCCGGTCGCCTCGTCGACGCTGGCGACCCTGGACACCTGCGCCGAGCTGGGCGTGCGGGAGCTGGTTCTGGTCTCGCCCTACCAGCCGTGGCTGACCGACCTCTCCCGCGACTACTGGGAGGCGGCCGGACTCCGGGTCCGCCGGGTCGTCCCGATCCGGGCCGGGGCGGGCTTCTCCCCGTACGACGTCACCACGGACGAACTCGTCGGCCAGGTCGAGGCAGCCGGGACCGGGCCGGACGAGGTCCTGCTGCTCACCGGCACCGGGATGTTCACCTTCGACGCCCTGGAACGGATCGGCGCCGGAAACGACCGGGTGCTGCTCACCTCCAACGTCTGCTCCGCCCGCTGGGCGCGCAAGCAGGCCGGAGTCCCGGCGGACCCGGCCCTGGACCACGCCCTGCTGCGCCGGCTGGCCGGCCAGGGCGTAACGGCATGAGCGTCCGCCGGCGCCCCGTCGTCGTCGTGGGCGCGGGACCCGTGGGCCTCACCGCCGCGCTGGTGCTCGCCCGGGCCGGCGTCCCGGTCACGGTCCTGGAGGAGGCCGAGCACCTCTCCACCGCCTCCAAGGCGTCCACCTTCCACCCGTCGACCCTGGACCTGCTCGACGAGCTCGGCGTGGGCCGTGCACTGTGCGCGGCCGGCCGCAGGGTCGACCGGATCCAGTGGCGCGACCTGGACCAGCGGGTCGTCCACCAGCTCGACTACGCCCTCCTCGACGGGCACACCGCCCACCCCTACCGGATCCATGTCGAACAGGCCGGGCTCACCCCGCTGCTGCTGGGCGCGCTGGAACGCTACCCGCACGCCGAAGTCTGCTTCGGGACAAGGCTGTTCGACCTCCGCGACGACGGCCTGAAGGCCCGGCTCTGGACCCAGCGGCCCAGCGGGGCCAGCGACCCGCTGGACGCGGACCACGTGGTGGCGGCCGACGGCAGCCGCAGTCCCGTCCGCAGCGTGCTGGGGCTGCCCGGCACGGCCCACGAGTACCCCTCCTACGCGCTGCGGGTCATCACCGACACGGCCCTGGACGAGCTGCTGCCGGGGCTCTCCCCGCTCGCCTACGTCCGGGATCCCCGGCAGTCCTTCAGCATTCTCGGCATGCCGGACCACTGGCGGCTGATCTTCCGGATCCCCGCCAGCGTGCCCCGCGAACAGGCGCTGCGGCCGGACGCCGTGCGCGCCCTGCTCGCCCGCGCCCTGCCCTCGGTCCACCGGAAGGTGCGGGTCGCCGACGCGCACGCCTACCGCCTGGCGTCCTTCGTCCTGCCGGACTACCAGGTCGGCCTGGTGTCCTTCGCCGGCGACGCGGCACACCTCACCTCCACGGCGGGCGGGATGAACATGAACTGCGGCCTGCACGACGCGGTGGCCTGGGGACGCGCCCTGGCACGGGTGCACCGGGGACAGGCCGCCGGGACCGAACTGGCAGCGGTGGCCGCCGCACGCCGGTCCGCCGCGCTCCACGCGGTGATCCCGCGCAGTGAGGCGCGCACCGCCGGCCTCGGCAGCGCCGCCGAACTGCGCCGTGCCCTGGCGGACATCGGACGGATGACCGCCGACCCGGAGCTGGCCGCGGACTACCTGCTCAAGGCGTCGCTGCTGGACTGCGCGCCGCACCCGCAGCCCGTCGGCTGACCGCAGCATCCCCCGCGCACATCCCCCCACCGCACAAAGGGAGTTGGACACCATGCGGATCTGGTTCCACAAGCACACCGTCGAAGGCCGCCTGCCGCTGCTCGACCAGTGGTACCGGGAGCACCTCGACGCCGTGGCGGACCCCGGGACCGTCGTCGACATCAAGACGCTGCCCGCTGACACCTACCCCGACAGCACCCCCTTCGGCCTGGTCGGCCACCACTCGGCCCAGGTTCTCTTCAGCGAGTACTTCGCGCACTCCGCCGTGCGCGCCGAGCGGGCCGGCTACGACGCGTGGGTCGTCGCGGCGGGCCAGGACCCCGGCCTGCGCGACGCCCGGCACCTGGCCGCCATCCCCACCCTGGGCTACGGCGAGACCGCGTTCTTCCTCTCCGCGATGACCGGCCGGCGCTTCGGGGTGCTCGGTTTCATGCCGCCCCTGGAGGAGCCCATCCGCGCCAACATCAGCCGGTACCGCCTGGACGCCTCGCTGGCTGGCTACGAGGTGGTACCGGGCGGCTGGGACGCCGTGCACCGCGCGCTGGAGGGCGACTACGACGAGTTCGTCTCCGTCTACTCCGACGCCGCCCGGCGGGCCGCTGTGGCCGGGGCCGAAGTGATCATTCCGGCGGAGGGAATCCCCAACGAGGTCCTCTGGCACCTGGGCATCCACGAACTGCACGGCCTGCCGGTCGTCGACCCCGCCGGACTCGCGGTCAAGTTCGCCGAACTGGCCGTCGCCCTGAACCGCCTCGGCATCTTCGGTCAGTCCGAGGCCGGCTACTGGTTCCACCGACCGGACCGGGACGTCACCCGGCACCTGGAGAAGGTCTTCCTCGGCTCGACCCTCGACACCACCACAGGAGTCTGATCCCACCATGAGCATCCACTCCACCCTCGGTCCCGCGCCGTCCAGCTCCCCGGCCGCCCCTCCGCTGCACCGCCCCCGGCGCCTGCGCCGCACCCCGCAGCTGCGCCGGCTCACCGCGGAGACCCAGGTCAACGCCAACAATCTGATCCAGCCCCTGTTCCTGCGCGAGGGCATCACCGAGCCGCACCCCATCTCCTCCATGCCCGGCGTCGTCCAGCACACCCGGGACACCCTGCGCAAGGCCGCGTCCGAGGCCGCCGCCGCAGGTGTCGGCGGGGTGATGGTCTTCGGAATCCCCGTGCACAAGGACCCGCAGGGCAGCGGCGCGGTGGACCCCGAGGGGATCCTCCAGGTCGCGCTGCGGGACGTGGTCGCCGAGGTGGGCGACGCCACGGTGGTCATCGGCGACATCAACCTCGACGAGTACACCACCCACGGGCACACCGGCGTGCTCGGACCGGACGGCGACGTCGACAACGACGCCAGCGTCCTGCTCTACGCCCGGGCCGCGGTCGTGCAGGCCGACGCGGGAGCTCAGGTCGTCGCCCCCAGCGGCATGATGGACGGTCAGGTGCGGTACATCCGCGCCGCCCTGGACGAGGCCGGGCACCAGAACGTCGCCATCCTGGGCTACTCCGCGAAGTACGCCTCGGCCTTCTACGGACCGTTCCGCGAGGCCGTCGAGTCATCGCTGGAGGGCGACCGCCGCACGTATCAGCAGCACCCCGGGAACATTCGGGAGTCGCTGCGTGAGGTGGCCCTGGACCTCGCCGAGGGCGCCGACATGGTGATGGTCAAGCCCGCGCTGGCCTACCTGGACATCCTCCGCCTGATCGCCGACCGGGTGGACGTCCCGGTCTCCGCCTACCAGGTCTCCGGGGAGTACTCGATGATCGAGGCCGCCGCCGCCAACGGCTGGCTGGACCGGGACCAGGCCGTCCTGGAGAGCCTCGGCTCGATCCACCGCGCCGGCGCCTCGCAGATCATCACCTACTGGGCCACCGAGTTCGCGCCCCGCCTGGGCCTGTAGTGCTCCCGCACGGCCACTCGAACCCGACGTTCCGAACTTCCGACCACTCGTCAGACAGCGAGGTGTGTTGACCGTGAGACAACTGACCGAGGGCACGCGGCTCCTGGTGGTGGGCACCAGCCATGCCACCGCGCCGCTCGACCTTCTCGAACGACTCCACGAATCCCCCAGGCCGCTGGCGGACCTGGTCGCCCGGATCAACGCGGCGACCGGGATCGAGGCCGCCGTCGTGCTCTCCACCTGTAGTCGGCTGGAGGTGTACGCCGAAGCGGCGCCCGACACCGACGCCGCCGCCGAGGTGGGCGCACTCGTCGCCGGACACGCGGGCCTGAGGGTCCAGGAACTTGCCCCCTACCAGTACGTACGCAGCGCCGACCATGCGCTGCGCCACCTCTTCGAGGTCGCGTCGGGCCTGGACTCCGTGGTCCTCGGCGAGGACCAGATCCTCGGACAGGTCAAGGAGGCCCTGGAACGGTCCCAGCGGGAGGGGCCCGCCAACGCGTCGCTCAACCAGGCGGTCCAGGCCGCTCTGCGGACCGGCAGGCGCGCCCGCAACGAGACCGGTCTGAACGAGGCCGGGCGCTCCATGGCCACGGCGGGGCTCGCCTTCTTCGAGCGCCAGGTCGGCTCGCTGGACGGCAGGACCGCCCTGGTGATCGGCGCGGGCTCGTTCGGCGGAGTCGTCCTCGCCGCACTGCGCCGCTCGGGCCTGCGGACCGTGCACATGGCCAACCGGACCCCCGACAAGGCGCAGCGCCTCGCCGAGACCGCCGGCGGCAGCGGATACCCGCTGGAGCGGATACCGGAGCTGCTCGCAGCCGTCGATGTCGTCGTCAGCTGCACCGCCTCCATCGAGCCGCTGGTGACCCGGCAGCAGGTGCACCAGGCCATGGTCCGGCGCGACGGCAGGGAGCTGTACCTGCTGGACCTCTCCCTGCCGCGCAACATCGAGCCCGAGGCGGCCGAGATCCCGGGAGTGGTCCTGGTCGACCTGCAACGCATCGCGCGGGACAGCACCGGCGACGAACTGTCCGTCGCCAGTGTCGAGGCCGCCCACCGGATCGTCGACGCCGAGGTCGAGAACTTCCGTGCGGCGCAGCGTGCCGCACGGGCGGGCCCGATCCTCACGGCCATGCGCAGCAGCGCGGCCGAGGCGACGGCCACCGAACTGGACCGGCTCTCCCGGCGCCTGGACACCATGGACAGCTCGACCCACCAGGAGGTCGCCCGGAGTGTCCGCCGCATCGTCGACAAGATGCTGCACCTGCCCAGCGTCCGCGCCCGCCAGCTCGCCGCCGCCCCCGACGGCGCTGTCTATGTGGACGCGCTCGGCAAACTGTTCGCCCCGGAGGACCGCGCCGCGAGCGCGGAGGAGGTTGTCATATGAGCGCCATATCCGCCCTGTGGAACGCCGACTCGATCGCCGTCATCGGCGCGACCGAGCGCCCCGGGGCACTGGGCCGCAAACCCATGGACTACCTGCTGCGCTACGGCTACAAGGGCCGTATCCTGCCGGTCAACCCGCGCGGCGGCGAGGTCCTGGGGGTCCCCGCCTACCGGAACCTCCGTGACGCGCCCGGCCCGGTCGAGCTGGCGCTGATCATGGTGTCGGCCGAGCACGTCGCCGGAGCCGTGGACGACTGCGTCGCCTCCGGCGTGGGCCTGGCCGTCATCGCCTCCTCCGGCTTCGCCGAGACCGGGCCCGGCGGAGCAGCCCTCCAGGCCGAGGTCGTGGCCCGGGCCAGGGCGGGCGGCCTGCGTCTGATCGGCCCCAACTGCATCGGCGCCGTCGGCTACCGCAACCGCGTGCTGGCCACCTTCAGCCCGCTGTTCGGAGCGGAGGAGGTGCCCTTCGAGCCCGGCACCCTGGCCTTCGTCAGCCAGAGCGGAGCCCTCGGCTTCGGCGCCGCGAGCCTCGCGCTGCAACGCGGGCTGCGTCCCGGATGGGTCGTCAGCACCGGCAACGACGCGGACGTCAGCGTCCTGGAGGTGCTCTGCGAACTCGCCCGGGAGCCCGAGTGCAACGGCCTGCTCGGCTACCTGGAGGACCTGCCCGACATCGACATGCTGCGGGCCCTCAGCGCATCCGGCAAGCCGGTGGCGCTGCTGAAGTCGGGCCGCACCGAAGCCGGCGGCCGGGCCGCGGCCTCGCACACCGGCGCCCTGGCGACCGACGACCTGGTCCTGGACGCCGCGCTGCGGCAGCTCGGCATCGTGCGCGTCGACGACATCGACGAACTCCTGGACGTCGCCCACGCGTTCGAGTTCCCGCTCCGTCCCCGTGGGCCGCGGGTCGCGGTGGTGACCACCTCCGGGGGATCCGGCATCCTCGCGGCCGATGCCATCCAGGGGACCGGACTGGAACTCAGCAGCCTCGCCCCGGAGAGCACCGAGGCGCTCGCTGAGATCGTCCCGTCGTTCGGCTCCGTGGACAACCCGGTCGACATCACCGCGACCGTGCTCAGCGACCCCTCGCTCTTCGACAAGTCCCTGGACGTCCTCATCGCCGACGACGCGGTGGACATCATCATCGCCTGCTTCTGCGTCATGGCGGGCCCCGATGTGGAGAAGGCCGTCACCGCGCTCTCCAAGGCGGCGCGCAAGGGCGGCAAGCCCATCCTGGTCGCCCGCACCGGCGCCGACTTCCTCGCCCCCGACGCCCCGGCGCTGCTCCGGGCCGCCGAACTCCCGGACTACCCCACCCCCGCCCGGGCGTTGCGCGCCGCCGCCGCGCTCTGGCAGGTCAGCCGCCCGCGCCCGGACGGGTCGGGTACCGGGGCAGCCCCGGCGGCGCCCGCCCCGCCCCGGCCGGCCCCCGCCCCGGACGCCACCGAACCGGAGCTCAAGCGACTGCTCGCCGCCGCAGGCGGCGCCGTCCCCCGGGGACGTCTCGCCACCGGCCCGGCCGACGCCGCCCTCGCCGTGCGCGAAGCCGGCGGACGGGCCGCGGTCAAGGCCGTGGTGCCCGGTCTGCTGCACAAGACCGAGGCCCGCGGCGTGCGCCTCGACGTCACCGAAGCCGGCGCCGCCCAGGCATACCGGGAACTCGCGGCACTCGGCGGCGGGGTGCTCGTGGAGGAACTGGCGCCGGACGGGGTGGAGGTGCTCGTCGGCGCACACAGCTCCACCCTGGGCACGGTGCTCACCGTCGGCCTCGGGGGAGTGCTCGCCGAGGTGCTGGGCGACGTGAGCCACCGGCTGCTGCCGCTCCGCCCCGGCGACGCCGAGGAGATGATCGCGGAACTGCGCGGCGCTCCGCTGCTCGCCGGAGTGCGCGGTGCCGCAGCCAAGGACACTCGCGCCCTGGCCGTGCTGCTCCAGCAGGTGGCGGGGATGGTGGCCGCCTGGCCGGACGGGTTCGAGCTGGACCTCAACCCGGTCCGGGTGCTCGAACACGGTGCCATCGTCCTGGACGCCTCCTACAGCATCCACCCCACGGCCGAAGCCTCCTGACGCTGCGTCAGCATCCGGGCCGGCGGCGCGCCCGCCGCCGGCCCGGCCCCCTTCCCCGCGCCCGCGCTCATGTGAAAGGCGACCCAGATGACCACCGCAGCTCCTGCCGGGCCCGTCCGGGCCACGGTCTCCCGTGCGCTCTTCGACCGCGCGTCCGCCGTCGTCCCCGGCGGCGTCAACTCTCCCGTCCGGGCGTTCGGCGCCGTCGGCGGCACCCCGGTGTTCATGGCCTCGGGGGAGGGCCCCTACCTCACCGACGTCGACGGCAAGGAGTACGTGGACCTCGTCTGCTCCTGGGGGCCGATGATCCTCGGACACCGGCACCCCGCCGTGCTGGACGCCGTGCGCGGCGCGCTGGAGCACGGCACGTCCTTCGGCACCCCCACCGAGGGTGAGGTCCTCCTGGCCGAGGAGATCACCGCCCGGGTGGCACCGGTGGAGCAGGTCCGCCTGGTCAGCTCCGGAACGGAGGCGACCATGTCGGCCGTACGGCTGGCGCGCGGCTTCACCGGTCGTAGCAGGATTGTGAAGTTCGCGGGCTGCTACCACGGCCACGTCGACGCGCTCCTGGCCGCCGCCGGTTCCGGCCTTGCCACCCTGGGCCTTCCTGACACGCCCGGGGTGACCGGCGCCCAGGCGGGCGACACCCTGGTGCTCCCCTACAACGATCTCGCCGCCGTGGAACGGGTGTTCGCCGAGCGGGGGGAGGAGATCGCGTGCGTGATCACCGAGGCGGCCCCCGGGAACATGGGAGCGGTCCCGCCCCGGCCCGGATTCAACGCCGGGCTGAAGGAGATCTGCCGGCGCCATGGGGCGCTGCTCATCTCGGACGAGGTGATGACCGGCTTCCGGGCTCACCGGTCCGGCTGGTTCGGCCGGGACGGTGTCGCGGCCGACCTGCTGACCTTCGGCAAGGTCATGGGCGGGGGCTTCCCCGCCGCCGCGTTCGGGGGTCGCGCCGACGTGATGGGGCTGCTCGCCCCCGCAGGGCCCGTGTACCAGGCCGGCACGCTCTCGGGCAATCCGGTCGCGACGGCCGCCGGACTCGCCACGCTCCGCCACTGCACCGACGCCGTCTACACGCGCCTCGACCAGGTCTCCCTCGCCATCGGCGGGGCCGTCTCCGAGTCCCTGGCCGCAGCGGGCGTGGCCCACCGGGTCCAGTACTCCGGAACCATGTTCTCGGTGTTCTTCGCCGACGCCGACGTTGACGTGAGCGACTACGAGCAGGTGAAGCGCACCGAGGCGTACCGCTACCCGTCCTTCTTCCACGAGATGCTCCGTCAGGGCGTCTACCTTCCGCCGTCCCCGTACGAGGCGTGGTTCGTGTCCGCGTCCCACGACGACCGCGCCGTCGACCGGGTGATGGACGCCCTGCCCGCCGCAGCCAGGGCGGCGGCGGAGGCGGTCGCCCCGTGACCCACCCGACCGGCGGTTCCCACAGAGACGACAAGGAAGCGGCATGTACCGCATGGTGAGGGAAAGGGCAGAGACAATGACAGGACCGCTCCAGGGAGTGCGCGTGGTCGAGCTCGCGAGCGGGGCGCCGTGCGCGTACGCGGCGACCTTGCTCGCGGATCTCGGTGCCGATGTGATCAGGATCGATCGTCCGGGCGGGGCCTCCGCAGCCGATGCCGCTCCGTCGGCCGATCCGCTCGGCCGGGGGCGGCGCTCGGTCCTGGCCGACCTCAAGGACCCGGTCGGCCTGCACCTCGCACTGGCCCTCGTGCGCCGCGCCGACGTCCTGCTGGAGGGATTCCGGCCAGGTCTGTGCGAGCGCCTCGGGATCGGCCCCGACACTTGCCTGGAGGCCAATCCGAGGCTGGTCTTCGGCCGTGTCTCCGGCTGGGGCCAGGACGGCCCCTGGGCCCAGCGGCCGGGGCACGACATCACCTTCCTGGCGATGTCCGGCGCCCTGGACGCCGACCGGTCCCCGGAGGCGCCGCCGGCCCCGCCCTCCACGTACCTCTCCAGCTTCGCCGGCGGCGGCATGCTGCAACTGGTCGGCGTCCTCGCCGCCCTGTACGAGCGGGAGACCTCCGGTCACGGCCAGGTGGTCGACGCGGCCATGATCGACGGTGCGGCCATGATCGACGTCATGATCCGGCAGTGGCGGCAGCTGCCGGGCAACGCGACGGTCACCGACGCGCCCTACTACACGACCTACGACTGCCGGGACGGTCTGCACCTGGCGGTGGGAGCGATCGAGGCCCGCTTCTACACCACGCTCGTCGAGCAGCTCGGCCTGGCCGGGGACGGTCTGCCGGCCCGGGACGACGCGGACAACTGGCCCGAGCTCCGCCGCCGTTTCGCAGCCGCGTTCCGCGAGAGCCCGAGGGACGTCTGGCTCAAGAAATTCGGGGACCAGGAGGCGTGCGTGGTTCCCGTCCTCGACCCGGAGGAGGCCGCGCGCCACCCGGCCCTGCGGGAACGCGGAACGTTCGCGGACGTCGCCGGCCGGAGCCAGCCGGCCCCCGCCCCCCGCTTCAGCCGGACCCAGGGACGGATCCGCCGCCCCGCCCCGCTGCCGGGCCGCCACACGGACGAGGTCCTGCGCGAGTGGGGCGTCGGCGACGAGCACACGAGGCGGGACGTGGAGCAGGCCGCGTCTATTCGCTCGCGCTCGCGGCCCGCTGGGTGAGCACCTCCGTCACCAGAGCTGCTAGCCCCGGGTAAGGACCAGCACGCCGTACCGATCGGGCGCTATGCGCCCTTCCCCGTCTGGTGTTCGGCAGCCTGTCGGACGAAGATGCGGTGGAGTTCGTGGGCCGCCGGAGGAACGGATCCCGAACGGCTGCGTTGGAGAACCAGCAGGATGCGTGTGGTGGCGTCGTCGATCGGGCGGT
>Ga0302314_10005028_pt1 | contig 24184 bp, 18 predicted proteins | sample III_Palsa_N2_3_FD_200533 | JGI IMG/M metagenome (GOLD analysis project Ga0302314, IMG submission 200533) | Peat permafrost microbial communities from Stordalen Mire near Abisko, Sweden - III_Palsa_N2_3 | ecosystem: Environmental > Terrestrial > Soil > Palsa > Peat permafrost | place: Sweden... | reverse complement strand
CATCCATCATGGCACCGTCGAAGGAGTAATGCGCGAGCTTTGCAATTCCTTCGTGCGCCGCTCGCACCATGAGCGGTTTTCAGTACCGCAAATGATGAAGAACTATCGTGCAGTCTCGCGCCTGGTGCAGGACATCGAGCGCAGGACTCGCGCTGGGAGCCTTTTCGAGGCTGGCGCCTTCCGACTGCTCTGTTCAGCCGCGCGAAGGACGGCGGCAAGCTCACAGGGGCATTAAATCGACGCAGCTTTGTGGGCCATCGACATGGCTCCTCCGTAGACTGCGCCACGAAATTCAAATCGTGGAAATCCCAGAATCTCTGTGTTAACCCGGGCGCCGGCTCCTACGCGCCGGTGACAGTGCTCATCGACGAGCGCGCGGACGGGGTTCATCTTTCTTACGACAAAATGGCCGGTTTTCTGGCGCCGTATGGTAATCTTGCCGCGCAGCGGGTAGCCGGAGAACTGGGCGCGAAGGTTGAAACCCTTCTACGGGCCGCGGCGGGCTAAGCCAGGACGGCCAACAAGCCTCCGCCTGGCGGCACATCGCCGATCGCGTGGATTTCCCGATGCAGAGCTTGCTGTTCCGCTGGCTCAGAATAGGAGAGAGTGCATGATTCTTGGCCTAAGTTTGGCGCAGTTCACTTTGTTGCACGTTTTTGTGAGCCTGGTGGGGATTGGCGCGGGATTCTTCGTTGTGTTCGGCCTGCTTACGTCGCGGCGTCTCAGCATCCTGACGGCGCTGTTTTTCGTGACCACCATCCTCACCAGCCTGACCGGATTCCTGTTCCCATTCAAAGGCGTCACGCCTGGAGTTGTGCTCGGAATCCTCTCCATCATTGCGCTGCTGCTGGCTATCGTTGCGCTCTATGGAAAGAAGCTGGCCGGCGCCTGGCGGGGCGTCTACGTGATCTCGACGATGCTTGCGTTTTACTTCAACTTCTTCGTTCTGGTAGCGCAGTCGTTTGAAAAGGTGCCTGCGCTGCATGGCATCGCGCCGACGCAGTCGTCACCGGGGTTCGGGATCACTCAACTGGCCTTGCTGGTGGTCTTCGTTCTGCTGACCATCCGCGCGTTCAAGCGATTCCGTCCGGCTTAAATTCGCGAGGTCTGCGACCGCGTGAATTTGTGGCATCCCTGGTCTCAAAGTCGAGACCGGGGGCACCCAAGTGTCGTATAGAGATTACGAAACAACAAAGTCGAGGCGCTAGTTGATCGTGATGATCGATTCCGCCAGGCTGCTCACAAGATAATCCGGTTCGGCGGCGATGGCTTTGATGGTTGCCGACGAGGTGAGGTGGATGGCGCCGGTGTACTGCGTTGAAGACGTGGTGGGCGTGGATCCGTCTTTGGTGTAGTAGATGACCGCGCCGGGCGAGCTGTCCGTGATGGTCACGTTCTGAGCTGCGGAATACACGCCGGACGGAGGGGTGACGATCGGCTTTGCTGTGGTTCCTTTCGACGTGACTGTCAGCGTTCCCGGCTCGAACTTGAACGTGTAGCTGAGGGCGGCAAGCGTGCCCTGCGTGGCTGTGAGAATGTACACGCCGGGGAGCGATGCTGCGGTGGCGGTGGTGGTGTAACTGGGTGTGCCGGTTACGGCCGTTGCTGCCGTATCGCCGTTGACAAAACCCTTGAAATTGCTCGTAAACGCGGGATTTGGCTGCCGCACGTATCGGGTGACATTGTTCGGAGTCACGGTCAGCACCGCCTTCGCGACCGCAATGCTCTGTGTTGCCTGAGTTGCCGCGGCATAGGTGGCGTTGCCGGCCTGGTTGGCGGCCACTACCACGGTGCCCGCGCCGCGGATGGTCAGTTTGCCGGCGCTGATGGCCGCGGGGCCCGAGACCAGGCTGAACACAATCGGATTTCCTGACGCGCCGCCCGTGGCCGCGAGCGTGTAGGGGCCGGCGGAGCCGTAGGTTGTGGTTGCCGGCAGCCCCTCGATGTGGATGGCCTGCGCCTTGTTGCTGTTGGAGATGGAAACGGCCGGCGACGTGGACGGGCCGTCGTTGGCGCCGTCTCCCTCAAAGTAAGCGATCACGCTGCTGTTGCCGGCGGGCAGCTCCGCGCCTGTCACGCTGAGCGCGGCCGCGCCTTTGCAGACCGTGCCGGCGCCGCTTCCTGTGCAACTGGGTACGATGGACGCCTTCCCGACCGGTGTGCCCGACGGCGAGCCGACATAGAATCCCACCACGCCCGCAGGAGCGACTGTGCCGCCGCGGCCCGTGGCCGTGACGACAGCCGTCAGGGTCACCTTGGCTGTCCCGCTCAGCGAAGTCGAGCTTGCATTCAGAGCGGTGCTTGTGACAAACGTGGGACTGACCGATCTCCAGTTCCTCACCAGGTTGTCGATGTTCACGCTGCCCAGTCCGGTGGTGAGGTCGTAGCCCGCGCCGGCATAATAGGCCAGCGTCGACGAAGCCGCGCCGGGAATAGAGGAGATGCCAAACGAGTCGCTGGCACTGGCGACATGACAATCCGGTGCAAACGTGTAACACGGCTCGAGAGTGGCGCTGGCGATGAAGCCGCCCTGCAGGCTGTGGGTGTCGCCGGCGATGTCGTGAAAGACGCACGTGCTGGCTACATCCGCGCCCCTGGCCGAGCCAGAGCACTCGGAGATGCCGGCATCGTTGGGCTTGGCTGGCGTGCCGTACTCCTGCGCCGCCAGGTTATAGAGCGTGTAGTCGGCCTGACCCTGACGGTCGCCGGTCGCCTGATTCACCAGCGCCATGAGGCCAGCCACCTGCGGAGCAACGAATGAAGTTCCGCCTGCTCCCGAGGTCTGAAAGCCGTCGGTTGCGTTGGAGTAGCTGCAGGCTGCCCTGTCCGAGTCGCAGAATTCGAGCAGGTGTCCCCAGAAACCGGACGCGGCGAACAGCGCGATGTCGGGCATATTCCGGAATGTCGTGGAACCCGAATATTTGCCTACTCCATAGACGCTTTGCCAGGTGGGAATGGTGTTGAAGGTGCTTACGCCGCCACCGCCGCCGGAGACGGAAATGAGGTTATATTGTTCGGCCTCGGCGGCTCCAAAGCAGATTCCCTCCGGGGTGTAGGTGGCGCCGTAATCCACGTTCCTGTTGAACTCGAGCCATGAGACATAGAACGGATCGGAGCAGTGGCCGCCCCACGCCTTCTCTTGAATGTAGGATCTGGCCGAAGAGTTTCCGGGTCCGTTGGTTGCGTCCCACCATGTAGACGCGGGGGTGGTGGCGTACTGATTGCTGATATAGGCATCGGCAAAGTCGGTGCCGCCCGCGGAGACGTTATAAACAGAGCTCGCGAGGCCGTTGACCGAAGGTGCAGAGCCGGCAGCTCTATCGCCCTGATCGCAGCGGTCCGGGCCCGAGTCGCCGGAGGAGACGACGGCGGTGATGCCCTCGGCCGCGAACTGCTCCCACAGATTGCTCATGTAAACGACGCCGGCAGAGCCAAGCTGCGACTCACACTCGCCGTAGCTCAGGCTGGCCGCAGTCACCGTGCCGGCGAGATAGTTGGCAATATGCTCGGCGGCCAGGTCGACACCGGAACTGCCGACGCCAGTGCCTTTTTTGCCGCAGGATACAAAATCGACGATCGCTTTGGGCGCTACCGCGCCGGCCCACTCCACATCGAGACTGGCTTCGGTCTGGTCACCATTGCCGGCGCCCGTGGCGAGTGGCGCGGTGCAGGCCGCGTCCCCGCCCACGCCGCTGGCGCTGCCGTAGATGTAGTTGACGCCGCCCTCGGTGCTGCTGGGCGTAGCCGGATAGGCGGCCAGGCCAAACGCCGAGCGGAATGTGGCCACGTCGGCAGCCACGATCTGGGATCGCTCAATCACCGCGATGGTGACGCCGGCGCCCGTGATGCCGCTCGAGAGCAGCGGAGTTTCGTTGTAAATGGTGTAGAAGTCCTGCGGGCCGATCTCGTAGAAATTCTGGCCGTTGAAGTTTCCGGTCAGATCGGGTTCCGCGCCGGCAGCGGGCCGATCTACCCGCGTCGTTACGCCGGTCTTTAGATTCTTGCTGAAGACGCCTGCGTTTGTGACTCCAGGGGTCGGCTCGAAGTTGTGCAGCTGGCGGAAGCCGGCGACAACCGGCGCGAGGGCGAGCGGGATCTCGGGCTCGGTCACGGTTGCCTGGTGCTCCTCGCCATTCACGCTCAGGCGGTGAATGTCGGCATGAAACGCATCGCGCATCTGGCCAGCGGTGCCCGTGAACGTGATGTGGGTCTTCGATGGCGGCGCGTCTTCGACGATGAATCCCTTTCTGCGCAGCCACGCGGCCACGGCCGCCACGTCTTTATCGGCAGGGCCGAAGCGGCGCCCAAGCTCAGCCGGCGTCAGCCACTTGTGAAACTGCTCGGATCGCGTGTTGTGCAGCTGATCGACCAGCGCGTCGAGGTCGTGCTGCTGCCGTTCGGAGCGACGCAGCATCAGCACAATGTGTCCCACGGGCGCAGAGTCTTCCACCGGTCCGCGATCGTTGTCTGCCGTGGCCGCGGGATGGATGAAGCCCGCCAGCGTGACGACTTTGGAATCGTCGATGGGCAGGGTCACGAGGCGGGGCGTGGCGGACTGGGACTGGGCGAGGGCACAGGCGGCCGCAAACATGCAGACAGTTGCAAACATGCGAAGTGATTTTGAGCGGGTCATTGCACGTCTCCCTGGTGAGTTGGGGGATGAGGACATGGTTCCTCGCGCACACGAGATTGAAGGCTCTTACCAGGCAGGGAAGAAAAGGGAACGGCCCATAGTGCCGCCGCGGCTGGAGCCTCAAGTTCCGCCCCTGCCTGCGCCGGCTCGCCGGCAAACTGTAGATTCTGAAAAACCCGTCCGGCCCCCGGAAATCCACGCAAATCGAATGAGATTACTGTCGGTGCGAGCGCGATCGACTGTCAAGGGAAAAATGGCGGCGAAAAGAAGGTTTCGCATTGGGTTTTAGGAAAAGATCGGCGAGTTAGCGCCGCTTCGCGGGTTGGCGAGTTTTTTCGATCACTTGCGGGTCTGCCACAGCAGATAGAGCGCCCATGCCGAGAGCGTGCAGTTGTCGCGGATGAGGCCTGTCAGCATCATGCGCTCGAACTCCTCGATGGGGACGGTGTGCACGGTGAGGTCGTGCTCTTCGGGGTCGGGCTCCTTGTCGGTGGGCGTGAGGCCGGTGGCAAGAAAGACGTGCTGGCGCTGGCGCGTGAATCCGTAGGCGATCCAGAGGGTGCCGAGGTGCGTCATCTCGGCAGCGTTGAGGCCGAGCTCCTCTTTGAGCTCGCCGCGGGCCAGCTCTTCGGGGTGCTCAACTTCCATCTCCCAGCCGCCCTGGGGCAGCTCGAGGGCGCGCTCGCCGATGGTGTAGCGGAACTGCTCCACCAGCCACACGCGGCCATGGTCGATGGGGATGATGATGGCTGCGTCATCTTTCTCGACCACGCCGTAGATGCCGTGGACGCCATTGGAGCGCAGGATATCGTCTTCGCGGAGGCGCATCCACGGGTTGCGGTAGATCTCGCGGCTGGCCAGCGTGGTAATGGACCGGCCGTCTGCGGAGTTGCCCATGCCGTCTCCCTGGCTTTCCCCTTGAACTTGCAAGGATAGTGTGACATGCGGGCCGGCGGGGACGTGTTCCAGATCACAGAGGCGCCCAGGCGGCGGCGGTAGCATCAAATTTAGATTCGTGCTACGAATCCGATCTCGCGGCCCGGACGTTTCTTGATATGGGGGGATGGAGTGAGCGCTCTCAGCAGGATTGGCATCGCCATCGACTCCGTGCTCCTGGAGCGGTTTGACCGCTCCATCGGCAGGCGCGGCTATACCAACCGCTCCGAAGCGTTTCGCGACCTGATCCGAGACCGGCTGGTCTCAGAGCAGACGGCCGCGCCCAACGCCACGGTATTCGGGACTGTGACCTTGATTTACGACCACCACGCGCACGGTGTGAGCGAAAAGCTGACCGAGGCGCAGCACGCGCATCACGAGCTTGTCATCTCCACCAGCCATGCGCATCTGGATCACGACAGCTGCCTTGAGGTGCTGATTGTGCAAGGAAAGGCCGGCGAGGTGGAGCAGTTTGCCGACCGGCTGATCGGGCTGAAAGGCGTGCAGCACGGGAAGCTGGTGATGACGTCGCCGGGCGCGGCGCAGAAGCAAGACGGCGGCAAAGGCGGCAGGCATGCCGGCAAACACGACCACAAGCACTGAGGAAGTGAAGATGCGCGCGATGGATCGACGGAGCGGAGCGATGCAAGGTAGCACGAATCCAGGATTCGTAGCACTGCTGCTTGCTCTCATTCTGACCGCCGCAGCTCTTGCGCAGGGCGGCGCGGCGCGCGTTACGGGCGTAGTGCTCGATCCCGCCGGCAGGCCGGTTGAGGGCGCGCGTGTGGAGCTTGACTCGGCAGCAGGAGCGCGGTTGGCCGCGGTCACCGCAAGCGATGGCGGGTTTTCGATTGCGCTGCCGGGCCGCGGCGCCTATGCGGTGCGGCTGGATGCCGCGGGGTTTGCACCGGTGGCGCGCGAACTCGATGTGAAGGACGCCGAGCAGCGGATCGATCTGCGTCTGGAGCGCGTGACCACGGCCGCCGAAGAGGTGATCGTCACCGCCGACCTGAGCGACGTCACGCTCGCGTCGCCCGATCCGTCAGAGAAAGTGCTGGTGCGCGAGGAGCTGCTGGACGCCAATCCCGGACGGCCCGGCGCGCCCATCTCCATTCCCGGCCTGCCTATTGAGACCGCGTCGGGAGGCATCAAGGCGCCGCAATATTTTGTGCCGGGGGTGGCCGGCGACCACGGCGAGCCCATCGCGCAATACATCGCAGTGGGTGGGTATCTCGTGACCAACAACCTCTCAGCAAACGCGCATGGCAATGGCTACGCGGACCCCAACATCTTTGTCTCCGGCGCGCTGGGCAGCGTGACCACGGACGGCGGCGCATTCAACGTGCTCGAAGGGAACCACGCGCTCAACCTGGCCGCGACCTATGGCCTGCGCCCGCAGCCGGGGCGATTCCTCACGCTGACGGGCGATGGGCGCGACGCGGATCTTACGGCTGGATTTGCGCCGGGCGATCCCGGAAAAAAAGAGTGGCTGGCTGTCGAGGCCAACTACGGCAACGGCCTGATGGAGCGCCTGGAGCATCGCAAGCAATTCAAGTGGAATGCGCTGCGCGTGCTCGATCCAGGCAGGCACGAGATCACGCTTTTCAATCTTGGCTACTGGGGCAAGTCGCATGAGGGCAATCTGGTGCCGCTGGGCGACGGACTGGTGCTCGGCGACACCGTGGACCCACGCCAGTTTGACCAGACACATACGACGATGCAGGCCGTTGACGACGCGTGGAAGCTGAGGCCCAGCGACGAGCTTGGCTTTTCCGGATTTTTTCGCACTTACAACCTGGCACTCTATTCGAACTTCGGCGAAGGGCTGATCCGGCAGAGCGAGTTCCGCACCGTGGAGGGCGCGGAGGCGAGGGAGACGCATACATTCAGGCCGTGGCTAAAGGGCATGGCCGGCCTCGACTATCACGAAGACGACATTCACCGCGACAACCTCGATCATTACCTTTCTGACGATGTGCAGGTCTACGGGCGGTTCCTCAAAGTGCTGTCGAACGATGTGATCATCCGCGATGCCGCGCCGTTTGTCGCGCTCGATGCCGAGCTGGGCCGGCATGTTCGCATTTATGCCGGATTGCGGCCGGATACGATCGAACTCAAGAATTCTGACCGCATCAATCCCGCATATTCGTTCGATCGGTGGAGCACGTTTCTGGCGCCCAAGGCCACCATGGCGTGGACGCCGGGCGCGGGCGCGGCGCATTGGTTGCCGGCGGCGTCGGTCAGCGTGGGGCAGGCCTTCTTTACCGAGGACCCGCGCATTGCGGTGGGCAGCAAGGTTGCCGGAAGTCCTGCTGGTGTGGCCGCGCTGCCGTCGCCATTTGAGCGGTCGCACTCTGCGCAACTGGTGCTCGAGAAGGCATTTTCCGCGACCGATGTGCGCGTGACCGTGGGCCGCACCACGACAACCGAGACGCTGGGCAAGATCGACCCCGACAATGGAACGCAACAGCCGTTGGGGCCTGGGACGATGAAGTTTTTCACGGCCAGCGTGCGGCGGCAGTTTTCGAGCTTCGGCACGCTGCAGGGGGTGATTTCAAAGGCCGACGCGCGGCTGCTGGGCGGCGCGATCGACGGCCAGCCGATTGTGCCGCAGATTACGCCCGAGGCGCCGCGCACGATATTCGATGCGCTCACCACGCTCGACCGTCTGCCCGCCGGGCTGCACGCGCGCGGCGAGTATGAGTATGTGGGCCATAAGCAGCTTGACCTGGGCAACGCGCAGCACCCCGCGCCGTTTGAGGCGATTCCGGTGGGCGAGACGCGGCTGGCGGTGGTGCGCACGTTTCTAAATGGCCGGATGGAATTGGGCGCTGATGGCATGTTGGCGCGCGGCTATACCGGGCAGACTACGGAGACGTTCGCGCCCGGCTGGCGGCTGGGCGCGGTGCCTTACTGCGCGGCAGGCTCGGGGCCGAGCGGCGCGGTCAACGACTTCGACTGCGGGACGAATGAACAGAGCGTGGGTGTCCGGGTGGTGTCGTGGGTGGGCGGATCGATCTCCTGGCGGTTTGGCGAGAAGTGAGTCGCTTGCCCATCATGGATGGGCGGAGCCATTCCGGCAACAGAGGTCATTCACGCGATTGCCCTGCCATTTTTCGTTGACAACGCCGGCAAGCGTGTGCGAGATTCTGAGACCGAAATGCGCAAGGTTTGCCAGTTGTTATTTGTTGCCGCGTGCGGGCTGTGCACGAGCCAAGTTGCCTCTGCCGGCGCTCAAGCCGCGCATGGAGCTGATCCGGCTCTTGCCTGGACCACGTTTCAGGATCCGTTTGAAAAGGCGTTTACGGTGGAGGCGCCGCAGGGCTGGACGGTACGCGGCGGGCTTTTTCGCATGGGCTACTCCGATGAGCGGCCGATGGTGGATATGACCTCTCCCGACGGGCGCGTGAGTGTCCGGCTCGGCGATGTTTCCATCCCCGTGTTTACCGCGCCGTCGCAGTATCATGCGCGCGAGGGCGAGGTCTACGATCTGGGCGCGCAGGCGCAACTGGTGGTGGCGCGCTATCGCACGGGACCCGAGTTTGCGGCCCTTTATGCGCGGGGCCGCTTCGCGCAGGTGTGCCGCAACCCCGCTGCCGACGCCGGCAACGTGGACCTGGTGGTGCCGGATTATCTGCCCCTGGATGCGGGCGGCCATACCTCGACGGGCCAGATTGCGTATCGATGCGCGTCGGGCAGCATCGCCTTTGCGTTTGCGCGCACCGCGGCGCAGGGCGCGCTATGGGAGACGCCGACGCTGGGCAGTTTCATGGCGCCGGCCGACCGCGTGGCCGTGGCGCGAGCGGTGCTGCTGCACTGCGCACGGTCGTTTCACCTGAGCCCGGCGTGGCTTGCCTACCAGAAAAAGATGGACGCCTATGCCCTGGACTACCAGCGCGCCCGCCAGCAGCAGCGGCGCGACGATATAGGCCGGCAGGTGCAGCAGTTCGAGTCGCAGATGGCAGCCATGCGCAGCCAGGTGGATGCGTTCCGCCGGCACCAGGACGCGCAGGCTGCGCAGGTGACCGGCTTCACGCAGGCGCTGCGCGGGGTGACGCCGACGCTCGACCCCATGACGGGCGAGACGCGCGAGGTATGGACAGGGCCGAACGCGAATTATTGGAGCAACTCGACCGGCGGCGTGGTGAACTCAAACTCCGCGCCAGGGCCGGGATGGCGCCAGCTTCAGGTCACATCGCCGAATTGAGATCGGCGCGTGGTGAATTCCCCGAAAATCCTTCAGATTGCATTGCCTCAACGCCGCGGCCTGCCGTGGCGCCCTGCCGGCTATTATCTCGCGAGGTACCCGCCCCGGTTACGATGGATGTATATCCGCAGCCGGCGCAGGATATGCGCCCGCCCGCTTGGCTAGAATAGCTTTGGCTACCCCTATCGAATGGACTTGACGCAAGGTTGCGCCGCGGCATGGCACAATCCCCTTCAGGGCTCGTGCACATTCATTCAGAGAGTCAGTTTTTCGGGAGGGCATTATCGGAACGCGATTGCGATTGGGAGATCTGCTGGTGAAAGCCGGGCTGGTCACGGAGGACGATGTGGCTGCGGCGCTGGTGCGGCTGTCGGAGATGGGCGGCCGTCTGGGGGACAACCTGGTCGCTCTGCGCGCCATCAGCCAGCGCGCCCTGGATGCGTTTCTGCATCGCATTCCGCTGGAGCCGGCCGACCTGCGCGCCACCGGCATCGATGAAAACGACCTTCTCAGCCTGCTGATGAAGCTCATCTACGTGGGCCGTCTGGAGACCAACCGCCATTTCGTTGAAGCCATCAAGCTGCCCTATCACATTGTGATCGACCTGGTGCGCATGGCGATCGATCGGCGCCTGCTCAGCGCGCTGGGAACGCGCGACTCCGAAAGCATGATCGACATGAGTTACCAGCTCACCGACGAGGGCCGGCGATGGACCGTCGACGCGCTGCAGCGGCTCCGCTATACGGGGCCGGCGCCGGTGACGCTGGAGGACTTCACCGACCGCGTCAACCTGCAAAAGATGACCAACGAGATGATCAGCTTCGATCGAATCCGGCAGAGCCTGGGCAAGCTGACCTACGACGACAGCATCGTGGAGCAGGCCGGGCCGGCATTGAATTCCGGGCGCGCCATGCTCCTTTATGGGCCGCCCGGCAACGGCAAGACCTCGTTCGCGTCGGCCCTGGGCAGCGTCTTCAGCGACGTGATCTACGTGCCCTATGCGGTGTCGATCGAGGGACAGATCATCCGCGTGCACGACCCCAGCGTGCATCTGCCGTTCGTCACCGCGCCGCGGGCTGAAGATGACTCCGGCTCCTTTTTGCGGCGCGAGGAGCAGGACGCGCGCTGGGTTCCGTGCCGGCGCCCGTTTGTGATCGCCGGCGGAGAGCTGACGCTGGAAATGCTCGATCTGCGCTACGATCCGGCGGGTCATTTTTACGAGGCGCCGCTGCATGTCAAGGCGCTGGGCGGCCTGTTCATCATCGACGACTTCGGCCGCCAGCTGGTGAGCCCCACCAACCTGCTCAACCGCTGGATCGTGCCCCTGGAGAGCCGCGTCGACTATCTCAAGCTGCACACCGGGAAGACGTTCAGCATTCCGTTTGAGGAGCTGGTCATTTTCTCCACCAACCTGGAGCCCGAGGACCTGATGGACCCGGCTTTCCTGCGCCGGCTACCCTACAAGATTGAGATTGGCGCACCCTCGCTCGATCACTATCAGCGCATCTTCGAGACCGAATGCGACCGCCAGGGTATCCAGATGACGCAGGAAGCATTTGAACTGATCGTGCGCAAGGTGAGGGACGAGAAGCAGCTGGACCTGGCGGCCTATCATCCGCGGTTCATCGTGGACCAGGTGATTGCGACCTGCCGGTTCATGGGCGTGCAGCCGCACTTCGAGCCGCGCTTCATTGAGTATGCGGTGAACAACCTCAAGGTTCGGCGAAACACGGGGCCGGCCGTCGATCGCAGAAAGAATCCGTAACCTATGCTTTCCCAGGTCCCAAAAGCGGGGCCTGGGGCACCCATTATTGGTACAAGATCAAGCGGTCGGAGACCTGGCGCCATAGAAAAATGTTCCCCAGGTTTCTGGGCTCGGCTCTTCAGTCGGAGATCATTCTCGCCCAGGCCACCTGACGGTTAACGTTCACGGAGTGACCTCCCTGATCCCCGGTCCCTGCACTTGCGTTACCCTAAAGCCTTATGGGCCGGATTCGTATTCTTTCCGATCAGGTTGCGAACCAGATCGCCGCCGGCGAGGTGGTCGACCGTCCGGCTTCGGTGGTTAAGGAGCTGCTGGAGAATGCTTTGGACGCGGGAGCGACGCGCATCCGCGTGGAGGTGGAGGCGGGCGGGCGCCGGCTGATCCGCATCACGGACGACGGCCACGGCATGAACCGCGACGACGCCCTGCTGGCCTTTGAGCGGCATGCCACCTCGAAGCTGCGCACCGCCGACGACCTGCTCTCGATCTCCACGCTGGGCTTTCGCGGCGAGGCGCTGCCGTCGATTGCCTCGGTGGCCCGCGTGACCCTGGAGACGGCGGCCGGAGACGACCCCGCCGGCACGCGCCTGGAGATTGCCGGCGGCAAGATCCTGCATGTGGACGATGCGGCCCTGCCGCGAGGCACGACGCTGGCCGTGGCCGATCTTTTCTTCAACACGCCGGCGCGGCGCAAATTTCTGCGCGCCGAGTCGACCGAGCTGGCCCATGTGACCGCGCTCGTGACCCACTACGCGCTGGCGCATCCGGACAAGCACTTCGAGCTGCTGTCGGCCACGCATACGCTGCTTTCCGCTCCGCCCGTGGCGCGAACGGCCGAACGCATCTACCAGATTTTTGGCAAGGACACGCTGGCGAAGCTTCTCCCAGTTGCCGCCGAGGCTCCGCTGAGCCACGCCGGCCTGCCCGAGCCGCCGCCGTGGAAGCAGGACCCGGAGGAGCTGAAGCGCGATCCCGGTCACCTGCGGCTGAGCGGGTTTTATTCCAAGCCGGAGCTGCAAAAGCTCAATCGCAACTCGATCTATATCTTTATCAACAAGCGGCTTATCCGCGACCGGCTGCTGCTGCATGCGATCACCGAGGCCTATCGCAACGTGATTCCGCCCACCAGTTTTCCGGTGGTGCTGCTGTTTCTGGAGATGCCGCCCGAAGAGGTGGACGTGAACGTGCACCCGGCCAAGACCGAGGTCCGGTTCCGGCAGTCCACCCTGATCCACGACTTCGTCCGCGACAGCCTGCGGACGGCGCTGATCCAGGCCCGTCCGGCGGCTGCGTTCCTGGCGGCCCTCGATTCGGCCCCTGCCGCCAGCCCATCGCTGATGCCGCCGGCAGCGTCGCCCCTGCCCGGCTCGCCCGGCAACCGGCCGTTCCCAGCCGATTCGGAACAGCTTAACAATGGCGGGGCCTGGGCCGGCGCCGAGGCCGACGCGGAGCCCTTTCAACTGACGCCGCGCCTGCCCACGCCCGTCCCTGGCAAGCTGCCCTTTGATGGGCACGCACTGAGCGCCGGCTATGCTCCCGGCGGCTTTGACCAGAAGGCATGGGGCGAGGCCGCGGCCGCACTCTTTACACCTCCGTCTTTGCCGCCCTCCGGCAACTGCGCAACTCTCGACGATGCAGCAGCTTACACCGAGAGCCCGGCCACGGCGACAGCCTTGGTTGAGGCCGAACAGGCGGCGCAAAACCTCAACCACCTGGGCTCGCTGCACCCACTTGGCCAGCTGCGCGACTCGTTCATCCTGGCGTCGGGCCCCGACGGCCTCTGGATCATCGACCAGCATGTGGCCCACGAGCGGGTGCTGTTTGAAAAAATCCTGCGTGACCGCCAGGTGGAGCACGTGCAGCGTCAACGGCTGCTGATGCCGCTGCTGGTGGACCTCAAGCCGTCCCAGATGGTGGTATTTGCGAGGATTGCCGAGGAGCTGGAGCGCAATGGCTTTGAAGTGGAACCTTTCGGTCCTCAAATACTTGCGGTCAAGGCCGCCCCCGTGGGACTGGACGGAGCGGCTCTCGAACGCATGCTGACCGAGGTGATCGAGCAATCCGCGGCCGATTCAGACGAACTGGCGCGGAATGAGGATCTTACCGCGCTGCGAACGCGAATTGCCGCCTCCATCGCCTGTCATTCCGCCATCAAGATCAATACACCCCTTGACCCGGCTCGTATGGAATGGTTACTGTTGGAGTTGGCTAAGACCAGCCACCCGACCAGCTGCCCGCATGGACGTCCAATCGCTTTGTTGTATTCTTGGAAGGAGATCCAGCGGGCCTTCCATCGCATTTGAGACGTATGGGAAGGTGGCAGCCCTCCTCTCAGGAGACAGGGCGGCCCGGCGCCATTGGCATATATCAGGGACCAAGTATCCCGGAGCCGAAGCACCTGAGCCGACGCGCTCGTTGACGCCCCAGTGTTCCAAGGGCGGATGGGCGGGGAGGCTATTTTGAGGCCAGGAGCAGGACGCAGCAATCTCTGGTTGCCGTTTCGCCAGCCTGGAAGTGAGGTTTTTCTTTGACAGCAGAGCAATTGGAAGCATCACGCGCCGAAAGAATGCGCCACAACGGACATGGGGCGCTCACACTCGAAGACGCCCGGACGTGGATCGAGGAGACCGGATTGTGTCTCTTCCTGCCAAGGCGGCAGTTTTCATCGTCCATCGCGCCTTCATTTGTGGAGGCCATTGCAGGCGAGCGGAACGCCAATCCCGATCCACGCCACATTGCCACCTCGGAAGAACTTCTGGTGCGGCTGGAGACGGATGGAGTAGCCGTCAGGCTCAACCTGCTGGGCCTGCCCGGAGAACACCCGGACTTTGTCGTTGCCGCCTGGGTGCTGCCGTATGTGTATGCGCTGCGCGGTGACCGCGACTGGCGCCGCAGCCCGCAGCTCACCGGCTCGCGGCAGGTATCGCCGCTGGCCACGCAGGCCTACAAGCTGCTCGAGGCCGGGGACGCCACGATTCCCACGCTGAAGCATGCACTGGGCCGCGAAGTGACCGAAGGCGCCGTACTGCGCGCCATTACCGAGCTTTGGCAGCAGTTGCGCATCATACCCATCGTGTCTGCGCCGGGGGAGCCGGCCAAGTGGCAGCTCCTGCGTCTGCGCTTCCAGAAGGCAATTGCCGAGGGCGCGTCCACCTCGCAGGTCACAGCCATTTCGGTGCTTGCCTCCATCTACCTGCAGGCGGTAATTGCCGCCAGCATGGAAGAGGTCGAGCTCTTCCTGGCTCCGCTCACCGCCCGCAGCAAGGTCCGCGAAGTGCTGCGCGGCCTGGTGGCGACGCGCCAGGTGCACACCATCTCGCTGGGCCATGCACCCCACTTTTACGTGGCCGGCACGCTGCCGGAGTTTGCGGTTCCAGCTACCAGCTATTCGAGCTCGTCGATGCCGGCGTATTTCTCGCATAGCCGCGTGCATGAGGACGAGTACGTGCAGCCCGAGGCCACGCGCATCCCTCCGCCGCCTCCGCAACCTGTTGCCATTCCTCCGGCGCCGGTTCATCTTGAACTGAACAGGCAGGAAGCGCACAAGCCGGCTGCTGAAACGCACGCGCCGCGCACGCCTTCCATCCGCAAGCCCGCAGCGGCCAAAGCGCCCGAGCCAAGGCCTCATTTCAGCCCCGCACGCCGTCCGTCGCACTCACGCGACCGCAAGGCCGCGGCTTCGTCCAGCGGCAGCCGCCCGGTGCGGCGTGCCAGCGCCGACAGCCGTCCATCGTCGGGCCGGACTGCCGGCGCCCGCCCTGTCGCCGGCGCGCGCTGGACGCCTAACGTTTCCAAAGCCACCAACGGGGCCACCAACGGCAACGGCACGCACAAGTCCGCCCATGCGGCCAACGGCAATGGCACGCACAAGGCGGCGCACAACGGCAATGGCAACGGCGCCCACAGCAATGGCAATGGCAGCCGGACTGGAAATGCCCTGAATGGAAGCGGGAGGTCCGGCAACGGCCGGCCCGGGAACGTCAGGTCCGGCAACGCCCGTCCGGCGACCGGCGCAGGCCGCACCGCCAAGCCGGCCGCACCGGGCTGGGGCCAGCGCAATGGCCACAGCAACGGCGCCAAGCCTGCTTCGAAGACCACAAGCCGCAACGGCAGCCTGTCAAGGAATGGCAGCGCGCCGCGCAAGGATGCACGTGCGGATGCGCGTCCTGCTCGCGGAACCACCAGCCGCAAGCCGGCGCTGGCGGCAGGCTCCAAGCCTGCGGCGAAGCGGTTCGGCTTGAGCGCGCGCACCCGGCCGGGGACTAAAAAGCGCGGATGAGTTCAGACGAGAGCTCGTCCGCACACCTTTCCGCACCTGCCAGGATCATCGTCGCCATTGACGGGCCGGCAGGCGCGGGCAAGAGCACTATCGCCCGCCATCTGGCTCGCCACTTCGGCTTGCTCAACCTTGAGACCGGCGCCATGTACCGTGCCTTCGCCTTGAAGGCGCTGCGCGCAGCGGCGCCTTTGGACGACGGCAGCGCTCTCGAGAAGCTGTCCGCCGGTACCACCATCCGGCTGGAGCCGGGCGACGCGCACAACCGCGTGCTGCTGGACGGCGAAGATGTGACCGAGCTGCTTCGCAATCAGACCGTCACCGACGCCGCCTCGCGCGTGAGCGTCTTTCCCGCCATCCGCGCCTGGATGGTGGCGCTACAGCAACAGCTGGGCGCCCAGGGTGGGGTGGTCATGGAGGGCCGCGACATCGGCACGGTCGTCTTTCCCAGGGCCGAGGTCAAGATCTTCCTGGATGCCGCTCCCGAGGTGCGCGGGCTGCGCCGGTATGAGCAAATGGGTCAGTTGGGTCAGGAGCCCGCCGAGGGCGCGAAGCAGCCCGAGGAAGTGATCCGCGACCTGCGCGCGCGGGACGAGCGCGACCGCAACCGCCCCGATTCGCCGCTCAAGCCGGCCGACGACGCTGTCCTGCTGGACTCAACCGGCATGACGCTCGAGCAAGCCGTCCAGGCCGCCGAAGCCATCGTTGCCGGCAAGCTGGCGCAACTGGGCGGCTGAGGAATTCACTCGGCAACCGCCCACTTCTTTGCTGGAAGCTCAAGAAATCATTTCTTGCTGGGCAGAGGCTTTTGCGCTGCCGCCGGCGTCGCAGCCGCGGCCCCGGCCCTGACGTAAACGATCTTCATCGTCCCGGCCTGGCAACTCCCCACCACCTTGCCATCCGAGTCCTTATCTTTGGCCACGATGTCCAGCGAGTACGACTTTACATTGTTTGCGTCGAGCTTTTTTGCGATTTCTGCCTTCAGATCGTCGCAGGTCTTCGGTCCCTGTGCAAAGACGTAAGCCGACGACAGCAAGACAAGCAATATTGCAACGCGCGCAACGAGTTTCATGGAGCGATCTCCTTCAGTTCTGTTTGGAATGAGAGCAGGATGGTAGCGAACGCGGGAGCGTGGCGTCAATGGCCAACACTTCCAATCGAAAAATGAGCGCGAAGGGTGCAAGGGCCGGCCGAAGCCGCAACTCGGCCAAACTCAAGATCTCAGCACCCTCAGCGTGCCCGTTCCAAGCCTATTCCGGCTCGTCCTGCGTAGGACAAGAGCTGGTTTGACATTCAATACAGGAGAATATATGCTCCTGTTCAGGAGATTTCCATGGCAACCGTTTTCAGTTATCCCGCCACTGGCTATGTTCCTGAGCCGCTTGTGAACTTCAACTCATTTGAGGAACGAAAGCGTCTGAGCCCATCTTCGCTGACCGTGTTTTTCAACATGATGAAAGCCTGGAAGGTGCGCGACGACGATGCAAAGCTGCTGCTTGGCGGTGTTTCAAACGGCCCTTTCTATGGGATGAAGAAGAATCCGCAGGACAAGGTTCTGGACATCGACCAGATGTTCCGAATTTCCTACTTGCTGGGCATCTTCAAGGCGCTCAATATCCTCCATGGCCAGAGTCTGGCCGATGAGTGGGTGCGGCTTCCGAATTCCAATGTCCTTTTTGGCGGCAAGGCTGCGCTCGAATACATGCTTGCCGGCGGCCTGCCCGCCATGCAGAACGTGCGGCGGCTGTTGGATGGCCGCCGCGGAGGCGTATGACCCCGCCTCGTCCCATCAAGAGAGACAGACGTCCGGGCGGCAGAGCAGATGCTTTGCCGCTTCTTTCTGCGATCTCATTCAAAGACACCAGCCGCCTCATTCCATCCAGGTACAGTGCCGGCGAAGAGAGCGTCCTTGCCCGTCTGGCTCCGAACGATGAGGTCCTCCACGACAGCTTTCAGGTCGAAAGCAGAACCAACGACCGTCTCATCGCCGATGCCGGTGGACTGCCGGGAATCACTCCACACGAACTTGTGGCGAACCTTCCGTATGCAAGCATCGTCAATGCCGCGTTCACCCACGCGCGGCCCGAGGGATCCAGGTTCAACGGCCCGGAGCGCGGCGCATGGTACGCGGCCCGGAGTGTGAAAACCTCTCAGGCCGAAGTTGCTTACCACCAGACTGTCGCACTTGCGGAAATCGGCCGTTTCGCCGATGAGATCGCTTACGACGAATACCTGGCTGACTTCGCGGGAGAGTTTCACGATTTGGTGAAGAGCCCCGAGTTCAACGCGGCGCTCGCCCCGGATAGCTATAAGGCCTCCCAGCGACTGGCCGGTGATCTGCTGGAGAAGGGTTCGCTCGGCATCGTGTATCCGAGCGTGCGCGCTGCCGGGGTGTGCCTGGTGTGCTTCAGGCCGGCGCTTGTGACACACGTTCGCAAAGGCCGGACGTACAGTTTCCGGTGGGCCGGAACTCAAAAGCCGGTTATCGAGATGCTGAGCGGCCGGAGGGCGTAGCCCAACTCCCGCAGCGCTGCTCGAGCGTATTCAGATGGCGGCCGACGCGGGCCCCGCAGGCTACGTGCACCGATCGCCGGTGCTCCGGGCAAAGTCTCCGCTCTTGCCGCCCGCCTTCTGCTCAAGCTGGATGCTGCGAATCACAATGCCTTTATCGAGCGCCTTGGTCATGTCGTAGACGGTGAGCGCGGCCACGGCTGCGGCGGTGAGAGCCTCCATCTCCACGCCGGTTGGCCCCACGGTGGCGGCCGACGCGGTGATGCGCACGCCGCCCTCGGCAATCTCCGCCTGCACGTCTACATGGGTGAGCGCCAGCGGGTGGCACATGGGGATCAGTTCCGAGGTGCGCTTGGCCGCCTGGATGCCTGCAAAACGCGCCACTTCCAGGGGATTGCCTTTGGGATTGGCGGGGAGCGCGGCCAGCACTGCGGCTGACAGTTCCACAAAGGCTGATGCGGTGGCGGTGCGCCGCGTTGCGGCCTTGGCGCTCACGTCCACCATGGCGGCGCGGCCGGACGAGTCGAAATGCGAAAGATCGGACACGAGAGACTCCTTAAAGAGTGTGGACTGAGCAAAAAAAGCCTGAAAAGAATGCAGCGAGTCAGCGCTGCTTCGCGGCCCAGCGAGTTGGCAAGTCAGCGAACGGCATCGCCCTCAAATGAGCAGAATGCGAGCGATGGCTCCGGCCTGCAGGCCTTCCCCGCCGTCCGGCACGCACAGAAAGCAGTTGCAGCGCGCAAATGCCGCCAAATCCCCGGATCCCTGCCAGCCCACGGTCGACACCTGGGGCAGTTCGCCCGGAACCGCGCCAAAGTCGCATATTGCCGGCACGAAGCGCGTGAGGCCGGGCTTGCCCTTGCAGCCGCCAGCCAGGCGGGCCAACGCAAAGCGCGGCCCAGGATCGCCGCTCCCGGCAAGCGCCGCCAACACAGGAGCAGCAAAGAGCAGAAAGGTGACCGCCGATGAGATCGGGTTGCCGGGCAGACCGAAGAACGGCAGTACGACACCGGCGCTCGCAGGCATCTCTCCGAAGACCACGGGCTTGCCCGGCTGGATGCGCACTCCGGTGAAGTGGAACCGAGCGCCGGCGCGGGCCAAAGCGTCCTCGACCAGGTCGAATTTTCCCGCCGAGACGCCGCCTGTGATGAGTAGCAGGCGAGCCCTCGTGGCTGAGGCAACAGCCTGGTCCAGCGCGCCGCCATTGTCGGGCGCAGCTGGCAAGATCCACGGCTCGCCGCCGGCTGCAGCCACCATCGCCGCCAGCATGGGCCCGTTGGAGTTGCGAATCTGTCCCGGTCCCGGTTGCTGCTCCACTGGAACCAACTCATCGCCCGTGGAGAGAATCGCCACCAGCGGCCGCGCGAAGACCGGCAGGGTCGCGTAACCGCATGCCGCAGCCAGGGCAATGTGCGCCGGACCGATGTACGTGCCCGCGGCCAGTACCTCGGCGCCGGCAGCCGCCTCCGCGCCTTGTGGAACAATATTCTCGCCAGGCGCGGCGTTCCGGTCCGCGTGCAGCCGGATGCGGCCCTCGGCAAGGTCGACGTGTTCCAGCATGAGGATGGCATCGGCTCCGGAGGGCACCGGAGCGCCGGTCATGATCTCCCAGGCTGTGGCGGGCGCCACCGGGCCGGAGGGCGCATCGCCGGCGCGCGTAGCGCCCGTCAGCGCGAGCCAGCCGTGCGCCGAAGCGTCTGCGGCGCGGCAAGCGTAGCCGTCGCGCGTGGAGCGGGCAAAGGGCGGCTGGTCGCGGTCGGCGATGAGCGACTCGGCCAGCACACGGCCCGCGGACAAGCCCAGCGCGATCCACTCTACGGCTGGCTGGGACCGGCCCAGTTGCAGCGCGCGTACGGCAACCAGCGCCGCAGCTTCGTCGTAGCTCAACAACTCAGAGCCCATGGGAGGATTGTAGATTCCCGCGCAGACACATGGAGCGTCCGCCGCGGCGGACGCCCCATCGTGCACAGCCAGAACAGGCTCCGATCATTTTTTCTTGGAGCTGTAGGAGCTATTGATTTTTTGTCCGGCCTGGTCCAGAATCCCCTTCGCATCGGCTGCGTAGGGGCCAGTGGGAGCCAGTTCAAGGTACCTCTGGTAAGCCTCCGCGCAACCTTCCGGCAGCACAATTTTTTGGGTCTTGGGGTCGATGGTGGCCTTCTGCACCAGGCCCTGCCCGATGATGTAGTAGAGCACCGCCTGGCTGGGATCATTCTGGTTGGGATTGGCCTTGATGGCCTCGTTGGCAGCGGCGATCTGTGCGTCCGCGTTGTTCGTCTGGAAGAAGATCACCGCCTCGTTGCGCAGATAAAACGGGGCCTGGGGGGGATTCAACTTGGCGGCCTCGGCAAACGCCGCGTTGGCCTCGGGCACCTTGCCCTGGCGTGCGTATATCTCGCCCAGCTCGCTCTGAGCCAGGCCCTGGACGGCGGGATTCGGCTTCTTCGAATTGGTTTCGAGATCGACCGCCTTTTGCAGCGCGGGAATCGCATCGTCATACTTCTTGAGGCCCACATCGGCCTGGCCCATGTCGGCCCAAAGCACGGACGCGTCAGGCTTGGCCTGCGTGTCCTTCTTCATCAGCGACTCCACCTCGGTGTATTTCTGCGTCCTGATCTCCTCGGTCTTGGCGTCGAGGTCGGACTTTGATGCCGATGCGCCGAGCTGCGACTGGGCCGCGGTCCGGGCTCCGTCTGCGTCTTTGATGTCCTGGGTGACGGTCTTGAGGTCGGCGTTGAGGTTCTTGATCACCTCGTTGGCCTTCATCGCGGCCGAGTTCTTGCCTCTCAGTTCCTCGAGCTGCTTCTGTTGCTCGGGAGGCAGCTTGTCGATGTATTCCTTGCGCGACATGTCGAAGTCCTGCAGCGTGTCCTGTCCGGCCGTGATCTTTACGCCTTTGAACTGATCGGCGCTCTTGTCCTTGGTCATGTCGGCCGCGCGGTAGATCACATCGTAGGTTCCCGGAGGCGCTTCGCCGGTGTAGTCGCCGTTTGCATCCACCGGGAAGGTGCCCTTTTCGGCGGTCTGCGCGGACAATCCCGGCCCGCTGGCCAGACGCGTGGTTTCCACCAGGGACACGCTCCCGCCGGTCTGAGACGCGCCAGAGGGGTTGGTGACGTGGCCGTGGATCTTGCCGGTGGCCGGCGTTTGCGCGAGCGCGGGCATGAGGCCCATTGCCAGCAGCCCGAGGCACAGCGAAAGAGTGCGTTTCATCTTCTTCTCCTTGGGAGCCGCACCGGCCACTCTGCCGGCACGCTCTAAAAAATCTCACTTCCCGGCTTGCATTGGAAAGCCGAACCTGCTCATGCCGGTGACAGATTCCGTGGCCGGCCAGCCGGCACGGCGCTCCTGCGCCAAGGCTGGCCGCCCTGCTTTTGCAGGACTCAAGGTAAATCCAATCGATGCCTCAACACAAGGGCCGCGACGAGAATCCCATCCTGATTCATGGTAGCGCCATGGGGAAGGGCGGCGTGTGGCCCCGATCACATCCTACAATCAAATGGATGGCAACCACTATCCGCAACGCAACCGCCGACGACGTTCCTGAGATTCTGGTCTTCATCCGTGCCCTGGCCGCATATGAGCGCGAACCCGACGCCGTGACCGCGACCGAGGCCGACCTGCTGCGCGACGGATTCGGGCCGAATCCGTTTTATTTCTGCCTGATTGCGGAGCACGACGGCCGTCCGGCGGGGTTCGCTCTTTACTTTTTCAACTATTCCACGTGGGTGGGCCGGCCGGGTCTCTATCTTGAAGACATCTTCGTGCACCCCCACCTGCGCGGCCTGGGCATCGGCAAGGCTCTGCTGCAGCACGTGGCCTTGATCGCCGTCGAAAAAGGCTGCCCGCGCCTGCAGTGGGAGGTGCTGGACTGGAATACCCCGGCGATCGAGTTCTACGCCGCCATGGGCGCTGAGTTCCTGGACACGTGGCGCAACGTGCGCGTCTCCGGCGAGGCGCTGAATCGGCTGGCGGGCGTCACCAGCCTGTGCAGCGATGGAACCGCGCCGGCCCATGCGGAGCCCGCGCCATGAAGATTCGCGTGATTGGCGGCGGACTAGCCGGCCCCGAGGCCGCGCTGACCGCCGCGCGACTCGGCTGCCAGGTCGACCTCTACGAAATGCGGGCCATGGTCGACGGCAAGCCGCGCCTCACGCCAGCGCACCAAACCACCGACTTCGGCGAGCTGGTCTGCTCCAACTCGCTCAAGAGCGAGTCGCCCCACACCGCGCCCTGGCTGCTCAAGCAGGAGATGCGCCGCGCGGGCTCGGCCCTGCTGCGCATTGCCGACGAAACGGCGGTGCCGGCGGGCCATGCGCTGGCTGTGGACCGCGTGGAGTTTTCCCGGCGCATCGCGGAAGCCATTGCAGCCGAGCCGCTGATTCGCGTCTCCCGCGAAGAGGTGACTTCCCTCGAATCCGATGCCGTGGAGATTACGATTCTCGCCACAGGGCCGCTAACGTCTGACGCGCTAAGTGCTGAGATTCAGCGCATCACCGGCTCGGGCCATCTCGCCTTCTACGACTCCATCTCGCCTATCGTGGATGCGGACTCCATCGACATGGAGCGCGTCTACTTTGCCGCGCGCTGGGACAAGGGCACTGCCGACTACATCAACTGCCCCATGGACCGCGCCGAATACGACCGTTTTCTGGATGCGCTCATCGCGGCCGAGGCCGCCGAAGCCAAGGAGTGGGAGAAGCTGGACTACTTCGAGGGATGCCTGCCGATAGAGATTCTGGCCCGGCGCGGGCGCGACACGCTGCGCTTCGGCCCCATGAAGCCGGTGGGCCTGCGTGACCCGCGCACCGGGCGCATACCCTGGGCCGTGGTGCAACTGCGCAAGGAAAATCTGCGCGCCGACAGCTACAACCTGGTGGGCTTTCAGAATCATCTCAAGTTTGGCGAGCAAGCGCGCGTGCTGCGCCTCATTCCCGGCCTTGAAAACGCGCGCTTCCTGCGCTACGGGCAGATCCATCGCAACACCTACATCTGCGCGCCGCTGCTGCTGGATGAAACGCTTCGCCTCAAGAGCCATCCGTCGCTCATGTTCGCCGGCCAGCTCTCCGGCGTCGAGGGCTACACCGAGTCCATCGCCACGGGCCTGCTGGCCGGCCTCTACGCGGCGTCTCTGGCGCGCGGAGACGAGCCCACGCCCGCGCCCCGAGCCAGCGCGCTGGGCTCTCTGGTGCACTACATTACCCACGCCGACCCGAAAAACTTCCAGCCCGCCAACATCACGTTTGACCTGCTGGAGCCGCTCGAGGAAGAACTGCGCAAAAAGCTCCGCGACAAGAAGGAGCGGCATCGTCTTGTCTGCGAACGCGCCCTGGCGGCGTTCGACGCATGGTGGGCCGCCACGCAATCGCATTTGAAACCTGCGTAAGGGACAGAGCGGGGCTTTAGCTTGTGGATATCGCGCACTATTCTCCGCATCCTGTGCGGAGAATAGTGCGCGTATTCGCCGCAATTTCAAGCGCCAATCTGCGCAGATACTGCGTAGATCGCGCCTCTTGCCCCACCGCCGCGGAACTTGGCGCGTAAAATGTGCGTAATTGTTTCCTATACGGAGCGCCCACTCCGGGAAGGTTTTCTATGCGCGCCATCTCCGCAGCCGACGCCGTTTCGCCCGCCATTCAACGCACTCGCGACTTCCTCTTCCGCCCGTTCAGCTGGGGAACCTATCTCAAGCTGGGTCTGGTCGCCATTCTGACGGAAGGCCTGGGGAACAGCTTCCGCTCGCCGTCGCACAGCGGCCATTCCTCAGGAAACGGGCACATCGTCCATTCGCCCCTGAGCCAGCACCCGGAGTGGATCGCGGAGATTGCGGGGGCCGTGCTGTTGGCGATGGTGATT